>TARA_R110000787_G_scaffold55239_2_pt1 | contig 34487 bp, 24 predicted proteins | sample TARA_R110000787 | Tara Oceans TARA_R110000787 (sample SAMEA4397920) | marine metagenome | biome: Polar Biome; feature: [DCM] deep chlorophyll maximum layer (ENVO:01000326); material: water (ENVO:00002006), including particulate matter (ENVO:01000060) such as... | depth 35 m | reverse complement strand
GTTTGGTCGGGTTACCGAGCGAGCAATGCGCCGTATCGGACTTAAAGTCTTTCAACATCTTCATGCTTTAGAGCTCGACTTCCATTTAAATCGTCGTACGGGTGGTTTGTCACGCGACATTGAGCGTGGTGTCACCGGGGTGGGTTTTTTACTGCGGGTCATGGTCTTTAATATCGTGCCGACAGCGTTGGAAATGGTGTTAGTCATTGGTATTTTGTTGCTTAACTATCATGTCGGCTTTGCATGGATAACATTGCTGGCAGTGGTCAGTTATGTGGCATTTTCAGTGTTAGTGACCAATTGGCGGCTGTCATTTGTTCGTGAAGCGAATCAAGCCGACTCTACTAGTAATACTCGCGCTATTGATAGTTTATTGAATTACGAAACCGTCAAATTTTTTGGTAATGAGGCTTTTGAAGCCAACCGCTATGATGAGGAATTGGCTAAATGGGAGCAGGCTCGGCGTAAAAACCGATTGTCCTTATTTTTATTAAATGGTGGACAGGCGCTGATTATTGCTTCTGCGATGACAGCCATGACGGTGCTGGCAGCCTCTCAGGTCATTGCGGGACAAATCACGCTGGGTGATTTTGTCTTAATCAACGCGTTCACCATGCAGCTGTTTATCCCGTTGGGTTTTTTAGGCTTTGTTTATCGTGAGTTGAAAAGCTCAATGACCAATATTGAGCGGATGTTTGCGTTATTAGATAAATCCCCACAGATTAACGATAAACCGGAGGCCAAGCCGTTAGTCATTTCGGATGGTGCCATTGAGTTTGATGCGGTGAATTTTGGTTACAGTGATCGATTGCCGATATTGAACGAGTTCAGTTTTAAGGTGCTGCCAAAACAAAAAGTCGCGGTGGTTGGCAGCAGTGGGGCGGGCAAGTCCACTTTAATCAAGTTGTTGTTTCGTTTCTACGATATTCAAAGCGGCAGCATTCGTATTGATGGTCAGGATATTCGCGATGTCACACAGGCCTCGTTACGCCAGGCAATTGGTATCGTGCCCCAGGATACCGTTTTGTTTAATACAACACTGGGTGAGAATGTCCGATATGGCCGTATTGATGCCACTGATGCCGAAGTAGAACAAGCCATAAAACTGGCCCATTTAGAAGACTTTATTACTGAATTGCCAGACGGTTTAAATACTCTGGTCGGTGAGCGGGGATTAAAGCTAAGTGGCGGTGAAAAACAACGTGTAGCCATTGCCCGCACGATTTTAAAACGTCCACCTATATTGATGTTTGATGAAGCAACCTCTTCGCTGGACAGTCATTCTGAGCGTATTATTCAGGAGGCTATTCGCGACATTTCAAAGGGCCAGACCAGCCTGGTGATTGCACATCGACTGTCTACTGTAGTGGATGCCGATGTCATTGTCGTCATGCAACATGGGCAAATTGTTGAGCAAGGAACCCATGAATCCTTGTTAAAGCTGGATGAGGTTTACGCTAAGCTTTGGCGGTTGCAACAACAAAAGACATGACCCGTTTCGAATAGTGGCTTTAACCTATTAGGAACAAGGATTTACATAGCGCATTTGAATGTGAACTTAAATTACCATGTCATCCGGCATGATCAAGATAGAAACCAGCCTTGTTAATGCTCATCTAAGCCCAAATAACAAGAATGCCTGTAGTTCTGTAAAACCAGTCCGTCAGGAAGGCTACGGTGATAGTGACGATTCATGAAGCAATTACGTTATATCGGTTGTAAAAAATTCATATCTCTCTGAATTTTCTTTTCACTTTTTATTGATAAATAGAAAAAACAACGCCATTCAAAACTATTTCAAATTAAGTGAGCAAGTTTATTTATCTCCTTAACTGCCTATTTATACTCATATTATATTTTCCATAAGCTGATTAATAACTAAATTGGACTGTCAATATTAGTGTTGGCATTCATATTGCATTAAGCATAGTAATACCCCTTATCTTATTTAAATCGGGTGAATACCTAATTTGTATGCAGTTTAATAAATATTCCCCTGCTAAATACTTACAACTTTAGGAAAGCCCTCTCTTTTCACTTAAAGATGGGAGAGCGTTACAAATGAAATGGAGAATTTATATGAAAAACAAACTCTTTAACGTTGCAATTTTAGCGACTTTGGGGCTTACAACGGCACAGCTTCAAGCTGACGAAAGTGAAGTTGATATACCCGATGAAAATACTATCAGCGCTACAGCAGCGGAAAACGCTGCGAATGAACCAAATCCTGATTGGGAGGATGATATGACGAGTGATCCAGTTGATGTTGAAGATTTCGTTGAAACAGCTTCTGCAAAAGGCATTGCTGAGATTGAGACAGCACGTATGGCTCTGGATGAAGGAACCGCCCAAATTCATGAGTTTGCTAATCGGATGATAGAAGATCATACAAAAGCAAATAACGAATTGAGGGACATCGCAAGACAACAAGATCTGGAAGTCGCTGACGATCCGACACTGATGGATAAGGCCAAAGCCATGATGCTGAGCATTAGAAATAATGAATCATTCGACGACGCTTACATCGAAAATCAAATCAATGCTCACGAAGAGACTATTGAGCTGTTTGAACGTGCAAGCTATTCAGATAATGATGCAATCCGTGCATTTTCACGCGAAAAACTGCCTACCTTACGAGAACATTTACAGATGGCAAACGAACTTGAAGAGCAACTTGGAGATTAATTCCAAATTTAGTTTTAGCTCAATATAAAGTGCCTCCAGTTTCTATTCTCTAACTAAACCAATTTCATTTAGTGATAGTAGAGAGGATTGGGCTTACTTTGAGTTTTTCTTCCACTTTCTCAGGGAGAAATTACTATAAATACAAATAGAAACATAAAGTTAATTAGTGTTGTTTATTTAAATTATACGTAATTTAATCGGTGAAATTTCAGGTTCGATACCGAAAGGAGAAATTATGATTCCCGAAGCGCTTAAACAAGCAAAATCTATCGAAGAGGTGGTTCAGATCATCGATAGTGGCGGCACAGAGTCAAGCTCTCCAGAAGAGCTGGCGGCAGCATATGCTTATTCACAGACCATGAAAAAAGAAAGCCCGGACAAGGAAGAGCTCCAAGTTGAGTTCAGGAGACTTATGGAGGAGGGCGCAATGTTTGATTATGCGTTAGCGTTGGAATATGCCGAAGCATGGCTCATTGATGCGTTAAATAAAGCAACAGCGTCACAAGGTTTATAAGCAACACAAAAAACACAGCGTTATTTTAAAAAATCGGTGTAATTAACCCGTAAAACAAATTGAAAGGATAAATCGTATGAAATTTCTTAATTCAAATACAGTTTTTTTCCGGAAAAACAAACTGACAATGGCATTTATATTCGCATTAGGCAGTGTCAGTCTTTTAGCTTGTACGCCGGATAACGAAGTTACCGGAAGTTTAGATCAAAATGAATTTATTGATCGTGTAAGCGAACGTGGTGTTTTCGACGACTGGGATGTGAATGATGACAACCAATTGAGCGAAGATGAATGGAGTCAGCATGATGAATACAATTTAATTTATGAATCATGGGATCAAGATGGAGATGGACAACTATCTGAAAATGAATTTCATGAAGGCCTTTATCGCCATTACGACGGAAATAACAGCGGTGATATTGAGGAAAAAGAATGGAACGAGGCTAAAAACGCTGGCTGGATGGATATTTAATTAAGCAGTAGAAACAGTGAGTTCTTTAATAGCCCGGAACCTTCCGGGCTATTTGTTATCACTATTAAGAGAAAGAAAATTTTTTTGTGTAAAGCTGATTTATCACTTTATTCACAAAAATGGTAAAGCGTCATTGATATATCAGAAGCAGCGGTGTAATCGCTGTATTTTTATTTATAGTGTTCCATTAGGAGGTTTGCATTATGTCTAGTCCTGAACATAAGGAAAAAATTTGGGGAATGATAAAAGATATTAAAGTTGGCATGTTAGTCACGCTGGATGGGGACATGCCACGGGCCAGGCCAATGCACATAGTTCAGGATGCTTATGATGGCACACTTTGGTTCTATACTCGTCGCAGTGCCGAAAAGGTTAGCGAAACGGATCGTGACCATGATGTATGCCTGACCTTTTCTGATCAAGACAAAGGGGTTTATGTCTCACTGTCGGGGAATGCACGGGTGTCAGATGATCAAACACTGATCGACAAATACTGGAATCCATTTATTGCTGCTTGGTTCCCTGAAGGTAAAGACGACCCAGATGTCGCCTTACTGGAAGTAAAAATTGAAATGGGCGAACACTGGATGGCAAAAGAGAATAAAGCCTTCCAGCTTTATGAGTTTGCTAAAGCCAATATCAAACATACCACGCCGAATATTGGCGAAAACGAAAAGTTTGGTGGTTAACAACAATCTGATAGGACTAAAGGGGGCATGCTGTTTGGCATATCCTTTCAATAAGGATTGGCCCTCTTTTAAGTTCAAGGAATGAGTTTTTACGCTGACTACTCACAGTCATATTCGTTTCCATCCATCTGATTTAAAAGCATTTACGGTTTCTGAGTTAAATCAACATTAATGGAGTAATTGATTAGAAATGCTTGCTGAATATCTTTGCTATGAACGTTAGATTTTTGTCTGTTCTTGCCATTTTTGCACTTATTATCTCATTGTCGGCATGTGATGATAATCAGGACAATAATCAACAGAACGCATCAGAACAGGGCGGAATGAGTCAACAGTCTATTGACGTGGGCTTTGTCGAAATTAAGCCAGTACGGATACAACACACGAATCAGCTTCCTGGTCGTGTCGTGTCTTATCAGGTCGCTGAAATCAGGCCTCAAGTCAGTGGCATCATTCAGTCGCGATTATTCAAAGAGGGATCATATGTAGAAGAGGGACAGCAGCTTTATCAGATTGATCCCGCCCGCTATGAAGCTGATTATCAAATGGCCAAGGCTAATCTGCAAGATGCTAAAGCGCGAATAGAAAATGCCCAAAACCTGGTAAATCGATATGAAACGTTGATCACTTCAAATGCAGTCAGCCAGCAAGAGTATGACAATGCTCTGGCCAGCCTTGCTCAAGCTCAGGCTGCTGTAAGCCAATCAGAAGCTGAAGTTAGAAGTGCAAAAATCAATTTAGACTACACGCGAGTGTACGCACCAATAAGTGGTTATATAAGTCCGTCCAGCATTACAAAAGGTGCGCTCGTTACCTCTCAGCAAAGCGTTCCGCTGGCGACTGTACGCCAGCTTGACCCTGTTTACGTGGATTTGTCACAGTCTGCATCAGAGGTACGGGATTTACAGGAGCGTTTATCTGCTGCACGGCTGAATAAAGAATCTCAATCTGAATATGAAGTTTATCTTTATCTGAATAATGCAACACAAAAATACCCACACAAGGGCACTTTAGACTCAACGGATGTTTCTGTTGATATACAGACTGCTTCAATACGATTGCGGTCTGTGTTTGATAATCCGGACACTATCCTGTTGCCGGGTATGTTTGTCTGGGCCTCCATAGAAGAGATTGGCCGTTCAAAACAGATCGTGGTTCCTCAAAAAAGCGTTGTAATCGATGCTGAAGGTAAGAAAAGTGTTTGGGTTATTGATACTGAGAATAAAGCTGCCAGAACTCCTGTAACCACCGGGGCGGCTTATGGAAATAATTGGATTGTTCTTAATGGGCTAGAAAGCGGGGATCGTTTGATTGTAGAGGGGACGATGATGTTACGTGAGGGAGTCTTGGTCAAACCTGAACCAATCGATGTTGCATATGAGGACATGAATCTCGAAGTTGCACCGAATTCTCTTAAAGATGAAGCGCCACCCCCGATGACCCCAAACATCAAGGTAGGGCAGCGACGACAGCAGGGGGGTGAAGATAATCCAGTCGCCAATGAATCAGAAAAGAATCTGCATGGCAAAACGGGCCAAAGCAAGATTGACCAGAATAAAGTTGAGAACCGCTAGAAATGTTCTCACGCTTTTTTATAGGGCGCCCAATTTTTACCTGGGTTATCGCGCTTTTCATCATAGGGTTTGGTTTATTTTCGCTCTTTCAGTTGCCGATTGAACAATACCCCAACATTGCGCCGCCTAAAGTATCTATTACTGCCACCTATCCCGGGGCATCTGCTGAAACACTTGAGAATACCGTTACGCAGATTATCGAACAAAACCTTACTGGAATCGACAATCTACGTTATATACAAGCGCAAAGCTCTTCTTCTGGCAGTGCCACCATTACACTAACCTTTGAGCCTGGAACTGATCCGGATATAGCCCAGGTACAAACCCAAAACAAAGTCTCTAAAGCGTTATCTTCCTTGCCGACCATTGTTCAGCAGTTAGGGGTTCCTGTTGAAAAAGGTGGCAATAGTGAAGCGCTGATTATCGGCTTTTATTCCAAAGAAGGGGCAATGAGTCGGAATGATATATCCGATTTTTTGGCATCCAATATTGAAGAACCTTTGAGCCGCGTTGATGGCGTTGGTCAAATTCAGAGCTTTGGTTCTGAACATGCCATGCGGATCTGGCTCGATCCGCGAAGTATGAATAATTTCAATATTACCGCGCTGGATATTATTGATGCCATACAAGATCAAAATGTTCAGCTTGCCACAGGCGAAATAGGCGGCGCACCACAAGCAAAAGGGCAGCAGATTAATGCCACCATTACGTCGCAATCTCTGCTTTCTTCTCCAGAACAGTTTGAAGCCATTTTATTAACCGTTCTCGAGGATGGCTCAAGAGTCACATTAGGAGATGTGGCCCGAATTGAAATCGGGGCCGAGAATTATAATATTATTGGACGCTGGAACCGGAAACCAGCATCCGGTATCGCTGTTCAGCTTGCTCCCGGCGCTAATGCACTGTTGACGATTCAAAGCATCAAGGACCGTATAAAAGACTTCGATAATATTATTCCTGCCGATCTTGAAGTGATTTATCCCATTGATGTCTCAACATTTATTGAAACATCGATCGTTAATGTGGTGAAAACGCTTTTCATGGCCATCGGTTTGGTTATTCTTGTTATCTTCATATTTCTACAAAATTTTCGTGCGACATTTATTCCAGCAATTGCTATTCCCATCGTTCTGCTTGGAACCTTCGGGGCTATCTTCATACTCGGTTATTCGATCAATGTGCTGACGCTTTTTGCACTGGTTCTTGCGATCGGTATGCTGGTCGATGATGCAATTGTGGTAACGGAAAATGTAGAAAGTAAATTAGAAAAAGATCCTGAACGTGACCCAAAGGAAGCCACAAAAGCGGCTATGAAGGAGCTTTCCGGAGCCCTTATCGGCACTACAGCGGTTATCTGGGCTGTTTTTTTACCCATGAGTTTTTTTGAGGGCTCGGTGGGTGTGATATACCGCCAGTTTTCGGTGACCATCTCAGTCGCTATGGCAATATCGCTTTTTATAGCATTGACCTTGTCACCTTCTCTTTGCGGCGTGATTTTAAAATCCAGAAAAGCAAAAAAAGATAAAGGCGTTTTTGCATCATTCAATCATGGCTTCGAAGCTTTACGTCGAGGTCACAAAAACATGTTGGACGTATTGCTTGAGAATCGATTTGTCTTACCAGCATTGTTTTTAGTACTTATTATTATTGCCGTCTTAACTTTCCTTCGTATCCCGACATCTTTTCTCCCCGATGAGGATCAGGGCCGAATGTTTACACTTTTAAACGGGCCGCCCAGTTCTTCACTTGAACAAACAGTCGAAAAAGTTAAGGCTATAGAAGATTTCTACCTTGAAGAGGCTGGGGACGCCGTAGACGGTCTTTTTGCTGCTGCTGGTTTTAGCTTTTCAGGACAAGCACAAAATGTAGGCATCGCCTTTATCAAAATGAAAAGTTGGGAAGAGCGGGGTGAAGAAAACAGTGTTTTTAATATAAAAAACCGTGCAGCACAGTTTTTATCTAAAGTCCGTGATGCGATGATTTTTCCTCTGGTGCCGCCACCGGTCAGTGCGCTTGGTAATTCCGGTGGCTTTGAGTTTCAACTTGTTGATCGCGCGGGACTAGGCCATCAAGCGCTGGTTAATGCAACCAATCAGTTTTTAGGCATGGCCAATGAAAGTCCACTTTTGACGCAGGTTCGATTTAACGGATTATCCGACAGTCCCCAATATGATCTGACAATTGATAAAATCAAGTCACGTGCTCTCGGTATTCCGATAAGCACAGTCAACCAGACGTTAAGCACCGCACTCGGTGGGACTTACGTGAATGATTTTTTAGAAAATGGGCGTATAAAACGTGTTTTTGTTCAAGCCGACATACCTTTCCGTATGTTGCCTGAAGATATTGATGACTGGTACGTACGCAATAATAGTGGCGATATGGTTCAGCTTGTAGAAGTTGCCACAGGTGAATGGACTTATGGATCACCTAAACTGACACGCTTTAATGGTGCAGCTTCAAGAGAAATACAAGGTTCCACTTCTCAAGGTGTGAGTTCAGGTAGAGCATTGCAGGAGGTTTTAAGTTTAGCTGAAAAACTTCCTGATGGGCTGGAGGTGGCATGGACAGGTCTGTCCTATGAAGAAAAGGAGGCAGGTACCAATACACTTTTACTTTATCTGGTCTCCGCGTTGGCCGTTTTTCTCATCCTGGCAGCGCTTTATGAAAGTTGGGCTATACCGGTTGCTATTATCCTCACTGTGCCTCTGGGTATTTTAGGCGCCGTATTGGCAACATGGAGCACTGGACAGGCTAATGATGTTTATTTTCAAGTTGGACTGTTAATTACTATTGGCCTTGCTGCGAAAAACGCCATATTGATTGTTGAATTTGCGAAAAACAACTTTGAAGAGGGGCAAACGGCTTTCGATGCGGCTTATCAAGCAGCACAACAGCGGTTTAGGCCCATTTTGATGACGTCTCTAACTTTTATACTAGGCGTGCTGCCATTGGCTTTTGCTTCCGGCCCCGGATCAGGAGCACAAAATGCGATCTCTATCGGTGTTCTCGGCGGTATCATGACGACCACTTTCTTTGTGGTGTTCTTTGGGCCTTATTTTTTCCTTTGGGTTTACCGTCTTTTTAAAAAGGACGTCGTCAAACAACACCAGACATCAAATCAAAGTGAGAGAAAAGCTTAAAGCGGCTTTCAGTCGTTAGGTTCGGGCTGCGTTAGCAATACCAACCATTAATCGTTCAATCATATATGTATTAATTAGCATTCATGAGAATAAAAATGTAGGTAGGGGATAGCCTGCGAAACCCACCGAAGTGATGTCATAAATATGCTGTTGGATTTCATCTTCAACTCAACCTGTTTTATTTAAAATACTTGTAAACATTTTATCTAATAAAACTTTCCATTATGATTGAGACGAAAGCTATCTTCACAAAGATAGGAGAATGAATTATGAAAACCATTCTATTTCTACTCTTTTCAGTCCCTGTGGTTGTGATGGCTGATATAACATTCAATGATAAACCTGTTCCAATCTCAAAGGATGGACAGTTTATTCAACATGATTCAACGATAATCCTAAGCCAAGCGGCTCCAGATGAGTCAGACCAATCATTAAACGCCTCTCCAGAAGCAATAAAGGAAATGGAGCAGGTTTATCAAGAGTGCCAAAGCGATGGCACACTTGCTTCCCATTTCGATTGCAAATGCTGGAGCAACCGGTTTTTGGAAGAGAGGCTCAAAGTGGGGCCGAAAAAGTCAGCCTATAACATTAAATCTGACATATCCAATCAATGTTTCAATATCCCTGGCGCTGCTGAATATGCTTTGATCAAATGTGATGGCTATGGCAAGTCAAGCTATGACTTTGGTTACAATGAAGAGTCGGGTATGAGTTTTGAAGAGTTTTGCCAATGTGTATCAAATAATTACGCGATACAATTTGATTCTCATGAAGATCGCTTTACGAGACAAACAGCCAATAAATTTCTGACATCCTCGCATTTGCGCTGTCAAATCCCGCGGCCAGGAGATAAAAAAATTTGGAAACGTTTGGACCAATAGAATGATTTTATAAATAATAAAATCAACGAATTCGCAAATTCACAAGCATCTCCGTTTCTCCAACACCCCAATCGTTGGACATGATTCCGTTCTCAATAAACCGATGAATGCTCGAATAAGACCAATCAACATTTTTATCGGCATAATCATGTTTCAGGTGGGGGGATTATTTATTCACATCTTTTTTGTTGATCTGAATACTGTCTTTGAGCAGCCTTTGTAAATTTCCTTATCAGTGATTAATCTGCCAGATTTGTAAAGGTATTCACTGCATCTGTGGTTTGAAAAAAGACGCGACCAGGCACTAGTTCTTTGAAAAAATCAATTTTATCCAGCTTGTCTATAACGGGTCCTTTGACCTCTGATAAGTTGATCGATATGCCTTGTTTTTTGAGATTATTGATCAATTGTCGAAAGTAAATAATGGCCGTTGTATCAATGTAACTGACGGAAGAAAAGATAAGCACAATATGCTTCGGCTGATTTTTAAATGCTTCTTTTTCAATAAAATCTGAAATGTAGTTGATATTGGCAAAGGTAATATTTTCGTCAATTCTGATGAATAATATGTCTTTCCAAGTCTCAACTCTATGCCTTTTTACATTGCGAAAGTGTTCAGTATTTTTTATTCTGCCAACGACTGCGATATGTGGGTGACCGGCTCTTCTCAGGTGGCAAAAAATTGTAACAATGACACCAAGAATAATCCCTTCTTCAATTCCGAGCACCAGGACACCACATAACGTGAGTATCTGACTGATACCATCAGCTCTATCTTCCCGCCAAACAGAAATCAATTTTTTAATTTCAATTAAGGGTGAAACGGCGAGGATAATAATCGCGGCCAGGATGGCTTTTGGAATCGTCTCAAGCGTGCTTGTAATTGTTACTATAACTAACGAAATAATCAAAACCGCTACCAGCATAGCGATTTGGCTTTGCGCTCCTGCTGACAGGTTAACCATCGTTCGACTAAAGCCCCCGGCAACTGGCATGCCACCCGATATTGACGAGGCAATATTAGCTGTTCCTAGGGCAATAAGCTCCTGATTTGGATTTATCTTCTCATTTCTTTTCGTTGCAATCACTTTAGCAATTGCAACGCTTTCAACATAAGCAATAAGACTAATAAAAAAGGCGCTCGGTAACAATGCGATGAGATGTGTCAACGACACGTTTATAAAATTGAAATTAATGCTGGGCAGGCCTTCTGGTATGGAACCTACGACAGCAACATTATGGTTGGTATCTAATGCAAAGCCCGTGACGAATAAAATGCCTAGAACGACAGACAACAGAGGAGCGGATTTACTGATGCCGGTTCTGAGTGTTTCATTTACGCCTGCATTAATAAGCAGCTTGATAAATGGCTTACCCATCACGGCTATCGTAATCAGAGCCATTAACCCCAACCACATTTCATAGCTATTGAAGCCTTCATAGGATTGTTTAAAGCAAGAAAGAGCGTCAGTACAGCTGTCAACGTGAATACCCAGTATATTCGGCAGTTGGCTCCATATGATGATAATGGCGGCGCCCGAGGTGAAACCGGATAAAACCGGCTGGCTTATGTAATTAACTAAGCTACCCATTTTGAATGCCGACATCAGGCAGAGGATCACCCCACCTTCTAAAGCAAGTAAGAGCGCATTTTGCATAGGTGTACCAAGTGCCATTATCTCTGGAGAAGATAAAGCACTTGCGACCATGATGGCGGCTATTGAAACGGGGCCAACGGAAAGTATTCTGCTGGTACCAAATATCGCGTAGATTACAGCAGGCAGTAAACTTGAATAGATACCTACTTCTACCGGCAAACCAGCTAAGAGCGCATAGGCCATACCTTGAGGAATCAATAGAATTGCAGTGATAATTCCTGCAAAAAGATCGCTGTTAAAAAAAGACCAGTTATACGAATTCAATGTGTTCCTTAACGGAACAGATTTAATCAATCGTATGAATAGGTTTCTGGTCATAGTTCAAGTCTGAATAACGATTTATGTGTTTCTTATTAAAACGGCCAGATATGGTATGAAACCAAAATCATAACCAAGAATAAGTTTATGCCATATTATAATATTCATATATAGTATATGTATATTGGTAATTAGCATTAATCGTCCAGAAATTTTGTGGCATAACTTCCCTTGCTGGGTAAATCAATGCGTCGAGCTTTGAGCATAATTTTCCAGTAGAGAAAAGGAAGTCCATATCGTTTAAACAACATCCAAGTGTATCTGTGCTTTCGGGGATCAAGATATGGAAATGAAGGCGTGACTTCACCGCCATATGAAAATTCTGCCATCATAACGGTAGATCGCGATGTGGTAAGAGGGCAGGAGCCATACCCCGTATAGCTTGATTCCACGCTTCTATTGTTGATGAGATGTAACAGGTTGTTCACAACTATAGGGACTTGTTTTCTAACAGCTGCAGCGGTCTTGGCATTGGTCGTGCCTATGACATCGCCTAGACCAAAGATATTTGGGTATACCGTATGCTGCAATGTTTTCTGATCGACGCTAAGCCAGCCTCCGTCATTGCATAATGGACTTTCTTTTATAAAGCTGGGTGCACTTTGAGGCGGTGTTACATGAATCATGTCAAAGCTCTTAGACATGGTGCTAGTTTTACCACTCTCATCCGTATTTTCGAAAATCGCTACTTTTGCTGGGCCATTTACCTCTACAAGATTCCATTTGTGTTTGGTTTTAATACCATAACGATCGATAACTTTATTAAGTTCTTTAGCAAAAAAAGGCACACCAAATATGGCGGGTCCTGCATTAAAAAACTCAATATCAATTTTATTCAGTATTCCTTTTTCCCTGAAGTAGTCTGCTGCAAGATACATCGCTTTCTGAGGCGCCCCAGCACATTTAATCGGCATGGGTGGTTGCGTAAACAGTGCTGTCGATCCGGCTGACATTTTCTTAGTCATCTCCCAGGTATACTCGACATGAAGGCGGGAGTAATTGGAACAAACGCCGTTTTGTCCGAGTGTGTCGGATAACCCTTTAATTTTGTCTATATCGAGCTGAAGCCCCGGACAGACAACAAGATAGTCATAGGAAAGTTCACAGCCTGAATCAATAGTGATAATATTTTCTTCTGGCTTGAACGTAGTGGCATAATTTTTAAACCATTTGACATTAGAGGGTAAGAGGTCTTTTTGTTTTTTCAGAGTATTTTTAAACTTGAAAAGACCCGCACCAACAAGTGTCCACGCCGGCTGATAATAATGATTTTCAGAGGGTTCAATAATGGCGACCGTTTGAGTCGAATCCATTTTAGCCAGGTCATTAGCTACAGAAGTGCCCGCTGCTCCGCCACCCATGATGATCACATTATAATGAGTATGTTTCATATCACTCTCCGAGTGTTATTTAAATTATTAATTTTGTTGGCTTTTCCATGCTTCGTATCCACCCTTCATCGACATAATATTCTTAAAGCCCATATTCTGAAGACTGGCAGCAGCCAGGGCTGACCTGCCTCCGGAACGACAATACAAAATGACCTTTGCTTCAGTGCTGTCAGGAATGTCTAATTCAGAAATTTTGAACTCTAATACGCCTCTTGGAATATATTCAGCACCATTAATAGAGCCTTTTGCAACTTCACTCTCTTCACGAATATCAATTAAGATAACATTCTCGTTTTGGATTAACTGTCTAGTATCCTCAGGCGTAACTTCAGTGATCTGGGGTTTTATTTGTGCCACTATTTGAGGTGCGGTCAAGCGTTGTTTTGATTTTGTAGCGTCCCTGGGTTCAGAAGACTGAAAGGTTTCTTCTTCATCTACACCACAATAACGGTTTGCAGGAACTGCTATATCAATAAGCTTAGGTTTAGGTAAATTGAGGTTATTCATCAATTCAATGAACTCCTCTTTCGACTTACCCGCTACTCTGGGATTGATACGTTTTTCCTGGCCGATACTGCTGACGCTGTGACCCTTATAGTCATGTCCTGGAAACACAAGTGTTTCGTCTGGCAGGCTAAACAAACGTTGTGTAATGCTGTCGTAAAGCGTTCCTGCATTTCCTCCTTGGAAATCTGTCCTTCCGCAGCCATTAATCAATAAAGCATCACCAGTAAAAACTTTATCTCTCCACTGAAAGGCCATACTTCCTTTAGTGTGGCCGGGAGTCGCAATCGCAGTGATTGTTTCCTTGTCACCAAGATGAAATGCATCATGGTCATGAATTTGTTTATCTGCATTTTTTGCTTCGCAGGCATGTCCTACGCCGGTTTGGCACCCCAGTTGCTGCCTGAGAATACCACTGGCTGTTATATGATCGGCATGGACATGTGTTTCCAGAGAGTACTTAAGATTGAGTCCGTATTCATCCAGCAAAGCCTTGTATATTTCAAGTTGGCTTTTGACCGGATCAATTAGAGCTGCCTCACGAGAGCTAGTGTCAGCAATCAGATAAGTGAAGGTGCTACTCTCATCGTCGAACAATTGTTTGAAAAGCATGGCGTTATTCCTAAATCGTTATGTTTAAAAATTAGCTGATTCTGAAATGAGCGCGTTCATTTCATCGACGTCCCATGATTTTGCCCCAATTGCCCTGTGGGTTATATTTCCTTCAGGATCAATAAGGTAGCTTATTGGAAGGGCTCTTACATCCCAGCCTTTGAGGCTGGTATCAGGATCGCTAACTATTGGAAAGGTGATGCCAAATTTATTCACGAACTCAGCTGCCTGTTCGTTATAAGGTCCTGCATGTATGCCAATGATTTCCAAATCTTTATGTGAGCTATCATAGAGTGCCTGCATTTCAGGAAATTCCTTGATGCAGGGTGAGCACCAGTATGCCCAAAAGTTAACAAGAACAAATTTACCTTTGAAATCACTCAGACTTAAGTTTTCACCTGCAGGTGTCTCGAGTGTAAAGTCACTGGCTGGCTTAACAGGTGTCACTGGTGACATCAAGTCATCCGCTTTTGCAGTAAAACATGATGTAATCAATAGTGTCGAGAGAATAAATTTCAGCATTATTTTGTATCCTGTTGCTCTTTGGAATAGTCACCAATTGGCGTTGCAAACGAATCAGATATGATTTCCGCTACGTTGTCACCATTGAGTGATTTCAGAAACTCAACCAGATCTTCTATTTCAATGGGAGATAAGTTAAGCGGGTTAATGAGTTCAGACTGCGTTTCATTCTCGAAACCACCTTGGTTGTAGAATTCGACAACTTCTTTCAATGTAGCGAGAGAACCATCGTGCATATAAGGGGCTGTCAGTGCTACGTTACGCAGGATAGGGGTACGATATTTCCACCTGTCATCAGGATTTTGTGTTAATTCATAGAGCCCCAAGTCTCCCAGAGGAAGGTGCCCCACTGAGTTAATGATCTCTTTTTTCACGTCGAGGTATCGCCCAGGTGCAACCTGAACTCGGGTTGTTTCTGAGTCTTTTTTCATGGAACGATGCCAACCAATTCCCGTGTTATGGAGGCTATTATCGGTGAATAAAGCATGGTCGCTCGCGATGGTGTGGCAGCTAATGCACTGTGCTTTACCAGTAAATAAGTTAAATCCACGAATGGCTGACTCGGACATGGCCTTTTTTTCATCACCAAAATACCAGCGATCAAATTTCGAGTTCCCAGAAACAAGCGTTCTTTCATAGGATGCAATCGCAGCTGGGATCGTCTCTATACCAGCTTCTTCGCCATCAAATGCCTCTTCAAACTGTCCTTCATAATCTTTTAACTTTTTGAGTTTTTCGATGACAGTACTAAAAGATGGTATTGCCATTTCATTACGGGCGAGTAATGGCTGCCAAACTTGAAGTTCTAAAGAGGTTTCACGTCCGTCATGAAAAAGTTTTTTCAGATAGGCAGTGTTATAGATAGTTGGAGCATTTCTTCGGACCGAACGTCCCTCAAATCCTACGGCAGTTTGGAGCTCATGATTAGTAAAGCCTTGTTCTGGTACATGACACATTGCACATGACTGCGTGTTGTTGAGTGACAGTCGACGGTCAAAAAAAAGCTTCTTGCCTAATTGTACTTTGGCCTCACTGATAGGGTTATCTTCAGGAATCGGTACAGGGGGTAAACCCAGAGGCGGGTTTTCAACGAAACGAAGTAATTTAGTCTCTTTACCTTTACGACTTTCCAGGCTTAATGAGCTTGTAATATAGTCTTTGCTTTCGTAACCCTTTTTAGAGTCACCAGCGCCGATTCTGATGTTCTGGGAATCATTATTTTTGGAACTTGTTTCATTGACACCATATTCCATCATGAGGGTTTTCAGGTCATTAATGAGGATGTCTGGGTGGAGAAAGTCCACGCTATAGATGTTACGTATTCTCAGATCAGGATCGATTAAAAATACACGTAAAATATGTGAGAAATTGCCCGTAACCCTAGTATCAGCGTCTGTTTTCGTGATGACAGACTGATTATAAGCTTCCAGAATTGGTGCTAAATCCTTTTCCGAACGGGTGGTGAGATATTTCCAATCTACTGTTTGGGAAGCTTTGTCATGATCCATGTGATGATCACCATGATTCATATCATGTCCATCATGATTTGAGTGATCCATATGTTCATCATGCAAACCACTTTCCAGTTTTTTCAAAACTTTAGGCGTGTCGTAGTTTGGGTCAAAACTCATACTAATCATTTGGAGATTTTCAACTAAAGCAGGATCCTGCTTAGCAATATCTTTGATTCTGCTGAAAACAATATGTGAGAGTGGACAGCCGTTCAAATCGTCACACCGGGTGTACATGAAATTCAGCAAGGTATATTTACCTCTCATAATTTCATGATAGGAAACTGACTCATCATCAGTGTTGATCGCTTTTGCATTTTGGGCATAGCCCAATACGGGTAGCTTATAGCTACCCGCATCAGGTGCCTCAAAGTCTAATTCACCATATCCGGGTGCAGGCAATATAGTCTCCTGACTTACAGGATCATCAAATGAAAAAACATGATTGGATAATAATATGAAGCTGAAAAATATTATTATCGATGTCTTCTTGTGATGTTTCATGATGAATTATCCTTACTTACATTTACTGCTTTTAAATTTTCTATAAAGAGTGATCTATTTTCTCTAAAGAGTGATCTAGAATTGCCTCTTTCGCTTTCTTATCACGTGGGTCAAGAGTCATACTAGCTGGAGCTGTTTTACCGTAAAGAGAATATGCACCAAAACGCATTTGGTGAGCCCTGCCTAACTTCTCTTTGTAGAAATCGACATGAAACTCTTCTTCCATCGTTTTAGTTGCTTTATCCCAGTTCATTAATTTCACAAACTGAACATCTTTTTCACCTTTGTGATCCCAGTTAGCTAGCAAAGAAGTTGAATAATACAGTCGCGTACCATCCCAGCTTGATGAAACCATATTTATTTGTTTATCAATATACTGTTCATGCATAAGCGTAGGATTGTATGGATCAGTAATGTCATAACCACGTGTCGTGCCATCCATGAAGGTATTAACCCAAATCGTGGAATCATCACTTGAGATAGAGAAGTCAACCGGCAGGGGAACGTCTGAAGGGTTGCCCACAGTGCCAACAACTTCAGCTTTCCAGCCACCTTTACCATCTTCAATAATCAGAATAATTTCTGCGGTTAAAGCGGTAACTGTGAAGCAGTAGTTATTTTCAGCGCCCCAGGCACATCTAAGTTCAAGCGGTGCACCTTCAGCATCGAGTACCTGCTTAGGTTGACGTGTATGTAAGTCCCAGACCACGATAGTGTTACCAAACCGCTTCATGGCTTCTGGATCTTTCAACATCTTGCCAAAATCCATCATATAGTTTGTCCAGCCCGTAAATGATGAGGTAAACATGGCATTACGACGGGGTAAAACCTGGATGTCATAACCATAACCATCCGCATATTGGCCGGTTTTTTCAGCACCTTGCAGATCCTCATCGGTAGGGATCCAATAGGTATCAACATATTCACCCTCGTTGGTATATTCAACGAGTGCAGTACGACCACCATGATCCTGATTATTTGATAAAGCTGTCCAAAGCATGCGGCCTGGTACTGCATATGGTGTGTGTGGACCGACAACTCCACCCAGTTTTACTGACAAAGTCATCAATAGTTTTTACAAGTTTCGGTTCACCTGGATTGGTATGGACATCAAAGATAAAAATCTTGCTGGTATCCAGACTACCGGCCCAAAGATATTTACGATCATCTGTAAAGCCTGAATGATGAGCCTCGTTTCTACCGCCTACAGATTCGACACTGCGGACTTCACCGTAATCCTTAGCGGCTGGGTTTACCGAAAGGGTAACTAATTTATCTTGACCATCACCCATGCCTTCAACACCCAGGGTCCAAACATAAACAAAATCCTCCTGACCTTGAATTTTTGCCATGTATGGTGACATACAGGTTTCATCGGCCTGAACTGCTACGGGAGCGCCCATCATTAAAGCTGCACTGACCAAAACCGGACTTAATAGTCGAAGGGCTGGTTTAGTCTTCATTTTTATCACTTCGTTAAATTTCATTTCTCTCTCCTAACTGTGATTACTTACATATTGCGAACATAAAAAGGAATAAAGACTAAATACCGAAATAGCTTCATTCCGCAGAATCAGTTGATACAAAACTTAAATTACACTTCACACGATCAAGGTTTGGAAACGCGTTGTCTACCCTGGATAAAGCAGAGAATTCCATCTGTTTCGTTCTCATAGCGCCAGGACCATTTAAAAGCAAAGACTTCACAAATCTCAATCATCATTAAATTAGACCCATTACCTCCTGATATTTTTAATATGTATATAGTTATAGTCTTAACATATAAAAATGGCAACCCTCTGACTTATACTTTTTTTTAAGGAAGTTTGGATAACATATGCCTTTAGACTATGTCAGAAATGTGTATGCCATGTAGTTATTCAGTTTAAGAGGATCTTGCTGACCTAAATATAGCGTTTAGAGGGGAAATTATTTTTGCCTCTATTCATATAACGGTGAATGAGAGTAGGAAAAAGTGCGTTTGACATAGATTTAAATGTACTAAGCTTGAAATTATATATTAATAAGTATATAAACATATAATATATGGTTAGATATAAAAGCAATTTTTTTTATCCAATACAGACTTATTCTCCCAATGAGAGGGGATCAAATGAAGCTACAACAAATCAAATATCTTCTAGGTCTTGTTAAAAATAATCTGAACGTATCAAAAACTGCAGAAAGTTTATTCACCTCTCAACCGGGGGTAAGCAGACAAATAAAACTTCTGGAAGAGGAATTGAATGTCGAAATATTTGAAAGACATGGACGATCACTGACGGGCATTACACCTATTGGCAATAAGATTCTGAAAATGGCTGCAGATGTTGCAGATACAATGAACTCCATTAAATGTGTAGCGGAAGAGTATGCGAATGAGTCAAATGGATCTTTATACATTGCAACGACACATACACAAACTCGTTATGTCTTGCCAAGAACAATAATAAATTTTACGAGCAAGCATAGTTCAGTGTCTTTTCATCTAAAGCAAGCAAACCCTTATCAAGTATGTGAGATGGTATCTAAAGGGCTTGTCGATTTAGCAGTGGCCTCTGAAGCAATGGAGCATTTTAGTAACTTAATCACTTTGCCTTGTTATTCATGGAATAGAGTTGTTTTAGTTAAGCGAAATCATCCATTATTGGATGAACTCCCTTTAACTTTACAAAAGTTATCAATGTATCCATTAGTTACCTATGAGAGCGGCTTTGCGGGTTGCTATAAAATAGGGGTCCTAGGGATTTTGCCTCCAAATACTGCAAAAACCGTTGAAGGCCCCGTATTTACTGGCCTCCAAGCCACTATTAATTTTAATTTAGCTCGAGTTTCAGTATCTTCTTCGGCCTTTGGGTCAAAGAATGAGCAGAACCAAGCGACTATCAATTCTCACTGCCGCTGAAATCGAGGATTTATACGGCGTCCCCTCCTTCAACGAATCGTATCAACGGTTTTACTTCACGCTGAATGATAAAGAGCGCGCTGAGCTGACCAGAATAAGGCAGCGCAAGTACCGCTGTATCGCCATCGCATTGTTGGGCTATTTCAAATGCAAACCCATCTTGCTCAATCCGACGTTTAAATCCATGCAGGATGACTTGGGATTTATCGCGAAAAATCACTTTGATGGCCTGAAATTTCGACGCTTCAGTCTGAAATCCGATCAAAAGTCCCGCATTTATGAACGGATTTTTTCCATGATCGAATATGAAAATTGGAAAGATCCTGAGCATCAACCCCGGCTTGTTGAACACTTATTGGCCTGTGCTGAAAGCTGGGTTGCACCTCGTGCTCTCTTTGATGCAGCGATTGAGTTCCTGGCCCACCAGAAAATTGCCATTCCTGCCTATAGCACCCTGCAGAAGATCGTCAGTCAGGTGGTTAACCAGCATCAGCAGCGACTGCATGAGAAGATCGGCGCCGCGTGTAGCCCAAAATTGACGACTGTACTAAATACACTGGTATCCGGTAATGACCAGCTTACGTTAACACAATTGCGCGGCGGCGCGCGCAATTTCACCGGCACCGAGTTGCAGAAAGAACTCGCGGTGTATCACCACATTCAACCGCTGATGGCAGAGGTGACCGTTGTCCTCGACTCGCTTTCTCTGTCTCAAAAAAATCAGCAGCACTATGCCGAACGGATTCAATATTACGGCGCCAAAATCAAGCGTCAGTCGCCAGAGAACCAGTGCCTATATCTGCTTTGCTACCTACAGTTTCGATATCAGGAGGGGTTGGAACGCATGGCCGAAGGGTTCATTCACCACGTTCGACAGGTAAAGCAACGAGCGCATCAGCTGGCGCAGGATCGAGTTTATCGGGATTGGCAAAAGGCGGCTACCAATGTGAGTAAGGCTGCAGAAATCTTGTGCCTGTTTGTTGATGATCGTATCGACCCCAATACGTCATTCCATGCTGTACAGAAACAAGCGTTCCAGGTTCTCAATGCCAACGAGCTGAGTTCAGTCTGCCGGTACCTCGGCAATCAGAAGCAGTCGGCGGATGAGGCGTTCTGGCAACACCTGGATACGGAATCCACGTTGAGAACCGGCCTGTTACGATCACTCTTTTGCTGTCTACGCATCGAAGGCACCGATAAAACACAACGGTTGGCAGCGGTCTTGAGCCAAACTCGACAGGAGCTGGCGGCCGGCAACATGCTCAGAGATGCCAGTATTGACCGGCGTCTACCGCCAAAAGCCACGCGACCACTCTTGTTGAAACCTGACGGCGGCATAGACAAGGCTAGATATGAATGGTTCTTGTATTTGCAGATTCCCAGCCGCCTAAACGGCCAGTTAGTGCTGCCAGAAGTCATACGGTATCGTGCACTGGACGACGATCTGGTAAAACCACAGACTTGGAAAAATCAGAAGCAGGCCTTGGTCGAGGGTACGAAGCAACCCAAAATTACTGAGGATCCAAAGCAACTGATCCCGCGCATGGCGGATCGGTTGACCACTCGGCTATACGAAGTCAGCGACTATCTGGAACGCGTGGACAACAGGGATATCATTCTGCGCCCGAAGGGTGGTAAACACCTTTGGCGCTTACCGACCACCGGCAAAAAACATCTGGTGAACAATCCGTTCTTCCAGCAAATGAGGGCAATCGGAGTCGCCGATGTCTTGCGCGTGGTGGATCAGGATACCGGATTTATTGACGACTTTGAGCACGTGCTGGGCATGACCTCCAAAAGCCGCCAGTATGAAGTGGACCTGTTGGCGATCCTGATCGCCAATGCCACAAACCAGGGCATCTACGGTATCGCCCAGATCTCCGACCGCACCTATGATCAGCTGAGTACCATCCAAGCGAACTACCTTCGGCTGGAAACGTTGAATGCCGCAAATGACCGCATCAACAACGCCACTACGCGACTGAGTATATTTAATCACTACAATATCCAGGATGACAACCTGCATGCCAGCGCTGATGGCCAAAAGTTCGAAGCTAAGCGCGAGACATTCCGTACCCGGTATTCCTCAAAATACTTCGGTACCAGCAAAGGGGTCTCGGCGATCAGCCTGAATGCCAATCATATGGCAATCAATGCCCGGGTGATCGGCGCTAACGAACACGAATCCCATTACATCTTTGACCTCCTGATGAACAACAGTACTGAGATCATCCCGGATACGCTCTCTACTGACACCCATGGGGTAAACCATGTGAATTTTGCTTTACTCGATCTGTTTGGCTACCGGTTCGCCCCCCGATATGCCCAGGTAGGCAGGGTTATCAACGAGATGTTCGATATCTCCGAGGACGAGAGTCAGCGGGTGAGACTCACATTGCGTAAACCCATTAACACGCAGAGTATTATGGAGTGCTGGGACACCATCCAGCGAATTGCCGTGTCACTGGCTCACCGGAAAACCACCCAAGCCATATTGGTCCGGAAACTCTCTGGCTACAAGAAAAACCACCCACTACTGAAGGCGCTGACTGAATATAACCGACTATTGAAGGCCCAATACCTGCTGGATTACATCGATAACGCCAGCCTTAGAAACCACGTGCAACGCGCCTTGAATCGGGGAGAAGCTTATCACCAGTTGCGTAGGGCAATCAGCAACGTGAACAGCGACCGGTTCCGGGGGAATAGCGACGAGGAGATACAAATCTGGAACGAAAGCGCCCGGCTGGTAGCAAATGCCATTATCTACTTCAACTCGAAAGTACTCAGCAACCTGCTGGACAGCTTCGAGGAGCAGGGCAGCGAAAAACACATGGAAACCGTAAAGGGCGCATCACCTGTCGCGTGGGAGAATATCAACTTCCGGGGTACGTATACGTTCGCGCCGACGGGAGAGCTGCCTAAACTGGATGATTTAATGGCGCCGATTGAGGGCTATCGGCCGATAAGTAAAAATTGATGCCTCTCTACAGGCTAGCAAACACGGGGGCTTCGGAGGTTTTTGCAGTATTTGGAGGCAAAATCCCTAGGACCCCAATCCCAAAGCAGCCAATATTTTTTTTAAGGCGGATACTGAACTGGTTGAAGATGTTCAATGTTCAGCTCAGGTCGGAAAATTCCCGCCAATGACGATAGATGAACCACCCGCATTAGGCGGCAAAAGTGCCGGTCCAAATCCTGTTGAACTTGTTTTAGTGGCTTTGGGTACGTGCCAAGAAATTATGTATGCAGCTTATGCTTCAGTGATGGGTATTAAACTTGACTCAGTTAAAGTCGCGCTTAAGGGCGATATCGATTTAAAAGGTATGTTTGGTCTAGACGAATTAACGCCTGCTGGATTTACCAAAATCAGCTTCGTCACAAATATTGAAAGTGATGCTGATGATGAAACATTAGTGAAACTCATTGAAACAGTAGAGAGCCATTGTCCCGTTATGGACACACTTCTAAGAGAGATTGCCGTTAGTGGTGTTGCCAATGTAAACGGCAAAGAATTGTTCCGCTCTGAAGCAAATATGGCTGTCTAATAAATGCCTATTAAATTTAAGTTTGAGTAAAAAAAGAATGTTGGTCAGATCAGAGTAAAACCGAAATGCGATCAACTTCTTTTTTTATTTATTCACTATAACGAACCGTAATCAAAATTAGAACTTCTCAGGATCGTCCTTTTAAGATTGTGAGGCAAAGATGAGTTTAGATATTACTTTAGATGACGTTAGTGGCGATGAGAATGCCGTCTATGAAGTCATACAAATTCACGTCAGTGAAGGCGATTTTGTCAAGAAAAGCGATGTGGTTCTTATTGTGGAGGGTGATAAGTCAGTTATAGAAATAACACCGCAAACCGCTGGTGTGGTTGAGGAAATTTTAATAAAGCCAGGCCAGAAAGTGTCTAACGGTGTCGTTTATATGGTGATAGAACCCAGTGATGATAGCTTTTCTGAATCTGAAATATCTTCCAATGACCGAGACCAATCAGACGCCGAAAATAAAGTTTATGATCTGGCGATTATTGGCTCCGGCCCTGGTGGGTATACAGCAGCATTTAGAGCGGCTGACCTGGGTTTAAGTGTTGTTCTAATCGAAAGATATCCCTCTTTGGGAGGCACTTGTCTCAATGTGGGATGTATTCCATCTAAATCATTACTGCATGTTGCCAAAGCAATCAACGAAGCTCACGAAGTAAGTGAGTTTGGTGTAGAGTTTGCCAAACCAAAATTGAATATCCAAAAAATTAGCTCATGGAAAGATAAAGTTTTAACCAATCTAACCAGTGGGATTAAAGAGCTAGCCAGACTTAGAAAAGTTAAAACCATTCAAGGCACCGCTAAATTTCTCAATAGTCATCAATTAATGATATCTAGCTCAAATACAGAGCAACACATCATTAATTTTAAGAATGCCATTATTGCAGCAGGCTCAAGAGCCAATAAGATTGCCAATCTCCCTGATGATCCAAGAATTATTGATTCAGCAGATGCCCTAGAACTGAAAGATATTCCTAAACGATTACTGATAATTGGTGGCGGTATCATTGGATTGGAAATGGCTGCTATCTATAACGCACTGGGCAGTAAGGTCACTGTAGCGGCAAAATATGATCAATTAATTCCCGAGTGTGATGGCGACATCGTAAGGCCATTATACGAACATATCATTAAGAAGTATGACGTCTATTTGGAAACCTTGGTGACGAAAGTAGAGGCCAAACCAGACGAATTAGTTGTTCATTTTGATGGGAATGATGAAATACCCACACACCAGGCTTTTGATAAAATTCTAGTTTCAATAGGTCGACATCCAAATGGCAAAGTTTTAAATGCTGATTTAGCTGGTGTATATATCGATGAATCCGGCTTCATTACAGTCGACAAATATCAACGAACGAATATTTCAAATATTTACGCTATAGGCGATATCGCCGGTAAGCCCATGTTGGCACATAAGGCGATTCATGAAGGAAAAATTGCAGCAGAAGTGATATCGGGTTTGCATAGTCGATATGATGCCACCGTTGTTCCTTCAGTCGCGTATACCGATCCTGAGGTTGCCTGGGTTGGACTGACTGAAAAGCAAGCAAAGAGAAAAGGCATTCCATATGGAATAGGCATGTTTCCATGGGCTGCCAGTGGACGTGCTTTAAGTCTTGGTCGGAGTGAAGGGAAAACCAAAATATTATTCGATTTGGCAACAGATGAGATTATTGGGGCAGGTATTGTTGGCGCAAGTGCTGGAGACTTAATTGCTGAGGTTTCTCTTGCGATTGAAAATAGACTGAAAGCTCATGCTATAACGGCCACTATTCATCCTCACCCCACTTTATCTGAAACCGTAGGATTTGCAACCGAAGTATTCGAGTCGACGATAACCGATCTCTATCTTGGTAATAAATCTCCGAAGATCCCTTATACACACAGCAGATAAAAAATTGTTAAAACCACTGACAGTTATTGTGCTCATGCTCTTTACGTTTGATGTCAGTGGTGCACAATTGAAAGTAACTATTCTGGGCTCGGGAACGCCCATACCCAGTATTGAGCGGTTTGGCTCTTCAACCTTAATAGAATATAAAGATAAAAAATATTTATTTGATGTGGGAAGAGGGACAACAATCCGACTAAGTCAAATAGGTATAAAAGCTTCAGAAATCGACCATCTTTTTCTCACCCACCTTCATTCTGATCATATCACTGGGTTTGCCGATTTATGGTTAACAGGGTGGATTTGGCAAAGAAAAAATGTCCTCAATGTCTATGGTCCTAATGGAATTGAAAATTTCATCAGACATACTCAAAAAGCATTTTCAAGTGATATCTCATTCAGAAAAAAACAGACGAAATTATCAGAAAAGGGACTGAGTTTGAATGTGCAGACCGTTCTTCAAGGGATTATTTACAAAGATGACGACGTTACAATCACAGCAATAAAAGTTGACCATGGTTCGGTTAACCACGCCTACGGCTTCCGGTTTGATACTGAGGCAAACTCAATATTGCTATCAGGGGATACCACGCTTTCTAAAAACTTGATAAAGCAGGGTGAAAACCTGGATCTGCTCATTCATGAGCTGGCTGTTATTGAGCCAAATCTCATCGAAAGTAATCCCAAACTAAAAAAATTGCTAATTACCATTCATCACTGGAACAAGTAAAACAAGTGATTGATCGGATACAGCCTAAACAGACGATTTTTAATCATGTACTAATAATCGGTACTGATCAGGAAAGAGTGAATAAGCAAATTCAATCACTTTTCAAGGGCAAAGCCTCCTTGGGATATGACTTAATGACGATTAATATAGATTAATAGCGATATACACTATAAATATATAAGAATATATGTGTTTAAGTGCTGTTATTTCACCACACAAAATATCAAAAATAATCGCTATTCTGTTATTAATTTTTACTAATTCAACTTTAATACAAAAAAGACATAAGAATTCTATATTCTATAATCAAATATTCTTTTATTAAAAACTAATAAGGGGTTACTCTTACCTTGAAGCAGACGCCTGCTTAATTAAAGAACTATCCGAGGTGAGAGAATGAAAAAAAATAATATTAAGAACATAGCATTAACCTTATTTGTTGGAATGACAGCCTCGACTGTCCATGCGGCAACAATTGGGGACGATTTTAATCTGAAGTTATCACCAGCATCAGCCGGTATGGGCGGGGTTGGCTACGTTAGTCCTCAAGATGCCGTGGCATCCGTTTATGGTAATCCTGCTTCATTAACACAACTTGAAGGTAATACCGATTTTACATTTGGTGCTACGTATTTAAATGTTCGAAATAAATCCAGTGGGGATAGTTCAGCATTAGGGGCGGCATGGGGTGGCGACATTGAATTTGAACATTACCTGCTACCCAGTATCGCTTTCAGACAACGAGTTTCTGAAAAATTTGTCCTCGGTGGCGGAATTCAGGTCATATCTGGACTGGGATCTGATTATAGGAGTTCAAACGCACTTCAGCCGACTATTACCTATATTAATTTTGGTGCAAACGTTGCTGCAGGTTATCAGTTGACACCTAAAACAAGTATTGGGGCAACATTAACGACTTCCTATGCATTATTGGAGCTGGGTTTAGTGTCTAACACTGCCATACAGGAAGATATTGGTTTTAGAGCGGGATTGGGTGTTATTCATGACTTTGGTTTGGTTAAAGCAGGTTTAAATTATAATTCTGAGCTGGCTATGAAATTTGATGATGTGATCAGAACATCGCCAGGAACTATGTCAAATGTTGATATGGAACAACCCCAAGAATTGATATTAGGCATATCAAATACGCCTGAACTATGGAAGGATGTGCTGCTCGAGGCAAACCTTATTTACAAAAATTGGGAGAATGCTGATCTGCACAAAGACATATATAAAGACACCTATACTTTGCAATTGGGTGGTCAATACACCGTTAATGAAAAGTTAGAACTTAGAGCAGGTTATAGCTATACCACCGATCTATTAAAAGAAAATGATTTGGGTAACTCTCTTGGTGGCATCACATCATTAGAAGCGGGTGGTAATACAGTTCCAATAGGTCCAGAAGTCCTTCAATTTGTGCAATCCTTTGCTGATCCTTTCTGGAATAACCAGGTTACAGTAGGGTTAGGCTATGAGTTTACAGAAACATTAGGGGTTGATGTACACGCTGGTTATGCATGGGGAAGAGATCTTAGTATTGGAGTCAATAATACAGAGGTTGAAAATTATACTCTAGGTGGTGGTCTGACCTGGCGTTTTTAGTTATAACAATCTAGGGGATACTATGTGCAGACATGGTATCCCTTTTATATTTCTGTCTAAATATTATCGATAGATGTAATTCCTATCATGTTTGATAATCCCGCCTATCGTAATCAATTTATCTGGCTGCTTTTACAAGCTTTTCTCGTTGGAATGGCTGCGGGTAATGTGAGAATATTTCTGTGACTTTTTTCTTTTTATTTCAAGCATATACTCAATATTCTAGTTGTCATATGCCATTAAAAGATATACCAAGACTGTGTAAAGTTTGATAAAACTGTTTGGCTGGGTAATGTCTATTTTTATTATAATTTTTTCTGAATAGCTTCTTTAGTAAGATGGGGGGCGAAAAACTCAATAAATGAATATGTATACCCTCGCAGGTAATTACCCCGACGAAATGCCAGTAGAGTAGTGCTTGGCTTGAAAAGATGACTTGCATCCAGCCCCTTTAGCGGCCTATCTTTTTTGGCATCAAATGCCATGCTGGCAATTATTCCAATTCCCAAACCGATCCCCACATACTTCTTTATGACATCAGCATCTGTTGCCGTAAAAATAACATTTGGTATTAACCCTCTGTCTTTAAAAGATTGATCCTGTTGTGACCGGCCAGTGAAGTTCATCAAATACGTTAATATTGGATATTTTGAGACAGCTTCCAATGTGAGCATTTTTTCAGCTAGTAGAGGATGCTTATCTGGTACAACGATCGTTCTATTCCAGTCATAACAAGGAAAAGTAACGAGATTGAGGTTTTTATCCAAGGTTTCAGTAGCAATAGCTAAATCTATTTCCCCTGCTGCAGCGAGTTCTGCTATTTCTCTCGGAGTTCCTTGTATCATGTTCAGATGAACTTTCGGATAACGTTCAGAAAACGCTTTTATCGCACTTGGGAGCGCATAAAGTGCTTGTGTTTGAGTCGTGCCAATCGACAACGTACCTTCATCTTCATCATGCCTTTCATCAGCTAAGTTCTCAATATTGTCGATTTCATGCAGAACTTTTTCAGCCGTTTCTAAAATAATTTGACCCATATCTGTAATGGCTACAAGTCGTTTACCCCTGCGTTCAAATATCTTCAAACGAAGTTCTTCTTCCAACTGTTGCAGTTGATTACTCACACTGGGTTGAGAAGTACCAAGCGCTTTTGCTGCTTTAGAAATGCTTAAATCATTTCTAAAGATCTCTCTCACATAACGTAGCTGATGAAGTTGCATATAAGGTAATTCCTTATTATATACAGGTATAAATATATTAACTTTAATTCAAGTTTTAAATATTGGCAATGCTTATATTGAAACAAATCGCTCTCAAGAGTAGATACTCAGAATTATCAAATAGAAAAGCTTGGGTTGTCCTTCTGCTGTGGGACGAACTTATCCAGTGAACGTTTTCTTTGATGCGATAAAAGCTTGTTTGGTTAAAGCAAAATTTATATTAAATAGTAATAAATATATTTGTAAATTCTTGTGTTGATGCTTTTTAAAAATTAATTTAACCACGGGTACCAAATTACCTATGCGTTCACTTATCAATTAGCTCCAAAGAGCACTCCCACTAAAGGCGCTTCCTGATACCACATTCAAAAGCTGAAATGTTGATTGATAACTGGCTGTATATGGCTGAGACCGTTCATGCCTACGAAAGAAAATTGCCTATTGAAGAAGATGTCTACTGTGATTTTTATATTCCCACAAGAAGGTCTATATTGAATGTTGGGGATATGAGAATGATGTTAAGTATTTAGCACGTAAGAAGAAAAAGTTTGAGCTCTACAATAAGTATGGATTTAATCTTATTGAGCTAAATGATGAAGATGTACAAAATCATCGATGATCTTTGGCCGAGACACCTATTAAATTTGGTGTTCAGGCAGATTAACTTAATAGCCGTTCATCCAAAACTACTTTGAATTGTGCGAGCCAATATTTTCTAGTCCCTGACAAATACTTTTCAAGCTGGCTGACCCCTTGAACATTTCTTGAACATTTAGAGCGTGGTGTGTATCGAAAGATATTTCTTTTTAAGGCTGTGAGGAACGATTATTGGTGAAGTTGGTCATTTGAAAAGGATAAATTCTTGATTAATTCGATTTTCAAAAAGTTGCTCACCCCGTTATGTTTAGCCCATTGGGCAGATAGCATTGGTTCTTGCTATTTTTATTGGAATGAAGTTTTCAGAAGAAACGTATTCCTTTGCCGCGCTTGTTTTCATTGCGTTCATGGTTCTTGGTTTACTAATGATCAAGTTTGATAAGCCTAATAATCCAATAAATGATAATCAAACTCTATCATCATATAACCCTTGCAAAGTCATGTTAGTGATTTAGTGATTGTCGAAAAGTCAGAATTTAGTCGATAAAGTACGAGAAATAACCAGGAGAGATGAATGAACGAGCAAAACCCCACTTCGGCAGGAAAATGCCCCGTGATGCATGGTGGTTTAACCCAAACCGGTATATCCAATATGGATTGGTGGCCAGAAAATTTAAACCTGGATATCTTGCATCAGCATGACAGCAAGACGAATCCGTTGGGCGAAGAGTTTGATTATCAGACTGAAGTTAGAAAGCTCGATTTTGCTGCACTTGAGGCAGATATGCACGATCTAATGACCAATAGCCAAGAGTGGTGGCCTGCAGATTGGGGGCATTATGGTGGTCTGATGATTCGCCTGGCATGGCACTCAGCAGGTACCTATCGATTGGCTGATGGCCGAGGTGGTGCAGGAACAGGCAGCCAGCGCTTTGCACCGCTTAACTCTTGGCCTGATAACGGCAATCTGGATAAAGCTCGTCGCCTGTTATGGCCACTGAAGAAAAAGTACGGTAACAAGATCAGCTGGGCCGATCTTTACATTCTCGCCGGTAATGTTGCCTATGAATCGATGGGCCTGAAAACCTTTGGTTTTTCTTATGGACGTGAAGACATCTGGCATCCTGAAAAGGATATTTATTGGGGAGCAGAAAAAGAATGGCTGGAACCCTCTGATAGCCGCTACGAAAATGTTGATAAACCCGAAACCATGGAAAATCCATTGGCCTCTGTTCAAATGGGGCTTATTTATGTAAACCCGGAAGGCGTCAATGGCAATCCTGATCCACTTAAATCCGCGTTGCATGTACGTGAAACCTTTGAGCGAATGGCCATGAACGATGAGGAGACCGCTGCGCTTACTGCGGGTGGTCATACGGTAGGTAAATGCCATGGCAACGGTAATGACGACATCCTCGGGCCGCAGCCAGAAGGCGCTGATGTTCACGAACAAGGTTTTGGTTGGAACAACCCGAATATGCAAGGTAAGGCAGCGAATGCCATCACCTCGGGTCTTGAAGGTGCCTGGACCACAAACCCGACGCAATTTGATATGGGATACTTCAAGCTGTTGTTTGGCTATGAATGGGAATCAACGAAAAGTCCGGCGGGTGCTTGGCAATGGGCGCCGATCAATATTAAAGAAGAGGATATGCCGGTTGATGCCAGCGATCCATCCGTGCGCCGCATGCCCCTGATGACTGATGCGGATATGGGTATGAAAATGGACCCAACCTATCGAGCCATCTGCGAAAAATTTATGGCCGATCCTGAGTATTTCAAAGACTGTTTTGCCCGGGCCTGGTTCAAACTAACCCATCGCGATATGGGGCCAAAAGCACGATACATTGGTCCGAATGTGCCTGCAGAAGATCTGATCTGGCAAGATCCCGTCCCACAAGGTGAGACCAACTATATTGATGAAGTGGTCAAAGAGAAGATTGCTGCTGCAGGCTTGAATCTTAACGAGCTGATCTGTACTGCCTGGGATAGTGCCCGTACCTTCCGTGGTTCTGATATGCGCGGCGGTGCCAATGGTGCCCGCATTCGTTTGGCGCCACAGAAAGACTGGCAAGGAAACGAACCGGAGCGACTGGCTAAAGTGCTGGCAATCTATGAAACTATTGCCGCTGAAACCGGTGCCAGTATCGCTGATATTATTGTTTTAGGCGGTAATCTGGGTATTGAAAAAGCAGCCAAAGCAGCAGGTCATGAGGTGCATGTGCCTTTCCATAAAGGTCGTGGCGATGCAACTGACGAGCAAACCGATGCAGCTTCTTTCGATGCATTAGAGCCATTGGCAGATGGTTTCCGTAATTGGCAGAAGATGGAATATGTGGTCAAAGCAGAAGAGATGCTGCTGGATCGCGCTCAGCTAATGGGCCTCACTGCACCGGAAATGACCGTACTATTGGGTGGCATGCGCGTATTGGGTACCAACTATGGTGGCACTCAGCATGGTGTGTTCACAGACCGTGTTGGTCAGCTGACGAATGACTTTTTCGTCAACCTGACCGATATTGCAAACCGTTGGGAGCCTATGGGCAAGGACTTATACGATATCGTCGATCGCAACAGTGGCAATACCAAATTCACCGCCACACGCGTTGACCTGGTATTTGGTTCTAATTCTGTTCTGCGTGCTTACGCAGAACTCTATGCGCAAGATGATAACCAAGAGAAGTTTGTTAAAGATTTCATCTCTGCCTGGACAAAAGTGATGAATGCAGATCGATTCGATTTACGTTAATTCATCATAAGCTTGAAATAAAAAAGCCCTGTCAGCCATAAACTGACAGGGCTTTTTTAATGCTTTATTTTTGAATAACTCTAAATTAACGTTCCCCCTTTATCTACATAATTTATCGTTTCACCAACACCCCAATCACTCGAAACGATGTTCCTCTCAATAAATTTATGGATGCTGGAATAAGGCCAATCCTCAGCCTTATCGACATAACCATGTTTCACCGGATTGTAATGAATGTAATCAACATGGCGAGCATAATCCAAATCATAACGGATTAAATGCTCCCAATAACGGCGTTGCTAAATACCGCGTTCCCGTTTGGATTTTCGACTTTGGTTGATGTTTTCGTGTTTAGGTAAGGATCGAGAAAATGCTGTTTTGATTAACATCCAGCGTTTTGCAAAATCAGCGTCACATGGAGGTAATGTCCAGATCGCATGTAAATGATCGGGCAAGATGATCATGGTATCTATGTGAAATGGGTGACGTTGTTTCACCGTTTTGAGTCAGTCGCGAAGCGTATCAATATGTTCTGTCAGAAGGGTTTGTTTACGGTTCAGTAAATTAACAGTAAAGAAATAAGTGACTCCAGCCACATCAGCACGGCGATAACGCATTCATCACAATCCTTGTGAAAATAAATGTAGGTTGGGTTGAATTTATGAAGCTCAACAAGGGATTTGTAATTTTAGTTTATGATGGGATTTTTTGTCATATTTGAAATGTTTGGCTTCGTGCCTCAGCCCAAACTACCTTGCTAGCGAAGATTTTCAGCAACAGGTATTCGTCTGACATTCTGGACACCCGACGAATCTGAGGACTGGGTACCGGCCCATATAAGCCAATGAATAATTAATCATCAGGTAGCCTGAGAGGCGACAGATTGGAATCGAGTAGGTTTGGGTGTTTTTAGCTAGATGTAATTTGGCGACTTGCGACCCAAAGCGGGTTTAATGGAAACACTGTTGCAAGGACGTTTGCTACTATGTCACCTTTAAGACTATAGGCAGGAACTGTTGACCCTATGATAGAAGTAGCGCTTTTCCCGATACCAGAATCAGTTAATTTTCCTGGCGTGCCTGTTCCATTGCATGTGTTTGAGCCACGTTATAGAAAAATGGTGAGATATTGTATCGATAACGATGTGATGATGGGCGTTTGTCATATCCAAGGTATCGTTCGTAACATGACACAGATGCAGACAAGAGATGAAGCGCTTAACAGTAATCAATCTACCTATAAGCCTTGTGACGTTTTTTCTGCTGGCAAAGTAGAGCTTCAAGAGGAACTAGATGATGGCCGTATGGCTGTCATTGTTCATCTTGAAAAACGACTAGAGCTAAAACAAGTGCAACAGCAATTGCCTTTTTATATATGGGCTTGTGAGCCGTTTGAAGATGAACCGATTGAAGATGGCGACTTGATCAAATTAAGGCAAAGTCATGAAAAGCTGATGCAGCGTTTATTGGTTCTTGGCCATGGTAATGACGAATTTCAAAAAATGCTGGCGAGTGATAAATGGCAAAACCTATCAGCTGTTGAATTTAGCTTTATGGTAAACGGCTTATTCGACATGCCAGCAAAAATAAAACAAGAAATACTTGAAATGAGACAGCCACAACAGCGTCTAGATGCTTTATTAAAATTGTTAAATGCTATCGAGCAGAATTTTTAGTCTCAATATTAAAATTGATAGTCCTAGTAGGGGATAACTATCGTTATGAATAAATGTTGAGCTTTTGCGTTAATTAATTAGCTCTGGTAACAAAAATGCTCTGGCAGCCATAAGCTGTCAGGGCTTTTTTAATGCTTAATTGTTCTTATAAAAGTGAATAACGCTAGCAGTCTCACCTGACCAATTAACGTTCCCCCATATCCACATCATTTATCGTTTTACCAACTCCCCAATCACTCGAAACCATGTTCCTCTCAATAAATTTATGGATGCTGGAATAAGGCCAATCAAACGCTTTATCGACATAACCATGTTTCACAGGATTGTAATGAATGTAATCAACATGGCGAGCATAATCCAAATCATCACGGATTAAATGCTCCCAATAACGGCGTTGCCAGATGCCGCGTTCTCGTTTGGATTTTCGGCTTTGATTGATAATTTTGTGTTTGGGTAATGACCGAGAAAAAGCTGTTTTGATTAACATCCAGCGTTTGGCAAAATCAGTGTCACCCGAAGGTAATGTCCAGATCGCATGTAAATGATCGGGCAGGATGACCATGGCATCAATGTGAAATGGATGACG
>TARA_R110000787_G_C13443348_1_pt1 | contig 34509 bp, 61 predicted proteins | sample TARA_R110000787 | Tara Oceans TARA_R110000787 (sample SAMEA4397920) | marine metagenome | biome: Polar Biome; feature: [DCM] deep chlorophyll maximum layer (ENVO:01000326); material: water (ENVO:00002006), including particulate matter (ENVO:01000060) such as... | depth 35 m | reverse complement strand
CCGAATAAATCCGAGTTTATCGAGATTAATCGCGATATCTTTAACGTCACAATTATCATAGGGTAAAACCTGTGCTTTTATTTTCTTTTCACGCCACTCAATATCACCTTTAAAATCTGCAATAGTCCACAAACCGATAAATAATAATCGGCCAATAGGATCTATTTCAGCTAATAAATCGTTATTAAAAAAAGCGGGCTTTATGTTTCTGGCTCTAGCCATTTTATGTACCTCTTAAGTTATACCACCTTACCTGAACCATCTCGCTAAAGATTGCCGGACAGTTAGCGCTGTCCGGCTGGTACACATAAGAACTGCAATCGGGAGATTACCCGAGTATTATACTATTGTTTTAGATTGATATCAGGTTTAACTTTACTTTTATTGTAAACCGTAAATTTATGAAAGGATTCACCATTAAGTTGCCCTCTATCATAAAATATACGGAAACCTTTTGGTGACTGTATTATGTCGCATTGATTGATCATAAAGCTGCTAATTAAATCAGAGCAAAGCTGTAGTGCACCCGCATCATCTAAATTCGATTCGTTGTCTATTGTTATTCTACTCATCTTCTCTAATCCTTTCATTAATTTCTCGTGATATTCTTCTATGCTCGCTGTCTTCACTTGTGTTGTGAAAGTATGTGCAGTAAGGGCATTTGTATGTGCTCTGTGTTTTAGTTAGCCCGTGACGCTTAAGGAAAGCTTTCGCGCCCTTCCTAGTGTTAAACGTAAGCTTTGGGCATTGTATAAATAGTTTATCATCCACATTATTCCATCCACTCTACGATAATAAGCGTTTTAGTTTGTCTTATGCGAGTATAGCCAGATTTGTTCCTGTGCTTCATGTAGTGACGTGTTGGCGCTGAACCTATACGTTCACCTACGTCACCCATGTAATTGCCTAGGTCGTGGTATGCGATAGGGTTAAACGGGCTTGCTATAAACTTAACTGGCTTCATTATATTTCTACCCATTCCATTGCGTTATCGTAATAACCCTTAACGCCATTAATACTAAACGGCATAGTGCCATTTGTAGTAAGAAATAGTTTATGCCCATCAAGCAAACCCCCAACACATATAAACTTTGTTTTTTTAACAGGTTTAAATTTAGTTCTAAAATCTCTAAACTTTTGCTTTGTAGATTTCCAGTTGCCGTTACATACCATTCCAGTTAATCGCTTACTCATTTTTTGTCCTTCCTTTTTGATTGCAGTTTAATAGCTTCTTTTATTGCCGTTGTAATTAATGCGGTTGCTTTCCCTTTGTAATCTCCGCGCTGATAAGACCCCGCGTATTTATTAACTGTGCTGCTAATTATTCCAGCGTCAACATTCTTTGAATTTAAATGGCTAACAATTAGCTTTTTAAATGATTCAAGTTCCATTATATTTACTCTCGTTGTTTAATTCATAATCAATATAGCATTAATATTTAAGTCTACTGGTCAGTCCAGTTGTGCTTGTTTGTTGTGCTAGATTAGATGGGACTTAACTAGGAGATAGAAAATGTATTATTTAATAAAGCAAGGGGTTAACCAGCGAGGTGTTTTTTGGATTGGGGATAATTACGAGCAGGCAATTATTGAAGCTAACTTACACGCATTGAATGACGGTGATGATTATCATGATTGGGAGGTAATAGAATACAGTTATGGCTTTGAAAATGAGGCTGTATATTCAATTAATAACTCTAAATCAAAAGCGTTAAAGCAGCCAACTTAACTGGTCAAACCACCTAATTAATAATTTAGTTTATATTAGATGGTACTTAAACACAGGGGAAAGATTATGAGTAAAGAACAAATAATTAAGCAGATAGAATTATGGATTAGGCAAAACATGATCACATTTGATAATTTGCAGACTTTATCAGGCCAGGCATATGCAAAGGAGGCAGCGCAAGATGAACAAGAGTGATTCAATTAAAGAAATAGCCACAGCATTAAATAAAGCTCAGGTTGAAATGTCAAAAGCGCACAAGAAAAGTACCAATCCTCATTTTGGGTCTAGTTACGCCAATCTATCAGAAGTGCTTACATGTGTTAAAGAGGCGTTCTCCACTAATGGTATAAGCTTTACTCAACTACCAACTTTTGATAATGGCATTGTTTGTGTTGAAACCGTATTAATGCACGATTCCGGTGAATGGATATCTTCCGTCTCTGGCTCTCCAATAGTGAAGCAAACACCGCAGGGGGTTGGAGATGCAATAACTTACCTTCGCAGATATAGTCTTGCGGCGATGGCTGGGCTAGCTCAAGAGGATGATGACGGAAATAGTCACTCATCTAGTGGCGGCAATAAAAACCCTGTTATAGACGACAATAAAGAATGGTACACAGATGATTTATTTGAACAGCATTCGCCTTACATTATTAAGCAAAAAGGTGAAGGGGTTAGCTCAGAAAATATTATTAAAAATATGAGAAACACTTGGAAGGTTGCCAAGAAATATCAACAGAGAGTCGAGGATTTAAAATAATGAACGTAACAATATTTACTGAGTTAACCACTACTGAAAAGCTTCAGGAAATCACAAAGCACTCTGAGAACTACATAGGATTATATGTAGATATGGCTGTTGATAAAGAGCGTAAGCATGTCAAAGAGCAAGCTGAAAGCATAAAGCTAATTAGAACGAATCTAAACACTTCACGCATCAAAAAGGTTAAAGACTATACTGCGAAAGTAAATAAAGAATTTAACGGTATTGATGTAATATTAGCAGATGCAAACGCACCATTTACATTATTGATTGATGGATATGCAGCAGAAAGAAAAGTAATTCTCGACGCTGAGAAAGCTTCTAAGCTAGCAATTGAAAGCGCAGCACAGAAAGAATTGGATCATGAATGGGCAATCATACTAGATAAAAGCTATCTGGCTGATAAGATGGAGGCTAAGAAAGCACAGGAAGAACGTGACGAGGCTATAAGAGTTGACGCAACTAACCGCGCAACTCAATCAGCAAAGAACGCTCAAGAGGTCACTGACAGAGCAATAGCGTTAGATGCAGCTAACCGACTAGCGGATAGTAATAACGTAAGGCTTGTACAGCGAGCTATATTCAGCGGATTTATTAATGCAGGATTAGATAAAGATGCTGCAACTAAAGCAACCCAAGCTATAATTGACAATACAATACCCCACATCACAATTAACTATTAAGGAATAACATGCACATAGTACATGGCGAATTAAGAAAGGCACCATACATTAAATCGGGTGTAGGCAAAGACGGTCAATCAACAATGTTTATCGTTGAACTGTCAGAGGTTATCAAAGATTACAAGACTGGCGAAAAGGCATACACCAATTATAGCGCAATGTTATTTGCCGCTAGTCCTGCCCATATTGACCACTACAGCAAGACAATAGTAGAGGGTAACTTTATTGTTTTAACGTCTGAGAAGCTTAAAGTTGAGGTCAGTGAGTGCGGTAAATACACTAAGCTGATGATGGATAACGCCAGGCTTGAAGGTAGCGGTTACATTGCACAACCTCAAGGCGGGTTCCAAGGGCAGCAGCAACCACAGCCACAACAAAGGCAGTCAGCGCCACAACGTCAGCCACAACAAAACCAACGGCCAATGGCTGAACCTGATTTTGATATGAACGACGACTCACAACCACCATGGTAACCTAGCTGGTCAGACCACATGACTAGTTGTTGTGTGGTCTAATACGTTATTGAAGTAAAACAAATTAACATAGGAGATTAAGATAATGCAACGCTAGGGTAAAGCCCTAAACGAGTTAAGCCCCTACTGCTTAGTGTAGGGCTTATTCACATGATGATTGTCATAGCATATTGGCAATGCTAGCAAAAAGTATTTTGATGAAATTTCGCGATAAAGTAGTCATTAGAGGATATGCGACTTGTGTAACAAGTGAAGTGGTTCGAATCCACAGCAGTCATCAGTTGAATAAGTATTAACAAATTAACGAGGTCATTATGCCAACACCAATCAGAGCAAGTCAGCACAGAAACTTAATCGCACAGCTTCAACGTGATAACAGAGAGTGCAATACCAAAGTGTCTGTACTGTTAGAAATAATTGAAGGTCAATCACAGATAATTGCTGATGCTATTGTCGTGATTGAATTGCATGATAATGAGCATGTCGATTTACAAGTTCTTGAGGTTGATTTAGAAGAGTCGATTGCTGTTACTAATGAGAAGTTAATCGCATTATGATAACAACAAAATTTATGGCTAGAAATAGAATTATAGCTTTACTTGATAGTAAGCAAAATAGTTACATAATTATTATAAAGACTTCTGATTTGATTGAAGCAGGATATTATCATCTGACTTCAGGTGATTCTATGTACACTTGCGTAAATAGAAGCTGGCTTTAACTCTTTAACTAACAGTAAGGAATGATGATGAACATAGAATGCCCTGCATGTGAATATGATAACGAGCTTGATTCTGATGACTTACCAAGCCATGCCTGTGACTCTGTAGATTTTGAATGCAGCAACTGTGAGCATGTATTCCCGATTGGCTGGTTTGCAGAAGCAGAATTAAGATAGTTAACTGGTCTAATCTGTTACTACAATATAACGTGATAGAGTAAGTTTTTAATTAGAGAGAGTAAATAACATGCAAAACCGTAGAAGTGGAGACCAAAGATTTATAAGCCGTAACGCTATGGGCATTATGACTATATGCGCTTTAGTTATAGTTATTTTTATGCCTGAAATTGTAGGATTATTGGAGCAGATGAAATGAGACAAATTAAATTTAGGGCTTGGCATAGAGAAGCAAAAGAGTACTGCTGTGGATGCGAATCAAATATGTTTTCTTGGATTGATGATGGGCAACCTATTACGCTTGAGCAATTCACTGGCCTACAGGATAAGAATGGCGTTGATATTTATGAATCAATGGAGATTGATGGCACTCACAATGTCAAGTTTAAGAACGGCTCCTATGTCTTGATTGATATATCAAGTGGTGATATAGTGTTACTTCATACTTACATTGAAAGCCGGAGCGGAAATGTCAAAATTACTAGAGAATACACGGAAATTTAGATCTACGCCGAAAGGAATCCTGACAAACATGTATCATAAAATGAAGTCTAGGCGAGAGGTTGAATTTACGCTTTTAGATTTTCACCTAAGATTTCTTAATGACAAAAAATTCATAAGGCTGCACTTAGAATGGATTTCTGGTGGCATGGATAAAATGCTAAAGCCATCTCTTGATAGGATAAGCAATAAACTTGGGTATACAGTTAAAAATACTCATATGCTTACATGGGCTGAGAATAGGCATAAACAAACCATGGAAAGGCGGTCAAGAAAAGGAGTGGTAATACAATTCTTAAGCGGAGTTGAGGTTAATAGATTTAAATCCCAAAGGCTTGCATCAATAAATACTGGAATTGCACAAGGTAACATTAGTAATGTGTTGAACGGTAAGAGGCCTCATGCTGAAGGATTTACTTTTAAGTTTTTAAGTGAAATACAAATAAACCAAAACCCTGAGCTACTGGAGTAAGTAAAATGCCCGTAAGTGAATCAGAATTTTATCAGCAAAATCAGTTAATGATTGAAGACATAGCAAAAGATACAGGAGAGCTTGAGGCAGGTATAACCCAAGAGCTTTATAATATTTACTTAGTATCAATTGAGGATAGAGATAATGATTAAATCAGAAATAGACGCAACTGTAGCGGCTATACGCGCACTACGTAAGGCAGGCGCAGAAAATGCAGAAAATGCAGAGATTAGTACTAGCGAGCGTGAAAAAGCCTTCATGACGCATAGAATGGATAAGGCTAGGGAAATAGAAAACAGAAGGATTGATAAGGAATGAGGGTTTTAGTCGCTTGTGAATATTCAGGCCGCGTTCGTGATGCGTTTAGAAAGCTTGGACATGATGCTATGAGTTGTGATTTATTACCTAGTGACAACCCTATACCTGGCTGTCACTATCAGGGCGATGTATTCGATATTATCAACGATGGGTGGGATTTAATGATTGCTCACCCACCTTGTACGTATTTGTCAAATTCTGGTGTGTGCCATTTACACAAAGACCCATCTAGGTGGCCCAAAATGTTTGATGGTGCCGCATTCTTTAAAAAGCTATTAGAGGCCAATATTCCACGCATAGCAATTGAAAACCCAATCATGCATGGTTACGCAAAAACATTAATAGGCGGGGTAAAACAAACACAGTTAGTGCAACCTTGGATGTTTGGGCACACTGAGCAGAAAGCTACTTGCTTATGGTTAAAGGGGCTAACTCATTTAATTGAAACTAATAACGTAAAAGCTGAAATGATGTTACTTCCAAAAAGCGAAAGGGAAAGATTGCATTATTTACCACCAAGCCCCGACCGCTGGAAAATACGCTCAACAACATATCAGGGTATTGCAAACGCAATGGCAGAACAATGGGGTAAATTATGAATAACGATAAGCAGCGCAGAGAAGATACCCGGTACGTACAGTGGCAAGATGGCATGTATGTAATGCTTGATGATTTAGAGTGTGATTATGAGTTGGCATTGGTTGAGGATAGCTTAAGGGATAGTGTTTATTTTCAAGTTGATTGTTACTTTTGTTGTAGAGTAGAAATTGTTAATTGTATCGGTGTTTACGGATCTTATACTGGCTATTGGGATTATGATGATGAGCTTAAAACCAAGCTAACCCGCGCACAAGCTTTGTATATTGCGACTGGTGATGTTAGTATCTAGTTTCTGAAGTCAAAGGGCGCTTATGTTGCCTTGATTAATTACCTAAAAACCCTCTAGTGTTTCCGCGCAATGATGAGGGTTTTATTTTGTCTTTAATTGACCTACAACCTTTTCCGCACTACGCCCAGCAACATACCCACCTAAACCAATTTGTAACAGTGTCCATGCTTCAGCAGCTAATGGATTAGCAAGCCACCCGAACGAGTCACACACAACTAAACCTAAAAAGGTAAGCATCGTAAGGGGTCGCCAGTTTCTTTGCATCCAGCTTTGACCGTTAGCCTCTGCTGTGATGATTGATGTTTTAGATGCTAATAGTTTAGTTTCATAGTCAATAATCTTAGAATGCATGTCATTCTGAATTACAGCCATTTGATTTTTTAAGGTGAGCTTTTCTTCAGTGCTGGTGTGTAAGTTATCAATTAAGTCTGCGGCTGGTTTAAATATCTCACCGATAAAGCTTAGAATATTCATGGGTTTCTAATCTCCAATACGTAAGTTAAATCTAAGTCACTATAGAAAGTGTTCTTCATAGCTAGCAGGCATTCTTTAGGTAATAAAATGCATCCTTCACTGTGACTTGGCTTAGTGCCTAAATGCATTTCTATATTAGTACGCCCGTCAACGCCTAAGACTTCAAACCATTGAAAGCGGCCATGTGTGTCACGTATAAATTTATAGTGGCCTGCGGGGATGCATGAGATTGACGTTTGATTGTTTAGCCAGGGTCTTTCTAGCGAAGGGTATTCTGTACCATCGGGTAGGGTTGCAATTCCATTAGTGCGATCTGATGGTGATTTAAGTCTTTGAATTATCATAAATCACCCTTTCTTTTCTGCTCCGCTTCTTCGCGCTTATCTTTCTTGCGTGCAAAATAAATATCTACGCCAAGTTTAATAATAAACATTGATGAGCCTACGATTGATAATATAGCTACGGCGTTTGATACTGTTAACCATGTCGGGTCATTGCTTGCAATTGCGGTAGAAGTAATGGCGCTAGTCCCGCCTGTCACTACGCTTGCTATCCCTAACTTGTTTATTATACCGTTTGTCGCTTCGTTTATATGCGGTGTGATTGAGTGTAGGTTTACGCTTAACTTGCTTAGAATGCTCATCATCTTCTCTGGCTCGTTTTTGAATATGTTTGAATGTTGAGTAAATTAGATACACTAGTAAAAGCAAGATCGTTATTGCTAGAATGTTCTCCACTTTTACCGCTCCGAATTATGGTAAATAATATGCACAAGTTTACCACAGTCATACAGAATGCAAAATAATAAGAGTAGTTATCAATGTAAAAGCTTGACAAAAAGTAAGCTGTAGCTAAAACATTTACAACAGTTGAGGTGAGCATTGCGTATGCAATCTTGGTTGACGATAGTAACGCGCAACATAAATATATAAGAATAAATATAATATGTTGAGTAACCATTTCAAGAGGTAAGAATGATATAAGTACAGTTAGCAAGAATGCCACGGCTGGCATGTAAGCCAGCCGTGTAAACCTAGACGCTAATAAATAGCCAAGGATTAAAAGCAGGTCGATCACTTTTTTGTTTTCTTCGGCTTACTTGGCTTTTTAGTTCCATAATCCATTGAATCTTTAAGGGCTGGCTTAGGCTTATTTTTACTCTTGGTACTTGACATAATTAATCCTTGATTTTAATTGAACGTTTAAAGTTAGATATAGTGTACTCTGTTTGCTGTGAAATTTCATTTTTAACATTGTAATTCTTATCCCAATACATTCCCCACTTGATATAAGACCATTCAAAATTAGATTTAGTCTTGTACTCAATGTCAGTAACCACGTAGCCATCAATCACTAATGATGCGCCGGTTGGGGATATAATAAACTCAATATGGTAAGGAACGTTTTTCCTAAGCTTATACGCACCATTGCATGTGTTTTCTTGGTGATGTACGCCGTCTGTGGGTATTGGAGCTACACCCCAGCATCCACGATTACCATCAGGGATTGAGTGTATAGTGTCTGTAGGATCGTTCTCTGGAAACTCATAGTTCCATTGCCAAGAGTTGTCGAAGTGAGCTAAGTACAAGCCTCCGTTGTAATTCTTAAGTTTTAAAGTGCTTATGGGGTGTCTTCCCATAGAATCTTTTATATTGCTTTTTCTCCAGTCTTGAAGTGGCATAATCCAATACGGGCTAGGCCATGAAGGATATTTATGCACAATAAAATCCCAACTGTATTTCATAGTGGCTTCGTATTGATACCATTCTACAAGCTGAACGTCACCGCGTTTACAGTGCCACTTATAAGTATTATCTATGCAATCAGGATTTGTGTTGCTGGTAAACTTCCATGAGTTAGGGCCTAACGTTTCAACAGTTGCATTATAGTAAGTGTGCAAGTCTCCACCATTTACTTTAGCTTGGTCAATCCCTACGTCAGCATAACTATCTTCAGCGTGTAAGTTAAAGCACATTAAAAGTAAAAGTAAGTATTTCATTGTATCATTTCTAAGTCTGAGCGAAGAGATACAGTGCTACCACCTGCGTTTGTTGCTACCTCCACTTTGATGGAATCAACTACCATTGGCACACCATAAAAAACAGCACCGCCGTCCTCTGCGGTAACGCTTACTGAGGTAGATAATGCCGCGTAAAATGCTTGACCAAACAAAACTATTATTGCACCAGTTCCAGCAGAAAGTGATGAAGTGACATTATGTATAACTGTTCCGTTTACCGTTATTTGTATGCGGTCAGTCCACGCTATGCCGTTACCATCTTGAGTTAAGAACATATTGCTAAAAACCGCTTTCTCTGTGATATCCATTATTGTGGTAAGTGCCGCCCCTCCAGCTACAGTTCCGTAACTTCTCCCGTTTTTTGGCCGTAAAGCTCCTGCTGTTGCGTTTCCTCCCGCCACATATGGATTTGCTGATGCTGGGGTAAAACCACCACTACCCGCTATTCTACTTAGTTTTGTACTTGGCATTTTAAACTACCTCTAAAATTAATGTTGTTTTTGCAACTAGCTTGGCTGTATCGCCAGCCGCTAATTCTAAGTCTGTACCTGCTGCGATTGTTCCACCCGGCCCTTTAATTGTGAATGCTGGGTTTGTAATTAACACTGTGCTTGTTGAAATGCTTTCGTTATGCGCAGTTATAACTTGCCCTACAACTAAAGATGCAGGCATTGCAGCGTTTATAGCCCCGCCAGATGCGTCTATTTGATAAGATTCACCTGCCGTTATTGTAAAGCTAGAAGATTTGTTTATCCATGTATTAAGAGCAATAATTTCTGGTATTTTAGCGCCAGCAACAGCGGGTAGCCAATTTGTTCCGTCATCAGCAGATGGAGGGTTAGCTAAGTTTGATGTGGTCTGTGAAGCCCATAACGTACCGTCAGAGATATTTACAATGTCACCAATAACATATGAGATGACAGCGGTATAGTCACTGATAAATCTTACCCTTTCCCAGTTGACGCCGCCGTCAGAAACAGGATCGTTATCGAGGTTATCGTCGGTTATGCTTTTGTAATAAAAGCTGTCACTTCCCGTCACTGGTGGGCTGCTTATTTGGTAGTTTACCAATGAACTCCAGTCACCGAAGGCGGCTAGGGTGTCAGTACCACCTACAGGAGTGAAGGTGTCAATAGTGGAATCGTTTTTATCTGCTAACCTAATAGTGTAAGAGCCAGTACCAAAACAATTAGGCACCCAACCTTCGCCGTCTAGTATTAGTGGATTTGTGTTCTCTGTACCGGAAGTTTCCACCGAAGTTGCAAAGGTAGCTTTGTCAGTTGTAGCCAACGCACCGACACCAGTAAAATACAACCTACCATATGGTAGGGTCGGGAATTGCGTAAACGCATCAATTATTCTCGCCATCTTCTTTTCCTACTTGTGTTAAGCCTAATAAAACAGCAATTTGTGGTAACTCTCGCTGTATAAATTCAGAGCGCTTTACTAACTCCGGTGATTGTTTTAATAATTTCCTAATTTCCCTTTCATCTGCTCCAGCCCTAACAAACTTATTAACAGCAGATAGCACGCCTTGTATCGGCCCTAGCTTTGACGCCATTATAAAATCAGAGCCAGTATTTAGGGCGTTAATAATAACACTTCCAGACCCCTTTACCGTCTCTTTTTGGCTGGGCGTAATATCTACACCAGTTTCAATAAGCTTTTTAAATTCTGCCATCGCTTCAGGTTTGTTTTTAAATAAAGCCTCCATCTCTTTCTTTCCGTATTTCTCGATAGTTCTTAACGCTTGATTTCCACTGAATAATACTTGCCCGTTCATCTTGTTAGACTGCTGAAATCCGCTATCAATAACATCAAGTATAAACCTTGATTGTAAGTCACCTATAGCTTTTTTTCCTGCTGGCGTTTTATTTAGTTGTAACAGTGTCTTTTCTAATGGCTCTATCGTGCTGGACTTTCCACCCTTAAATAATTGATTAAATACGTTAGATGCTTCAATCATTGGTGTTATACCGTCACGCTTGGCGTTTATAAGCTTGCCTGCTACTGATTGTGGGCTAAAGTCTTGTTTAAGCGCTACGTTTGATGCCCTTGCTGCTTTTTTCAAGTCTACAAGCTCAGGACCAATCGCGTCATCAATAAGGTTAAATCCGTCATCGGTGGCTGATTTTAGCTTGCCTATAACACCTTTTAGCGCGTCAGATGAAGTTGGTCCAGTCATTGCGTTTAGTGTTTTATTGAATTCCTCTGCGTTCTTCGTAGTTAAAACTTCAATTCCAGAGCTTCGCCCTAATATGCCCGGCTCAGCGTTTTTGGCGAATGCTTCGATGGCTTCTGGTGTGTCGTCTATTCCATAACGAACCATCATCCTATTAAGTTGTGATCGCTCTGAGTCTGAAAGAGCGTTAACCATTCCAATAAAATCCCGATCCTCAAATATGGTGGAAGTAATGCTGTCCTGTGGTAATGGTATGCCGTTTTTATAACCTGCCTTTTCAGCCAAAGTATCATATAACGCTTTACGGTCTTTATAAGCAATGTTTTTAGCTTCTTTTAGCCCTTCCTTAACGCTGCCACCTAAATCCTGTAAATCAGTTGAGCCTAGCGCTTCAGTGAGTCTTGTTCTTATTTCGCCAATCTTATCGGCCTGCCTTGTTCTTATGTCGCGCAGTGGGTCAGCAAAAGAATCTTGAACCTCTAATAATCTAGCTTCTTTTGATCGCTGTGCAAACTCTCCAGTTATATCGCCAGGAGTGTACGGCATACCTTGTTCATTAAACCTAGCTAGCCTAGCTGCTTCATCTGCGTTTTTAGGAGCTTTACCAACAAGCGAAACTGCTTTGCTTTTAAGCTCATCAATATTAATTCCTGCCGCCTCTAAGGTGCTTTTTACTTCCGGGATTACATTCCCAGCCTCGTCTGTTGCCCTAGTTATAGACTTTCCAGTTATACCCCTGTAAGCGCTACCAAGTAAGCGCCCAAAGACAGGCAGAGCAGCCTCAATACTACCAGCAATAAGACCGCCCATACCCGCATCACGAAACGATTCAGTCGCATTTTTACCCTCCCCTAATGATGCTAATCCTGTTTCTGTTGCTCCAATACCTGTCATTGCCGCGACTCTAGACGCAAAAGATAATGGCGTGGCCGCTACTGCTGCTGGGATAAAAGGCATTGTCTCACCTACAGCCTCACCAACTCCGGTTAATACTGGGCTTTCTGTTTTTAATGCTTGATACCCTGCCTTTTCTAGTGGGTCTGGACCAACATCCATTCCGAACATAGAGCCAAACCCCCGCCCAACATCATACAGCCCCTTACCTGCTGATATAGCTAGAGTGTCGAGTGGACCCTGCTTAGATGCAAGATCCTGCATTGCCATATCTTGATTTGATGGCTGCTCTGCGAAAGTAACAGGTTCAGGTGGCGGAGCGTTGAAGTCCTCAGTAGTGGCAAGTCCAGCAGATATAGCCTTTTGCATTATCTGCTCTTTGGTTGTTCCTTCTGGTACGCCTCTTATCATTTTACCGTTAGGTAGACGAACATCCATTATATATCACCCCAGTTTATCTCGGTTGCTTGCTGGCCTCCTTTTTTGGATTTAATGAATTCTTCTATTGTCATGTTACCGCCGCTTAGAGCTGTGGCTATTTCCATTAAGTTTGCGTAAACCTTTTCCTGTGCGGCTTTTTTGTCAACAAGCCATTTTTTGAGCGATTCTGGATCTTTTGAAGTTGGTAATCCTACATTTAAGGCAAGTTTTAACTCACCCTCTGACAGAGCGCCAAAGGTGGTCATCTGAACCACATCAAGTCCAAGCTCTCTTTGCAAAGTAGCTAGATTAACTGATGCTTCAGAGAAGCTAGGCAGCATGTTAATTACAGGTCCGGTACGAGCACCATCATCAAGATAGCCCATAGCCTCATCATATCGCCCTATATTAGCTGAAATAGTGGGTAGGGCCTGAAACGCTGCAGCACCTTGAGCAATGGCCTGACTAAGAGCCGACTTACGACCTGCCACTTTAGCTTGCAACCCTCCTTTCTCATCTGCTGTCTGACCGAGATCGGAAACCAGATCAACCCCACCCACTGGCTTGGAATCGCTACCATCTACAGCGGCCAATATTGATTTCATCCCGCCCCTTGGGTCGCGCTCGGTAGTGCCAAAGAATAGATTTCCGTTCCCGTCCCTAAACGTTTTTTGCGCTCCAAATTGCTTGTCTGGCTGGGTCGTGCTTTGGTCTTTCATGGCACCAATAAACTGGAATAACCTGCTATTCCTTTCCTTTTGCGACTTACTTTCCATATTCTTCAATACTTTACCGAAACCCTCAACCCCTTGATATTTTCTGGCAAGGGCTGGAAACATTTTATCTTGAGCCTCTTTATCAAGTGAGGTTAATATTACGGAATCTTGCAACAGATTCTTTAGGACTGCTTTATTTTTTGTTTCCTTAAAATCAAAAGCGTTTCTCTCCTGATTGCTTGAAAACTCCTGTTGTTGCCTATCCTCCTGCTGCTGCCTTAAGGCTGAATTCTGCTTGTTCATGTCGTATTTTTGCATAGCCTGACCTAAATCTATTCCAGACCGTAAAGAGCTTTGCTGTTGTTCGAAGAAATTAGCCATTACTAATTAACCCCTTGGTTGTTACTTATAAATTGATTGGTACTAACTGCGTTACCGCCACCGCCAGTGTTACCGCCACCGCTGAAACCGCCGCTAGCATATAACCCTGTTAATTGGCTTATTGCGTTGCCCCACGGGTTTGTCACTCCTGACGCATTCACGTTACCAAGCGAGCCAGCAAGTTGTGACTGCGTGTTCCCTTGACCTGTAGCTAGGTTGCCAAGTGTAGCCGCTAAGTCGGTTGCCATCTGTGCTTGAGTGCCACCCTGATTTAACATTATGTCAATCGCATTTCTAACCGCTGTCTCGTCTGCGTTTTGCAAGTTAGTTCCCATTGCCGCCTCTAATGATGCAACTGCACTAATTAAGCCTTGTTGGTTTCTGGCTAAGTCTTGTCCCGCACCTAACTGCATTTGTCCAATATTCTCACTAGCTCCTCGTAATGCGCTTGCTTCGTTTATGCCTTGGTTTTGCAAGTAGCTCGAAACGTTGCCGCCTGCCGTACCTACAACATCAGCGCCCATTCCAGCACCTTCCATGCGAAGCCCTGAAACGTTACGGCCTGTGTTTTGTGCTATTCCTGACAAGTCAGAACCTGCCTGCATATTAGCGTTAAGCCCAGCCTGTCCACGCATTGACTCAAGGTTAGATAAATCGCTACCTGCCTGAGTGTTGGCGTTTAGCTCAGCTTGACCCTGTACTTGTTGCAGATTTGATAATTCTCCAGCCCCTTGCATTTGGTATGCGCCAGTTTGATTGGCTGCGTCCTGCCCTCTTGTGGCAAGTGATCGTATATTTACCAAGTCAGTCTGGAAGTTTTGAGAAGCATTACCATAAGCCTGTCTTTGTAAAGCCCTGCCAACATTACCACCGCCAAAATCACCAGTTGCAGATGCGTTTCGAGTTAGCGCTCTTTCTTGCTCATCTCTGAAGTAATCTTGTCCGGGTGATGATTGATAATCTGCAAAGGCTTGCGCCTGCGCGTCTGGACCCATAGCGCCAGAAAGTGCCGCCTCTTTATTGAGAGCTGAACCACCGATATTTCTATAAGGGTCTAAGTAACTGGATGCTTTATTAACGCCAGATGTTATATCATTTCTTCCGGTGTTTATAGCTCCTCTTAAAGAAGAGATGCCAGTATTTAATCCAGAAGTTATATCATTTCTTCCGGTGTTTACGGCAGAGTTTAGATTATCCATACCAGCGTTTAGGCTAGAATTTATGTCACCCCTAGCTGTATTTCCTGCGCTGTAAATGTCATTAATTCCACCCCTAACGCCTTCCCCAATTAAACCCATTTGTGAGTCAAGGGTTGCGCGTTGTGTATTTATTGCGCCACCCGTTCCTGACCTAAGCGCAGATATAGTATCTCCCGCGCCCTGCCTAATGGTTTCTGATGCACCCGCAAGCCCTGTACCCGGTGCAGCTTGATACGTTCCAACCTCATTTTGATAAGTATCAATAGGTTGCATATTAGTAGGAGACAGACGTCTATTTGTTGAATTATTTATGGCCTCCGTTTGACTTATTTGCATTGGTTGCACTTGCTGAGGGTTTCTAAACGGCCCTACCAATTCAGGGGATATGCTTCTTTTACTGTTGTTCCCGCCATATCTCTCTTCAAGCTGTATTGGGGGACCCTCTTGCTGTGGTGCCGTCAAATTTCTGTAGGTAGGTTTTGGCATGGTGGGTGTTGGGGTGACAGCTTGTGGCCTAAAGGGTGATTTAAATGTTTGTTGTTGTTGCCCCTGAGTCATGCCCCCCTGATTTTGTGCGGGTTGCGCCTGCTGGCCTCCTGATGCTGGAGCGCCAAGTAAAGCGGTCTGATAGTTTGCAGTTCCCTGCTGTAGGATTCCACCAACAGCTTGATTAGTCCTGTTTAGAATGTCGTACGTATTAGCTCGACCGTCCATTATTTCTGTGCGGGCTTGTTGAGCTGTATCAAAGACAGCACCAAATGCAGGATCATACAAAGAAAGAACATCGCGCCTTGCTTGATCTGCTGCTGCTTTAGATATGCCCTGTGCATTCTCTATACCTTCGGCTTGCTTATTTGCCGCATCTTTTGTGGCATCTGATGTAAGCTTCCCGCCTATCAAACTTCCTCCGACTACCGCCGCTGCTACCCATGACATATTCTATTCCTCTATAAGATCATTAAGATCTTCTTTAATAAATTCTTTTTCTATAGTCTCTAGGTCTTGCTCTTTGGTTGAGTGAAGGGTTATCCATACAGTATCTTCATGTACAAACCCTGCTCTTTTGGTTCCTGCTTCTGAAATTATAACACAAGGCTCGGTTATCCTGCTATTTCCATCAGGTGTTGCCACCTCAATATCACCATAAAGCATAATATTCATGGTTTCTGTTTTGTGGGTCTTTCCGGTTAATACCGTTCCCTTTGGAATGAACAGCCATCTTGCATACACTCCTCCACCAAAAAAATGCTTTGCATCTAGGTCTATACCTTCCATTGATTTCATAACCCCTTCTAGCTTGAGAATGCTAGCTAGGTTGGCCGTATTTAATTCAGTATTACCCATCCGGTATTATCTCCGTAATCTGTTGTTTTTACATAGACCTTATTTGCTGCTGTGTCTAAGTATAATGATTTCTGACCGCCTTTAATGGCCCCTTCTGGACTTCCTGTGCCGTCCAGCATTTCAAGCGATACCAATGCCCTAATTAGCTGATAAAAAGCCTGTGTTGGCACACCTTTAGCATTGACTATTGGCGAACTAAAGCTACCTTGATTTATTAATTTAGGCATCGATGTATAACAACGCTTTGTGAATGATCCATTTAACTGGATCAGTCATTGTGAATCTGTAAATTCTGAATCTATCGGTTGAGCCTAGATTATCCCACTGACAAACCGTTCCGTTCTGACCAAGATATCCACACTCTCTGTATCTAATGCTTTTATATAACTTGCCATCATCTGAGTATTCCATTCCTATCTTGGCTTGGCCTCCGTCAAGACCCTGGCCAAACTCTCCTACAATTTTTAGGCATTCATGGAATACAGTCTGTTCATCGTTATGGACTGATGGTAATGCAAACTTTCTAATTATATTTATTCCGTACTCTGTCCGAGTATCGTAATCTAGTTCGCCAATCTTGCCGCTTTCTGAGTCTCCACAGAATAGCCGGCCGTATGCGGTCACTAGGCTGTTAACTCTCCATCTTTCCTTGCCTTGCAAGTCTGAAGAAAACCTTTGGTGCCATATCTGCTTACCTGCTAGCCTGCTAGCCTTTGCGTCATAGCCTATAGTTAGCCCGTTAAGCGACCAGATAGCAAACTCAGCGCCACGGAATGAATAAGAAAGTCCGAACGCATCTTGTATTTGTGTTGTGTAATTCTGCTGCAGCGCAAATTCAATTGCTGTTGTGCTGACTGGTACGAAGTCGTTCCCAGTAAATTGGTAGATCTTAGGCGACTCGTTGACGCCCTGACCGATCATGGTAAATGTACCAGCCGTTTCTATAATAGAAAATCTAGCGGCTAACCCTTTAGTAAAAGATAGTCCAGTTATTTCTTGAAACACAAACCCTGCACCACCTACGTTCTGGTATGCCTTACCACTGGTAGACCCAAATATATAAAGCTGCTCACTGTGTACGTGGCCGCCTACAATCTCACCCCTAGCATCATAAGCAATTCCGAAATCTGTTGCTGTGTAACTTGTCCCGTCGTTTAACGCGCTATGAAAGAAAACAGAGTTATCAGCCATAAACACAAAGTATCCATCGACAAATAGAACCATATTTACTAGTGATGCCGTGGGTGTAGGGATAAAGCCACCGTCAGTGATTAACGCAAGACCACCAGCGACAGTATAAATGTAAGCCGTTGCAGTACCGGGGACAACTATACATAGCTGTGTGCCGTTGTTAGCGATTGACACTATGCCAGAGCCAGCAATAGTCCCTAAATTTGTGGTTGAATATGCGGGATTACCAAATGCATCAAAGGTTTGATTAAATGAGTATAAAGTCGGCCCATTAACAAAGTATGAAATTCCGTCCATGATGTTTCCACCACGATTTATATCAGTAGCCCCTGTGTTTGCTCGTTCAATCAACCCAGGTGTTGGGAATAGCTGAGCAGGACTGATAGAGTCAGTCTCAGCATAATTAGGATATAAATTCTGGCAAAGCTGCGAGCTTATAGGGAGCGATTCGCTTACATAGAATCCATTACCTATATTTAGCGGTATTTGTTCAGCCATTATTTGCCAACCTGAAATTGGATATAACTATCTTCATTATCAAAGCCAAGCGATTCTTGCAGGAATTGAATGGCTTTCATGTTAATTGCAGCAATCCGCTGATCTGGCACTGAATATTCAGCAGTAAGCAAATCAGCTACGCAATACTTTAAAGTTAAAAACCACTCACTTGGAAAGTCTGGGCTGCTGGAATTCTCTTCAGTGACATTAACTGGTCGAATATAGCTAAACAATAACAGTTCTTTGTTGCTGCGCGGTATTTGCCATACATATAAATCACCAGTTGTCAATTGTGGAGAATAATACCACTGACTAACTATACCCTGACTGGTTTTGTCTGGTTGATTAAAATATTCTTTTCGCGTCCACTTTTCGCTTGGAACTATTGTTGATGTTGGACTAAACGCATATTGCGCGCTTACTAAACTTAACGGTCTGTCTATAATAGATGGGCTGGTATAAACGGAGTTGCCTGCCGTTGCGGCGCTTAAGATACTGTCCTTACTGGTAACTACCAAGCCAGATATATAATTAACCCTTGACCACTGAATATCGCCATCATCAAGTATAATACCTAAATGATCGCCTGTTTCTGTGTTTATGTAATTAACTGCCGTCAGTGTGGCTGTGGCTGTATTGAATGATGAATTGACAATCTTAAACATTGTGGTGGTCTGTCTTGCTGTGAACCTAAGCTCACCATTTCCAGACTTGTAAATCATATCAGTATCTAACGTACCGCCAGTATCTAATGCTTGGAATACAACTTCTAAAGATGTTCCAAGGGTGGCTGATGCCTTAATAATGTACTCTTGGCCTACAACTGTAGTTAAATCAAAGGTAGCGTAACCATTCGCCGCTGTGTTTGTTAGCACTAAACCGCTTGACACTGATAACGTGCAATCTGTTGCAGTCCATCCGCTTATTGATGTTGTGGCGTCATAGCCAATTATATTGGGTGCGGCGGTAATGCCAACCACGTCAGTCAGTGATATTGAGTAAGATGATGCAGAGGTTATTGATTTTGTGTAAAAATCATCTTCATTGAAGCATTTATCCCCGCCAGTTCCGAGATTATATTTAGCTTGACTTGCAACTAAAGGCAGTACTGCCCTTGTCTCTGTCCACAAGTTAAAGCCTTGAGTCTGCCAATGCTTAACTAAGTCGTTTATAGCGTCAAACCCTGCTTCCCTATCGGTGCCGGGCAGAGGTAATTCACGATCCCTTACTCGAAGTATAGAGAATGCGCCCTTTACAATGTCTAAAGCTGTTCTTTCTAATAAAGCCGTCATAGTTCGCTTGCGCTCCCTTCACCGAATGTTAAATCATCATCATTTTCTGACTCTGCACGAACTATATCAACTGCTATGTGGTCAATCCTACCCTTAACAAGCAATTGTGGATGTTTGGGGTCGTAACACTCAATACATTGCACTAGGTTCTTCCAGCTAACCCTTGTTTCTGAACGCATATAGGTTAATCCGCAAGAATCACATATTATCTTGTGATCACCCGGTACGTACTTTCTCATTATTGACCTTGCAGAATATACAAAAAGCCTGTACCTGTGCCAGCTAGCGTCATAGCTGTGTATCTGTTGCTTAGTATTTCACTAGCACCGTCTGCGATTGTTAGTGCGCCTTGTGCTGGAACCCCGTAGACTGGCGATCCAGTTTGTATCGGTTGAGCCGTCACGGTTACAGTAATTAATGCGCCAGTTTCGTTTTGGATGGTGGTAATAGGATCTAAAGCCCTATCATTTAGTGGCCATATCACGGCCCCTGATGTTGGTTTGCTGAAAGCTGCCATTTTATGTTCCGGAGTGTAAAATGTGTACTGTGATTATAACTGGTCTAATCAGTGTGAGCAAATATATGTGTTAATGTAAGTGTGAGTTAATTAATTAGGAGTGATTTTTATGAGCGATGATGCTGCTATGCTTATTTGTAAACCTATGTGCATTGGGACTTCTCTGGCTGTGGTTGTTTCATGGAGTGTAAACGAATCAATATTATGGGCCATGTTGCATGGCGTGTTTTCTTGGGCTTATATTATTTATTATTGTTTGATGGGGTAATTTATGATTAAGTTTTTATTGTCTTTTTTTGGAAAAGAAAAATACACTAAAATTGTTATGGTTTGGAATGGCAGTGAGGTGAAGCATTTGAGGTTAACTGATATTGAATATAACCAGCTAATCAACACCACTTTACCTGTGGGTTTTTCTATTATTTCTGAGATGGATATTTAATTATTAAGGGTGATTTATGATTTTATATTTAGTGTTTGGTGCAATAGGGTTTTTACTGGGCGGATTTACTGGTGTGGCTATTGGTGTGATAGTTGCGGCTGTTGTTGAAGTTATTTTATGGGTGACGCAATGAAACCACATATAAAAGTTATAAAAAAGGCTTTAATGTTTCCAGTATTTATATTGGTTTTGCGCCCGTTAATTATCAGAAATTATAAACTTAGAAGATTAGGGTTGCTCCCAGATGAATGGTATTGGGCAGATTCTATTGCTTGCAAGTATGGGTATTTTATCAAATATGATTAAAAAGCCCCAATTAAGGGGCTAGTAACTTAGTTAGCTTCAACTACCACTTCAACGTATTCAATAATAATATCAAATACTGCGGTGTCTGAACCAGCCGAGCAAGTATACGAAATTGTATCACCACCAGCCGTAATATTAGGGCGTCTTGCTGCTGCTGTGGTGGCTTCTGTAATCTCGAACAATAAAGCCCCACGAGTGACCGCCCCATCAGCTAGCGAGCCATATACAAGACCAGCAGTTGCAAGGGAGGCTAAAGCTAAAAACCCATTAGGATCGTTAGACGTGCCTGTTGTCCCTACGTCTACAGTCTCTGTCGCGTCAACTGTTATGACATTCAAGAAAATGTCACTAACAATAGCAGATGCAGGCAATGTAAAACCTGTCTCTGTTTCTGATGTTTGCGCATCACAACGAATAACAGCCGTCTTATAAACAAACTTGGTGTTTGCCGCTAAGTAGGATTTATCTGTTGCAGCGGTCGAGCCGCTATACGCTTTACGGGTTACTAGCCCAGTTGGAAAGTTTGTACCTGACATAATATAGTCCTAACAGTTAATGTATAACCAGCCCGAAGGCCATTAGAAAGGGGCCGAAGCCCCTACAATTACGCGCCTTCTGTACCAAAGCAGCCGCGAGGGTCTGCCCAGCCAGCGCTATAACGTTCTGAAGCTTTATAGCGTGCGTTGCCAGTGTCGAATGAGTTATCCTCACCGAATGACATTGCGCGACGGGTAAACGTCTGCAAGCCTGCTGGTGCATCAGTCTTGAGGAACCATGCAGTTGTTGACGTTAGGTATGGGCTTGTAGTCCAACCTTCACGAATAGCGCCTAGAGACTTAGTAGCGTTGATTGCATTGTTTGCAGTGTTGTTTTGCAGCACTGAACCAATTACACGTTCAAACTCAAAACGCAACTCACTAGGACCACACAACTTACCCGGCTCTAACATTACTGGTAGACCACGTGCATCTGTCGCTCTATCAATGAGGATTAACATGTCCTCTAAAGCGGCTTCAGAAAACGCAGCAGCTACAGACAACTTATTGCTGTAAGTTGATGTGTTAGTTGGGCCGTTAATGTGAGCAGCAGAGAAAAGAGACAAGCCGTCACCATCTGGCATGACATAGTTACTGTCAAAGCCTCGGTTAAGGATGTTATGCAACACAGTCTCTTTAGTCACTCTCATTGAGCGGCCAAGTCCTTTAGCATCGCCAAGAGCTACATCGTAAAGGTTATCTTCTAACGCTTCTTCTGTAACTACAAAGCCTTTTGCATAAGTGTAGTTGATGAACTTAGGTGTAAAGCCTTGACGTCTTGAATCAAAACTAACGCTCTGACCTTCTGGCTTACGCTTAGCAAGGCCGTAACCTTCCAATTGCGCTTGTACTTCAAAAGCCTTGCGAGATTTCTTCTCGTCGAACAACATGCTCCAATACGGATCACGCTCTTTTAACGAGTTGCCAAATACTTCTTCGATGCCTTCCTGTAGAAAGCGTGGGATACTACCTGTTGTCTGCGTTCCACTCATGGTTATACTCCCGCTGCGCCAGCACGTATGGTGCTGTTGTTAATGCGAACACGAGCAGTTAATCCATCCACTACGCCTGCGCTGTTAGGTACAAGACCGACAATTCGGAATTGCAACGTTGCTGTACCAGCTTTAGTTGCTGAGTCCAGTTTCATGTTGCTGACCGTCAAGCCGCCTGATGCTGATGCTGCCGTTACCGCTGCGTCTGCATTTAAGCCAACATCTACAGCAGATAGAGCCGCCGAACATTCAACAATGAAGTTCAAGTTGGGGTCGATGTGACAACGAACCGTACCAGCCGTTGATGCTGGAAGTCCTGTCTGTGTTAAGTTTTCGCCAGTGAATAGGGGTTCTATTCCAGCGATAACGCCTGACATTGCCGCGCCTTGAGCTGCTGCATCAACAGATGCTATGCCCTCGACGGATGATGTTCCAGTCAATACCACTACGTCACCTGGAGCTAGTAAAGTTGCATGGCCTACGGCTACGCTATACGATTCTAACTGTCCATTGTGATCAGAGCTTGACTGGCCAAGGTCTAAATTAAAACCTGCCATTAGTAATTCTCCAAAATTAAAATTAAATACACAATATAAGTTTTGACGCTCTGTCCGTTATTCATTCATTAACGGTGACTCTGTATAGCCTGCTTTGATGGCTGAACCTTTTCCTAGCTCTTTGCTATCACCCGCATACTCTCTATCGCCAACATCTAACAGCATTTGTTCAGTGCCGTTAATTTTATCGCGCTGTATCCGCATGTTTTCTTCATGTAATTTTACAGGAATTCTTAATAAATACAACAAGCAGCCTTTTGAGTTGACAATTACCTTTTCGCCTGCTTGTGTTCCCGTCGTCTTGCGTACAAATTCATATCCAGATTCTAGGTAATCTTGTATGCCATTCGATGAGCCTTCAGAATTTGAAGCCCAAGAATAATGATAAGATGGGTCTTGATCGCGCCATTCAAGTTTAAGCTTTCCGGACAAATGCGCTCGCCCATCTGTTGAGATGCGATTCTTTGCCTGCTGTTCGAGTTCATCCAGTGAATCAACTTCCTTTCCTTTATGCTCTGGTGGTCTGCCTCTAGTGTTACTCATTAGCTCTTATCCTTATCGTTGATCATTTGTAGGACTCTTTTCTCTGATAGCCCTGCATTAATTAAGTCTTGTGCAATATCCTTATCCTGCCCTTTTAGTTGAGCAATGCTAGATATTGATTTACTGCCGCCTGATGGTGTGGCTCTTGATTTATCAGTCATACCGGGTTTGTCGCGGTTTGCGTTTACACGTGGAAATTCTTTATCCATTTCCTCTTGTACGGCTTCAACTAGGTATTTTCCCTTAAGCCCTTTACCTGACAGTTCACGACCTATTTGTGCTGCCATAGCCTTCTTTGGCCTCGTATCAAGCGTTTCAAAGTATTCATTCTCTGCGTCCACCTCGGCCTTAGTTGGCGGGGCTTCCTTTAGAGATTCTTTCTGTGTGTTGACGTCTGCTATCTCTTTGTCAATAGCCTTAACGCCGTCTTTGTCTGCAAGCTCGATTAAGTCGTCGCGCTTTGCGTTTAATTCGGTGACTTGTTTGTCTAATGTTGTCTGCCAAATCTTATTGTTATCTTTTAACCGCTGATCAAAGTCTGCTCGCGTTTCACTAAACTTCCGTTTTTCTGCAATCCATGTACCGCGCTCGTTAAAGTGTTTAGCAGTAACCCAGTCCGTTTTTTCTTTGCCTGCTTCTTTCCATTCACTTTCATCTGTCCAGCCTTTTTCGCGGGCTGATACTTCTTCAGTGCTTACTTCTACTTCTGATACTTCTTCAATATCATCGCCTGACTCTAACTTCTCTATTAGTTCACTCATCTTCTTCTAACTCCACTGTACCTTTTATGTCATGATCTAATATCGTAACAAGGGATTTATTCTCTGTTGTTGGTGTTTTGGTGTAGCACTGAGACGGAAATCTAATCCAGTCCCCTACTTTAACGCCCCAATCTTCTGGAGAGTTAATTCCTGATGACATATTTTTAAAACACCCCGGACCAAAGCTTACTATCTGGCCAACTGTCATGGCCATTTGCTCACGGTTCCTGACTGACTCGCCAATATATACACCACCTGTTGATGTGTCCTTTGCTTCCATCATATCTACCAGCACATGATAACCTGCTGGTTTAAACGCTTTAACACTCTTCCGCTCTGCCATTATACTTTCTCTTTCCAGTTGATTATTGCTGTTAGTATGCTTCGCTCTGCCAGAATAGACTCTATCTCATCTGGTTTTATGTTTGTCATTGTTAGCGAGTCTATTAGCTGCGCTTTACAATATGACATTAGCTTAACTGTTACTGGGTGCTGCTCCCAATCTGCTAATTCATCTGGCATGACTTCTGCGTCTGCCTTTACTTCTAGCTCTCTACGAACCTTGTCTATCTCGTCTATCATTTTACTCTCTCTGGTTGTTTTTTAGTGCTTCACTTAAGTCTTTGTTGTACTTCGCTTCTAGCTTGGTCAACTCTAATTCTAACGCTGATATCCTTATATCTCCATCTTCTTTTATTTTAATCATATCAATGCGCTGATCTTCTCTGTCTTTAGCTGCTCTTTGATCTGCTTCCTTACCTTTGAGGTCTTGTGATTGCTGAGCAAGGTCTAGCTGTGCGCTGGTAAGTCTTTGTTGTTCTTGTGCAATGTCTTGCTGCTGCTTTTGAAGGGCCATCATCTGTTCATTGGCTTTCTTATCTGCGTCTGTCATCTTGCCATCTTTCGGGAAATACTCCTCAACATTTGAACCTATAATATCATAGAAGTTTCGCACGATAGCTGCAGCATTCCCGCCTGTTTGCATGACGTTAGGCATGTACTCCATCTCTATTTGTGCAAGCTGCAAGCGCTGAGCTTGACTTGAAAATTGAGCGTTTGCCGTTGGCTTTATTAGTATTTCTTTTGATCCGTAGTCCGCTGCTGCATCTGACTGTTGTTGTCCAGTGATGGAATCATATTCTAGCGGGTCTGTGTATATTGCGTTAAGGCTGGCAATAATAGAAAACTCGTCTGTCATTGAATCTATAATTCTGCTCATTAACGCAGTGGTTGGAACTATACCCTCTTGTAGCATACCTAACACACTAATAGCCGGAACGTTAGGTGATAGAGCTTCGGCAATATTAACCTTTGTGCCAATGTCGCTTATCTCGGCCTTGAGCATTTCATTAATCTGTATGAATGCCATGCTTGGCTCTTTGATTGGGTCCATCATTATTGATGATTGCAAATCCCTTGCCGCTATACTTGTTTGCCTGAATAAGCCGGGCTTTGATTTGACCGGACCTACGCGCTTATCTCTATGCTCTTTAGATAAGAAGCCGCTTTGATTGTTTGACAAGTCACCAGCATTAAACAGTGCGTTGGTTGCTTTATTCACACCCTTAACAGGTGAAGCCATTAAATGAATAAATCCATAGCCAAGCAATGTGTCATCAATTGGAATAGTGAAGTTGTACAACGAAAGCATATTTCGGGCATCTATCCTAACAAGCTCAGCGCTTCCGAATTCTTTGGCTGTTTCACTTTCTGTAAACTTTTCTTTTTCCTCATCGTCCATCAACTCGTTTTGTGAGTATTCCTTTTTAAGCTCAAATTCAATATAATCTGCGGACATTACTTTGTCATTGTACTTAGCATATACATCGCCCTTATCATAGCGCGGCGCAATCCTAACTACAGTCTTAGACTGCTCATGCACTGTGATAATGTAAGGCTCTGCATATTCGTCATCGTCAATATCATACAAACAATAACATTCAAGGAATGTATAGAAGCTGGTTTCGCTTTCATCATCCTTACCGCTTTCGTCGTTCTCTACATCAAACGCTGACCATTCGCCGCTTTTCTTCTTTGTAAATATATCGTTGTCTGTATAGCGCCTAATATGAGTGAATCTGTCCAGCTCTGCAAAGTCATTGCACTTATTGTTTAGTGAGAAGTTAGGGTATGCAATCCATTCGGAATTAACACCGCCTATTGTGCTGTCATAAAACACCTTCTTAATTCTTGCGCCTGTTGCTGCCAACCCATATAACGCACGACCTTGCTGTTTGCGCCAGCCGGGTATCTCATAATTTAATTGATAGTTCATGTGTGTGGATATGCGATTGGCTAGCTCTTCTTTTTCTGGTGTCTTTTCGCCTATGATATCAACAGATGCTAGGTCTTTACTTCTCATTACCTCATTAGATGCTCTGTCTCCAAAGTTTCTCACGGCCTCACCTATTAATGGTGACTTGTAATTACTGGCATTTTCCCACGGCTGGTCTGTTCCTTTTAGCTCTGGCTTAGCAATATCTAGCCCGCCCTTAAGCATTTTAGACCAATCATCCATAGATTTTAAATCATCTGAATGCCCCTTGCACACCCATGCAGCTATCTCGGATAGTTTTTCTTTCTCCAAGGTGCCAGCAATGTTTGCTTGCCCGGCATTCTTTATGATTGATTTAATGCTCATTACCAGTATTCCGCCTTCTCTTCTTCGTGTTCTTCGTATTCTACACCAACATCGCATTTTCTAACAGCATACCTTCGCATCATATATGCATACCGTAAGGCGCTGATTAAATCATCCTTAAGCTTTACTATATTACCATTCGCGTCTGTATGGTATTGAATTAATTCTTCAAACAAATCAACCACACCCTCAAATATTAAAAGCTTATGTAATTCAAACAACTTGTATAACTCAACTATGGACTGCTGAACTCCTACGCCGCCGCTCTCCCATGTTGAATGACTAGGTAACATTTCCCACCCCGCTTTCTCGTAATAGCTGCGCTGTTCTAGTGCGCTGCCCTTTTCAGTCTGCAACCCATCGGCTGGCCATGCTGTAGGGACGTTCTCAGCCCACGACTTAATATGTTCCCACATTACATAGGGCTGTGTTCTCGCTAGTTTTTTACCTCTTGCCACATAAAATACATCCTCGTCCTTATCCCACCATATTTGAATGTGGGCTTGTGGATGATCCCACCCAAAGTCCATACCGTTTATAACAAACCAATGATCCGGACATTCAAACGGTTTTACTGAATTGTTTTTCTGTATTGGCAGGTCAAAGATTAAACCGCTACCCAGTAATGGAAGCCCTTTAGATCTCATATCCCTTTGCCATATAGGAAACTGATCTAAAAGCTCTTCCTTGACCTTCTCGCTTAAGTGCGGTGCATCATCCCACGTTGCCCGTTGCAATATTTGGGACTGTGCTGGTGAGTCCATAAACTTAACCACTAACTCAGTGCGCCCGTTTTCCGGTGTAAACGTTAGTATACCCCTACCACCCGCACCTCTATCGCCTGTTGCTGTCCTGGTTAATACTTGTGGATATATTGTGGAGTCTTTTGGTTCTTCATCGATATGATACCAATCAACAGAGTCACCCATTAAAGCGTGCTGACCTTGTGTGTATGACCAGAATTGTATTCTTGCTGTGCCGCCTGACTTGTGCTTAACCTTGATTTCACGAACACACCTTGGAGTTCCCATCATTGGTATTACATCAAGTATGCGGTCTTTAGGGATTAACCCTCCCGCTATCTCACCACCAGAGTATGAGCCGCAGATAGGCTCTTGCAATAGGTCGCGGATTTTATCGCCAGAATAACCAAGCACCCAAATAAGTGGAGCATGTTCAAACCTGTGACCCTCCCAGTCTTCAGGGTAGTCACCCGTTGCATGCGCTGCATCTATTAAGCATCCGGTGTATGTTTTACCAACACGGTTAGCCGCCATAAGACAGCAAGCAGAGTATTCATATGTACGGGCAATGAATCGCTTTTGCCAAGAGTAAGACTTATTGAATTGGTGAGCAATGCGGTTAAGTTTAAACCGTCGCTCTTTCTCTTCAAGTAGTTTGAGGTATTCTATTTTTTCTTGTCTATTCATGCCTGCTCTGCATAAGTATTAAGTATAACCCCCACATATTCTTTAATAATGTGAATAGTTATTCATTAATAGTGACTAATTATTCAGTTTTCGCTGTGCTTCTGCAATTCTGCGTTCTAACTCGTCTTCATCCATGTCGTCAAATCCTATCGTAACCTTATCTTCACGCTTATCAGTAAGCCCTAAGTCCCTAGCTATAATATTAGCGTTTAATAGGTCTGCTGCTGCTCCTGAGAACTTCTGAGAGCGTATAACATTCTCGGCTTTACGTGTGACCCCAATAAAATCTTCTCTGTCTGTGTACAGCCTCCACGTCTCAACACTGATATCTAAGAACAAACAAAGCCCATCAATAGTCATGGCTCTCATCTTAGGTACGCTCTCTTGAGTAACTACACCTTGGAATGCAAACGCCTTTACTTCATACAGTGGGTTTTCTTCTGCCCATAAAAAGTACTCGCAACATGCGGTCCATAAGATATCACTAGATTTAAATATCTTATCCCTGCCGTGCTTAGCTCTTGCTTCCCAAAATCTATTGCCTTTTGGTGCTGCCATTTAAATTCTCTTTTTAATTAACCCTGCAAACTCTTATGCGGGGCACTGGTCCACTATTGGAACAGTTGCGTTAATGATTGCTGGTAATTCTTCTGATGCTGTAGTACCTACTCTGAATTGATGCAGGTACTCGCCGTCTATGCCTGATACCGTAATATCTGCCTTCTCATACGTAACAACAAAGTCTTGTCCAACTACTGTAATTCCGGTTGCTAAATCTTTACTCACCAATGGAACACATGACCCAGTAGCAAATAAACGCCATGTTGCATTTAAGTATGTGCTTGCTGGGATTACTGTTATTCCGTCTGTGTCATAAACCGTTACAGTAAATGAAAAATCAGAGTTAGCATAAAGTTCGTTTGCCATTATATAAATACTCCACTAAACGCAGTTTCTTTAGCCACGCCTGTAAATTGTGTTTCGATGATTATACCACTAAATGCAGATTGTTTTACTACGCCTGTAAATGATGCTGATTTTGGTATCCCGCCATATACTGACTCTCTGATGTAGCCTTTAAACTTAACGCTATATACAACAACTGGAGCTTCGCTTGTTACGCTATGGGCAAATTGAAACACACCTCGTATGGCGTATTTTAACCCGCCAACAAATCCCGCCTTGCCGCTTCTCCAGTTAATCATTATGCAACCGTCTTAAATGTTATAAATGTATCATCTGCTGTGGCTGAGCTAAATCGCCATGTTATTACATCGCCGTTAGTGTCTGCCGCTACTGCATCAAATTGATATATACCGTTGCTTACTTCTGCAATAGCACCTGTTACCGTTGCGAATGCAGACCCATCGATTGACCTTTGGCCTGTTACTGTTAATCCCGTTGCTGGACTCACGTGGTCAGAGGTTAGAACCATTAAAAATTCAAAGTTAGAAAATGCAGTATTCTTTTTAACTGCCAAATCATCTATAAGACCGGGTAACGTTGTACCTGTATCAACAAGAATAGCATCTACATTTGTATCAATAGTATCTACAGATACCTGAGTTGCTAATCCTGATAATGTTGATGGGATTGTTGTGCCAGTGTCCACTTCAATAGCGTCAATGCTTGCCTGTGTTGTGCTATTTAGCATTACTGGAGAGCTAGGAAGCATTGTATAGCCAGATGTTGTGTCCGGTGTTACAGCCCATGTTCCATCAACTGTTGCTACCTTTGTGGTCCCATTATACGCTATGACTATTTTTGCCTGATCTGCTGCTGTTCCTGATCTTATAAATAGTAATTGCCCTACATACACATTATCCGACGCAGATGCTAATGCGTTAAGTGTTGCTGATGAACTTGTGCCTGCTTGAAGTAGCCCTTCATTAACATGAGGACTTCCAGCAGTACCTACAATAGTATATTCACTTGTTGCATCGGGGTTTACTTTCCAGTCTCTATCCAAGGTGGCTGTTTTTGTAGCTCCGTTGTATTGGAGTATCGCCCGCGATTGACCGTCTCCAGTGCCTGCAATAATGGATATTAAAGAAGGGTCGTAGGTACCATCTACTGCACTGGCTCCCGTATCTAACTGAATCTGATTAGTTCCCGTTCCTGATCCTTGAGCTGTATCTGCACGTATAATGGTACTTGTGATTTGTCGTAACCGTTTTCCTGCTGATGTATTGACGTTATGCGTTGCGCCCGTCAGTATTTCATCCCAAACAAGATCAACGAGAGTGGCTGGGGAAGTCCAAAAAGCTGCCAAGCCATCTGCAACCTCTGACTCTACCTCAGTATCCCATGATGAGTTCCACGGCACATTTGTTAGTCCTACCCCTGCAACTCCAATTCTTGCAAAGCTATCGCCCGTTTGTGCGGTGCCGCCTAAGTTATTAAACGTACCTGAATATTTTGCATCGTAATAAGTAGTAGTTACAACATCGTAATTTTCCCAAACTGGCAAAGCACCAGCAACGGCCACTTGAAATTTTAAATTAGCAGTTGTATTGGTATCAGTAGTGTTAAATGTGGTGAAATAGAATCCATCTACATCATGGGTAGCGTTACCCGCTGCGTTTTTTTGAGCAAATGCAGCCCCATCTTTAGATAGTTGCATATCTGCTTGTGTAATAGTTAATGCAGTCTCTGGAGTGACTCCATCTGTCGAATCCAAAAAAGGTCCGAACCTTACTAGCTGTGATGTGCTTTGTCGTAATTCCATGTTATACCCTTCTTTGTCTATATTGATTCATTATGTTTGTTATAGTTAGTGTTGTACCACCAGGAACAAATACAGTGCCAGCCGTCCAGAATGTGGATGGGTTTAATTGGTTGGCGGATTTAGATGCTATATAATCTGCTGTTAGATAAGCCCCAGCTACAACCCTTAATTCTCCCGCCTGCCCGTTAAATAAATCTGCTTTTGCCCCGCCAGAAGCCTCTCTTGCTCCAATTGCTGCGCCAAAACCAGCGCCAGTTAAGTCACCTATATTTGTTGTCGATGCAACGCTTAAATCTTCTACGCCATTTATGTATGACTTATAAGCTGATGCAGTCCATACAAAATCTAAAATATATTCTGTAGCTGCAGATAAAACAGTACTACCGCTTGACCCAAATATTACACTGCCGCTAGAATCGAAAGGTATTATTCCAACTGTTCCGGCTGCGTCTATTCTCCATTGCCAATGTCTATTTGCAGTATTTGAATCGTCAGACGTAAATAACTGCTGATTAGAGCCTATCGTGTCAGTTCTTACTTTTAATGAAAAAGTAAACGCGCTGGCTATCCCTAAAGCAGCATTTCCAAAATTAACGTAATCCGATGTACCATTTAAATCCTGCCCAAAATTAGCGCCCACTGTTGGTAGTGACCCGTTGTACGTACCGTTTCTGTTTCCTGCGCTATCTGTTGCAGTTGAGCCGCTTGACTCTTCTAAGTGTGCAGCTATTAAGTTATCTTGCCAAACTTCCTCACTACCAAATGCTGCTCCAGGTAATGGTTGTGACTGCCCTGCTTTATTCCAGAATGCATAAACCGAGCGTGTACCGCTTGCATAAGTTGGGAACCTTATTTCTGCCTCAAACTCAGTGCTTGATGCAGTTGCGTTGGTTACACAAGTGACAATTTGAGCGGGTAACTGATTAGCCCCATTTATATCTGTAGCAAAATAAAAGTCACCGCCGCCGTTTAACCCAGATAGCGGCCCCGTATCCAATGCAGATGTGGGTAAGTTATCTTTAGTTATGACAGCAGTAAAGCCGCTTAGTGAACTACCTGGGCTTAACCCAGTTAATAAGCGACCTTGGCCCCATGTTGAAGCTGTAAACGCCATGCGTTACTTAAACTGCGCGGCGTATTCTGCTAAGTTTAGGCCACCAGCTTCCATATCAGCAATAAAGTCAGCTTTCGTAACTGTTTCAGCGTCTAAGGCTTTTAGTTTTTCTAAATCAACTAAAACAGGCATAAGACTTATGACCACATCACGGAATATTTTTGCGTTATTTTGCCTATCTTCGGAGTCAACCGTTAATACGCTAATTGGAGAATTCATATATGCGCTATATTTACACGCATTCTCTACAGCTACTGCTAGTTGACTTATTGCAGACCTAGCACTTTGCCCGATGTCTTGTGGGTGCTGTCCAATCTTTGCAAGTGATAAAAATTGTGTCGAAATAGCCATTAATATAAACCCTCGTTAAACCTAAATTAAATCATTATATTCATTATACAGTTTATACATCTCATCCGCTAGTTTATGATTATGAATTGCTTTAGCGTCTATCATAGCTAATTCGTATTCATCACGTTTCTTTGTGTAGAATGCTATTTGTATTTCTTTCATCTAGAGTCCTTTATCGGCTTTAATAGCTTTTGCTACATAGGATAAATACATAAATATAACTATTGCAAGAGTATGATGAACTATTCTTGTTAAATCCCATTCTTTTTCATTAAATAGTAAGACTAAAATTGTGGCGCTTCCAAACCATGTAATTAAAAATACACACGTTAATTTAATCATTATTCATTCAACTCTATTAGGCATATGCAAGCAGCTATTAGTTTTGTGCATTCCCACTCATCTATAATACATTCCCATTTAGTCATGCATAGACCTTTAAAAAAGCAAGGCGCTGCCATTAACTCATCAAAGCACTTCTCGATTATCGGGCCTGCATCATTCCAGTCGTTGCATGGGTCAAACCCTACCTCGTAAAGATTGCCGTACTTACCATGCCTACCTTCTATGTGTACAGCCGATTCGCTTATGCTGGGGTATGGGCCATGGACTTTGTAAACGTATGGGTCAATTCTAGCACACCGTTCATTAATATCAGACTGAGTGTATTGTTTACCGTTTATTGTGTATGTCACTTGTTAAACCTCTATGTCGCTTAAATTATCAGGGTCAATGGGCAATCCGCACACTACGCAGCATTTATCATTTTTTATTAAGGCATTTGTTGATTGTGTTGACAAGCATGATAGGCACACCAACTCAATAGCTTGCCTCTCTATTTTTTCTTTCCGTTTATTTCTTATTGTGTATGTTTGATCACTCATAGTCCATGCTCCTCAATCTTTGCTTTTAATGCGTCGAATAACTCTAACGCTGTATTGTTTGAACGCTTGCCCCATTTTGATATCTGGTACTTGGCTTTGAACATTAGGTTGTTTAGCTCTTGTTCTTTAGTCATTGTGTTGATCCTTTGTTAATTGCCAAACTATAGAATTAACTTGACTGTAATGCTCTGAGCGCTTAACAATTCCATGCTTTTCTAGAGACTTCATTAATTGCAGGCACCTTGGTGTTTTTACTTTCATTTTGTGAGCTAGTGCCCACGTTCCAGCGTGTTGCTGTTCTTTCAGTATTTCTACGACTTTGTAATGATAATCAGTCCCTATGTATTTAATTAAACTAGTCATAGCCTTGCCCCTTCACTGCGCAACCTGTTAATACTAATGTCTAGCGACTTGAATGCGTTAGCTAGTCGTATAGGTGTAACATCTAATCGTTTGGCTATCTGTGCCATTGTCATGCCGTCACGTGCACAGTCTTCAATAAACGGTCTGTGCTCTTCAAACTGCTGGCGGATGGTTTTGTTTGCAGCATTACCCATTAGCATAGTTTTCTGCTTTGGTACTGATTGTTTAGGGTTATCCATTACTACAGCTAAATCGTAAAGGTTTTTATATTTTTCGAGTTTTTGCTCAAGCTCAAGCACTATTTCAAGAGCAAACTTTAATTGATATGAATGTCCCATACGCTCCGACATCCATTTTTTAAAATCTTCAGCCTTGTTTCTAGATGAATTATCCATTAGCGCTACCCTTTTCTTCAATTACTTTAATGCCTAACTCATGAATCTGATTTAAAATTTCGTCGCGCTTTAAGCCGCCGAAAAACAAAGCAACAGTGTCACGATTCATAAAAAACAAAGTCCCTAGCGTTGATAGTGATATAGATGTGAATGGTGTAAAAGCTCCGTCATTTTCAAGGTGATATGATTTAGGTTCTTTAGCTTTAGTTATTAGCATTGTCTCGTCTCGCTTAAGGTTGTTTTGCTTCAGTGGTTATATTAAAGCACATAGTTTATGTTTACGTGGTCTGACCAGAGGTGTTAATTCATTTTATTTATTAGCTTCACATCTTCAATTGATTCAACTAATGCCCAATTACCTTTCCAGTTCTCCCTGAACTTTTCCTCTCCTGTTGATAGCTTGCGTTGACTAGGCGGTTTGCTACCGTCTTTAATCTCTATAGCTATAGTGCATGACCCTTTTGATACGAAAGCATCGCAGGCGTTCTTTAGCTGGCTTATATCAAGCACTGACCAACCCAAGCTAATAAAGCAATCTGTTATCTCGTTGTGATTTGCGTCTTTTCTTGCTGCTCGTCTAAAGCTCATTGTTTACCATCTCCAATAATTCTAA
>TARA_R110000787_G_scaffold86057_7_pt1 | contig 34659 bp, 35 predicted proteins | sample TARA_R110000787 | Tara Oceans TARA_R110000787 (sample SAMEA4397920) | marine metagenome | biome: Polar Biome; feature: [DCM] deep chlorophyll maximum layer (ENVO:01000326); material: water (ENVO:00002006), including particulate matter (ENVO:01000060) such as... | depth 35 m | reverse complement strand
GTCTGACACCCACGATCCCGGCACCTATCTGAGCTTCTCCATCATTCAGCTCGCACATACCTATCGCAGCTATCTGACGATGATTACGCCGGAAAACGGTCTTGGGCCTGACCTTGCTGAATCCTGGGAAGCGAGCCCGGATGCGAAGGAATGGACCTTCAAGATCGTCAAGGGTGCGTCCTTCCATAGCGGCAAGCCGGTGACGGCAGATGATATCATTGCCTCAATGAATCATCACCGTGGTGAGAAGAGCACCTCGGCAGCCAAGGCGCTGCTCAAGGATGTCAATGAAATCGTCAAAAATGACAGCCATTCCGTGACCTTCAAGCTGGCCGCCGGTAACGCCGATCTGCCCTGGTTGATGACGGATTATCATCTCGCAATCTGCCCGGCAAAAGCAGATGGCACGATTGACTGGCAGTCCGGTGACGGCTCCGGCCCTTACAAGATCGTCAATAATGACTTCGGTGTGAATACCAAGCTGGTCCGCCACGATGGCTGGCATGGTCAGGGCGCCTGGTTTGACGAGGTTGAGGTCACTGTCCTCAACGATCCGAATGCCCGTCAGACGGCGCTGGTGACCGGTGATGTCGATGCTGTAACGCAGCTCGAACTGAAGACGTTGTCGCTGCTGAAGCGCAATCCGAACATCGAGATCGACAATGTACCGAGTGGTGCTGCAATCACGATGCCGATGTTCTGCGATCAGGCACCGTTCAATGATGTCAATGTGCGTACTGCATTGAAGCTGGCAATCGACCGGGAAGAGATCGTCCAGAAGATTGCTTACGGTACGGCTATTCCGGGTAATGACGCGCATGTCTCTCCGAACATGCCGTACTGGGCGGATCTGCCGCAGCGCAAATATGATCCGGATCAGGCAAAGTCTCTGCTGAAGAAGGCCGGTCAGGAAAATCTGACGGTCAGCCTTTCAACGGCAGACAGCGTGTTCTCCGGCGCTGTTGATCTTTGCGTTCTGTATGCCGAGCAGGCAAAGAAAGCTGGCATCAATATCAATGTCGTGCGTGAACCGAATGATGGCTATTACTCGGATGTCTGGCTGAAGAAGCCGTTCTGCATGGTGCAGTGGGGCGCGCGTCCGACACCGGATGTCATGCTTAGCCTGGCTTACAAGGACGATGCTGCCTGGAACGAAAGCCATTGGCAGAACGAGCGCTTCAATGTGCTGCTGCGTCAGGCAAAGGCAGAGCTGGATCAGGACAAGCGGACCGCGATGTATCGCGAGATGCAGGAACTGGCCCGTAATGACGGCGGGACGATCATCCCGATGTTCACGAACTTCGTCTATGCACGAAACAAGAAGGTCAAACACGGCCCGAACCTTGCTGCAAGCTGGCAGGTCGATGGCGCACGCGGTGCAAGCCGCTGGTGGTTTGATTCCTGATCTGTCGGTGATGATTCACTGATAGCATCAGAAGTAAGTCTGGTTGGCGGGGTTTCGGACCTGGTTCGTTACCCCGCCACACCACACCATCCGGGCGGGAGGACCGCCGGTATCGGTCTGTGAGGCCGTAACCGCCGGAGTCCGGTAAGTTTTTCAGGGGGATTTCAGATTATGGGCGATGTATTGGGCATCGTTGCCAAACGACTGGGACTTGGGCTGCTGACGCTGCTCATTATCTCAATCATTATTTTTGGCGCGGTTGAGCTTCTGCCGGGTGATGTAGCCCGGGCAGTTTTGGGAATGGGGGCAACGGATGAAACGGTTGCTGCCATGCGCGAGCAAATGGGACTGGACCGGCCAGCCCCCGTTCGGTATTTCGAATGGCTTCTCGGTGCTGTCACCGGCGATTTCGGCGTTTCGCTGATTTCTCAGTCGCCGGTCGGTGAAATCATCGGCCCGCGTTTCATGAACACATTGTTTCTGGCCTGTTACGCTGCGGTGATTGCGGTTCCCATTGCAATCGCGCTCGGGGTTGTTGTGGCCCTGCTGCGCAACACCCTGTTTGATCGCGTCGCCAATGTGCTGACCCTGACATCAATCTCGTCACCGGAATTTTTCCTGGGTTACATCCTGATCCTCTACTTCTCTGTGAAGGGGGGATATTTCCCGTCCATTGCGAAAATCAGCGATGGGATGTCCTTCCTCGAAATTCTGGAGCGAACCTTCCTGCCGGCGCTGACCATGGTTCTGGTTGTCGTTGCTCATATGATGCGGATGACCCGGGCTGCGATCATCAGCCTGCTGGCCTCGCCCTATATTGAAATGGCGCGGGTCAAGGGGATGCCGGCCTGGAAAGTCATCGTGAAGCATGCGCTTCCCAATGCCTGGGCGCCGATCATCAACGTGGTTGCGCTGAACCTTGCCTATCTGATCACAGGCGTGGTGCTGGTCGAGGTGGTGTTTGTATATCCGGGCATCGGGCAGTTGCTTGTCGATGCCGTGACCAAACGGGATTTCCCGGTAGTGCAGGCCTGCTGCCTCATCTTCGCTGCAACCTTCATTCTGCTGAATCTGGCGGCAGATGTCGGGGCGATCATCACCAACCCGCGTTTGCGGTACAAGAAGTGAGGGGGCTGTCATGAATTTCTTCGTCATAGGCTATTATGCAATACTGATCGGCGCCTCCTGTCTGGCCGCCTATTATAACCTCCGCAGCGCTTTTCTGCTGCTGTTCTCCCTGACACTGGCCTCTTTCGTGATTGGTATCGTTGGCGGTGAATCGACGCTCTGGTCGATGACTGTGTTTGCCGGGATCATCGCACTGGCGGCTGGGACTTCTTACGCATTCCGCGAGTTTCTGGTTATCGTGCTGCCACGGGATCCCGCCAAGGCGATGCGGACCGCTCCGCTGACCGCCAGCTTCGGGCTGTTTATTGTCGGTGTCTACGCCATCACCGGTATATTTGCTCCGGTAATTGCACCTTTCGGTGAAGCGGAGATCGTTACGGAAGCCTTTGCACCAGCAGATAATGTCTATCTTCTGGGGGGCGATCAGCTGGGTCGTGACCTGTTCAGCCGGCTTGTCTTCGGCGCACGGAATACAGTTGGTCTGGCGCTGGTTGCGACAACAGCGGCTTTTGTCATGGGGGCGTTTGCCGGATTGCTGGCTGCAACGCTTGGTGGCTGGCTGGATCAGGTTATGGGACGGGCTGCTGATGTCATCATGTCTATTCCGTCACTTATCTTCGCGCTGCTGATGCTGTCGATTTTTGGCACCAATGCTTTCGTTCTGGTGATCATCGTGGCGATTATCTATTCGCCGCGTGTTTTCCGCCTGACCAGAGCGGTCGCCGGGAACATCGTGGTGATGGATTATATTGAGGCGGCGCGTCTGCGGGGTGAAGGTATGTGGTATCTGATCCGCAAGGAAATCCTGCCGAATTCTACGGCACCCCTGATTGCGGAATTCGGTCTCGAATTCTGTTTCGTCTTCCTGCTGATCGCAGGTCTGTCATTCCTTGGTCTTGGCATCCAGCCGCCAACGGCGGACTGGGGCTCGATGGTACGTGAGAATGCGACCCTGATTTCCTTTGGTGAAATCACGCCGCTCATTCCCGCGGCTGCCATTGCGCTGCTGACAGTGTCCGTAAACTTTGTCGTCGACTGGATGTTGTACCGGTCGTCGGGTCTGAAGGAGTAGTCGATATGCCAAAGAAAAAGGAAGTTCTGCTGGAGATGAAGGACCTTCGTATTGAAGGTTATTCAGACGAGAAGTGGGTTGAAATTGTTCATGGTGTTGATCTGACCCTGCATCGCGGGGAGGTCATGGGCCTGATCGGTGAATCCGGGGCCGGCAAATCGACGATGGGACTGGCCGCAATGGGCTATGCCCGCGACGGGTGCCGTATCTCCGGCGGTTCCATTGAGTTTGACGGTATGGAGCTGACCACCACATCGGAATCTGACAAGCGTGCTTTGCGCGGTTCGCGGATTGCCTATGTGGCGCAGTCCGCTGCGGCGTCGTTCAACCCGGCTCACAGGCTGATTGACCAGCACACAGAAACGCCGACCCATTACCGGATCATGAAGCGTCTCGAAAGCCAGGAAGACGCCATTCGCCTGTATGAGAAGCTGCGCCTGCCGAATCCGCAGGAAATCGGCTTCCGCTATCCGCATCAGGTTTCCGGCGGGCAGTTGCAGCGGGCGATGACGGCTATGGCCATGTCCTGTCGTCCAGACCTGATTATCTTCGATGAGCCGACGACGGCACTGGATGTAACCACCCAGATCGAGGTGTTGCTGGCGATCCGCGATATTGTCGACCAGTTCAATACAGCTGCAATCTACATCACCCACGACCTCGCTGTCGTGGCCCAGATGGCAGATACCATCAAAGTGCTGCTGAAAGGTGATGAGGTTGAGCAGTCTGATACCCGCAGCATGCTGGAATCGCCGCAGGAGGACTATACCAAGTCACTCTGGGCGGTTCGCAGTTTCAAGCGAGATCAGAAATCACGTCCTTCCGGTGACGCGGTTCCCGTGGTGTCGGTTCAGAATATCGATGCGTCCTATGGACAGACACCGGTACTGCATGATGTCTCCTTTGATATTCATGCAGGAATGACAGTGGCTGTGGTGGGTGAATCCGGTTCCGGCAAGTCCACAACAGCGCGATGCATTACAGGGCTTCTGCCGCCGACAGCGGGACAGGTTCTGTTCAAGGGTGAGGAACTTCCGCCGAATTACCGCCAGCGTACCAAGGATCAGCTCCGTCAGGCACAGATGATCTATCAGATGGCGGATACGGCATTGAATCCGAAGGTTCAGATCAAGGAAATCATTGGCCGTCCCGCCCAGTTCTATGGCGGGCTGAAGGGCAATGCGCTGAAAAGCCGGGTTGATGAACTGCTCGACCTGATCGAACTGGAACCATCACAGTACTACAACCGGTATCCGCCTGAACTGTCCGGTGGTCAGAAACAGCGTATCGGGATTGCCCGGGCGCTGGCGGCTGAGCCGACATTCATCATCTGTGATGAGGTGACCAGCGCGCTCGATCAGCTGGTGGCGGAAGGCATCCTGAAGCTGCTGGACAGGCTGCAGAAGGAACTCGACCTGGCCTATATGTTCATCACCCATGACCTTGCGACCGTACGCTCGATCGCTGACGAGGTTGTGGTGATGAAGCAGGGCAGAGTGGTAGAGCAGGGGGGCAAGAAGGAAATGTTCACCCCGCCGCACCATCCCTATACGGACCTGCTGCTGTCCTCGGTGCCGGAAATGGACCCGGACTGGCTGACCAATGTGGTCGAGCAACGAGGTGTGGATAATATCGGCGAAGCTGCCGATACCTGATCTCTGACGGGCTGGCCCCGGTCTTCAGTGACCGGTGTCAGCCCTGCAGATGTCAGCCCCAGTAGGCCCCGGAGCCGGCAATCAGGACATTGCAGGCGCCCAGCATGGAATTGGTCGCCACAAGCTTTCGGATCCGGACGATAGCGCTTCCGGCAGCGGGATAATCATCGTTGGCCAGCGCCCGACGAAAAGCAGCGTAAGGCACGAAATAAAGCCACAGAAACAGGCAGATCATGATCCAGCCAATCATATGCATGGCGTGGATGTTCTGTCCGACATTTGCGAAGCCCTGATAGACTTCCCAGACCAGCCAGTAGCCGGTGGCCGGTATGATGATGATGGCTGCCCACACTGACTTGAAGAAGGCCCCGAATACCCGTCCCCAGAGTTTGAGGCGTTCCGGTGGGTCCATCGGATCTGCTGCCGGGCGTAAGATCCAGTAGGCGAACAACATGCCGCCCACCCACCAGGTGGTGGTGAGAACATGCAGGGCGACGGCGATTGCTGTGATTGCTGTATTTTCCATGAGGTAATCCTACACCGTCTTCAGGGACTTTTCGACCTCCCGAAGCACCGTGAGGATTTCTTTTGCGGCGAGGCTGGATTTTTCAGTTTCAAGCACGCCACGACCTTCCAGCATTGATGAGGCAAAAGCCACCCGGTTGCCAAGGCTGGCTTTCATGCAGGGCAGACCTTCCTCCCGGACTTTCTGTCTGATGGCATCCAGAAGCTTGCCTCTCGGGGGTACCCGGTTCAGCAGCAGCATGGCACGGGTTTTCTGTTTTTCCGCCAGTGTCAGTGTTGGTCCCGTTGCCCAGAGATCGACAAGACTGGGCTGCATTGGCACCAGAACAAGGTCGGAAGCCCGGATTGCAGCCTTGTTTTCCGTATCGGCGTTGGCTGCGCTATCAACAATGAGCAGATCGAAATCATCGCGCAGGCGGCCGAGTTCGTTTGATAACTGCCATCCGGCGACCACCGAAAGGTGAATGCCGCCGGCATCCTGTCCCATCGTTTTGCGCCGTAATCCATGCCAGGCGGTCAGGCTGCCCTGCGGATCAATATCAACCAGGGCAACCTTTCGCTTCCCCGTTGCCAGAGCAACGGCCAGTTGTGCGGCCACGGTGGTTTTTCCGGCACCGCCCTTTTGCTGTGCGATGGTGATGATCTTCGCGCTCATGCTACTCTCCCCGACGGCAGGTCGCCGCTCTGTATCAGCAGTATCATAGGTTTGATGCGGTTCGGCGCAAATAGGGTTTTCGCGGGTGCAGCAATTCACATGACAATTCTTGATTTTCTGGCTCTGGGGCTGTCACTGACAGCAATTGCTGTGATCGCGGTCTATACGCTGATCACCGGTGCGCCACCGATGCCAAGTGGCCGCAGGGCCAGAAGGGTAGCCGTTGATTTGCTGGCCGGTCGCCGTGATATAGCAGAACTCGGGGCCGGCTGGGGTGGTCTGGCCGTTGCTGCTGCCCGGCGCTGGCCCGCGGCGCGGGTGACAGCTTATGAACGTTCGCCATTGCCAGTATTTTGTCTGTGGCTGCGCCAGAAGCTGGTGGGGCCAGACAATCTGCAGGTGGTATGGGGGGATTTTCTGCGATCTGACCTGACAGGACATGACGGTTTCCTCTGTTTCCTCAACCGTGAAGTAATGGTCAGGCTCAGCACAAAACTGACTGACCTGCAGAGTGAAGCCTCGCTGGTCAGCATTTACTTTGAGCTTCCCGGCGTAACAGCGGATGAAACCCGGAAAATTGACGATGCCCATCGTTCGGCTCTGTTTCACTATCGGCTGCGGGCAGGGGGTAAAGGCCGGGCTTCCGGTCCTGATGCCGATAAAATGCAGCCCGCGGGCGGGTTTTGATTTCATTCATTCCGCCCAGTTCCCATATACCTTTCAGTCAAAACAGAAGGCATCGAAATGGCATCGCCAACCCGTCTGAAATCATTTCTCGTTCTGGCTGGTTTACTGGCCCTGACACTGGCTGTAGGCGCGCTGGGCAGCTATGTGACTGTGCCACAGATTGACGGCTGGTATGCGGAGATCGTCAAGTCGCCCTATAATCCGCCCCGCTGGGTTTTTGGTCCGGCCTGGACGACGCTCTACATTCTGATGGCTGTTGCTGCCTGGCGGATTGCGATCAGCAGTTCCGACCGGAAGGAGGCAGCCCTGACCGCCTGGGCGGTACAGCTTGCGCTGAATTGTGTCTGGTCTTTCATGTTCTTCGGGATGCAGCGTCCGGACCTCGGGCTGATCAATATCTTCCTTCTGAATCTGGCGATCATCATTTGCCTGATCCGTTTTCATCCGATCAGCCGCCCTGCGTTCTGGCTGATGGTGCCTTATATCTGCTGGACCGCTTATGCGACCTTCCTGAATTTTGAAATCTGGCGGCTGAACCCGGTTGGACCTTCCTGATCCTCAGCGTGGCCGGTGTGCTGTTCCTTCGCCGGCTGTGATGAACAGGGCTGTCGTTGCCTCTTCTGTATCTGCGGTGTGCCATACTCCCCGTGGATTGATGGCATAGGTTCCGGGTGTCAGGTGGATACTGCTGGTCGTGCCATCAGATTTTTCCTGATGCAGGGTCAATGCGCCACTGATGCAGAGGACAACCTCATCTCCCTTCGGGTGCATTTCCCACATTGACCAGGGTTCGGTAAAGCTGTGGAGATTGACGAGCCTGCCTTCCGCCCCGTCGGCCTGATGGCGGGCCCCGTAGGCTTCATACCAGTCCATTGAGCCTGTGAACTCCGGCTCGGCGAGTGCGGTGGCACCAAGACCGAGGTGAACAGGGTGGGTGCGCAGATCAACCGGTTTCATCTGGTAAATTCCTTAACGTGAATATCGAGAGGATGATTTGCTGCCCCGCAGCCTGTCAATCTTCAGGAGGGGACTGGGGCACATCAGATTGTTCATGTTATGTGCACCGGTAAAATTACAGCCTCAATATTTTGTAGGTACGCTCCGATTCGTTTTGTCTTTGTTCATGTATATTGTACCAGATGTTGATTTCAGTGGGAAAACTCTGTCACAAAAATGCAAGATGTTTTTGTTTTGTTCTTGCGATTGCGGCGACTCCGTTTTCGTCTTGTTCTCCGGATTCCCGGTCTCCTGTCGTCGGGTAACGATCCCTTGATCTGTTCTGCTTATCATTGAAAGCATGAGTAGTCTGGAAACCGAACTATATGCGCCGGTAAAGGCGTGGCTTGAGGCCAGCGGATTTGAGGTGAAAGCCGAAATCGAAGGCTGTGATATTGTTGCGCGTCGCGGTGATGAAGCGCCGGTCATTGTTGAGCTGAAAACCCGCTTCAATCTCGACCTGCTGCTGCAGGGTGTTGACCGGCTCCGGCTTTCTGACCGCGTTTATATCGCCTTCCCGCGCTCGGCCACCGGGAAAGGCAGTCACTGGCGTAAACGACGACGGGCGATTATCGGCTTATGTCGCAGGCTGGGGGTCGGGCTGCTGATCGTCGATAATCGTGTCGAGGTCGTGCAGGAACCGGAACCCTACAAGCCGCGTGGGAATGCCCGCAAACACCGGTCACTGATGCTGGAGTTCGACCGGCGTCAGGGAGATCCGAATATCGGGGGCAGTACGCGGCGCGCCATTGTGACGGCCTATCGTCAGGATGCGCTGCGCTGTCTGGATTTTCTCCATAAAACGCCGGGGCAGCCACCCCGCCTGGTGAAGCAGGCAACCGGTGTGGACCGGGCGGCCAGCATTCTGCAGCGTAATGTCTATGGCTGGTTTTACCGTCAGGACAGGGCTTCTTATGTCATTACCCCGCAGGGTGAGGCGGCACTGAGCGAATTTGCCGACGCTCTGAAGAAGCTCACGCCCTGATGATCCGGTCAGTCAGTCGATTGGTCTGAGCGGCGCCCGGCTGAGGTCATTGGCGGTGATTGCCGCCTTTGCCAGCAGACGCATAAAGTCCCTGTGTTCCTGTTCTGACAGACCAGTCAGCATCTGGTTCTGGGCCTGTGTAACCAGTGGGGTGATCCTAGCCAGAAGATCCCGGCCTGTATCAGTCAGGTGGACGACGCGGGCGCGCCGGTCTTTCTCTGAAACGGTACGCTTCAGAAAGCCTTTCTGTATCAGCCGGTCAATCACGCCACCAATCGTGGTCTTGTCATAGGCTATGACGCCAGCCAGCCGGACCTGATCTTCACCGGGATAAGCGGCAACGGCCCGGAGGCAGGCATACTGAACCGGGGTGATGCCCTGTCCTGCATCACCGACAGCGTCGTGAAAGGTGGATACGGCAATCTGCTGCATCCGGCGCAGCAGATGGCCGGGCATGTCATAGACATCGTTCAGCGATGGCCCGGATGATGCCCTGTCACCGGCTGCCGGTTCTCTTTCCATTCGTCCGGATATCCTGTTCAGCCCAAAGGAACATTGCAATTAGTAAGCATACTTACTAATTTGATGGCTGCAACAAAGCAGATCGGACAGGGCCATGCGAAACAAGAAACCCATTCTGATCGCCGGTGGCGGTATTGGCGGGCTGGCGACGGCGCTGGGTCTGTCGCAGAAGGGATTTGCCTGCATGGTGCTGGAGAAGGCATCAAGGCTTGGAGAAATCGGGGCCGGTATTCAGCTCGGGCCGAATGCCTTTCATTCCTTTGATCATCTCGGCGTGGGAGAGGCGGCGCGCCGCACGGCTGTCTATGTCGAGAAACTGCGCTTCATGGATGCGATCTCCGCCGAGGAAATCTGCAATATCCCGCTTGGGGATGATTTCCGGGCCAGGTTCGGTAATCCCTATGCGGTCGTTCACCGGGGGGATCTGCATGGGGTCCTGCTGAAGGCCTGCGAGGACAGCCCCCTTGTCGAATTGCGCACGTCGAGCGCGGTCACAGCTTACGAGCAGGAGGGGGGGAGCGTTACAGCCACCCTGGCAACCGGTGAACGGGTAGCGGGGTGCGCTCTCATCGGGGCTGACGGATTGCGCTCTAATGTACGCGAGCAGATGCTGGGCGACGGCGAACCGCGCGTCTCCGGCCATACGACCTACCGGTCTGTCATTCCGACCGAGGATATGCCGGAGGAACTGCGCTGGAATGCGGCTGTTCTGTGGGGTGGCCCGAAATGTCACATCGTTCATTACCCGCTCAGTGGCTGGAAGGTTTTCAATCTTGTCGTGACCTATCATAACGACGCGCCCGATGCCGCAGCCGGTGTGCCCAGCACCCATGAGGAAGTGGCGCGGGGATTCGCTCACGTCCATCCGAAGGCCCGTCAGATCATCGACCGTGGCAGGGACTGGAAATACTGGGTTCTGTGTGACCGTGATCCGGTTCTGGACTGGACCGAGGGCCGGGTCGCCCTGCTGGGAGATGCGGCTCATCCAACGCTGCAATATCTCGCACAGGGGGCCTGCATGGCGATGGAAGATGCGGTCTGCCTGTCGACCCTGCTGGACCGTCATGACGGCGATTTTGAAGCTGTATTGCCGGCCTATTGCCAGCGGCGGCGTGACCGGACAGCCCGTGTGACGATCCAGTCCCGTCTGCTGGGCGATCAGGTCTTTCACAACGACACGGGGCATGCGTCGCTGCGCAATGCCTATCTCAAGGCGAAATCACCGGAAGACTGGTATCATTCCATTGACTGGCTGTATGGCGGTCATGGTCTTGATGCCCGCGTGGTCAGCGGCCATCCGAACAGGGTCTGACAAGGGCCGCGGCTTTTCCGTTAAGCCAGAAATTCCGGTTCATTACGGGTCAGAACACGTTTCGCAGCAGGGAAATGCAGCGGAACCTGCTCGTCACCCTGCTGAAAGGCGGGGGCCAGCCGGTCTGCGGTTTCGTCGTCCATGACCTTCAGGGGACGGCCTGTTGATTCCGCCAGCACCTGAAACCGGGCTGCACTCTCAAGATAATAGAAATCATCATAGGCCTGGGTAACGGTGGGGCCGGTAATGGTGACACCGTGATGGGCGGAGAGCAAAAGAGCACGATTGCCCAGCGACCCGGCGATCCGGACACCCTCATCTTCGTCATCGGCCAGACCGCCAAAATCGTTGTCATAGGCAATCCGGCGATGCAGTTTCAGCGCATCCTGATGACAGTTCAGCAACCGGCCCTTTTCAGTACACATCAGGGCGGTCGAATAGGGCGGGTGGGCATGCAGGACACATTTCGCCTGCGGCAGACGCCTGTGGATAGCCAGATGGATGAAGAAGGCCGACCGTTCAACGGTACCGTCACCTTCAATCACATTGCCTGCATCATCGAGCAGCAGCAGGGAGGAGGCTGTGACTTCTGACCAGTACAGCCCCTGCGGATTGATCAGCACACCACCGGGAGAGCCATCTTCTGCCTCAGCTACCAGACTGAAATGATTGCAGATACCGGACTGCCATCCCTGCTGCGACGCAAGCCGCAGGACAGCGGCAAGGTCTTCACGTTCCTGGCGATGATGCATGATACAGCTGTTCTTTCGTTGATATGATTCCGTCCGGATCATTCCGCGATGCAACCTGCGGGTCAACTGTTCGCCGAAATCTCCGTATCTTCCGGTCCGACCCACATGAAGGGATTGTGGGCAACTTCCCACAGATGACCATCAGGGTCCGAGAAATAGCCGGAATAGCCGCCCCAGAACACTTTTTCCGGCTGTTTTACCAGCTTTGCACCCGCTGATACGGCTTCCTGTATGGCTGCATCGACGAGCTCTTCAGAAGCAACATTATATGCCAGCGCGACGCCGCGAAAACCGGAACCCTCCGGGGAGATACCCGCATCTTTTGCCAGATCATCATGTCCGAAGAGGCCAAGCCAGGTGCCGTTAAGCGTGAAAAAGGCAACGGAAGGCGGGGAGTCAAGCTGGGGAAATCCCAGTCCTGTGCCATAAAATGCGACTGACTTCGCGAGATCTTTTACCCCGAGGGTAATCATACTGATTCTGGGCTGCATTTTTCCTCACCTGTGTTTCGGGTTCTCATGTGATCAGCTCAGATATCCGGCAGGGTTCAGCGCCCCTTGAATATAGAACCCAGAATGCCGCGGACGATTTCGCGTCCCAGTCTGCTGCCGATTGAGCGTACAACGCTTTTTACCATAGCTTCACCGATACCCTGACGGTTTGATTTGCGGGAGGATGCACGGGGGGCAGGACGGCTTTCAACACGCTGCCGGCGTTTCTCTGCTTCTGCGCTGGCAGCTTCTTCAGCGGCTTTCCGGGCCCGTGCATTCAGAATTTCGAAGGCTGATTCCCGGTTGATGGTTGTGTCGTAGCGCCCTGCATAGGGGCTGAATTTCTGAACTTCAGCCTGCTCTTCTGCTGTGGCAACGCCGATGCGGGAGCAGGGCGGGCGCAGCAATGTGCGCTGGACGACTGTTGGCGTGCCTTTCTTCTCAAGCGTCGTTACCAGTGCTTCACCCAGTCCCAGTTCCGTCAGTACCTGTTCGGCATCAAAATTCGGATTATCCCGGAAGGATTGGGCGACCGCCTTGACGGCCTTGCGATCGGTTGCCGTGAACGCCCGGAGAGCGTGCTGGATACGGTTGCCAAGCTGGCCGGCTACGCCGGACGGAATGTCGAGCGGGTTCTGGGTGACGAAATAGACCCCGACACCCTTTGAGCGTATCAGCCGTACCACCTGTTCGGTCTTCTCCAGCAGTGCAGGCGGTGCATTGTCGAACATCATATGGGCTTCATCAAAGATCAGCACCAGCCTGGGCCGGTCCTGATCCCCGACTTCCGGCAGGTCCTCGAACAGCTCCGAGAGCAGCCACAGCAGCACGGTTCCGTAAAGCCGGGGGGATTCCGCCAGTTCGCGGGCCTGTAAAATATGGACCATGCCCTTGCCGTAACGATCGGTTCTGATCAGGTGGGTCACTTCCAGGGCGGGTTCGGCAAAAAACTGATCTGCACCTGATCGTTCAAGCACCAGCAGCTTGCGCAGGATTGCGGCAACAGAGGCCGGGCTGACGGCGCCATAGTCTTTCGCCAGGTCAGCTTTGTGCTCCTGTGCGAAGGCCAGCATGGCGCGCAGGTCATCCAGGTCCAGCAGCGCCAGCCCCTGATCGTCGGCGACCGCGAAGATGACCTCCAGCACACCGGCCTGCGTATCATTCAGTTCCATCAGCCGCGACAGCAGAAGCGGCCCCATTTCTGAGATGGTCGTGCGAACCGGATGTCCGGCTTTGCCAAGCACGTCCCAGAATACGACGGGAAAGGCCTCAGCCACGTAGGACCGGAGTCCGACTGCGTTTGCCCGTTCGCCAAGTTTTCCGTCGGTGTGGCCAGCGACACACAAACCAGAGAGATCACCTTTTACATCGGCCAGAATGACAGGTATCCCATGACTTGAGAAACCTTCAGCAAGGCGTTGAAGTGTGACAGTTTTTCCGGTTCCTGTGGCGCCGGATATCAGGCCGTGTCTGTTGGCGTAACGCAGATCGAAGCTGACGGGGGAATCGCCCAGTCCGAGGAAAAGTTGCGGTTCTGGCTGCATGAGTTTTGTCCCCGGCTGATGATGAAAACACAGTAAACCAGCCGTTTGGTAAGTCCAGATATCCGGTGTCGGAAAGGATGCCCTGCAGGCGCAAATAGGGTTGCCGATCAGGCTGCTGAGACTTAACCAGTATGGTAACGATTTCAAATATAAGCAGGCAGGATACGTGATGAAAGATCAGGACCAGACCATAACCAGTGAAACCATTGAAGCGCTGATGGGGCGCCAGAGCATCCGGCGATTTTCAGACAAACCGGTAACGGAAGCCCATATCGAGGCAATCCTCGGGGCGGCATTCCGGGCACCGACTTCATCCAATTTGCAGGCTTATTCGGTGATCATCGTCGAGAACCGTAAAACGAGAGAGATCATTGCCGAGGTTGCGGGCAACCAGCAGCATGTCATCGACTGTCCGGTATTTCTGGCCTTCTGTGCGGACCTGACGCGCATCGAAAAAGCCTTCCAGATGAATGGACACAGCCTTGATGATAACAATCTGGAAATGGGGCTGGTCTCAACCGTTGATGCGGCTCTGGTCGGGATGTCGGCCTATGTCGCCGCAGAATCCCTTGGTATTCAGGGAGTCATGATTGGCGCGGCGCGTAATGACCCGGAAAGGGTTGCTGATGCCCTTGGCCTGCCAAACCGGGCCTATGTTGTGTTCGGCATGTGTCTCGGATTTCCGGAAGAAGCTCCGAAGCAGAAGCCCCGGATGGCATATACGGGGATGGTGCACCGGGAACGGTACGATCCTGAACTCGCTCTGTCCGTTGTCGAACCTTACGATAAGGCGCTGAAAGCCCATTACGACAGTGTCGGCAAGCCGACTACCGATGATTCCTGGAGCTATGAAGTTGCCCGCAAAATCTCCAACCGCCCCCGGCAGGAACTTCGCGAACAGCTCAAGCGCCGCGGGTTTGATTTCACGTAAGACGTTTAACCGGACGCAAGTGAAATAAAGAACGTCACTTCAGAGCGGATGATGAATGTGAAATAATTTGATCGTTATGATTGAGTATAGCAGAATTTATATCGGTTTAAGGTTTTGCCGGTTCTTTCGGAGCTATAAATGTCTAAATTTCTCAGCATAATTTTGCTTGGAGTGGGGGTTTTGGCCTCTGTTTCTGGTTGTGTTACGTCAGGCTTGGATACCCCGGAAGCCAGAAGGGCTTCGAATATTGTGGGAAATAAATGCGTTATCGTGCGTAGCCGAGATAACGCCCCATCTTACCGGAGGTTTGAAGAAGAAATCCAAGTCTATAGTATTCAATATGCGGAAAGCGGATGGGTTCGCTTTGATGTCGCTGCTAATGGAATTCGAGGTAATATCTACTATTACCCTGACAGAGAAGAGGTCGTTTGCGGTTCAGATAACTGGAGGAAGAGAGAAATTCCGTTTCGGCAAATTTCAGCATCTGAGTATCAACAAAAATTCAAAGGGTATTGGGGCGAATCTGGCGCTGAAACTCAGACGAGAACGACTGGAGCCGTCAATGATTCGACAAAACCGTCAGACATAGATGTCCGGTCAATAGCAGTTATCTGGGAGGGTGTTTCTGATCTGTTAGCGGGAACAGTTGAGATGAGGCGATCAGGTAGGCAGGGTACTCTGAAAGTAAGTATTCCAGATCAAAGTGCTGAATGTATCGGTAGTTATCAGATGCAGTCTGCCGGTTCCGGTATCTGGTCTGTAGCCTGCGATAATGGCTTGACTGCATCTGGGGATATTGAAGCACTTGGGGCAGGAAAAGGGGCAAAGGGAACCGGAAGGGACTCGAATATGCGTAAACTTACATTCACGGTTGGGGCAAAGTAAGAGGTTTACGGCTCTTTCATCTTGTCGCAGTGCCGGTCCACAACCCGTTGAATCATGGGTTCGAAATGTGAAAAACTGGGGGTCGTCATGTCCGGTTTCTTTCCTGCATCGTCGAGATGACGAACCTTGATGATGTCTTTCAGGTTCGGGTTTTCCGCGAAGCTGGCGACTTCTGCGTCACTCATTGGTCCGCCTTGCAGGCTGAGTGAGTGAACGGAGGCGTCTGACAGGCGTTTCAGATATTCCGGACGGGTGGCACAGAGATAGCGTTTCGCGGCAACGTGATGGCGCACGCAGTCTGTCACAATCGCCGGAAAGAAAGGCGCCAGAATTCGGGCGCCGGCGGCTTCATGGAACCGGTCTTCTGTGTCATCCATAGAGAAAGTGCCGAACTCGCTGGTGAAATGACCGATATCGTGGAGCAGGGCAGCGACGACGATTTCTTCCGGCTGGCCGCTGTTCTCTGCCATCGTCGCGCCCTGCAGCATGTGCTCGGCGATGGTGACCGGTTCACCAAGATATTCCTCGGCACCCCGCCGGGCAAAAATATCGGCCAGAAACGCAACGATTGTTTCAGAAGTCAGACGGGTTTCATCCGGTGTTGTCATTCTGCGGCCTCCTGCTGGTTATCCCGCAGGCTCGCCAGACGGGATAACAGGCCATCCTTGTCAGCGTAGCAGCCCTGCAGCCAGCGGGTGCCGGTGCCGGAATATGCCTTGCGCGCATGCAGGACGCGGGTGTTGTCGACAATGAAACTGTCACCGGGATTCAGGCGAAAGCTCACCTGCATCTCCGGATCATCAATGATCTCCCCGAAACGGCGACAGGCGGCATAGTAGGCCTCCATCTGGTCGAAAGGGACATCAACCACGGGAGCCGCAGAACGGTTGTTGAAACGAATTGCCCGGAGGTCCCCCTCCGGCGTCAGTTCGATCAGTGGCCGGCGGGCACGCAGCCGGACACCGGTTTCACCGGCATATTCGAACTGTGCGCTATGGCTGCTTAACAGATCAAACCAGACCGGGTTTTCCTGTCGCAGCCTTTCTGCTGCCCGGAATCCGTCAACGACCATATTCTCGCCCCCCTCGGCGGAGCTTTCGAGGCAATAGAGAATTTGCAGGGTAGGGACCGGATCGCGATAGGGATTGTCAGTATGGGCCTGCAGACCAAGCCCGGTGAAAGCAAGGTTGGTCGGGTTGATTTCAGTCCGTACCTCGAAATGCCGACCGTAATTGGTTTCCCGGACATAGCCGAACAGGTCGACGACATCGAACAGGGCCTGATCCCGGACGGGGCCACCTGTCAGCACGCCAAAACCATAGCGGGCAATCTGTCCGAGCCAGTCTGACAAGGCTCCTGTATCCGTCTGTACCCGGCTGAATTCGGTGCCCGGCAGTGATTGCATCAGCCCTTTGTCCCATGTCTCGACGGCAGGTGCAGACCATTCTCTCTGTGCTTGCGATGGCCGGTCATAGGCGTGCGCGATCAGCCAGCCGATATCGAAACTGACAGTTTTGTCCTCAGGCATGAACGAGACCATTAGCCGGGTGCCGGATACGGAAGCCTGCCGGATTGTCGTATCTGCGGGGATGTCGCGTAACGCAATCAGCTTCTGACCATTGCCGGGCGATCTTGTGTCACTGTCCTGTGCATTGTCGCGCAGCCAGATGGCGTGGAACCTTGTTGCAGGCTGCTCTGGCCCGGAAAGCTCGAGCAACTGGCCCTGATTGTGCAACCTGACGGTATACATGGTTCAAATTCCGCGTCTGTTGATGGCTCAGTATCCGTCTTTCAGGCTTCCGGATCAATTGGAAGCGGGGAACTGCTGTCGGAGGTGGTCTGCTGTTTTGCGATCTGGCGGAGTGTGTCAGCCAGCCGGGTGCGCTGAAGCTTTCCGGTCATTGTCCGCGGAATTTCAGTCAGCGTGACAAGGCGGGTTTTGCCAAATGCCGGTGTTACCCGCTTTTCGAGCGCCTTCAGGATGGTCATGCCGTCATCCGGGTTCTTCGGTACGACGACAACCCAGAGGGTCGGCATTTCACCGTCGTCATTTACATGGATCAGACAGCCATCGCTGACCGGCCAGTTACGGATCAGTTGTTCTTCAAAATCGCGGGCATCATATTTCCGTCCCTGAATATTCAGTAGGTCATCTTCACGCCCGGTGATGCGAACAACCCGGTGAGCGAGTGTCAGCCCGATATCACCGGGATAGAACCAGCCATCGCGGAATTGCAGGGCGGTTCTTTCGGGGTCGTTCAGGTAACCGCTGACAGCACCACCGGTCCGGATGCGAATACGGCCGGGCTGACCGGCAACCGGGTTGTCATGCTCATCAACCACCTCGATCTCGACACCGGGGAGAACGGCAGCCTGTCCGTCAGGAGAGACGCGGGCTGCTGCACCGGTTTCATTCGTGCCGTAACTTTCAATGATTTCTGCGCCGAAACGGTCTGCAGCACGATGACGGAGCGAAGCGGAGAGCGAGCCGCCCAGGACAAATATCCGGCGACCGGGCTGCGGGCGGTAGGTCTCGTCCAGACTGTTGAGCATCAGAATCAGTGTACGCGGCAGCAGCAGAATATCCGTGGCCTGCTGCATTGTCAGTGCTTCATCAAGCCGGATTTTCCGGTCAAACAGGCATGTTGCCCCGGCGCGCAGACAGGCGGTGCCATGCAGATGATACGCCTGAACGGGGAAACCAAAGGCCATCAGATAACGGGTACGGGGAGTGAAGCCGAGATGCGCCTGTGCCTGTGTCAGCCGGGTTTCAAATGCTCCGCGGGACTGGATCATGGTTTTTGGATCCCCGGTCGTGCCCGAACTTCTGACGATGCGGAACGCTGCATCATGGTCGGTATCGTGCTGCCGGATGGGGATTTCAGGTTCTGTCTGCCGGAACATCTCCAGATGGCCAATATCGATCATCTGTGGTTTTTCCAGACTGTGTGGCATGTTCGCAGACAGGCAGATGACCCTGTCCATCTGGTCGAGGGTTTTTCCGATCAGGGAGACCTCATCCGGCGCAAAAGAAAAACTGGCAGCACCCAGCGCCTCAATCGCCAGCAGGATCAGCCAGTGCAGATAGAAATTCGACATTTCAACGGCAACATGCTCCCCCGGACGAATATCTTTCTGGCGCAGCATGCTGACCATTCTGCCGGCATCTTCATGAAACCGGGCATAGGAGATCGCCTGACCGTTGAAGTGCAGGGCAACATGCTCCGGCTGCCGTGCTGCCTGAAAGCAGAGATAATCGAGTGTCGAAGGCGATGATGGCATGCTGTTATCCAGAAGATACGTTTTAGCGTGACATCATGGTGTCCGGTGACAGCTGATGCTTCGGACTGATCTCGGTTCAGGGTGAAAATAGCATACAAATTCGGTTTCCGCGAAAGCTGTATGTACCTAGTCTTGCTGTTCAGTTCTGCTTTTTAATTTACCGGATCGGACCCGCTTCCCATGTCTGTCAGCCTGCGTCTCACACTCGCCGGGTTTGCTGCACTGGCGCTGGCCATGGGGATCGGGCGGTTTGCCTATACGCCGCTGTTGCCGCTGATGCTGGAAGACGGGTTACTGTCGCTGGCAGATGGCGGGCTGATCGCTTCGGTACATTTTCTGGGTTACCTGATGGGGGCGCTGATCGCCGCCAGACTGCCGGTTTCTCCGCAGAACATGATGCGGTTCTCCCTGTTCGGGATTGGCGTTACGACGCTGGGGATGGGGCTGATTGAGAATGTCATCATCTGGTCGGCCTTGCGCTGGATTGCGGGCGCCTGCAGCGCATGGATACTGGTTCTGGTGAGTAACTTCGTTATCCGGACGCTTGCAGACGCAGGTCATCCCGGACGTTCAGGTGCGGTGTTTTCCGGCGTTGGGGGCGGTATTCTGCTGATCGGGCTGGTTTGTCTGCTGTTCATGACCGCCGGGTCTGGCAGTGCCGCAGGCTGGGTCTGGGTTGGCGCAGGCTCGCTGGTGACTGCTTTTGTGCTATGCCTGATCTTCGGGGCAGAACTTCCCGCAGAGCGCCCGGCGCGGCGTCAGGCGGGGGGAGAGCAGCGCGGGTTTATCTGGCCGATGATTATCAGCTATGGGACGGCCGGTTTCGGTTATTCAATCCCGGCAACCTATCTGCCGGTCATGGCAAGTGACATCATAAGCGACCCCCTGGTTTTCGGCTGGAGCTGGCCGCTGTTTGGCGCGGCTGCTTTTCTCTCGACGTTTATTGCCGGCTGGCTGAGGCGACGGTTCTCCAGTCTGCAAATCTGGACAGCCAGCCAGTTCATTATGGGGACCGGTGTCCTGATCCCGGTCGTCTGGCCGACAATCACAGGTATTGCGCTTTCCGGCCTGATGGTTGGCGGCACCTTTATGATTATCACCATGGCCGGGATGCAGGAGGCGCATCGTGTGGCACCAGCCGGTGATGTCATGCGTCATATCGCGGCACTGGTCAGTGCCTTTGCGACAGGGCAGATGCTGGGGCCTGTGCTGGCCAGCAGCATTCATACGGTCACCGGAAATTTCGATGCTGTCCTGTTGCTGACGACAGCCTCTCTCATTGCAACAACGCTGACTCTGATGACCGCCCGGTCGCTGCGTTAACCGGTACAGGCTGCATACCGGGTGATGTTTACGGCAGTTCCGGCTTGCCTTTCACGACCGTCCTCCCTCCCATGGCCCCGGATTCGGACGGGTGGGTCCGTATGATATTTCAGGTCAGGAGAGCAGGTGAGCAAGCAAGCGGTGATTATCGGAGGAGGACCTGCGGGGCTGATGGCTGCAGAGGTGCTGCTGGCACGTGGTGTTACGGTCGATCTTTATGATGCAATGCCGTCGCTGGGGCGGAAGTTCCTGATGGCGGGTAAAAGCGGCCTCAATCTGACCCACAGCGAGCCGGTGGAAGCTCTGTTGTCCCGCTTCGGGGACCGGCAGCCGGATCTGGAACCTGCCCTGCGGCAGTTTGATAACACGGCCCTGCGGGCCTGGGCGCTGGACCTCGGTGTGGAGACCATCACGGGATCATCAGGGCGTGTTTTTCCGGCAGGGTTCAAGGCGGCCCCCTTGCTGCGCGCCTGGATATCCCGGCTCAGGAAAGCGGGGCTTCGCACATATACCCGCCATCGCTGGCTGGGATGGACGGAGGAAGGGAAGCTGCGTTTTGACACGCCTGCGGGTGAGGTCAGCATCACTGCGGCCGCCACAATTCTGGCGCTGGGCGGGGCAAGCTGGCCGAAACTCGGCAGCGATGGCGCCTGGGCTCCGTGGCTGACCGACAAAGGCGCGAAGGTTTCTCCTCTGCGACCTGCAAATTGCGGTTTTGATGTGGAATGGAGTGACCATTTCCGTGACCGCTTTGCCGGGGCGCCCGTGAAGTCGGTGACCCTTTCTGCCGGTGGGGAGACACGTTCCGGAGAGTTCGTTGTCACCCGGACCGGTATTGAAGGCAGCGGCGTTTATGCGGTGTCTTCCCTGTTGCGTGACGAGATTGAAGCAACCGGCAAGGCCGCCCTCACGCTGGATCTGACGCCGGGGCGGACTGAAGAACGGCTGGTCCGCGATCTTGGTCGCGACCGGGGGCGGAATTCTTTTGCCAATCATCTGCGAAAGACAACCGGGCTGACCGGGGTGAAGGCCGGTTTGCTGCGTGAGTTCACGTCACCTGATGTTTTAAGTGATATCCCGGTGCTGGCAGCAGCAATCAAGAAACTCGTCATCCCGGTCGACAGAACCCGTCCGATAGCTGAGGCGATCAGCAGCGCCGGGGGGCTGTGTTTCGAAGCACTCGACGGCCACAGCCATATTCGTGCAATCCCCGGCGTTTTTGCGACGGGTGAGATGCTGGACTGGGAAGCTCCGACCGGTGGTTATCTGCTGACAGCCTGTATGGCGCATGGCCGTGTTGCCGGTGAAGAGGCCGCTGCATATCTGGACGCCGGCAACAGAACCGTATAGCGGTGGGTGTCTGCTCAGTTCGTTTCTGAATTGCCGAGGGGAACTGTCATGCCGGTTTTGGTCCGGTTCATGACAACCGATGTCCGGAACCGTTTAACGTTGGTGTCGTCGAAAAACAGCCGGTGGGTCAGTTCTTCGAAGTCGGCCATATTGCGGGCCAGCGCGATCAGGGCAAAATCGGCTTCACCGGTGATATAATAGCATTGCTGAACCTGTGGTTCGGCTTTCGTCTTCCGGCGAAACGCATCGAGCTGATCCAGCCGTTCGCGCTCCATTTCGACCATAATCAGGAAGGTCATTGCGTAGCCGACGGATTCGGGTGCCACCAGTGCGGTATCCCGTTCAATGATGCCTTTTGACTTCAGATATTTAATCCGCCTCTGAACAGTGGCGACGGATAAGCCTGTCTCGAACGCAATGGTTTCAAGCTTCTCACGGGCATTTTCCTGCAACAGCCGGAGGATGCCGATATCAGATTCTGAAAGCGTGTTCATGCGGCTCGTTCTGTCCCCGTGAAAATGACCTGATCCCATCAGCGAAAGCATAGCTAGCAGCATAAATTGCGCTGATCAGGTCATTTTATCATCCAGATTAGCATTTTTTCTCTCATATTGCGACGGGGTGAGCATTTCTATCTCTTCGGTCCGCTAAGGTTTTTATACGACGTGGGGGCATGGTCGTGTGATGAAACAGGGGCTGAGAATCTTCTCAAATGGGAAAAATCATAGAATTTCAGGACGTATCCAAGTCCTTTGGCGATCTGCGCGTGCTGCGAAATCTCGATATGCATGTGAACAGCGGCGAAAAGCTCGCTTTGATCGGCCCCAGCGGGTCGGGCAAGACGACTATCCTGCGAATCCTCATGACGCTGGAGACCATCGATAGCGGTCACGTGATCGTCGATAACGATTATCTGTGGCATCAGAAGGTTGAAGGCAATCTGGTGCCGGCGAGTGAAAAGCATCTGCACAAGATGCGTGAAACCGTCGGTATGGTTTTCCAGCAGTTCAATCTGTTTCCGCATCTGACTGCGATGGCAAACATTGTCCAGCCGCAGGTTCTCGTAAAAGGCAAGGACAAGGCCGATGCCAAGGTAAAGGCACAGGAACTGCTGGCGCTGGTCGGTCTGGAAGACAAGCAGGGGCATTATCCGCATCAGTTATCGGGAGGTCAGCAACAGCGCGTTGCAATTGCCCGTGCCCTGGCGCTTGAGCCGAAGATCATGCTGTTCGACGAAGTGACGTCGGCGCTTGATCCGGAACTGGTCGAAGAGGTGCTGTCGGTTCTCAGGCTGCTCGCCGAGAGCACGGACACCACCATGCTGACCGTTACCCATGAAATGAACTTCGCCCGTGATTTTGCAGACCGGGTTCTGTTCTTCGAGAACGGTCAGATTGTCGAGGCGGGACCGCCTGACAAAATTTTCACGGCGCCCGATGAGCCGAGAACAAAAGACTTCCTGAAAAAATTCATCGGGGACATTGGCTAAACAGGGAAGACGTCTGTCAATTCAATGCATAACAAAGAAGGGAAATGTAATGCAAAGAGGTAAAACAGGGGATTGCATCCGATGGCTCACAATGGGCGCGGTTGCTTTGACGATCACCACGGGCGTGGCATCAGCCGGTACGCTGGATGATCTTCGCAAACAGGGCTATGCCACTGTGGCTGTCGCCAACGAGCCGCCATACAGTGACATCAAGGGAGACGGATATGTTACCGGCGCGGCTCCTGATGTAGCCCGTGCGGTCATGAAAAAGCTCGGTGTTCCGGAACTGAAAGCCAAGGTTGTCGCCTATGGCTCGATGATCCCGGCCCTGATGGCCCGGCGTGTCGATATGGCAACATCCGGCCTGTACATCAAACCGAAGCGTTGTGAATCGATCATCTACTCTCAGCCGGATCTTTGTGGCGCGGAAGCTTTTGCCGTTGCCAAGGGTAATCCCCACAACATCATGACTTACGAAGATATCGGCAAAAACCCCGATGTGACGATGACAACCTGTGCAGGTTGCGCCGAAGAAGCCTATGCGCTGGAACGGGGTGTCTCGAAAGACCAGATCAAAGTTTTCAGTGACCCGCCAAGCGGGATCAAGATGCTGCAGCAGGGCCGGGTTGATGTGTTCGCCCTGTCCGGTCTGGGGACACAGGATCTGCTGAAGAAAACCAATGATCCCAATCTGGAACTGATCATGCCGGTAAAGGGCGTGCCAATGGGTTGCGCTGGCGCGGCCTTCAATCCCAACGACAAGGAATTCCGCGATGCCTATGACATGGCTCTGAAAGAGCTGAAGGAGAGCGGGGAATTCGCAAGCATCATCGAGCCGTATGGCTTCTCCACCGAAGCAACGCTGGCGGTGGAACGGGATGATTTCTGCCCGGGTAACTGAGCCGGAATACAGACTCCCAAACAACAAATGCCTGGTTAACAAAGCTGCCCCCGGTATCGGGGGCAGCACTCCAGAGGTGCTGGCATGGATCAGATACTTGAATATTCCCCGATCCTGATTGAGGGGACGCTGACGACGATTGAACTGACTGTCCTGAGCGCGATTGTTGCCCTGACGATTTCTTTCGTTGTCGGTCTGTCGCGGTTCTCAAGATACAGACTGGTTCGTGCTTCTGCGATTATCTATCTGGAATTTTTCCGCGGCACGTCGGCCATCGTGCAGCTTTTCTTCATGTATTATGTCCTGCCGCTGATGGGGGTGCATTTCTCACCTCTGATGGCAGGTGTTATTGCCTGTGGCTTCAACCTTGGCAGTTATGGTTCCGAAGTGGTCCGGGGGGCAATTCAGTCTGTTGCCCGCGGGCAGCATGAAGCGGCCACAGCACTGAATTACACAACCTATCAGCTTTACCGGTATGTCCTGATTCCGCAGGCGATTCCGGTGATGATTCCAACCTTTGGTAATCTGCTGATCGAACTTCTCAAACTTACCGCCGTCGCATCCCTGATCACGATCTCTGATCTGACATTCATGGCGCAGATCATCCGGGTGCAGACCGCAATGACCCTGGAACCATTCCTGATAATCCTGGTGATCTACTTCATCATCGCATCCGGTCTGGTCCGCTTTACCAATTTCGTCGGGGCAAAATTCTCCTTCGGCAAAGATACCGCTAAATCAGGAGGAAACTGAGCCATGGACTGGAGCTGGAAGGTTGTTCTCGATGTTCTGCCGTCAATGGCAGAGGGGCTGGTTGTTACGGTTCAGGCGACGATTGTCGGTGCCTTGCTGGCCTATGTTCTGGGGCTGGCGCTGGCTTTGCTGAAGATGTCCCGTTTCCGGATCGTTTCCTTCACGTTTTACTGGATCTCAGAATTCATACGCCGGACGCCGCTGCTGGTGCAGCTTTACTTCCTGTTCTTCGTTCTGCCGGACTTCGGTATGTTCATGTCGCCGTTCATGGCCGGGGTGGTCGGTCTGGGCCTGCATTTCAGCACCTATACATCCGAGGTCTACAGGGCCGGCATTGAAAACGTGCCCAAAGGGCAGTGGGAAGCGACAAGAGCGCTGAACTACAGCACCTATCAGACCATGCGATATGCCATTCTTCCGCAGGCTATTCCGCCAATGATTCCGCCGCTGGCGAATTATCTGATTACCATGTTCAAGGAAACGCCGCTGCTTTCCGCGATTACTGTGGTGGAATTGTTCAATGCAGCTAATATCTACAGCAACAGCCATTATAAATATCTGGAGCCAATGACGCTGGTTGGCGTCTTCTTCATTCTGGTCAGCATTCCGTCCGCTTATCTGGCGATGAAGCTGGAGAAACACTTCCAGCCTAAAAGCCTTCGATCCGGCTGATTTCTTATCTTTCGATGATATGAGGGAAGCCGGTCAGTAAGCGGCTTCTCACGGCAAATTTTATCTTCTCCATGCCATCAGTGACACCATACTTGTCTCTGAGGCGCATAAAATAAGCGGTATTATGTCAAATAAAACACGCCTTAAGCCGAATTCTCCTGCACGCCGGTTTCGCTCTGATGCCAGCCGTCCGCTTGCCATGCTGAAACAATGCCCGGTCTATCAGCCAACACCCTGTATGACGGTTGCGGGCCTTGCCGCAGATTGCGGCGTAGCGGAGTTGTACGTCAAAGATGAGTCCAGGCGCATGCGTCTCGGCAGCTTCAAGGCGCTGGGTGGTGCATTTGCTGTGGCTCAGATGATTTCAGATGCGACGGGCGAGACAGACCTGATGTCGGACTCTGCACGGCACAAGGCGTCTGAAATGACCTTCATTACGGCCAGTGCGGGCAATCATGGGCTGTCCGTGGCAGCTGGTGCCCGTGTGTTTGGCGCGCGGGCAGTGGTCGTGCTGGCCCCGACAGTGCCGGAGGGCTTTGCTGACCGCATCCGGTCCCTGAATGCCGAGGTGGTGCGCACAAAGGGGGCATATGAAGACAGTGTCGCCTATGCCCGCAAGGCGGCAGACGAGAATGACTGGCTGCATCTCGCGGATGGCTCCTGGGACGGTTATACGGAGCGTCCTGCACTGGTGATGGAAGGCTATACCGTCCTCGCAGACGAATGCCGCCAGATGTTTGCAGAACAGGGTCGCTGGCCGACACATGTTTTTCTGCAGGCCGGGGTCGGGGGATTTGCGGCTGCAATCGCGGCAAATATCCGTGACTTCTGGGATGAGCAGCCGGTGATCATTGTTGTTGAACCGGATGCGGCCCCCTGTATCCGGGCCAGCGTAGAGGCAGACCGGCTGACCCGGGCCGACGGGCCGGTCTCGAACATGGGGCGGCTGGATTGCAAGGATGCCTCACTGATCGCGTTTGAGTCCCTGCGCCATGATGCTGATATTTTCATGACCGTTACCGAAGATGAGGCAACGGCTGCCGTCGCCCGTTACCGGCGGCACGGTATTCTGACGACAGAAAGCGGCGGGGCGCCACTGGCAGCGGTCAGCCATGCGGGATTACCTGCTGACAGCCGGTGCCTGCTGATGGTGACCGAAGGGCCGGAAGAGGGGTAGGCATTTGTCCGAACCCCTGACAGCAGCGCATTGGGGGACTTACCGGGTCGTCCGGTCAGCCGGTCAGCCTATGGCGCTGGAAGGTTTCCCCGATGATCCGTCGCCGTCATCGATTGGTGAGGCAATTGTCGACACCCTGTCCGGGCCGATGCGGATCGACAAGCCGATGGTACGCCGGGGCTTCCTCGAAAACCGCACCGACCACCGGAGATTGCGGGGGCGGGACAGCTTCGTTGCCATGGAATGGGATGAAGCTCTCGATCTTGCTGCCGGTGAACTGAACCGGATCCGGGACCAGTTCGGCAATCAGGCGATCTATGCCGGTTCCTATGGCTGGGCCAGCGCGGGTCGGTTCCATCATGCGCAAAGCCAGCTCCGCCGTTTCATGAACCTGTTCGGCGGCTATACGTCAGCCAGAAACACCTACAGCCATGCCGCTGCCGAGGTTATCCTGCCTTATGTGGCGGGATCACTGAACAGCCTGTTTGTTGAACATACGTCCTGGCGGTCGATTGCTGCTGCCGGCGGGCTGGTCGTGGCTTTCGGCGGTTTTGCCTCCCGCAACGCACAGGTGAATTCCGGTGGTGTCGGCCAGCACAGCCAGCCGCAGGATATCGAGGCTGCGCGCAGGGCTGGTGTCTCCTTCGTCAATATCAGCCCGGACCGGTCTGATATTCCGGAAAACCTGAAGGCAGACTGGCTGCCCGTTCGCCCGAATACGGATGTCGCGCTGATGCTGGCGCTGGCTCATGTTCTGGTGTCAGAAGGCCTGTATGACCGGGAGTTTGTTGAAGGCTACTGCATCGGGTTCGAAAAATTCCTGCCTTACCTCACAGGGCAATCGGATGGTCAGGCGAAGGATGCAGCCTGGGCGGCAGAGATCACCGGACTGCCCGCTGCGGATATCATTGCACTGGCCCGCAGGATGTCGGCAACACCGACGCTGGTGAATGCAAGCTGGTCACTGACCCGGCAGCAAAATGGTGAGCAGGCTTACTGGATGCTGATTGTGCTGGCTGCCCTGCTGGGTGGCATTGGCAAGCCGGGGCAGGGGTTTGGCCTCGGCCTTGGTGCGGTAAACGGGCTGGGCAGTCATCGGGGCAAGGCGCCCTGGGCGGCTTTCCCGACGGGCCGCAACCCGGTCGACAGCCATATCCCCGTGGCGCGTATTGCTGACATGCTGCTGCATCCGGGCCAGCCCTATAAATATGACGGTCAGGAACGGAGCTATCCGGATATCCAACTGGTCTACTGGGTTGGCGGCAATCCGTTTCATCATCATCAGGACCTGAACCGCCTGCGCCGTGCCTGGCAGAACATCGGGACGGTGATCGTGCATGAGCCGCACTGGACGCCGGTGGCCCGTCATGCAGATATCATTTTCCCGGCGACGGTCGCGATGGAGCGCAATGATCTGGGGGCCTCATCACGGGATGATTATCTCACGGCGATGAGTAAATCTGCGGAGCCTTACGGTCAGGCGCGCAACGACCATGATATTTTTGCCGGGCTCGCCCGCCGGCTGAGCAGATCGCCCGACGCACCGGTGAATTTTGAGGCGGCCTTTACCAATGGCTGGACGGAAGACCAGTGGCTGCGGGACATGTACCAGCGCACCCGGACCGCCTCGGCGAAATCCGGCATTGATCTGCCGGACTATGAGACATTCAGTGAAGCCGGCTTCTTCCGGGTTCCCCCGCCGGAGCAACCGCGTGTCATGCTGCAAGCCTTTCGTGAAAATCCCGATGCCTGTCCGCTTGAGACGCCGACCGGAAGGATCGAGATATTCAGTGAGACGATTGCCGGCTTTGGTCTGGAGGGCATTCCGGGCCATCCGGTCTGGCGTGAGCCTGCGGAATGGCTGGGGTCCGTACAGGCGAAACCGGCTTCACTGCATCTGATCACCCATCAACCCACCCGGCGGCTGCACAGCCAGCTTGATCATAGTGCCTACAGCCGCGCCGGTAAGATGAAGATGCGGGAGCCCTGTCGCCTGAATCCGGAAGATGCGGCCGCCCGTGGCATATCAGAGGGTGATCTTGTCCGCCTGCATAACGAACGTGGCGCGACCATCAGCGTGGCCATTCCCGATCCCGGTGTGCGGCAGGGGGTTGTCATGCTTGCGACAGGCGCGTGGTATGACCCGGATCTGGAAGGTGACGAGACTTGCTGCAAACACGGGAATCCGAATACGCTGACCCGCGATCAGGGAACTTCCGAACTGGCGCAGGGGCCGGGCGCGATGACCTGTCTGGTCGATATAGAGCGTCTGTCCGGTCCGGCACCTGAAGTGACGGCCTTTGTTCCTCCTGTCATCCTCCGTGGAGATAAGGGCCAGCCATGATGATCCTTCCTGCCTTCTTTTTCCGAGAGCACCCATGAACAGCTTCCCCGAGATTTCACAGGACGTTACCAATCAGATCATTTCCTGGCGGCATGACCTTCACAGGCATCCCGAACTGGGGTTTGAGGAAAAGCGGACCTCGGCAGAGGTGGCCAGATTGCTGCGTGAATTCGGGCTGGAGGTCTATGAAAAGGTCGGGACGACAGGTGTTGTCGGCGTTCTGAAAGCCGGTGACGGTGACAGGGCGATTGGCCTGCGGGCAGATATGGATGCGCTGTCGATCACCGAACTGAACAGCTTTGACCATGCATCCCGACATCCGGGCCGGATGCATGCCTGCGGTCATGATGGTCATACGGCGATGCTGCTGGGAGCGGCGAAACTTCTGGCGAACAGCCGGGATTTCAGTGGCACGGTGGTTTTCATCTTTCAGCCGGCAGAGGAACATGGCCGCGGCGCACTGGCGATGATGGAAGACGGCCTGTTCGAGCGTTTCCCGGTCGAGGCGGTCTATGGCATTCATAACATGCCGTCGCTGCCCACAGGTCAGATTGCCCTGCGCCGGGGACCGATCATGGCCTGTGAGGATAATTTCGAGATCGGGGTGCTGGGCAAGGGCGGACATGCGGCGATGCCCCATCTCAGCGTCGATCCCATTCTGGTGGCTTCCGAAATTGTCGTGGCGCTGCAGAGCATTGTCTCCCGCAGCCTCAATCCGCTGGAGAACGGGGTCATCTCGGTGACGGACTTTGCCGTTGAGGCGACGCGGAATGTCATCCCGGAACGGGTGACCCTGCGTGGTGATACGCGCTCGTTCCTGCCGGCTGTACAGGATCAGATCGAGGCCTCGATGGCGCGCATCAGCGAGGGGATTTCTGCCGCCTATGGCGCGACGGATTCGTTTTCCTACTCCCGGGAATTTGCCTCGACCATCAATACGGCCAGAGAGGCGGACATCGTGGCTGCGGTCGCCCGCGAAGTGGTGGGTGAAGACAATGTTCAGCCGGATTGTCTGCCGCTGATGGCATCAGAGGATTTCGGCTTCATGCTGCAACGCAAGCCGGGATGCTATCTGTTCCTTGGCAATGGCGGGGACGGGCCGGGGGGCTGCGGCCTTCACAGCCCGCACTATGATTTCAACGACGACATTCTGCAGACCGGTGTAGCCTTCTGGCTGCGTCTTGTTCGCTCGCAACTGTCACGATAGGAAACCGGCAAATGGCAAAGATCCCGCCGCGAGGGTTTGATGTCTGTGAATTCGAGAATCGCCTGCTGCGGGCACAACGGCAGATGCAGGCTGACGGCATCGATGCACTGTTGCTGACGACAGAGCCGGAGGTCCGCTATTTCAGCGGCTTCTTCACCCAGTTTTGGGAAAGTCCGACCCGGCCCTGGTTCCTGGTCGTGCCGCTGGCGGGCAAGCCGATTGCCGTGATCCCTGAAATCGGACTGGCCGGGATGGCCTCAACCTGGATCGGGGATATCCGGACATGGCCCGCGCCAAGACCGGCGGATGACGGTATTTCACTGCTCTGCTCGGTCTTCGCCGAACTGCCAAGGCGCTTTGGCCGTCTGGGGGTTCCGATGGGGCATGAAAGTCATCTGCGGATGCCTGCCGGTGACTTTGAGCGATTGAAACAGGAACTCACGGGTTTTGAGATTGCCGATGTCTCCCTGCTGATTCACCGTCTTCGCTATGTGAAGTCAGCGGCAGAGATCGAAAAGATCGCCCATATCTGCGAACTGACCTCCGATGCCTTCGATGACTGGCCGTCGTCGGTCAGCATGGGCGAGACCGAGCGGGAAATCTGCCGCCGCTTCCGGATCGACCTGCTGCAACGGGGTGCAGACACCTCACCTTATATCATCTCAGGCTCCGGCCCCGGTGGTTATGACAGCATCATCATGGGGCCGACCGACCGGGTGCAGACAGCGGGTGACGTGCTGATTATCGATACCGGCACGACCTTTGACGGCTATTTCTGCGATTTCGACCGCAATATCGCTTTCGGACATGCGGATGATGCGGTCCGTCGTGCCTATGACGTGGTCTATGCCGCCACCGATGCCGGATTTGCAGCGGCCCGGCCGGGGGCCACCACCAGCGATGTCTGGGCCGCCATGTGGGGCGTGCTGGAAGCGGGCGGCGCGCTCGGCAACAGCGTTGGCCGCATGGGGCATGGTCTCGGCATGCAGCTTACCGAATGGCCGTCAAATACTCCGGAGGATGGGACGGTGCTGGAACCCGGTGTCGTGCTGACCCTCGAACCCGGTATGGAATTCGCACCGGGCAAACAGATGGTGCATGAAGAAAACATCGTCATCACCGAAGATGGCGCCGAATGGCTGAGCCGCCGCGCACCGGCAGAATTGCCCGTGGTGGGGTGAGGGGGCACGGTCCCGGAGGTCAGGTCACAGATCTCACGGGGTTTCCTTCTCCGGCTCAATCATCGACCGGTAGGCATGCCAGGAGGCATGGCCGAGCAGCGGCATGGTCAGGATCAGCCCGACAAAGGCCGTGGCCAGTCCGGCAGCCGTCGCGACAACAATGATGGCAGCCCACAGCGCCATTGCCCGGCTGTTGCGCGATACCGCCAGTATGGACAGGAAAATCGCAGGCAGCAGGTCAGCCTTCTCCCCCAGCAGCATCGGCAGTGATACAACGGTCAGCAGAAAGGCTGTCACCGCAAAGGCCGCACCGATAACCGTTCCGACCGCGAAAAAAGATGCCCCGTCAGCGGAAAAGAAGGTCTGGTTCATGATCCCCTGCAGGGACAGCATCTGATAGGGAAAGTTGATCGCATAGATCAGCGAGGCCGACCGCAACCACAGGATCATGAAGAAGCAGAGTGTGAGCCCGGCCCCGAAGATACGGCTGGGGTTGCGCCGCCAGGCCATGACCATGTCCATCACCGTCACGGCCTCGCCCCGTTCCAGACGCCGGCTGGCCTCGTAAAACCCGACGGCAAAGGCGGGGGCCAGAATGAAGAACCCGGCCAGTGCTGGCCAGATCAGATAATGCCAGCCCGCCAGATACAGCCCGGCGGTCGAGACATATCCGAACAGTACAAAGGGAAGGCTGTAGAGCAGGCTCCGCATCCGGTTCGCCCGCAAGTCATTCCACCCCGCCACCAGCCACCGCCACGGCTCTGCCGTAGAGATCAGCCTGACGCGGCTGCTTAAAGGAACATATGTCTCAGTCATCAGCGATTATTTCCCTCCTGGCGTGTTTTCCGGGATTCTGCCTGTGGTGGGGCGGGGTGGCATTGTTCTGGATCAATGGGGCTGCGCCGGGAATCCGGGGAGTAGCCAGTATGTTGAAGGATGGGGTGCTGTCACATAAGAGCGTGCAGATATTCCCAATGCGTTCCCGAAAAGGGTGTGCTTAGGTTCTCAGGAATATAAATAAGCAGTTTCCAGACGCCTGAATTTATTGGAATTAGACGGATTTTCTGGATTCGTGCCATGCAATATCTTGCAGTAGTTATCTTCCTCGTGCTCATGGCTTGCGCGTCGCAACCTCTTCCCGCACCGATATTTGAGCGTCCGCCGTCAACACCTGCCGGAGACCTGAATCAGGTTGATTGGCTTGGCCCGAAACCGACGCTGGGTGATCTGGACCAGTATGTTGAGAATTTCCGCAAGCTGGCTTTCTGGACGGAATGGAACGGGAGGCATCCATACGTCAAAAAGTGGTCTAAGCCGTTAGTTTGCGCGCCAAAAAAATACCGGGGATATGTAGACGCAACTTTATTGAAACTCAATCTGGCGACGAGTGTCCGATATCGAGCGTCATCCTTTTCGTGTGATGTCGTCGTGAAAGAGAGGCCAGGCCTGCCTGGATGCGGTGCTAACCGGCAGGGGTACGTTTTTATCGGTCACAGCATATCTATTGCGGAGTGCATCGAGGAAGAACTCTCGCAGTTATCTGGCCTGTACAATGATATAGATTACCGCTGGACCATGTGGAATGACGCAAATATCGGCACCGTAAACCGGCTGACATGGCACGACGCTGTAATGCTCCGCGTGCTGTATCAAAACGAACTCTATCAGAGTATGCCGGAAGCTGAGGCAATGCAGATCGTCCCGCGCCTGATGCGCAAGGTAATCCTGGAGATTCAGTGAGGCCCCTCTGGCCCCAAACCAGATGCGCTGCCAGACTGCGTTATTGTCTTCATCTGACCACCGGGAGTTCCTCAATTCGTGTGGTGTAGCGCGGGCTGCGATATTCCGACCGCATGTGAGATGATTTCGACATTCCTTCGCTGGCAAGGACCATCGTCTTCTTGCCAAACTTTTTGTTCAGTTCATCGAGTGCTTGCATCAACGAAGATGGGGCCTCCTGACGGGCATCGAAGAGTGTAAGCGGTCGATTCTCACAGGGGAGCAGGTCGTCCAGAATAACACCTGCTTTTGTAAAACCGTAGGAGGTGGGACTGCTCTTTGGCCATGCCGCCATTGCACAGCGCCGCCTTCATGGACTTTAAGCTTTTCCCTAATGGGGTCATCAAGATACTGGATCCATCGAGAAGGCCATCCGGCTCTTGCTGGAGCGTTTACAGAAGAACACCAGCGCCGTTACAGATCACTCCGCCTTGAAAAGGACATGATAAGTTAGGCAAATGAACAACTGGATTGATGGCCTTCGCTCACTTGCGGCTGCCTGAAGTGACGACGATATGTTTTGTCGAGTTGGGCATTGCTACGCCTCGACGATGCGCCCTAAGGGCATGGAGGACGAGAGTATGACGGTAGAACGCAAGCTTCTGAAGGCAAAGAGCAGCCTCCTGAAGTTTTACAGTTGATAGCTGCTATAAGTGATCAAGGTGTTAACCTGATGCTGATGCATAGGTCGGGGTGCGATATTGAAATTCTTCGTGTTCAGATTGCAGAAGATAAGCGGACTTGGGTGATGTGAATCGTATTTATGATATCATCAAGCACTGCATTCTAGATGATAAAACGATTTCAGACATACGACATATATCCCTCAGAAGAACAGCTGGTCGCCCAAAGTGCGAGTCTTTCCTCATTGATCGGTCTTCGCAACTTCTACATTTACTTCTAGGTCAAGCGCCTCAAAAGCTTCGTCGAATTGATCAAGTCGAGTATTGTGAGTGAGAATAAACAGACGATCAACTTGATTGCGGTGCCATTTCAAGCGGCGGACCAGATCGGCAGGCTTTAGGCCCTTATCTCTGACTTGAGTGTAAAGGTTAACCTTAAGGGCGGTGAGTGTCGGGAGCCCAACCATAACTCTACCGGCAGACGGGGAAGGGATGTCGGATTTATCGGATATTCTGCTAGCGATGGCTTCTTCGATAGCGTTGCGGGCGTTAGTGAGTGCATCGTTATAACCTTCACCGAATGTGGTGACTTCCGGGAAGTCTGGTGCGGTCACAAGAAACGTATCATTATCGTCTTCTGTGAGTTTGACGGGGTACTTTAACATGGCATCCTCATTTCAGGTCGAGGTCTTTCAAAATCTTGTTTACAAGGCCCTTGCCTAGCTCTTTGTGACTTCCGTGCATCGGAATCTGCGACTTCATGTCACCGCGTTTAACAGTGACGTGACCAGAACCCCCTTTGTGAGTTTCAAAGGTACAGCCCTGTTTAGCTAGACGCTTCTTGAGTTCTTGTGCGTTCATAAATGTAATGTATTCCACAAAAGTGTGGAAGTCAACAGAGCTGTGTAATTTTTGGGGCGATCAGGCCCTCTTTCAAGGCGGCTTTTATACTGGAAATGGAATGTCTGAAATCGCCAATTTGGCCCACCCCAGACGTTAAGAACACCGCGCGCTTTCCGGAAAATATCACTCC
>TARA_R110000787_G_scaffold199464_1_pt1 | contig 34784 bp, 26 predicted proteins | sample TARA_R110000787 | Tara Oceans TARA_R110000787 (sample SAMEA4397920) | marine metagenome | biome: Polar Biome; feature: [DCM] deep chlorophyll maximum layer (ENVO:01000326); material: water (ENVO:00002006), including particulate matter (ENVO:01000060) such as... | depth 35 m | reverse complement strand
AAGGCTTCACCCGCCAGCCGCACCACGAAGGTCCGCCGAAACCAGGTCAGCGATATCGGCACCGAGGTGATGATCAGCGACCAAGATATGGAATCGCCCAAGAACGACAGAAAATATACGAACAAAATCGCGGCGATCCCCAAGGCCCCGATCTCGGCGACACGCGCAAGGGCGGCTGACACGTCGATGTCGCCCAAAACCCAAATCAGCAGGCCGATGCCAACCAGCAGATATACAAACTTTGCTTTACGCATTCGATTACAGCTCCCGCTGCCAGCGCGCGGATACCGTCAGCATCGCCGGCAGTAAAATCAGCACCGCTAGCAAGCTGAGTGTAATGGCAATGCTCAGCAACTGGCCCATGCTGGCGGTCCCCGGGTGCCCTGACAACATGATCGAGCCGAACGAACCGAGTGTCGTCAGCGCACTCATCAGCACGGCGCGCGGCGTCGACGTGCGCATCGGATCGACCACAGCCCCGTCGGCCCCAATCTCGGTATCTCTGGCCCGCATCACCAAATGAATGCCGAAGTCAACGCTGAGCCCGAACAGCAACGGCAGCACGATGACGTTGGCGAAGTTAAACGGCACATCGAAGATCGCCGCCACCGCCAACGTCCAAAGCGCGGCAACAAACACCGGTGCGAATACCAGACCGACGTCACGAAGTCTCCGCAACACCAGCCACAAAACGATCCCGATGCCCACCAATGACGTTGCCAACGCCTGCGCAAAGGCCCCCAACACGGCGCGCCCAGCTTCGACAATGATCACCGGCGCACCGCTGGCATGGGGGGCGAGATTTTGTACGTCGGCGACAAACGCGGCCAAGGCCTTTGAATCATGCACGTTGATCCGAGGTCGGACTTCCAAGCGGATTTCACCGTTGATGCCAATGTAGCGAGACCGCAGATGCGCGGGCAGCGCCGCGACATCAACCGGCCCTGCATCCAATGCATCAACCAGAGTCTCCAGGTTTGCAGGTAAGCCCGCGAACAAAGATTGGTTGATCCGCGCCACAGCATCGTTGCCGGGGTCCAGGTCGTTAAACACGTCGCTGAGAGCGGCGACCGAGACTGCTATGCCCGGCTGGTTTTTTAACCTTAAGAGGTTTTCTTTAAGCGCGCTCAGCGCCGTTTCGGCCTCAGGCGGCGTCATCACAACAGCCCCCTGTGCCTGAAAGAACGCCGGGCCCAGATACAATGCCATGTCATCAATGGTGTTGAGTTTTTCGCCTTGCTGGCTCGGGATCAACGACAGCACGCTGTGCACCGCGCCGACGGCGGGCAGCGCTTCAAGCTGCATACTCAGGTTGCGCGCAGCCTCAAGGTCGGCAACCAAAACATCGGCGGCATACGGGTGCACGTCGCCGTTCGCAGCCAAGTCATCCAATGTGCGCATCGAAGGCGCTGTGCGATCGCGCAAATTCATCGGGTCGAAATCAAACCGTGCGCCCTGCGCCACCCAGGCAGCCAGCAGCGCACTCAACCCGCCGACGACGACAATCGGCAACGCAAAGCGTTGCAAGGTCTTGGATATATCATAGCCGAGCGTGGACCCCACCGCGACAGGCACGGGTTTTGGGGTGCGCACAAATAAGCGCAATAAGGCCGGCAGCAAGGTCAGGTTCGCGACCAGCGCGATGCCCATGCCGATGCCTGCAATCAAGCCAAGTTCGGCCAAGCCCACATACGACGTCGGCAGGAACGAGAAAAATGCGATCGCAGTGGTCACCGCACACAGCCCGAGCGACGGCCCGGACCGCTCAGCCCCCATGGCCAAGGCGTTCTGCCAGCCGTTTTCACGGGAAACATGCTCGCGCGCGCGGAGCGTAAAATGAATCCCGAAGTCGACACTCAGCCCGACGAACAGCACCGCGAATGCGACAGAAATTAAATTGAATGCGCCGACGAATACCATCGCCAATGCCGCCGTCCACACCAAACCGGCGATCAACGTCACCAACAGCGCCGCCATCGCGCCCACCGAGCGCAATCCAGCCAGCAACACCAACGTCACCAGCGCCATCGAAATCAGGCCGGCCAGCCCCATCCCGCTTTCGACACTTTTAAGCTCATCGCTTTCCAGGGCCGCAGAACCGGTCAGGCGGACTTGGTAGCCGCCCATGCTCAGCCCAAGCGTGCGCGCCGTCGTATAGATCGCATCCGTCGCCCGCGCCGCCGGCTGCAGGGAACCGTAATCGAGCACCGGTTGCACGGCGATCATGCGGCGAAATGGGCCACCCACCGCATCGCGCCCGAACAAAACGTCCGACCACACCAAAACATCCAGCGTGCCCGCCTTCGCATTGGCCGCAACACCTGCCATGGCGCGCAACACCGCATCGGCTTCGGACAGCATCCCCGGATCAACGTCACCGGCCTTAGCCAGCAACTCGGTCATATCAGCTAAGCCCGCCAAGTTCGGCTGGCGCCACAACGTGCCTAAAAACGGTTGCGCGGCGGCCAGCTTGGCAGCCAAGGTCTGCAACGCATCCGTTTCCATGAACATCAGCGCGTGGCGGCGGATAAACGGGTCCGCATCGGGCGCATAGACGCCACGAAAAACGTCCGTTTGTGCCGCCAACGCGTTTGCCAATCGCACCACGCCGGCATTGGCAGCGTCCGCATTGGGGGCTTCAAGCACCACCAGCAAATTGTCTTCTAAAGCTGGAAACGCCTGATCAACGGCAATGGCGTCTTGGCGAAACGACAGCTCCGCCGACAACATGTCCTCGGTATCGGTATTGATACGGAGGTTTTCGGCCAAGTACACCCCGGCCATCCCACTGACCAACAAGGCTGCAACCACGACCCAACCGGCGCGGCGCTGGCAGGTATCGACCCAACCGCTAAAAAACGCTGAGAGACGGTTTTCGCTTAGATGCTTCACGCGCGCCGCTCCGGGATGCTGGACAAAGCCTCAGGTACCTGTTTGGCGCTTATAGGGTGCAGCTTCACAGCCGACAAGACCAGCCGGGATACCGGACCGCGAAACCTTGACTACGCGCAACACTGAGATACGTTCCGGCATGGCTATGAAAGACCCGCCGTTCGACCAGCGCATCGCCGCCGTTTTGGTGCGCCCATTGGTGCGGACACCGATCACGCCCAACCACATTTCCATGCTGACGTTGTTCATGGCGCTCGCCGGTGCCTTGATGCTCGCGACCGGCGACGCCTCGCAGGCGACATGGGGGGCCGGGCTTTTCGCGTTGGCGCGGTTTCTTGATCACTTTGACGGCGAATTGGCCCGGCAATCGGGCAAGACATCGAAGCTCGGCTATTATCTGGACTATCTGGTCGGCGCGATCAGCTATGCGGCGTTATTCTTTTGCATGGGCTGGGGCTTCAGAGATAGCGAACTCGGTATGTGGGCCGTGGCACTCGGTGCCGGCGGTGCCGGGGCTGCGCTTATTTCGCTGTTCACTAACTTGGGCATCGACCGCGAAACCGGGGGTGACGAGACCGGAGACAGCGTCGGCTATCCGGGCTTTGCCGGGTTCGAACTTGAAGACGGCATTTACCTAATATGGCCGGTGGCGTGGCTGGGGTATCTGTATCCGTTTTTTATCGCGGCTGGCATCGGGGCGACGATTTACTGCCTATGGACCTGCGTTACGCTGGTCCGGATGCGGCGCCAGCGCGGAGCGCCTTCCTAAACAAGACCGCAAACAACAGCGCAAACACCGGCGCGCCAATGGTTGCCGCAATCAGCAACCCTTCATTCCAGCCGATCAAGATCGCGAGCGGCACAAAAAGCATCGCGTCATCAGGATCGAACCCCATAAAACTGCCGATCTCGGCGGCGCGCGCCCCTTGTAAGGCTTCGATGCGGACGACCAACAGCAACACCGTCGCCACCGCAGCACCGGCCAGCAAGCCCATCGGGATCGCCCAAAAACCGAATTCGCTGCCCCGAAGACCAATCCCAAGACCGACAAATATCAACGCATTACACAGCGTGTCCGCGAACAAATCGTAAGCATGCCCGCCGGGGCTTGTGCGCCCGGTCAGCCGCGCCAAATCCCCATCGGCCCGATCCAACAGCATGGAGAGGATAAACAACCCCGCACCCACCGCCGACCATCCCGGCTGCCCGGTGCCGAGTGCCACGGCCGCCGACACGCCGGCGATAATGCGCACCGTCGTCAGATGGTTCGGCGTGACGCGGGTTGGGACGAGAGGCCGGACAATGGTGAACCGCGCGATTTTGTGGAGCCAGGTATCGTGCGACATCTTAAGCCTCGGCCAAGAAGGCTTTAAAGCGCGCGGCGACTTCGGGCGGCGTCACCGTTGGACGACCTAATTCTTTGAGCGACCCCGGCGCGATTTTGAGATGAATCAACGTTGGCCCTCCATCTTTGAGTGCCTCAGTAAGTGCCGCCGCGAAACCATCTAAATCATCGCAACGCACACCCTTAGCATATCCCGCCGCCGCCGCGACACCTGCAAAGTCGACGCCGCCCGATACCGTCGGCTGACCGCCCGTAGAATCATAGGTGCCGTTGTCGAGCACGAGATGCACAAGGTTCTTCGGCGCATAGGCGCCAATCGTCGCCAACGTGCCCATCTTCATCACAAGCGCCCCGTCACCGTCGACAACAACCACCGGCTTTTCCGTGTTCAAGGCCACGCCCAAGCCCATCCCGGCGGCACACCCCATGGAGCCCACTTGATATATGTGCTGGCGCCGGTCGTTGAGCGTAAACAGCTCGCGCCCGCTTTTACCCGTGGTCGCGATCACCGCCGCAGTCTCCGGCAATACCGAAAGCATACGCTCCAGCGCGTTATAACGGCTGGTCGGTGCCGTGCCACTGAGGCGGTCATCGACTTTGCCCGAACCTGCGGCTATCGGCGGCGATGCATCGCTCAGGTCTTGGTCGGCGACATCGCCCTTTTGCATGATGAATGCCGCCGGCAGGCCACTTTGGACCATTTGCGCTTTGGCGTCATCGAGCCGCTCGGCGATCTCGTCGTCTTGGCTTGGGAACAAGCTATGCGGAATCCGCATGACCTCGAATAAGTCGGGGGTGATCTCGCCCATCAGTTCGTGCTGCGGCTCGTCTTTCAGGCTCGGGCCTGCGCGCCATGTGCAGATCAACAGCGTCGGAATACGGAACGGATAATTCAGCGACGTCAGCGGATTGACCGCATTGCCAAGACCTGAGTTTTGAAACATCACCACGGTCTCGCGCCCGGCCAACCAGGCGCCTGCCGCAATCGCCACCGACTCACCCTCGCTGGCGGCTGCAACATAACGCGTATCGGAGTCATTCAGCACGCCGTTGATCAACGGCGTCAAAAACGAACACGGCACGCCGGTAAAAAAATCAAAGCCCTTGAACTTTGCTTGGCGCAGAAATGCTTGTGCGTCGATCATCGGCGTCTCAAAGGATGCACGCCGCCTAAAGGATCGGACTCAGGTATCCAGCATAAGGGCGTGGCGGTTGGCATAGCGGCATTCCTATATCCGGCGTTGCGTACGCATATCGTATAATGCGACGGGCCATTTGTCTCAAGAACCTCGAGCCTTGGCGTGACAGACGGCCTTACCCAGCGTATATGATTTCGCATCATGTTGCAGATACCCGAACTCACAGATGCCGATTTGGCGGCCTTCAAGCGCGATGGCTTTTTGGTCAAGCGCGGCGCGTTTTCAGCCGAAGATATGGCCAATATCGCGACGTGGACAAATGAAGTCCTGGCACTACCCGAAATCTCGGGTCGACATTGGGTGTACCATGAGAAAAGCCGTAAAGACGGCAGCGAGCTGGTATCACGTATCGAAAAGATCGCACCGTTTCATAACGGCTTCCAAAATCTGACCGACGCCCTCGCCGCCCCGGTCGGACAATTACTGGGCGAGCGCGCGGTGCTGTTCAAAGAAAAGATCAATTTCAAGATGCCGGGCGGCGGCGGCTTCGCCCCCCATCAAGACAGCCAAGCCGGCTGGGACACGTACGCGGATTTCTTCATCTCGGCGTTGCTCAGCATCGATCGTGCGACGCTTGAAAATGGATGCCTGCAAATGGTTGCCGGGCATCACACGCAGGGCCTGAAGAAATCGTGGGAGCCGCTCAACGAGGACGACATGAAAGGCATGTCGTTTGAGCCGGTGCCGACCGAGCCCGGCGATGTTGTGTTCTTCGATTGCTATGCCCCGCATGCGTCCGAACCGAATATGAGCGACGCGATCCGCCGGATTTACTACGCGACCTATAACCGTGCATCCGCCGGCGATCACATGGCGCAGTACTACGCCGACAAACACAAAAACTTCCCCCCCGACATCGATCGCGATCCGAACCAAGAGTACGTGTTTCGGGTCTAGGGGTGCTTTGAAGATCAGACGGGGTGGTCCCGGGTCTCGCTCTGCTCGCCCAGGATGACGAACTCATAAAACGTCGTCATCCCGGAAACGCCAACGGCGTTATCCGGGACCTCCCCCTCGCCGCTCAACGCAAACTCGGTAAGATCGTTTGTCTGGCACGCTCAAGATCGTCGGGAAAATCGATTTCAATCCAGCTTAGGTCTGACACATCGACAACGCCGAACGTGCCGACCGGCTCGCCGATGATCACGTCGCGGATCGCGTCTTCGTAGGCTGCCATCAAGTTGCCGCCGTCGACGAGGTTTTCCAGCGAAGACGCCAACAACGCGCCGGTTGTTGCCGAAACCTTCATGAAGCCCGGCCACTCCCCCATGGCGTCGAACTTGCCGACGATCCTTTTGCCGAAATCGACGATGCCGCCGTCGCGGATACAGATCCGAACCGGGTCGTCGCCATCGTCCAAATCGGCGTCATAGGCGAATGCGCTCGGCGTCTCAGACCCGATCAGGCGTTTGAGGATTTCCGTGTCATAAAGCGTATCGGCATCCATGAACAACACGTCATCGCCTCGGCGGTACGTGTCGCGCGCGTACCACATGGACAGCAAACTGCCGCCCCGGTACATGGGGTTTTCGATGATCTCGATAAAGCCATCCTCGGCGTGGCTGAGCGCTTCGCCGGCGACCTCATCCTTGCGGTAGCCGACGACCAGGGTCAGCGCGCTGATCCCCAACGCCTGTAAGGTTTCGACATGGCGCTGCATCAATGTCTGGCCGTCAAATTCGATCAGGCTTTTAGGCGGTTGCGCGCGGTTGTCGCCAAAAAGACGACCGCCGACGCCGGCGGCTAGAATGATCGCGCGCATGGTCCCTCCGGATACTTGACGGCGCGCATCATTGCCCGCCCTGCGCGCAAGTCAAGCGCCACCCAAATAGCCGTGCGCGCGAAACCAGTCGACCGCATCAGCCAACGCAGCAACACCGGGCCGGTGTTTATATCCAAGCTCGGCTTCGGCACGGGCACTGGCAAAATACATCCGCTTTTTTGACATTTTGAGACCATCGATGGTGACGAACGGCTCGCCTTTACCGGTGAGGCTGCACCACGCCTCGGCTATCGCCGCGATGGGATAGATCGGTGCCCTGGGTAGTTTAATGCGTGGCGGACGGACACCGGCTTTGAGGGCGACGGCCGTCAAAATTTCAGCGAGTGACATATCATCACCGCCCAGCACATAGCGCCGCGCGCGAACACCTTTTTCATACGCCAACAAGTGCCCCGCAGCGACGTCATCGACGTGCACCACATTGAGCCCGGTATCGACATATGCCGGCATCCGGCCCGACGCAGCTTCGACCACCAAACGACCGGTCGGAGTCGGCTTAATATCGCGGGGGCCAATCGGCGTGGAGGGATTGACGATCACGCAATCCAAGCCGGTCTGGTCGATCACCTTCATCGCCGCCTGCTCGGCCAGAAACTTAGATTGTTTGTATACCCCGATCATCGCGCCATAGCTGACCGGCGTGTCTTCATCGGCGGGCTTGCCACTGGTTTCAGTGCCTAACACGGCAACACTTGAAGTATAGACGGCGCGTTTAACCCCGGTTCGATGCGCGGCTTCAAGAATCGCCCGCGTCCCTTCAACGTTTGCCTGCATCATCGCGGCCCGGTCGCGAGTCCAAAGCCGATAATCGGCGGCGACGTGAAATAAGCCGACGCAGCCTTCAAGCGCCGCCGGCAAGCTTGCCGGCTGCATCAAATCACCCTCGATCACAGTCACATCAAGACCTTGCAGGTTGCGCCGATCATTACCCGGGCGCGCTAATACCCGCACATCTACGCCCCGGGCCAGCAGCGCACGCGCAACAGCGGCACCGACAAAGCCGGTCGCGCCTGTCACCAAATAAGGGCCACTTTCGATTTTCACGCGTCACTCCGCTTCTGATTTGTGCAGACAGAGAACCACCGTAAGACATAGTTTTCCATGGAAAATACAGGGCAAAGACGTTAAACAGCCATTGAGGATGCACAGATCATCCCCATCTCAGGTACATAGTGAATTTGGGACTTTATTCCATGAGCGAGCCGATCAAGATCATTCTTGCCAACCCGCGGGGCTTTTGCGCCGGTGTGGAGCGTGCCATCGAAATCGTCGAGCGCGCGCTAAAAAAATACGGGCCGCCGGTTTATGTCCGCCACGAAATCGTACACAACCGCCATGTTGTTGAGTCCTTGCGGGCCAAAGGGGCCGTGTTCGTCGATGAAATTGACGAGATTCCGGATGGTGCCGTGACCATTTTCAGCGCCCACGGCGTTGCCGAAAAAGTCGAAGGGGCAGCGCAGGCGCGCAATCTGCCGGTGATCGACGCGACCTGCCCGCTTGTCTCTAAAGTGCATAAAGAAGGCCAAAACCAATCTAAGCGCGGACGCCAGGTGGTGCTGATCGGCCATCGTGGTCATCCCGAGGTCGAGGGCACCCAAGGCCGCATTCCAGGTGGCGTTCTTTTGGTCAGCGAGCCCGGCGACGTCGCCACGCTTGAGGTTGATGACCCTGAGCAACTAGCCTACGTCACCCAGACCACGCTGTCGGTCGATGAGACCCGCGCCACGATCAATGCATTGAAAGAACGCTTTCCGTCGATTGTCGGGCCGGACGTCAAAGACATTTGCTACGCAACACAAAACCGCCAACAGGCCGTACGTGAACTTGCGCAAATCGTCGACATGGTTCTGGTGGTGGGTGCGAAGAACAGCTCGAATTCAAACCGCTTGGCGGAAATCGGCAAAGAATACGATACGCCGTCACATTTGATCGACGATGCAGGTGCCATCGACGATGCATGGTTTGACGGCGTGGCCACCATCGGTCTGACCGCAGGCGCGTCGGCACCTGAAGCGTTGGTTCAAGGCGTGATTGATCGCATTAGCCAATTACGCGGTGCAACCGTCGTCGAACATGACGGCGTTAAAGAAAATGTGGTCTTTAAAATTCCGCCTGAGCTCGCCGATGTGGCGTCCGCCAGGGCGACAGGAGACTAATGTGGCAGTTCCTATCATCCAACAGGTTCGCGTCGGCGCTTACATTATGAAGCAGCGCCTGAAAAGGCGTGATAAATACCCGTTGGTGCTGATGCTGGAACCCCTGTTCCGTTGCAATTTAGCGTGCCCGGGCTGCGGCAAAATCGACTATGAGGACGATGTCCTCAACCGCCGCTTGAGCTTCGAACAATGTATGGAAGCGGTTGATGAATGCGGTGCGCCGATCGTCTCGATTCCCGGCGGTGAGCCGCTAATCCACAAAGAAATCAAACAGATCGTCGATGGCATCGTTGCGCGCAAGAAGTTCGTCTATTTGTGCACCAATGCTCTGCTTTTAGAAAAGCGCCTAGGCGATTTCGAACCTTCGCCGTACCTCACGTTCTCGGTGCACTTGGATGGGCTTGAGCATCACCATGATCGCGCCGTTGCCCAAGCGGGCACATTCAAGCGCGCAGTGTCGGCGATCAAAGCCGCCAAAGCGCAGGGCTTTCGGGTCAACGTCAACTGCACGCTGTTCGATCAAATGACGGCTGAAGAATGCGCCGAGTTCTTTGATTTCTGCACCAACGAGTTGCACGTCGAAGGGATCACCGTGTCGCCGGGCTATGCCTATGAGCGCGCGCCCGACCAGGACCACTTCTTGGGCCGCACCAAAACCAAAAACCTATTTCGCGATATCTTCCGCCTGAAGGGCGACAAGAAATGGCGTTTCAGTCAGTCGACGCTGTTCATGGATTTCTTGGTCGGCAATCAGGAATACCATTGCACGCCTTGGGGTAACCCGACCCGCAACATCTTCGGCTGGCAAAAGCCATGCTATCTATTGAGCGAAGGCTACGCATCAAGCTTCAAAGCGCTGATGGATGAGACCGAGTGGGACACCTACGGCACCGGCAACTATGAAAAGTGCGCCGACTGCATGGTGCATTGCGGCTATGAGCCGACCGCCGTCACCGACACGGTGAAGCATCCGCTGAAGGCGCTGAAAATATTTCTGCGCGGCCTCGATACCGAAAAGCCGATGGCGCCTGAAATCTCGCTCGAAAACCAGCGCCCGGCGAAGTTCGTCTTCGAAGACGTGGTCGAAACCAACACCGATCGCTTAGCGCGCGAGGAAGCCGAGCGTCGGGCCAAGTCGGACCACCGCGCCGCTTAACGACGCCATCGCCCGCTTATTGGCGTTCCCGAGCGCGATCAACGCACCGATCTGCAACGGATGAGTCAACACGCCGCCCAGTACAGCCGGCAAACTAATGCTGCCGTCATTCTGCACGGTTTTGAAAATCCACGCCGGGATATCCATGTCGGCCGGATCGGCGACAGCCCGCAGGACGGCGAACGGCAGCCCGTATTGAGTAGCAAGCTTCGCCGCAATATGGCTTTCCATATCCACCGCCGCCGCCTGCGTTGCCGCAAAAGCACGGCTTTTCGTGCCTGCGCCAACGACGCTGTCACTGCCTTGGATGGTGCGCGGCACGGTATCCAATGCCGCAGCCAAACATGCCGACCAAGCTTGATCACAGACCATCCGTGTGTCGTCCGGTGCAACCACCGCGTCCGCTACGATTAGATCGCCAGGCCGGCACCTAGGGTCGAGCGCACCGCAAACACCGAAGCTCAGAATACCTATGCATCCGGCATCGATCAGCGCACGCACCTCGGACTCTGCACACGCGGGGCGCGCCCCCGATAACCGTACCTTCGGCGCATGGGTGGCATCTCGGATGCCGGCCAGCGCGGCGAGCTCAGATTTCACACCCGCAATCACACCGATGACACTAGACCCGGGCATGATTGCGGCCTTATATGCCGTACTTGGGAAAACGTTCGTTGGCGCGCGTCAAATCCACGTAGCGGGCCAGGGTCCAGAGCGGAAAGTAAGCGCTATACCCATGATAGCGCAGGTAAAACACCCGAGGGAAGCCGACGGCATTGAAATACTCTTCGTCCCATTTGCCGCCATCGCGGGGCGCATTTAAAAGGAACTCAACACCACGTGCGACTGCGGCACTATCATTCTCGCCCGCCGCCATCAAGCCAAGCACAGCCCAAGATGTCTGCGACGGCGTAGACGTCTTCACTTCGTCACGACGATGCTGCCAATAGCTGGCACAATCTTCGCCCCAACCACCGTCGGCGCACTGACGCGCTTTGAGCCATTCGACGGCTTTGCGCACATAAGGTGCATTCATGTCCTCGTCGACGGCGCGGAGCGCACATAGTACCGACCATGTGCCGTAGACATAGTTATTACCCCAACGCCCGAACCAAGACCCATCGGCCTCTTGCTCGCGCTTTAGGTATTCGACACCGCGCGCAACCACTGGGTGCTCAACCCCATGCCGCAACTGCCCCAGGAATGACACACAGCGCGCGCTGACGTCCGACGTCGGCGGATCCAGCAACGCGCCATGATCGGCAAATGGAATGTGCTGCAAAATATCGTGCTCGTTATCGATATCGAACGCGCCCCAGCCGCCGCTTTCGGATTGCATACCGACAATCCAAGCTTCAGCACGCTCAATCGCAAATTTGTAGCGATCCGGGTCGGCGCGGTGCAACAACATGCCGACGACGGCCGTATCGTCGACGTCCGGATAGTAATCGTTGCTGTATTGGAACGCCCAGCCGCCGGGCTTTAGGCCCGGACGCTCGCCGACCCAATCGCCTTCGACCTCAAGAATTTGTCGCGCCGCCAACCAATCGGTGGCGGCTTGCATGGCACGCTCGGTGATATCGAGGCCCGCTTCCATCATCGCGTGGCCGCCCAACGCCGTGTCCCAGATCGGCGACAGACACGGTTGGCAATAGCCCTCGTCATCTTTAAACACCAACAACTCATCGATAGACTCGCGCGCCGTCACATAATCCTTGTGATCATGGCCATAGCCCAGCGCATCAAAGGCCATCACGGTGTACGCCATGGCCGGAAAGATTGCCCCCAGGCCGTCATGTCCGTTCAGGCGCGGTCCGATAAAATCGAGCGCACGTTTAATGGCATGCTTTTCCAGCGCGTCTGGAATAAACGGCTCGATGATCCGAGTCAGTCGGTCGATCCCCATGAACACCGAGCCCAACCAGTGGCCGGTCGGGTTGACCATGTAGTCGTCTTCATCGTTCGCTGGGCGTAAGAACAATTCGTCGACATTGATCTGCAAAGGATTACGGGCTTTCGGCTTGAGAACCGCCAAAATCAGCAGCGGCACCATCACAGTGCGCGACCAGTATGACACTTTGTCGATATGGAACGGCGCCCAGCGTGGCATCAGCATCGCTTCGACCCGCATCACTGGCACCGCGCGCCACGGCACCTGGCCAAACAGCGCCAATGCGATCCGCGTGAACACATTGGCTTTCGCAGCCCCGCCGTGTGCCAAAATCGCATCGCGCGCACGCCGCATGTGTAGCGCGTCCGGATCATCACCGGCAAGTTTCAGCGCATAATACGCCTTTACCGATGCGCTGATGTTGAAGTCACCGTCGTGGTACAAGGGCCAACCGCCGTGTTCTTCTGCTTGAATACGCCGCAAATAGACCGCGAGCTTGCGTTCGACATCAGGATTCGGCTCGCCCAAGTAGTGATTGAGCATGATGTATTCGGCAGGGATTGTGGCGTCGGCCTCAAGCTCAAACGCCCAGTGACCGTCTTCCTTTTGCTCGCCCAGCATCCAATCCCGGCAATCGCGCACCGCATCTTCAGCACGCTGGAGTGTTTCAGCTTGCTCTGGTTTCGGTTGGGCACCAGCGTTGGACACGTCAAAGGGATCCTTCAATGAGACGGCACCAAAAGGCGCCAAAATCTTCTCGATATCAAGTTTGTTTCACGGGTCAACGTACAGTGTTGTGTCAAAATTTTGTCATGTCTTCAAGGCTGCGTCGGCAGCCTTGTGACCAGACCGCAACGCGCCTTCGATTGTGGCGGGAAGACCGGTCTCGGTCCAGTCCCCACAAAGCCACAGATTACGTATGCCCGTCTGCATCGGCGGGCGACGGCGCACCATATCCGGGGTTTGCGCAATTGTAGCGCGCTTTTCTTTGATAATTCGCGCTGGCGGCAGGATATCTGCGGGCGCTCTCAAAAGCGGCGCAATCTCAGCCCAAATTCGATTGGCGAGGTCGTCAGCGGACAATATTGAAGACTCTGCCGCCGCCGATACGGTGACCGACGCGATGCCATCCCGCACAAACAACCATTCCGCCATGCCCCCAAGCAAGCCAGTGATGGGCGCCATATTCGGCGGCACTTGGCAGCGAAAATGCGCGTTCACGATGGGCCGAAAATCGTTCGGCACGACAAGGTCTTCCACGAGCCTCGCCGCCACATTGGGTGGTAGCGCTGAGATGACCTGATCGTCGTCATCCAGCCCGACCTGCGCGGCGTCGATTTCAAGACCTATGACGCGACCATTGTCTGTACGATTCAGCCCACGCACCCTGGCGCCCAAGCGCACATCGGCACCCTTTGATGCCAGGTATTCAAGTGCCGGGGCCACGAAAGCGCCGCCAAGCCCCTGCTTGCACAGCACCGATCTGCACGCCATGCCGCCGTGTGCCAAGGTTTCTCGGATCACCGGGGCCAGTAAGCTGGCCGCAGCTTCTTCGGGTGCCGTATTCAATACCGCAATCGCAAACGGTTTCCAAAATCGTTCATAAAGCAGGCCGGTGCCGCTCAAAACATCCGCGACGGTCGCGTCAGGCGTGGCCTGCAATAAGGCGCGGCTTCGGATATAATCCATCACATGGGTGCCGGGCACGCGTCGGCTTTTCGACAAAATCCACCAAGGCAAGCGGCTACGGCCCAGATCAACCCGCCAAGACAGCCCACGCGATACATCAACGAACGGATACACGGCGTCTCGAATATCGATGCGGTTCATTGCCTTGATACGACCGAGATAGCGCATAACGTCGGTGTTACCGCTCAACACCAGATGGTTGCCGTTGTCGATCTCAGTATTCAGCGTGGTGTCAAAAAACGTCCGACAGCGGCCACCGGCATGGGGGGCGGCTTCCAAGACGGTGACGGCGCGACCAGCCTCGGCTAAACGGGTTGCCGCCGCCAAGCCGGCCATCCCAGCGCCCAGCACGTAAACCCTACCGGCGCTCACCCGAACAGCCCGTAACGAAGGGCAATCGCAACCTTTTCCAGCTTCGATGGACCGACATCACGGCTCATATCGTGCCAACCACGTTTTTGCAGCTTAATCAAAATACGGCGATATACCTGCATCATCATCACTGCCGGACGCACTACCTTAGGATCGGCGGCAGCGATGATGGCGTCCGCTTCGATGAAGTATCGCTCGGCCCGGGCCGCCAAGTCAGCACACAGATCAGGCAGGCCGGGCGCGGTCAAAATATCTTCTATCCCGGTGCCCCCGGCGCCTGCTTCGGCCAATTTATCGGCCGGCAGGTAGACCCGGTCACGGCCTGCGTCTTCACGAATATCACGGAGGATATTGGTCAACTGCAAGGCGTGCCCCATGGCCCCTGCGAGCCGCCCCCCCTCGTCTTCGCCAAGTCCAAACACCCGCACGCACAAGCGACCAACGGCACAGGCGACACGGTCGCAATACAGGTGCAATTCATCCATATCGGCGATGCGCACACGGGTGTGGGCATCCATCTCCATCCCATCGATCACGGCGATAAAGTCTTCTTGGCGCAAACCGAAACTTGCGACCGGGCCTTTCAAAGCCTGGGCAATCGGATGATGCCCGGCCCCACCGAACAGCAACCCGATTTCCGCCCGCCAGGCGTCCAATAAAGCGACCTTACGGTCAATCGGCAGGTCCCCGTCGGCGATATCATCCACATCGCGACAAAATGCATAGACCGCGAACACACCCCGACGCCGCGCCAGTGGCAGTCGGCGCATCCCCCAAAAGAACGATGTGCCGGCACGGCGCACCATCGCCTCGACATAGGCGTCGGGCGGGTCCGCCGGCAGGTCCGGCGCAATCGGTAGGGGCTCGATATGGTTCATGGTTTGAATGGATACACTACGGCTGGGCGGGCGTCATCATCGCGTTGCCATCGGCTCAAGACGAATAGGTTCGCCCTTTCCACGCATTGCCATCCGCAAAATAGTGGCGGCGCGCAGAATCCAATGTCATCATCCCGTACAAGACACCCGCAATCGGCAACGTCAGCGCCCAAAGTGCCGACAGCCGATACAGGCCGAGTGTCGGTAAAAACGTCCACGCCATCACCGCCCAGGCGCTGCCCCCAAGGCTCAATAAGGTCATGTCCCCCAATAGCGCACCCACGAGCACGGCCAACACCGGCACCCCATAAAGCAGCAACATTCCAATGACCGTGCCCAATAAAAGTGCCCTGCTAAACCGCAGTTGCACAAACGCGGTGCGCACAACCATGCGCCAGATGGAGGCTAAATTCTGATAGCCGCGCAGGCTCTCGGTGCGCGTGCTGAGCCCCAGCCAAATTGGGCGCAACGGTTTGATTAGGTGCGCCATGGCACAGTCGTCGATGACCCGATCTTTGATCCGTTCGATACCGCCCGCCGCATCCAACGTCGCCCGATGCACCAGCATGCAGCCGCCCGCAGCCGCCGCAATTTTAGTATTGGGATCATTCACCTTTGGAAACGGGTACAGCTTTTGAAAAAAGTACACGAACGCAGGGATCAGCAGACGCTCCCAAAGACCGCGACAGTTCAATTTCACCATCAAGGAGACCAAGCCGAGGTCTTCGGCCTCGGCCTTCGCGACCAGTCGCGACACGTTGCCGGAATCATGGATGATGTCGGCATCGGTCAGCAATAGGTACGTCGACGCCCCCGCTGCATCGATACCCTGATGCACCGCCCAGATCTTACCGACCCATCCGGGCGCGAGCGCGGCACCGTCGATCACCTGCACACGCGCGCCCTCGGTATCGCCGGTGACGGCAGCAAGCGCTGCATCCTTCGTGCCGTCGATGCTGTTGTCGTCGACGACGATAATCTGCAAGGTGCCCGGATAATCCTGCGCCAACAGCGCGCGCACGGTGTCTTTGATGCTCTCGGCCTCGTCCCTGGCCGGAATAACGGCGACCACACCCGGAGCGTCGGATAAATTAACTTGATTTAAATTAAGATGCTGATCCGCATGCCAAAAACAGCCATGAAACAGGTATAAATATAGCCAAATCAACAGAGAAAGCGCGGCCAGGACCGTCAGCATTTTCCGCCTTTAACTCAAAAATCCGGAAACCGCACCACGCACAATACACTGCACGTAGGCTGGTTTCGACAGTTGCACCCGCCCCGCCACCGGGTCTTCACGGGCCAGCTTTTCGATCAGCGCATCGGCAATGTTACAAATCGCCGCCGATTCCATCGCAAGCCGTCGACTTTTTACCCGCCCCGGCAAATGGCGAGCCTCGCGCATCAAGGTACGGGTTTCGGCTAAACAGCGATCCAGGACGCGGCGCAACGCCGGTGATGCATGATCGGCGTTCAGCATATCGACCGTTGCACCTTCGGCCTGCATCCAGTTCATCGGCAGATAAACACGGTCCAGCGTCAGAAAGTCATCTTTGCAGTCTTGCAGATGATTGATCACCTGCAACGCGTTGCAGAGCGCATCCGACGCGCCGTATCCACCGTCGGCGCCGCCGGTCAGATCAATCAGATAACGCCCGACCGGGGCTGCCGAGCGAATGCAGTAATGCATCAGATCGTCCCAATCATCATAACGGTTCTTGACCGCGTCCTGCTTGAAGGCGTCGATCAGATCCAAGCAATGCTGCAACGGCACACCGGACACCAGCAGACTTTCGCGCATCCGGACAGCGGTCGCATAGGCGGCGGCATCAATCTCCTCACCCCGAATAGCCGCAGCACAACCATCCAGGCGCCTGATTTTTTCATCGGATGCGAGGTCGGGGCTGTCGGCGATATCATCGATGGCGCGGGCATAATGATAGAACACCGCAACATGCGGGCGCGCAGCAGGCGGCAGCAGGAATGAGCCCACGGGGAAATTTTCATATGCCGCGTCCTTACCGGAAGGCGCTTCGACCTTCTTGGTGTCCGGCACGGCAAGGTCTCTCACGAGGTTACGGTCACGGTTTTGTTGCTGCCTCTTGCGTGCCCGAGGCACGACCGGCACGGGCCTTTTCAAGGCGCGTTTCGAGGTTGCTCATCAGTGCTTCCAAATCATTGTCGTTGGCCCGCAAGAAAGATGAAAACTCGGCACGTTGCGTCTGTGCCATGCTCAATCCCTCGGCCATGATATCGATTATTCTGTACGAGTCCTCCGTCTTGCGTACGCGCCAATCGATGCGCAACGGCACATCAGCGCCGGCGCGCAGCAGTCGGGTTTCGACCAATGCTTCAGTGTCGTTAATGATCCGTGTATTCGCGACCTCAAGCTGCTCGCCGGAATATCCCTGAAAACGGTGCGCGTAGGTCGCGACCATCAAATCCTCAAACAGCATCAAATAACGGTCACGCTGCGCCGCTTCGGCCTGCCTCCAATGACGCCCGCCCAAGACCCAACGTGCAATGCTCTTGAACGCGAAGTGTTTGCGGGTGATCTCACGAAAGCGGGCTTCTTGCTCAACTACCGGCAACGTCGGATCGGTCAACTGCGAGATCGCGGTTTCCGTCAGCCCTTCGATAAATGTTCTTGCCCCCGATGCCAGTTCATTTTGGTCCGCGTGCGCCATCGGCACCCATACCAAAACTAAAATTGCCACAGCACCGCACGTGGCTCTGACTGACCCCACCATATCAACCCTCCCGTTCTGGACGCATACTTTAGCCGAACAAGGCGCCAACTCCTAGCCGGCAGATTGAAAAAAGTGTTCGCCGCTATCCCTATTTTTCATTTCGGACGCATCAGCGTAATATGTAGAAAATCATGCTTAGGGGAGAAAACGGATGGTTTGCTGTCACCACTATCAACTGATTGCCGGATGTGACGAGGCGTTCCGCATCGATGCGCAGTCCATGGTGTTCGGCCCAGGCTGCCTGAGCGAAGCCGGCGCACATGCGAAATCCTTGGGCATGACCCGGGTCGCGCTGTTTACTGACAAGGGTATCACCGCGTCCGATCACGTCGCCAAGGTCAAAGCGTCTCTGGAAGCAGCAGGGATCACGGTCGCGATCTATGACGATGTCGCGGTCGAACCCACAGACGAAAGCTTCAAAGCCGGCGCCAAGTTCGCGCAGGACGGCAAGTTTGACGGCTTTGTCTCGGTCGGCGGCGGCTCGGTCATGGACACCTGCAAGGCGGCCAATCTGTACGCATCCTATCCGGCGGACTTCCTAACCTACGTCAACGCGCCTGTTGGTGATGGCCAGCCCGTCCCAGGCCCGTTGAAGCCACACATCGCATGTCCGACGACATCGGGCACCGGCTCGGAAGCAACGGGGATTGCGATCTTTGATTTGCTGGCGATGAAAGCGAAAACCGGGATTGCCTCGCAGCACTTGCGCCCGTCACTCGGTCTGGTCGATCCGTTGGTAACGCATACACTGCCGAAAAATGTGATCGCCGCGACCGCGTTTGATGTGTTGTCGCATGCGTTAGAAAGCCTGACGTCCCGTCCGTTCACGTCGCGCGCCAAACCGGATAACCCTGCCGCCCGCCCCTATTCCCAAGGCGGGAACCCATGGAGTGACATGATCGCCAAAGAGGCACTCCGCTTGGTCGGCGAACACATGGTCCCCGCTGTCACCGACGCCGATAACCTGGAAGCACGCGAGTATTTGATGTGGGCCGCTTCGCTGGCCGGCGTCGCCTTCGGCCAGGCCGGCTGCCACCTCCCACACGGGATGTCATACGCTGTCTCAGGCCTGGTGCGCGATTTCAGGCCCGAGGGCTATCCCCAGCATCAGCCCATCGTGCCGCACGGCATGTCGGTGATCTTGAATGCGCCCAGCGTCTTTCGCATGACCGGACCACACGCGCCGGAACGTCACTTGGCAGCCTACGCCTGTCTGGGCGGCACCCATGACGCAGGGCCAGCCGAGGCCGGCGACGCGGTGGCCGAGCAGCTCATTTCCATGATGAAGGCAACCGGCATACCGAACGGCCTGACCGGCGTCGGCTATGGCATGGACGATCTGGACGCGCTCGCCGACGGCGCGCTCCCACAAAAACGCGTCCTCGATATGGCACCATTCAAAGTCGAACGCGAGCACCTGCGGGCCATGTTCGAAGGCGCGCTGACGTATTGGTGAGAGTTTAACAGATCAATGGGGGAGGCCCCGGGTCTCGCTTCGCTCGCCCGGGATGACGAATATTTTTTATGTCGTCATCCCGGAAACGCCGCAGGCGTTATCCGAGATCTCCCCCTAACCCACAAATTTAACCGGCCCGGGTGCGGAGTTCATCCAACAGTGCGTCCGGAATATCAACGCCAACCTCAGCCGAGGTCGCGCGGATGTCGAAACGGCGCTGGCCCGGCAGGCGGGTGCCGTCTTGGTCCAAGATCGCTTCGCTCAGCAGCGACAAGCGGTCGGCGAAATGGCCGCCGGAAAAGCCTTCGGGGTCGATCACGATAAAAAACTGACCGATGTGCGGCGGGCCACCTTTGTCGTCAAAGAACGATGATGCCTCGAATCCATGGTTTGAGCCGGTCAGGCTGGCCGCGAGAATTTCCACCATCATCACCAAAGCCGCGCCCTTGGCGTCGCCCATCGGCAACAGCGAGCCGCCCATCGCGGCCTTCGCATCCGTGGTCGGCGCCCCGCTTGCATCGACCGCCCAGCCTTCGGGAATCTGTTCGCCTTTGTCGGCGGCCAGTTTAATTTTGCCGCGCGCGACCTTGGACGTCGAAAAATCCGCCACAATCGGCGCCGCACCATCGCGGGGGCACGCAAAGGCCACCGGGTTGGTGCCGTAGATCGCACGATTGCCGCCCCAGGGCGCAATGCCGGCAGGCGAATTGCTGAAGCCAAGCGCCAGATAGCCCTGCTCGGCAAACGTTTCAACATGATGACCGGCAACACCGGCATGATGCGAGTTGCCGATTGCCACGCCGACGATGCCGGTCGTTTTGATGGCGCCAAACACCGCTTCCGTGCCCGCTTCTATCGCCGGATAGGCAAAGCCGGAACGCGCATCAACGCGCACCGACGCGGTCTTCGGCATGCTGACATCGGGCGTTGCAAAGCCATCGACCTTACCCGCTTTGGCTTGATCGGCATAAGCCGGCAAACGCGACACGCCATGGGACGGAATGCCGTCTGCGTCGGCCTTCACCAGTGCGCGCGCGACGGCGGCGGCATTCTCGTGTGATGTTTTCGAGGCCACAAGAACCTCAACGGCAAGCTCGTGCAAATCGGAAAGGTGCATCATCGACATAATTTAAGTGGTGTCCTTCAAGCAGGTTGCGACCGCATCCGCGATCATCGTGCAGACGCGATGGTCGGCCTCTTCGGTGCGGGCACCGATATGCGGCGTCAGCAACAGGTTCGGTACGTCTTTAAATATATTGTCGGCGGTCAACGGCTCGATATCGAACGAGTCCAAGAACGCGCCGGCGAGCTTTTGCGCACGCAACACGGCGACAAGATCAGCCTCGTTGACGATGCCACCGCGCGCCAGGTTGAGCAGCACGGCATCCGGCTTCATCATGTTCAGCCGCTCGGCATCGAACATATCGCGGGTCTCGTCATTTAACGGCACATGAATAGAGATCGCGTCACTTCGGATGATCAAGGATTCGAGATTATCCATACCGGTCACCCGATGCTTGTCCCAAAGGGGTGAACTCTGATCGATATACGGGTCCCAAGCGAGGACCTCCATCCCAAGACCATTCGCGCGCCACGCAAGCGCACGACCGATGGCCCCAAAGCCGACGATACCGAGCTTCTTGCCCATCACTTCGCGGCCCATCATCTGCATACGCGGCCAGCCGCCGCTGATAACGTTTTCAGTTTCGTGATAGGCATTGCGCAGCAAAACAAAAAGTCCGCCGATGGCAAGCTCGGCAACAGAGTCCGAATTCGCACCGGTCGCCGGGAACACCGCTATGTCGCGGGCCGCACATGCGTCGGTATCAATATTGTCTAAGCCAACACCAAGCCGGCCGACGCACTTTAATTGGTCTGCGGCCTCAAGCACGGCGCCTCGAACCTGGGTTTGATTGCGCACGATCATCCCCGGCACGCCGGGCATCAGTGCCGCCAATTCATCGGGCTTTTGCCACAAGTCTTGATCGTAATGGATATCGAACCCCTTTAAGCCGGCAAGGCCGGCGGGATCGATGTATTCACTGATAATAATGTCGGTCATGCGCTCGCTTTCAAAAACCCAAACCCGCCACCTCGTCAATGCCGAGGCAGCGGGCTCGGAGCATCAAGCTTTAAGCGCTTCGATACAACTTGGTCAACACGAACTGGCGATGACCCAGTGCTTCAGCAGCGGTCTGGCGACCGTTACAGGTACGCATCGTGATGTCGATCAGGCCGTCACCGGCTTGGTCGAAGTTCATCTCGCGGCGCAGAATACCCGAGCAGTCAAAGTCGATGTGCTCGCGCATCGTACGCACGGTGCGTGGGTTTGCCGTCAGTTTGATCACCGGCTCAATCGGGTTGCCGACGACGTTGCCTTGGCCCGTCGGGAACAAGTGAACGACGAAACCAGCAGCAGCCTGCAAGGTCACGCACTCAGCCGCAGCCGAGGACGTATCCATGAAGTACAAACCTTTGCCCTTGGCAGGATCTTCAGCCGGGCCAAGCACATCGACGTACTTCGCCTTTTTGCCGATCTTTTCCATGTTACCGAAGGCTTTTTCTTCGATGGTGGTCAAGCCGCCCTCGATATTGCCCTTGGTAGGCTGGCTGTCGGAAAGGTCAGACGTTTTATGTGGCTCGATAACCTCGTCCATGTAGGCCTGCCAGGTCTTCATGAACTTCTCACCGGCCGCTTTGGTCTTGCCGCGTGTGGCGCAGACCATCTCGGCGCCGGTGATCTCGGACGTCTCACCAAAACATGTGGTGGCCCCCCAAGCATCCATCTTATCGATGAAGTTACCGACCGTCGGGTTTGACGCCAATCCGGACGTGGTGTCGGACTCGCCGCACTTCACGGAAACCCAAAGTTCGTCAACAGAGCACGTCTCGCGCTGCTTTTCTGACGCCCAATGGACGAATTCCTTAGCTTGACGCGACGCGGCCCAGATCACCTTGTGATCGCCGTTCTGCTCAATCGAATAGCCGGCAACAGGCTTGCCTGACTTGGCAATACCGTCGACGACACGCTGCGTCCATGCGGACTCAATGCCGATCACGATCACAGCGGCAACGTTCGGGTTGCAACCGGTGCCGATCAAGGTACGGAAGTGAAGTTCGAGGTCTTCACCGAACTGCAAACGACCGTACGGATGCGGAATTGCCAGCGTGCCTTTGATGTTGTTGGCAACGGCTTCGCAGGCCGCATTCGACAGGTCATCCAAAGGCAACAGCACGACATGGTTACGTACACCCACGCGACCGTTTTCACGGCGATAGCCCGTAAACGTCGGCTTGCCGCGACTGCGGACCGGCAAATACTGCGGCTCTGGAATGTACAGCGGTGCATCTTCGACCAGCTTATGGACGACAGGGCTTTTTGGTGCCTTGGATGCGGTTTTCTTTACGATACTTTTGGTTTTTTTCGGCGCCATGATTACCACCTCTTTGTCTTGACGTTGTGGACATGGACATGACCGCCCTTGGCGATGTTGGCGATGGCTTTGCCAATATCATGGCCGTACTTAACAATGGTATCGCCCTTTTTGATATTGTTGAGCGCCACCTTGTGGCCGAGCGGAATGCTGTCTTTGCTCTTGAGTTTGAGCGTGCTGTCCTTGGCCATCAACCAGCCTGAAAGGGAGCTCCCCTTTTTGGCATCTTCGACGACCACGACTCCGACGGTATCTTCGACTTCGTGGACAAGAAAATCTGGTGCTTTGGGCACTGTTTCCTCCATGGGTTAAATTATACAATCCGGGGAGATTACAATTTCGCTTGCAGGTGTCAAGTCATTCCTATAACTCTTATATAAGAGTTGAGGAGAACGCCGTGCTAGATCCTTTCCGCGCGCCACAACATCGCCCGCTTTATGCCGAAGTTCGTGATGCCGTCGAAGCGCGCATCAGCGTCGGCACGTGGGCACCCGGCGACATGCTGCCGAGCGAACAAGCATTGGGCGTCGAGTTCGGCGTCAGCCAAGGCACGGTGCGCAAAGCGCTCGACGAGTTGACCGCCAGAAACCTATTGGTGCGGCGCCAAGGCAAAGGCACGTTCGTGTCCGCGCATACACCCGAGCGGGCGCTGTTTCACTTCTTTCATATCACTGCGGATGACGGCACGCGGACGTTGCCGGCGCTCAGCCGTGTGCTCAGCTGCCGCCGTCGTCGCGCCACGCCTGCCGAAGCCGACGCCCTCGCCCTCGCGAAATCGGCCCGCGTGATCGAAATTCGTCGGGTCCGCGAAATGGACGGCACGCCCGCCATCGCCGAGACCGTCTGCGTCGAAGCCGGACGCTTCGCTGATCTCGACAAACGCGCCATCGAAGAAGTGCCGAACGAGCTTTATCAGATGTATGAAGAACGCTACGGCATCACCGTGCATCGTGCTGTAGAACGGCTGCGCGCCATTGCCGCCGCACCGGATGATGCGGACGCACTCAAAGTAATGCCGGGCACCCCGCTGCTGGAAATTGAACGCATCGCCGAAACCCTAAACGGTCGCCCAGTCGAGCGCCGCGTTAGCCGCTGCCTCACCGAGGGCCGGCATTATATTGCGACGATTGTTTGAATTGCGGATCGTCCGGGAGATCCCGGATAACGCCTTTGGCGTTTCCGGGATGACGAATAAAAAATCGTCATCCCGAGCGAGCGCAGCGAGACCCGGGACCTCCCCCTCAGTTGCTTAATCGTGGAAATATAGCTGAGGCGGGTTATAGAATTACGCTGAAATACCGTGGCGTTTTGCCCAAATGGCCTGGGCGCCATCCACGGCGTGTTGGTAGCCGTTCGACATCGCCGCTGCCGATGCAGCCCAAGCAGCCGGGTCGATATCGTCCGCGACCTCGAACGCGTCAAAGCCGCAACGCAACATCGCCGCGTATTGGTCCCGCAGGACATTACCGACGGCGCGAATTTCGCCGTCAAAGCCGTAGCGCTGGCGCAGCAGCTTCGCCGCCGAATACGAACGACCATCGGTGTACGCCGGAAAATCAAGCACCACCAAATCAAGATCATTCAAAGCATCCAGTAATTGCGCCGGCGATTGACCGCTTTTCAAAAGTACCCCGACGGGCGCATTTCGCCCGCGCAACGTATCCGATTGAGACAGCCACCGCTCAAGCGAGACCATCGCCCCGCCCGTCGCCGGCACATCGGCGTCGTCATCGACTTGAACCCAGATGTCCTCAATTATCTTGCCATCTTTAAGCAGCGGCATGTTTTTTCTCCTCGTATAGAACTTCTTTGAACGGTGCCTCGCCGACGCGGCGGTAGGTGTCCAAGAAACGCTCACCGTCGTGACGGATGCTCAGATACAGCTCGACGGTTTTTTCCACGGCGTCGACGATCGCTGCGCTCGAAAACGCAGGGCCGACGATCTTGCCGATGCTGGCGTCTTCGGCGCCACTGCCGCCAAGGGTGAGTTGGTAATATTCCTCGCCCTTACGGTCGACACCCAAGATGCCGATGTGGCCGGCATGATGATGGCCGCAGGCGTTGATGCAGCCGGAAATCTTTAGCTTTAGCTCACCGATATCAAACTGCCGCTTGAGATCACCGAAACGCCGCTGAATGCGCTGCGCCACTGGAATCGAGCGAGTGTTGGCGAGGGCGCAGTAATCCAAGCCCGGGCACGCGATGATATCGCTGATCAGGCCTTTGTTAGGGGTGCCCAACTGGATATCGTTAAGCGCGTGCCACAGCGCATAAACGTCACGCTTGCGCACATCGGCGAACACCAGGTTCTGTTCATGCGTCACACGAATTTCACCCATTGAGTATTTGTCTGCAAGTTCGGCCAACGCTTCCATTTGCGCCGACGTCGCATCACCCGGGGCGCCACCGATCGGCTTCAGCGAGATGTTGGCAATCACGTATCCCGGCTTTTTATGGGTCGCCAGATTGGCTTTCGCCCAACGGCCAAACAATGGGTCTTCAAAGCGCTTGATCTCGAAGCCGTGGTCGTGGGCCGGTAGATCTTCGTAATCCGGGTCCGAGAAAAAGCTGCGCACACGGGCGATTTCTTGCGCCGGCAGATCAACGTTTTCGGCCTTCACGTGCACCCATTCTTCGTCGATCATGTCGCGCAGTTTATCGATGCCGGTTTCGTGTACCTGAATTTTTATCCGCGCTTTGTATTTGTTGTCGCGGCGGCCGAGCTGATTGTAGACCCGCAAGATCGCTTCCAAGTACGACAACAGATGCGCTTGCGGCAGGAATTTCCTAACCGTCCGGCCAACCATCGGCGTACGCCCCAAGCCACCACCGACCAATACTTCAAAACCGATGTCGCCATCGTCACCGCGCTTTAAGATCAGGCCGATGTCGTGAAATTTGACCGCAGTGCGATCTTCGGGCGAGCCGGTGACGGCAATCTTGAATTTGCGCGGCAGGTAGGTGAATTCCGGATGCAGCGACGACCATTGGCGGATCAATTCCGCCCAAATACGGGAGTCATCGACCTCTTCGGGGTCAACGCCGGCGTACTGGTCGGCGGTCACGTTACGGATGCAGTTCCCCGACGTCTGGATCGCGTGCATTTCGACGCTAGCCAGTTCTTCCAAAATGTCCGGCGTATCTTCAAGGCGCGGCCAGTTGAATTGAATATTCTGGCGGGTCGTGAAGTGACCGTATCCCCGATCATACGTACGTGCGATCTGGCCCAATTTCCGCATCTGCGTCGACGACAAGAGGCCGTACGGAATGGCGACCCGCAGCATGTACGCATGCAGTTGCAAATAAAGGCCGTTCATCAGGCGGAGCGGCTTAAACTCGTCTTCGGTCATCTCGCCGGACAGACGACGGCGCACCTGACCTCGGAACTGATCGACGCGGTCTTGGACAAAAGCATTGTCGAATTCATCATAAAGATACATCGGTCAAATCCCGTTCATGAAGATCGCAGACACGTCGGTGCTGGGATCAAAATGTTTGGCCACCTGCTTACGGGCGAAGGCCGGATGGATGGAAGGGCCATAGGCCCGAATGCGCTCACGATAGCGCAGCGGATAGAGCACGCGGGCACCGGTCTCGGGAACCTGCACCTCGATATCGATTAAGTAGGCGCCGACCACGTCACGTGTCGCTTCGGCTTCACACAAAAGATCGGCCAGATCGTCTTCACGCTCGGCGATGCGGGCGTCTTCAATATCTTTTGACCATTCCCCGTCGTATCCCAAGAATACGACAAGCCCATCGGTCAGGCGATTGGCGGTGGCGATCTGTGCGGTCATACCCATCACTCCGTAAAGTTTGGCCCAGGCGGCAACATCTCGACGCGCGTAGGTTTTTTCTACGGTTTAAAATGGGGTTATTATATTTAAATGTCAATTAAATATGTAGAAATATATTATAATACAAAATTAAATAGTATAATGTGATTTTTAGGAAACTTTACCTCGGATAATCTTCGTCGCGGCGGCGCGGGACGGGAGTTTACTGACATCAGGCAATACAGAAATCACCGGGACGATTTCATCTAAGCGGGCCAAAACATCGCCGGCGACCGTCGGGCGGTCACGTCGCTGTTTACGCAGGCAGTCATCAATCAGGTCCGCCAGCGCTTGGGGGATGCCAAATCGCCCGCCCCGGAGCGGTGCCCGCACATCCGTCGGTAAGCGGCTGCTTAGCATGCGATACATCAACACCCCGGCGGAATAGACGTCAGAACGAGAGTCCACCTCCGCCGCACTTTTACGCTGCTCGGGGCTAATATAATCAAGGGTACCAATCCAGATTCCGTTCCGGGACCCTTTCGCGTTCGGCACCTTCACCATGCCAAAATCACACAGCTTCACCCGACCATTGACCTTTGAGGTCAACAAGACGTTCGGCGGCTTAATGTCGCGATGCACCAGGCCAGCATCATGAATGGCTGAAAGCGCATCCAGCACCTGCCGCCATACATCTGTCGCGCGGCGGGGCGCGATGGGCCGCGGGCGCCATTTCGGCGGCAGGTCGCCGACCTTTTTCGCATTCTTCGCGTCTTCGCCAATCTCATACAGCAAGTTCGCTTCCAAGAACGGCATGACGAAGAACGGCTCTCCGTCTTCAGTCTCGCCCATGGTTTTGACGGTGACGATGTTCGGATGGTCGAATCTGGCCAGCAGTTTTGCTTCTTCAATAAAACGCGCCCGCCAGAAATCGGGACCGTATTGCGCTTTTTCGCCGACATTGTCGCCTTTGGGATGGAAGACTTTAACCGCGACTGTGCATTCAAGATCAGGATCAGTGGCGATATAGATGTCCGAAAATCCCGTGGTCAGGAGTTTTTCGTTAATTTCATATTTGCCGATCCGGTCCATCCATCAAGGATGCCAAATGCAGCCCACAGGCGCAAAAGGAAAGGGCCGCAACACGGCTGCGGCCCCTTTTAACCCCATGGGTACGATTCTTACCACTCCAGCTTTTCGACGCCTTCGAAGGTGAGTTCGCTGCCGTCGGCCAATTCGATCTTGCCGGCAACCTCGTCGCCGAAGTCGATACCATCTTCGCCGGCGGTAAAGCTTCTGCCGTCGTCAAGTTGCAGCGTCCAGCCGCCCTCGCCGCCGGGCCCGCCATCAACGCCATCAAGCTGGATAGTATCCGACCAGCCGTTGCCGCCATCGAAGTGGTCGGCACCGTCGCCGGCTCCAAAGATAAACAGGTCATCGCCCTGCCCGCCGAGCGCCACGTCATCACCGGCACCGCCGACCAAGACGTCGTCGCCATCACCACCGATAAGCGTATCGTCGCCATCGCCGCCATACAGCGTATCGTCACCGTCTTCGCCATAGAGTCGGTCATCGCCACCGCCACCTGCAATGGTGTCGTCGCCGCCGCCGGTCCAGACCGTATCGTTGCCGTCACCGCCCGAGATCGCCTCGACCGACGTGCTGTTCGCGTCATTGTCCCATGTGTCACCGCCGTCAGACAATTGTTCGAACGACGTATCCGAGCTGCTGTCATCAATCCCGCCAATGGTCGTCACCGTGCGCGAAGAGCCGTCGTCTTCGGTCGCCGTGGCGCTGACACTAAACGCGAAATCGCCGGTATCGCCCGGCACGCTGATTTCAACGTTACCGATGTCATCATCGGACAACGAATATGCACCGTTTTCATCGGCTATCATGACTTCGCCGTTGACCAGCAACTGCGCCCCATCCGGCAAATCGGAGATCGAGTACGAAAGACTTTCCGAGCCATCCGTGTCGACCAGACCGCCGCCGATTTCAACAGGGTAGGTCAGCACTTCGTCGCCGCCACTGTCGGCAAAGTCTTCGACGCCCATTTCATAGAGGTCTTGCGCCTGTTGATCGGTCATCGGCGTATCGTAGATCGCGATATCGTCGATATGACCGTCGAAGAAGTCATTGACCCCTTCGGACGTATTATTACCGCTGGATGCTTGCGATGCGCCGAAGGTCCAGGGGTTTTCGTTGCCCTGCAAACCGCCAGTATAGCTCGGATCAGACGCCACCAATTCACCGTTCTGGTAAATCTTCATGCCGCCTTCACCCCAAGACACGGTGACCTGGTTCCACTCGCCCTTATCAACGTCACCGCCGGAGATCGTGTTACTTGAATTTTCGTCCTGCATCCGCAGTTCGAGCTTGCCCGAGCTATTGATCGATAAATTGAAGTGCCCACCGCTGTCGTAACCTGAGGAATCCGACGAGGCCAACGTGCCGTTTTTAGCATCATCGGTGTTGAACCACATCGTCATGGTGCCGCTCGGCGGCTTCAACGCCGCGCTGTGATCCACCTCGATGAACTGCCTATCGCTGTCTTTAAACTCGGCGGCGGTGTTTAAGTCAGCCGTCACTTCGTCGTGTTGACCTGCGCCAGACCCTGAACCCACGAGATTCGTCTCGTCATCAAGGTCGAGCGACTTAAGTTGTGCGCCACCGGAGCCGGAGCCGGAACCATGCCCCGACCCAGAACCCGATCCAACTTCATACGAATGACCATCGTTGTTGCCGACTTGGTCATGCAGCGTGGTGCCGTTGGTCTCGTCCATATTCCAATACGCGACGGGCGACGGTGCGCCCCCCGAAGCCGACGGATCACCCAGATCGACGCTCAATTCAGGTGCATCAGCGACACCGGTCACATCGACGCTCAGTGTAACTTCAGAAGACGCCGTCTCACCGGTGGAGGTTTCGGTGGTTGTCGCCGTCACCGTCAGATCGAAGTCTACGTTCGAGTTTTCCGGCGGCGTAATGGTCAATCCTTCGAGCTGGCCCGCAGTCAATTCTGCGCTGCCGCCCGTGATACTGATCTCGTTGCCGTCACCATCATGAAGCACGGCACCGCTCGGAATATCCGAAATCGTGATCGATAAAGTCTCGGATCCATCGTTGTCATTCATATCGACATCGATATCCAACGCAATGGCCGTATCTTCAAAGCCCGACGCATCGTTTTCGGTAATCGTCGCACCGTCGGCACTGTTGTCGATTTCCGGCATGGTCACCGAAATCGTCGACGATGTGGTTGCACTATCGCCATCGTTCTCGGTCGCTGTCGCCGTCACATCTAACGCAAAGTCTTCGTTGCCGACCGGCACTTTGACCGTCAAGTTTTGCAATTGATCTGCGCTCAAAGTCGCGCTGCCGCCATCAATCGTAATCTGCGTATCGCCAGCAAAAAGCAAGGTGCCCGGTGGTAGATCATCAATCGTCACCGATATCGTCTCCGAATCGTCACTGTCGGTCGATGCGCTATCAATATCCAAATCGAAGCTGACCATTTGCGGTTCAAGATCGACGTCCACAGTCTCGGTGGCCAACGTCGCATCCCAATCTTCGCCACTGACGATCTGGAAGTTATCGACATAGACACCCTCATCGTCAGCCGTCGCGTCGACTTCCATCTCGATTTGCACTTGGCCGTTTTCATCCAAAGTCACGGTAAACGAATGATTGGTCGCGTCCCCTTCACTGGTGTCGACCATTTCTTGGCCGTTCGCCGACACGGTGAAGTTATCCTGATAGGTACCGCTCTCATCCCAGCCGCCATAAGCTTCGCTTTCAAAGCTGATGGTGACGGTCTTGCCGGCATTTTCAGAGCCAAAATCAAAGGTCTTAGTGGCGCTGTCGTTATGGTCGATTTCCATTTTACCGTCACGCGGGTCCATATGCCCTTCCCAGCCAGTAACGCCATCATCGAAGTTTTCCGTGATCAGCGTTTCACCGCCACCTTCACCGGTCACTTCAATGCTCAGCGCAACGTCCGTCGCGTTGGAGCCATCTGGCGGCGTAATGGTCAGACCCTGAAGGTCTCCACCATCAAGCGTCCACGAGCCGTCGCCGTTGTCAGTGCCCGCTGACAAGCTGGCACCTTCGGGCACACCGGACACAGTCACGCTCGCACCGTCCGTGCCAGCGGCATCAAGGGTTGCTTGCGAAGCGCCGACATCTGTCGTGCCGCCTTCGACCTCACCCTCGCCCAGCGTTACCGTCAACGTCGGCGCATCTGCGACACCGACCACATCAACATCAACGCTGCTCTCAACCGTAACCGTCTCGCCGTTCTGTTCTGTGGTCACCGACACGCCAACCGCAAAGTCTTCGTTGGAATCAGCCGGCGGCGTGATCGTCAGGCCTTCAAGCTGGTCTTGCGAAATGCTCGCCGAGCCATCAGTCACGGTAATCTCGTTGCCGTTCGCATCCATCAACACGGCGCCATCCGGAATATCCGTCAGCGTGATCGACGAAATATCATCCACGCTCGACACATCGATATCGAGTGCAATCGCGCTGTCTTCGTTGCCGGTGGCATCCGTCGTCGTGATCTCTGCCGCATCAACAACGCCGTCGACGTTGACCGTCACGGTCTCGGTAGACATACCGCCGTTGCCATCGCTGACCGTGTACGTGAAGCTGGTCTCGCCTGCGAAGTTCTCATTCGGCTCAAAGCTGAACGAACCGTCCGCGTTCACCGTTACGGTGCCGTCGGAGGACCCTTCGGTCAGCGCATAGGATAGGTCGTCGCCATCAACATCGGTTGCCGTCAGCTGACCCGTCACCGGGCCGCCGTCTTCGGTCGCATCAATGCTCTGCGCTTCAGCCACCGGACCGTCGTTGGAACCGGTGATCGTGACGGTCACAGTTTCCTGCGCGGTGCCGCCGTTGCCGTCGTCGACCGAATACGTGAACGTCACATCGCGGGTCTCATCGACACCCAGGTCCTGGAAGCCCTCGCCCGGCTCAAAGCTGTATGAACCGTCTGCGTTGACCGTGACCGAGCCCTCTGCAGGACCATCAACCAATGCATACGTCAAGTCATCCCCGTCGACATCGCTGGCCGACAATTGACCAGACACAGCGCCGCCGTCTTCGACCGCGTCAATCGCGCCGGCTTGCGCAACCGGGCCATCGTTGGAGCCCGTGACTGTGACCGTTACGGTCGCTTCAGACGTGCCGCCCTGGCCGTCGTCGATCGTATACGTGATCTCAACGTCTTGGGTCTCGCCTTCGGCCAGGGTCTGATAGCCCTCGCCCGGATCAAAGCTGATCGTGCCGTCTTCATTGATCGTCACGGCACCTTCAGCGCCTTCCGGCAGCGTCGCGCTGGTCACGGTCAAGCTATCGCCATCCACATCGGAGTCGTTCGCCAGCACATCAATTTCGACCGCACCGCCGTCTTCTGTGGCCGCACCGGTGTCATTCTCCGCAACCGGGCCATCATTCACCGCAGCGACATCGACGGTAAACGTCGACACGTTGGTTGAAATATCGCCATCATTTTCGGTTGCCGTTGACGTCAACGTAAGATCCATAGCGCCGTTGAAGTTCTCAGGCGGCGTGATCGTCAAGCCGGCCAGTTGCGACGGATCAACGTCCGCAGCACCATTGGTCACGGAGATCTCATTTCCGTTCGCATCGGTCAGCACAGCACCGTCAGGAATATCACTGATCGTCACTGAAAGCGTTTCGGAGCCGTCGTTGTCACCAAGCGCTGCTGACAGATCCAATACAACTGCAGTGTCTTCACCGCCACTTACATCGTTCGCAGTTACCTCTAGATCGTCCGCAACACCCGTCACACCGATATCGAGCGTCGCCGTCGACGTCGACGTCTCGCCAGACGACTCCTCGGTCGTGACCGTCGTTACCGTCAACGAGAAGTCGTCATTTGAGTTTTCCGGCGGCGTGATCGTCAGGCCGTCAAGCTGCTGCGGTGTAACGTCGGCTGCACCACCCGTGATGGTGATTTCGTTGCCGTCGCCATCGCGCAGCACCGCACCATCCGGAATATCCGAAAGCGTGATCGTCATCGTTTCCGAGCCGTCGGTATCCAGCTGCATGATATCGATATCAAGGGCAATCGCCGTATCTTCGGTCCCGGTCGCATCCGTAGCATCGATGGTTGCACCCTCGGCCGTAAGGTCGGTCTCGGTCCCCGTCGAAGACACCGATTGCGAAACCGTTGCCGTGCTGCCATCGTTCTCGGTCGCAGTTGCACTGACATTCAGATTGAATGCGTCGCCGGCATCGTCACCGGACACCGTAATTTTCAAACCCGGCAAATCGCCAGAGTCCAGGGTCCAGCTACCATCGGCGTTTTGCGTGCCGGCCGAGAGCACCGCACCGTCGGGCAGCCCATCGACGGTAATCGAAAGGCTTTCCGAACCATCCGTATCGGTCAGACTGCTGTCGATGTTCAAGTCATACGTCACTTGCGCAGACGCTTGGTTGACGAGGTCCGGGTCGACAAGGTTCTCGTCACCAATCACGGACCCGTCGCCAAAGACAATTGCTTCAACGTTATTCATCGTCACAGTTTGACCGGTATCCAGATCAACAACTTGTGCGCTGATCTTGCCGTTGTTGTCGGTCAGGTTTTGAACTTGATAGGAATCCGGGCCTTTACCGAAATAAACCGCGTCATTGCCACTCGCGCCATGCACCGCTGTGTTGCCGCCGATGTCGCCGTTGAACACGACATTATCATCGCCGGAACCGAGGTTGATGTTATTGCCGCCGCCGGTGTCACCATTGATGATCAATGTATCGTCACCGGCTGCGGTCGAGATATTCTGGTTTTGGTTGAGACCGTTAACGGTCACCGTATCATCGCCGGACGTGAAGTTGGCATCAGACGCATCGATACCGCCTTCGCCACCGCCGCCGCCGACATACGTGATCTGTCCTTCACCCAAGGTCACCGTCAGCGTCGGCGCATCGGCAACGCCGACCACATCGACATCAACGCTGCTGGTCACCGTCGTGGTTTCGCCATCCTGCTCAGTGGTCACCGACACGCTGATGCTGAAGTCAGCATTGGAGTTCTCAGGCGGCGTGATCGTTAGCCCCTCAAGCTGGTCTTGCGAGATGCTCGCTGAGCCATCGGTCACGGTGATCTCGTTGCCGTTCGCATCCGCCAACACGGCACCATCTGGAATATCGGTCAGCGTGATCGACGAGATATCGTCGACACTCGACACATCGATATCGAGCGCAATCGCGCTGTCTTCGTTGCCCGTTGCATCGGTCGTCGTGATTTCCGCCGCATCAACGACACCGTCGACATTGACCGTCACGGTCTCCGTCGAGGTCGCGCCGCTCGGATCGGTCACGGTATACGTAAAGCTGGTTTCGCCCGAGAAGTTCTCGTTCGGCTCAAAGCTGAACGAGCCGTCGGCGTTCACCGTCACGGTGCCATCCGCCGAGTCCGTCGTCAGGGCATATGATAGATCGTCGCCGTCGACATCACTGGCCGACAATTGACCGGACACAGCGCCGCCGTCTTCGACCGCGTCAAGTGTGCCGGCTTCAGCAACCGGACCATCGTTGGAGCCGGTCACGGTGACCGTCACGATCTCTTCTGCGGTGCCGCCGTTGCCGTCATCGACCGAGTACGTGAACGTGACATCGCGGGTTTCATCGACGCCAAGGTCTTGGAAGCCTTCGCCAGGCTCAAAGCTGTATGAACCGTCTGGATTCACGGTCACGGAGCCTTCTGCAGGGCCGTCCACTAAGCTGTAGGTGAGATCGTCGCCGTCCACATCACTGGCCGACAATTGACCGGACACAGCGCCGCCGTCTTCGACCGCGTCAAGTGTGCCGGCTTCAGCAACCGGACCATCGTTGGAACCGGTCACGGTGACCGTCACGGTTTCCTCTGCGGTGCCGCCGTTGCCGTCATCGACCGAGTACGTGAACGTCACATCGCGGGTTTCATCGACGCCCAGGTCTTGGAAGCCTTCGCCAGGCTCAAAGCTGTATGAACCGTCT
>TARA_R110000787_G_scaffold114213_1_pt1 | contig 34875 bp, 51 predicted proteins | sample TARA_R110000787 | Tara Oceans TARA_R110000787 (sample SAMEA4397920) | marine metagenome | biome: Polar Biome; feature: [DCM] deep chlorophyll maximum layer (ENVO:01000326); material: water (ENVO:00002006), including particulate matter (ENVO:01000060) such as... | depth 35 m | reverse complement strand
TGAAGAGATCGAAAAAGCCTTTTCTGCTGGGAAGAGGCGAGATGAAGAAAATGTTTACACAATGAAAGAATTGAGAGCCTTGATGGGTATGTCTGCGTCTAGTATCTACGCTAGGCTGGATGTGCTGGAAAATGCTGGACGATTAGAATGCACGACAAAAATTGTGCAGACCAGAAATGTCTCGACTGGTGGACAGCGTGTCTCACGACCAGTGACGGCCTACAGGATTACACCTTCTGAGCCAGATGACGATGAAGGACAAGAATGAGCTTGAAGATGTTCTGGATAGAGCCGTAGAATCGTATCTAATTTGTCGAATTAGGAATAAGGCTAGAGGTGGGCCAGTCGGAGATCTATCAAAGATATATCCAGAACATTTTCAGAAACTACAGAATGGCAATTTCCGTTGGATTGGGACATCATCAGATGAGATCGTGGAAGGCTACTTGGAACAGTTCGGATACCCACCTGCAAGTTTGTTGTGGCATCAATTGTGTGAATTGGTAGCGAGCAGGGCTGAGAGGGCTGTCCTAAAAGATTACTAACTCACCCTACCACTAACCCTCGGAACCATCACCAAGTGCCTTAGAACGCTTCCTAGAGCTTCGTTTTTCGGCCACCTTGACTCTCGTTAGCTGATCGTCACGTTTTGGTGTTCTAGTGGAAGAAATGCTCCACATATCCTCTGCTCGCAACAATACAACACGATCATCTCGATGCCACTTCTCTCTGCGATAGATTTGATGGGCAGCAGAACCGCTACCAAGAGGAATCCATTTACGCTTGTCTGTGACATACATATTTTTGTCTATGCCATCTAGCGACATCATCATTTCAATCAGATCGACAAGACGAGATCTCCAAACGACTGTGAAGCTAGTGGGGTGCATATACGCAATGCAGTCGGCATCTCCATACACCCACCCCTTCTCGCCTAGCACATTTTGCAGTTCAACTGGAAATACTTTGTGTTTTCTACTCCAAGGTTTTAATTCTTTGACATCAAACCTTAATGTCAGTCCACACAAGTCTGGGAAAACTCCCTTGATGTCCCAATGATTATAGATGTCTTCATTTTCCGAGGCATCTACAGGATCTAGTAAGAGTTTAGCAAACTCATCGTGAGCAATTTGTCCTAGAGACTTATCAACGTAGCTCACACTCCACACATTCCTTCACACTCATCATAAAGATCTTCGATGCAATCAAAGTATTCAGCGTCTACAAAAATCGGCTGACTCTTATCCACATACGCACACAAAGTATTATGCTCCAAGTATTCCCTGGCTTCCACATCACTCATGCCGTCACGATCCATTAGCACCTTGATGCACTTGTTGACACTGTAGACCAGGCGAAACTCCTGAACGGCAACGTCATATGTCTTTCCGATCACTGCTTCATCTAACCCATCAGCTTTTAACATTCTTCTTCCTCTGCTTCAATGACTATCTCTCCTTCGGAAACTTTTTCTTCGACTCGTTTTAATGCAGAAAGAAATTCATCTCCGACATTCACTACGTTAACAGTAGTCTCAGATTGTTTTCCAAAGCTCTCCCTATCGTACTTAGAAGCAAGCCAACGTCTGTGCTCTACCATGAGTTTTACGTCTTCAGAATCGTCTGCAATTTTCAATGCTTCTTCAGCCAATCTTGCTGCGTGAACTGCCTTATGAAATGTCCACCTCTCCCACCTCGTTGGTGATCCTGACTTGTCTTGTTGCAACCACCGATAGAATGTAGCCATGCTAACAAACCCCATTGTTGGCTCTAGCTTTGACAGCATACGCTGTACACCATTGGCTTCTACATATGCATCGAATATCTTGTCTTCGCCAACCTTGTCTAATCTCTTATAACCTTGCTTGGTAATTTTTCTTCCTGCCATTCCAATCTCCTTTGTATATAGGCCATGAATCTATGATATCATTAAGAAGCTCATCCAACTGTTCTTTGCTAAGAGGTATTCCATTTTTATCAAATCTCAGGGGATCATCATGGGGCAATCCCCTGGATTTACGCAAATTATTTAATACTAGAGAGACTTCTCTTTCCAAGTGATTGGCAAGAACATCCGACATACCTTTACGGAAATCAATAGTATCTAAGATCCGTAGTAACATTTCTATTTCGGCCATTTGTATTCCTCATCTGGCAGAGCCTCTCTAGCAGTCAACGTCTTATAGTCCCATTCAATCGGAATATCCACAGTAGGTCCATGTCTGTTCTTCGCAACTATCAGCCATGTCCTTGCTGTATTGCCATCTCGTTCATAGCGACTGTGATCTAACAATACTATCAAATCACAAGAGGCTTCCAGAATCATACCACCGAATAGCCCTGTCATCCTGGGACTCTGCTCATAGTTTGAGCTTGTAGTACGATTAAACTGAGATAGACAAACAATCGTAGCGTCATTCTGGACTCCCCAGGCTCTCAGGGAAGTCACGACACGCTGAGTGTTAGCGTAAATTTCTGACTCGTTTCCAGTGGAAATGAGTTGGAGATAGTCAAGTATATAGTACCGACAATTTGCCGTAGAGAGACAATCGTTCATGTACTTCAAGCAGTCATCCCAACTCGTTAGCAACCCCCTGGGAACCCATAGGGGCTGAGATCCATTCATTGCTCTTCTGGCTTCAGCAAACGCATCATCATCAAAACTTCCTTGCTCCAAGGAAGCTATACGAGTTTCGGTATGTAGGGCGTACATCCTGGTGGCTGTTGCTTCTGCTGACATCTCAAGGTTGATCATTGCCACCCCACCCTCAATGCCATGATTGAGAGCAGAGGATGCAAGCCCTAATGCCAGTGCAGACTTTCCACTTGCAGGATTTCCAGAAAGACAAACAAATCCATGTATCCCTATGCCCCCCCCTGGTCCCCGACTTATTTTATTTAAGGTGGGTAGGTGAGTAGGGGTTGCCCTGATCGGTTCGTGAACCTTCTCATGGAAGTGATCAAGGAAGTCAGGGGACAGTATATTCTGCTTCACCCGATCCTCGGAGTTGCCCACGATGGAAGCTCTAGTGTATGGACAGTATTTCCGTATGCATCCCAGGTATCAGTAGCTACACACTCTGCGTATAGCTCTTTTAGCCTAGCAACTTCGTAGGCACCCATCTCTACTGAGCCGTTGTCGAGTTCATAAACTGCAACTGCATAGGGTGGGGTTTTTTCGCAAGCGATGATGATGAATGTTTCTCTAGGGTCATCAGGATGCGTGTTGTTCCAACAGCTTAGATAATGGGCAGCCTGTCTGTGATACCCGAAATTGAAGACTGACTTGGCAAATGCCTCTGGTGAAGCGTCTATCGTAGTCTTGAAGTCTACCAAGCAGTCCTTGTAGAGACAGCTTGACTTTCCTGGTACTGCATCGATTCTAGCCTTGCACGACACTTGGGTGATAGGATCGGTGTAGAATACTGACTCCTCAATGTGACCATCAGCCTGTGCTGATCTCAGTAGGCTACTAGCACTTGCATTGGCTAGTACGCTATCTACCATACCTTCGATCTGATCATAGGTATCGGACTTGATGATACTAGATGCAGGATAGGTTTCAAGAAGTTCTGCGTACTGAGCCTTGCCTTCCTTGGTTCTTCTATCTTTCGGTGCCTTTACAAAGTCTGCATCTCCTGGCTCTAAGAGCATTGTGTGTACTTGGGTTCCCAGGATCATGGCAGGAGTTGGCTCCTGATCGTTATCCAGGTAGTACCTAAGATGTGCAGGACTTTTGAGTAACTTGGTCATCATGCTGTTCGATAGTTCTGTTCTGGCGTGGTATCTCTCGTTGTTCATACTTCAACGCTCCATTGGTTTCGACTCACTCCATGAGTCTGTGGTTGGTGTTTCTTCTCTGATCCTTTCATGCTCCATCGTTCCCTTCTCTCTTCGTTCCTAAATAGTGATTCAGGCATCTGATACGCTCTTTCTTTCATATGGTGCTCAGAAGCCCTCACTGCCTTGAGGATACCCCTGAACTCCTCTTGATAGCTCTCAGGGTTCATCTGTTCCTCATAAAGAGTATTCAGCACTTGCTTCCTTTTAGCTGTCAAGGATGGTGTCTTGCCGTTCCCACCTAAGAGTTCCAAGTAAATGTCCCATAGTTCTTTTACTTGTTTTTCATTGGTTACTTTGTTTCCTGTAGCTTTCATGGGGTCTTCCAAGCCCCCCATTTGGGCCTTGTCAGCAGAGGGTGTCTTATACGCATCAAAGCCTTGGTATAGCTTGTAATTAGACACTTCTACTAACGTACCCATCTGGGTCTTCCCGACAACCCTAATCCTGCCATCGTCCTCTAATGCTTTAAGCATCCTATTGACCCTGGATGGTTGCCAGCAGATAAGTTTGTTACCAGCACTGTACTGACAATCATTAGAGATCTTAGAGTAACTACACAGGTACTGAGCATATCCCACCTTTACGACATCGTCACCACTGTGGTATGTGTACACCTTATCCTCTTTATAGTTAGCGTTTATCAAGAGATATAGGAAAAGTTTCAGGTGATCGGGATCTCTTCTCCATATAGAGTTGTCTTGAATCTTCCTGGCCAACAGGACAAAGCCACTCAACTTTCTACCACATAGCTGTTATCGACAAGCCAGTCCCAACAATCGTCCGAGCTTCTCCATACGAAATAGTCGATCCCTGCTCGTTTACATTCAGCCTGAAAGTCCTCTTGTGCAGGACGTAATTTGGAGCCTTTCTTCTCAGTCTTCACTTCGACAAAGAAGAAGCATGGCTTATGGGTTGGGCCGAATACCATGAGGTCAGGGATACCACTGGTCACCAAAGGTACTCTGGGCTGAGAATTCTTATAAACTGCAAAGCCCAGGGTCTTCAGTAGATCAATGATACCCCTCTCGACCTCTTTCTCAGTCGGCAGATACTTCCTTGCCATCAGTGTGGGTACTGTTGGTGGACAGCTTTCAACGCCCCTACACAGTCTGTGTGGGCCAAAGAAAGTTGAGCCTTACACTTATCCAGAGATACCTTGGTATTATCAGACAATAGGCTCTGAGGTATCCTTTCTATCCTGTTCTCAGCAGATCTGATATCGTCCTGTATGGCCGATAACTCTCTTTTAAGTTCAGGGAATAAAGAAGACGCAATATCGCCAAGGGGATTAGAAAGGGAGGCCATCACCACCATCCTCTACCTTCGGTGCTCCATCGGCCTTTGAAGGCTTCCAGTCATCTACTTGGATGTAGAGCTTATTGCTCTTCGACAATTTCACATCGCAGTTTATCCAGTCATCCTCTCGACTGTTCAGCCACTCGATCAAATCTTTTCTCACGATGTGGAGCTTGGCCCTGACAAAGTCTGGGGCGTTTTCATGTGGGTGTTTGATTATCAGGCCATTCGGGAACTTATCTGTGTCTCCAGCCATTATTCGTACCTCTTATGTTAAAGTTGTTGTTTCAGAAATTCAGATGCTTTTTGCATCCTTTTGGAATCCTTGCCCTCTTTAAGCAAGGCTTTAGCTGATGCAAGTACATCTGCATCAATTTGTGCGACAAGTGTGTTGTCGGATTCGATGTGCTTAACGATGGCACTTAACTCTGTTGTTGATCCTAATAAGGCTCTCTCTGCGTTCTTTGGATCTAAATCGACAGGCTCACCCTTGCCTGTAATCCACAATGAGATGCCTAGACCGAAGAGAGAGCTACACTTTACAAAGCATCTCTGGTATGCGTCAGCAACATTTCTCGCATCGACTGGAGAGATACTTTTGAAACGATGATCCATGACTGCGAGGTTGCAAGTCTTTTCCACTCCATGAATGGTGATGGTAACACTGACTAGGCCAGAGCCGTCAGGCAAGATTTCCAGTGTGTTGTCAGTCCTGGTGTAGAAGCCACTGTAGCGATCTTGTAGTAGCTTGTGGATGACTGCATGAGGGATGTAGAGGGGATTGAATCCTGTAGTTCCTTTTCTTACTGCGTATTGGGTGACATCCAGCTTATTGAGTGCTTCCCAAATTTCCTTATCCCAATTCTTTGTTGGCATCGGTGGCTCCTCTTTCTTGTTGGCGTTTTTTTTCGGCTTCTTCCCTTCCCTTATCTAACAGGTCAAACATGGCATTTAAAGCTCTCAATTGAGAGTTGCTGTGCCGTTCAATCTTTTCGAGATCTTGCTTACTTATTGGCATCGGTGTCTATCCTCAGTTTATGTTTCAAGCCCCTCACCTCTTCTTCTAAGGCTTTCACCTTCTCTTCTAGAAGGCTGATCATGTGAGTAAGGTCACGGATCAGTTTCCTTCTGTCTTCAGAATTGGGGCGATTCATTTAATCTTCTCCCAAGTTAAAATCAATTTCACAATCTAAATAGTTTTCTATTTTCTTAATCTGCTTGTCTCGCTCGATCCAGAATTTATTTACTTTTATTTGTTTGTAACGAGGATCTTTGGTATTCATCCTTGCTGACAGTTGGCCTAGCTTAAAACTCCAAAGACCATACCTCACTATTGCTCTAGTCAACATATCCCTTTGTGGCTCATTCATCGACCGACTCATCGACCGACCGACTATCTTCTAATACTCTCCAGTTACCAAGAAGCCACTCACATACAACGTCAGAAATTTTTGATCCTGCCAACCATCTGTGAACTGTCGAGGGATCTCTGATTAAAGTGTTTCTGGCAAATTTAGTAATGCCGATTCCTGAAGACTTGGCAACCTCAATTCTTCGCTTGAGTTCTGCTCTTGCCCAGGCTTGTTGGTCCATAAGTAACTCCTTTGAATGGGTGGGGTGGCAAGCCTGAACTTTTTAGGTGTACCCAACCCGACTCACCAAAAGTTGGGGGCCACCACGCATACTGAACCTATCGTATGCAACTGGAAAAAGAAAGACCGACCGACTACATAAAGACCGACTTATTAAAAGCGTGATCCTGATTCCCAGCACATATTCTCTATCCTTTCGACAAGCCTATCAATCTGTCTACATTCTGGATAATCATACTTATAATATTCGGGATCGAAAGCAGTTTTAATTGCACTAGATAGGCCTCTGATGTAGCCCATATCGTGGGCAACATCTGTATCACTCATAATCTGGTGATCACGCTTTAGATCAGAGATACAACTAGCAAGATTGTCTCTTAGTTTCTGCACAGTTTGTTCCATAATAATTTCTCCAGTTAGAATTAATTTGTCTCTCTAAAAATATCGTTCATGCTTTCCTCACACCTTATGAAATCTTTCAATACACCCTGCAAGCTCGCTCCTACCCACCGATCACCCCTAGACATACAGGTGCTACAGATTGATGTAATTCCTGTTATATGGGTAAGCTCATCTCCTTCCCTAAGATGAACCTCAAATTCGTGTTCGACTGAGTCACTGTTGGCCCATATGATGGACCGACATATTCCACAATGCCTTTCCTTTTTCATTTGGGTATCCTCATCCCATCTTGCCACCACCCGATATGGTCTTCTAACTTGGTCACCTGGCTCTGGATATGCTCCAGGTCTTCAGTGCTGGGAGTTTCATCTAGAGCACAAGCGATTGAAATGCTGGCTTCCCTGATCAGTTCAACTGGGGTTCCAGTCCACCTACCCTGATAGACATCCTGTCGGTAACAATCAGGATTGTAGATCTCAGGCAATTTAGATGCCCTACAGACCTCAACCCAAGCATCGTGGGTGTCTTGGTCCATGTGATACCACTGCAACGCCCTAAATCGAATTCTCCACCCTTCCCGATAATCATCACCAGTCCAGTCAAAGAACCTGTCCACAAACTCATTCATTGCTTTTTCAAAGTCTGGATCATGCCCACAATCACCATCAAGAATACTCAAGGTTTCGCTATCCTTGCCAATGAAAAGAATCTGTAGAATCTGCATGGTATTTATCCCTGCCATCATTGAGACTTTTTCAGCAGTGATCTGGCAGTAGCCATCTCGTATTTCATCGCCTATTTGCTGTTTGTAATTCTTACTCATACTTCCCCCTCTCTAAATGGAACTGCTCCTAAAAAATTGAGCCTGGAGAATTTGACTTCCCCAGACCCTGGTCATGCTAACGATACTTACTTTTCTTTTTCCTCACACACTGCTTACAGACCAATCCGATAGTGATGCCTCGCCTATCATATTCCCACCAGATATCCGATCTAGGCTTGGTCCCCTCTGGTCCTACCCTATCCTCAAATTCATCGTGTCCTTCATCGTCATCTGGCTGTGCGACAGGCTCTGAGAGATAGTGCATCCCATCATTACAGTAGGGTGCATATTCTGCCCGAAGGTCATCGACTGCTTCCTCATAGTCCTTCTTTGCCTCTTCCAGTGGTGGCAATCGTTTGCCATTGAGGGTTACTGTCGGGTATCCAGTTCTATCATATCGTATTGTCATAATCCTAGCTCCTCTAACTGAGTGTGAATATCACCTTTCAGATCGTCTGGTAGGTGATCGAAATGTTCCATGACTAGGTTGAAGGCTCGCTCAGCATCTCGCCCCTGTAAGACCGACTCTGTAATGGTGGCGACTGCATCTGTTATATGCATCAATTCTGTAGGAGACAGACTGATTGAACCACACTGTCCAGATTTCATTTTGTACTTGGTGATTTTCAATCGACCTTCCAAGGCTGAGCCGACCTGCTCGACCAGGAATTTATGCGTGACTTTCTCATCGACTGTACACTCGACAAGCACACTTCGCTCTAGGTCTTTTACCTCGTAATTTTTTTCACTCATTTGACTATTTCCTTAAGTTCTTTTTTCAACCTTCTGGCGTTCTCGCCCCTCCACGTTCCTGCATTGCCTAAGAAGTACAGCACGACCGACCGACCACTATCATATCCGTATCGGTCATCGACCGACCACAGACTTAACATAGGCTCCAGATAGACCGAGGCCGACACAGGAATTTTTTTCCAATCGGCCTGAATTTCAAGAGCGATTTTGTATATAGGTCTTTTGATTTTCATGGTGTTTTTTTCCTTATAGCTAGAATGTCAATTGCGTTAATTGTAGAGGCCTCCTGTTACTCTCTTGCACGTGTAATCCAGTCGAGCCGTGGGCCTCGATAGCAATATGATTACCAGATATTCCATCACATTTTAGACACTGTTCACAGGTTAAAATCTTTCCAGATTCAGCAGATGCAGGACAAGCAGTTTCCCAGGATTGTAGTGGTGGGGAATCTTTGCCAATTACTCTAAATGATCCTAGATCAGCTTGTCGGGCGTTTATAGCGTCCTCTAAGCTATCACAGGACACCTGACAATACTTGAGAACATCTCTCAAGTTGGGATTAGCTGACTGGTGAGTATAGCCTAGCCAACCTTTGAGGGGTTGGGTGAAATTATCCCAGATATCTAGAGGGGTACTGCCAGGGTCACCCCAGGTTCCGAGCCTACCTACTCGACCCCTAGCGACTAGATCGAATAGGGACCAGTCTACAGCAGGATATGAGCCGTTGTGATAGGCCTTATAAACCGAGTTGGGACCTTGGCCAAGGTTGACATAGCAAGTGCGTTTAGTGGTCTTATTTCCTCTGTGGATACATCCACCACAGTTTGCCACATCAAGACCGACCTTGACCGCTTCGGTAGGCTTCAGACCGACTGGGAATATATATGTCTGAATCACTCCGCCAGTTTTAGAATTTTGGGAAAAATTTTTTAAGCCAGTCGCAACTACTGCAATTGGTTGGGAATTTATCCTACTGGGGCCACTCCAGAGAGTGACCCCATTCGTCCGACATTTACCCTTACTTGTTAGCTCCATCTAGGACGCCTTCTGTTGGTCGAGCATCCGCTGGATGCTGGTTAGCTCCTCTTGTTCCTCTTCCCAAGTATCCAGCGCATCGGAGGCCACTTTGTGGCCGTATTGAGCACCGATCAAGAAAGCGAGGGTAAGCAATCCACCGATGAAAATAAAACCGACAAACCAGTGCATATATCCAAGAGTGTCTAAGATATCGTAGTATATTGGAAACTCCATTGTAAACCTCCTATCCTGTTGACCCTTTCAAGAGAGGCCAGGAACTCTGGTAAAAGCTGAGGCCGAGAATCGAACTCGGAAGGATGCACCATGCCCCCAGTAGCAACCTCTAGCCTTCAGCAACGTAGATATACTCGATTGTATAGTCTTGATCCGTGACTTCATGGGTGTCCTCCGACCCGTCTGACTCGCAGGTTACATATAGATCCTCATATGAAAAACCGTCATTGTGGATCTGGTCCCTAGCGTCCTCCTCACTAGTCGCTCTGATTGTGTGAACACTGTGGCAGGTTACCGTGTGAGATACTTCTATTTCGTAATCTTGGGAACCTATTCCCCAGTCATTGCAGTAGTCCTCCAGGTCGCTCACCTGGCGATCAGTTAGGACTTCCCCGATATCCAGGGCCTCGTCTGTTTTGTGGGCGAGTATCATTGTCTCGATCTGATCCCTGCTGAATGGGATCAGGAGCATATCCGCCCCATGAGCGACCACGTTTGAGAGCCTTTCCTTATCGCCTAGAACGTGGACAGATACTTCTGTCGGTTCCTTGGTTATCTCTTTTCCATCAACTGTAGTGACGCTATCGGTTGGAACCCAGTTGGTGCCTAAAACGTGCTTAAAATAAATCATGCTGTACCCTCCAAAGGTAAAAAGTATTAAATGAATTACCCTAGTATTGTAACAGCATCACGAGGCATATGCCACATCGGGAAGTGTCTTATATATAGGGAGAGACACCAGGCTGAGCAGGATCTAGGAATAGGAGCTCACGAAATGGGAGAAGAAGGGCACCTTTTTAGACACTAAAAAGAGAGAACCTTACACGCCTGGGAGATGTTTTCACTAAACTAGTTTGAACTGGTTTGATTGTGTTTCGACTGGTTCGCATGGTACCAACTGAACCGAGAAAGTCGGAGAAACTAGCACCAGCTCACAAAAATAAAATTCCGTATTCCCTTGCCGTGGTGCAGGACAACAAACCGTCCTGCAGCACTACCAACCAGTGCCAATTAACCTGCATAAATACCCACCAAACTGTGCATAATTCTCAAGTCATTGTGGCATCTGCCACAACGGCACCACCTCAACACCATGTCAAAACGGCACCACCAATACAGCACAAAAAATTGCGGAAGGAACTCGCTAGTCGCTCGTACATATTATGTACCCAACCCCAAAACAAACGGAGCTTCGCACACTTTCCGCAACGTCCCCACCACAAATGGAGCTTCGCACACTTTCCTCCCTGGACCCCCCCCAGAAACCAAGAACGGGGGCGGGTCCAGCACCAAGCCGACACACACCAACTTGACGTAGCTATAGAATTTCCCCTATTTTCATGTAGCCAAGGAGGCACTAGTGAGAACATCATATAAAGAGATACTAGACAGTGGGGTCAATCCGATCCTAGATACAAGAGGACTTGCAAAATTTCTTGAACTTTCTACTTATACAGTCATAGACTACCGAAGAAAAAAAATTGGGCCGAAGTATCATAGAATTGGAAGAAGTATCAGATACCAACTTGTAGAGGTACTTGATTGGCTTAACAGCCATGAGGTTAATACAGAGCAGGATGCGACACTATGAACAATCAGCAATTAGCAGAGAAGTTACGATCCCGTGCAAAGTTTCTATCTGGGTTGGATTGGCAGTTAATGCGTGAAGCTGCGGATGCATTGGAGGGTTCTGGTTCTATGACTGGCGAATCTGTAATGGGACACTTTACAAAGCGTGGAATTAAACTACTTCCGTGGCAAACGAAGAAGCTATTAAGTAAGCCTGAAGAGTAGGGGGTATTTGTTTCTGGTATGGAAGGGGGGCTTGGAAGACCCCCGTAACCCCGTAAGTCCTTGCACAACAACGAGTTTTTCCTGTATTATTTTATAGCTGGGAAGTAGGGTATGGAAAACAGTAGGAAATAAAGTAAACAGTTAAAACAATAAAAACTATATGTGGAGGTCTTATGACTGAACGCATTGGGGACTATCGGAAACCTATAGCTTGTATAGCCTGTGGGCAGAGTCAGCAGCCTACGATCCTATGGCTTACCTGCGAATACTGTAGTATAGTTCTTGAGGAACATCCATACTTTAGGGGAGATGATGACACAGATAACAGCCGAGAAGGAAGAGACTGCCTTGGGAGACACTCTTACAGTTTACCATTGTCCGATTACTGAGATTGTCTATGTTCGGCAAAACACCGAGATTGGTATGACATCTATCCCAATGACTAAGTATTGGCAGAGGGCCACGGATGATGAGAGGTATGAGGCTAAACGAGCAGTCGAGAAGAAGTATCCATCCCTAGAGATGTGGTGGTGACAGCCAGAGTCTTGGTAGTATTGCTCTTCCTCTTGATAGCTCTTGCCTGTTCTGCGAGCATGAGTAATTGCTGGTATGGAGATCAGAGTGTTGTCTGCTGTTCAAACGGGAGGTGTATAGATGCCGTATCGCCTTAAAGGGAAAGCCGTTCAGGTCCAACGAAAGGGTGGGGTCTGGCACACGCTGAAAACTCACTCCACATTGAACATGGCAAAGAAGCATTTACGAGCTTTGAAAATTAACACAGGGAAATAAATGGCTGGCTTATTAGATGAGATTAACATTGAGAGTATGCCCGTAGATTCATCAGAAGTTATAGAAGAAGTGGTTACAGATACGCCATATGAAGATAGTCGATTCCAGGCTGCAAGAGACTTGATAATACAATATGAGAACTTTGCACCATTCGGAAAGATAGATCGCAGTGAAGGTAATCCACCAGAAACGTGGAAGTATCGGGCTGGCTATGGCAGTGATACTAAAACCCTTGAGGATGGTACTGTAATACCAGTTACAGAAAATATGCCATACTCAGTTGAAGAAGCAGATCGAGATATTGCTCGAAGACTAAGAGATGATTTTATACCAGCAGCTAATAACGTGTTTGGGCAAGAAAATATGTCCGTGATGCCAACACCAATATACGCTGCATTAATTTCTATAGCTTATAATTTTGGCGAAAAAAATATGAAAGGCTTGACTACACTACAGAGTGCAGTGGATAGCCTTGATCCTGATAAAATAGCTGATGCGATAGAAGGTTATTCTTCCTTGAATGAAGGTGCAAATGCAAAGCGTAGGATTAGTGAGGCATCCTTTATTAGAGAGGCAATGGATAATATCCTTCCACAAAAAATAGATGAATATAATCCTGGCATGGAAGAGTTTGATTCTGGTACAATGCAGCCGTGGGAAGGTGTCCCCTATAGACTTCCAGAATCTTCTCAAGAGCAACAGCCAGCAATGGCATCAAGACGTAGACAAAGAACTTTAGCTACAATCGCAGGACTAGAGCCATTACAGGCACTGAGTGGATTTAGAGGTTTACTAGGTCAGGATTAATGGATCTCGATAAACTCATAGAAGAGTGTCGAAAAAATCCAACACTATTCGTCACTGAAATGTTAGATGCCGAGCCAGATAAATGGCAGTCTGAAGTAATGGCTGCTGTCGCTAATGGTGATCGTGGGATTTCTATTCGGTCTGGTCATGGAGTCGGTAAGACCTCTTGCTTGTCTTGGTTAGCACTATGGTGGATTTCTTCACATCATAATGCGAAAGTCGTGATAACTGCACCAACATCTGCACAGCTACATGATGCATTGTTGCCTGAAGCGAAGGCATGGTTGAAGCAGTCACCTATCAAAGCGTTTACTGAGATGTTTACAATCAAGGCTGATCGTATAGAATTATCTGCTGATCCAGAACGTAATTTTATATCTGCTAGAACATCAAGGGCTGAACAACCTGATGCACTGCAAGGTGTACACGCTGAACACGTTCTGCTGATATGTGATGAGGCCAGTGGTGTTCCTGAACAAGTCTATGAGGCGGCTGGCGGTAGCATGAGTGCGTTACACGCCTCGATGGTACTCGCAGGAAATCCCGTTAGAAGTTCTGGATATTTCTACGATACGTTTCATAAGCTGTCTGATCGATGGACTACTTTTCATGTCTCTTGTGAAACCACAAAGCGTGTATCAAATGAGTACATCGATGAATGTAAGATACGATATGGGGAAGAATCGAATACATATCGTGTGCGTGTACTTGGAGAATTTCCTAGAGGTGATGACGATACAGTCATTAGTATGGATCTCACAGAGCAAGCAATTAATCGGGATGTGTTTCCAACCCAATATGGTTCAATTATTTGGGGTGTGGACGTAGCACGATTTGGAGCCGATGCTTCTGCATTATGTAAACGTAAGGGCAATGCTGTTGGAGAACCTGTCAGGCTATGGCGTGGGTTGGATACGATGCAACTTACTGGTGCCATCAAAGCAGAATATGATACAGCCGCTGAGAAGCCCGAAGAGATATTCGTGGATGCAATCGGACTCGGTGCTGGTGTGGCTGACAGGCTCAGAGAATTAGGCTTGCCAGCTTATGCGATTAATGTGTCTGAGAGTCCTGCAATGGGTGATACTTATTTGAACCTTCGGGCAGAATTGTGGTATAAGGCTAAAGGTTGGTTAGAAGGGCGTGATGTACGGCTACCCAAAGATGATCGCTTGAAGTCTGAACTAACAACATTGCGTTATACTTACACATCTAGCGGTAAGGTGAAGATAGAATCTAAACAAGACTTGAAGAAGCGTGGTGTTGCTAGTCCTGATGCTGCGGATGCATTTGTGTTGACCTTTGCATCTGATGCTGGTACTGCTATAGGGGGTAGATCGGGCAGAAGGATGGGTAAGTTAAAAAGAGACTTAGCAGGAATCGTCTAGGGGGTTAGGCTACTATTGGCGTGGTAGCCTAACTTAAATAAACAAAAGTGTCTCCCTCCACACGGGTGTTGCCCCTAGACTCACCACACAACAGATTAGAAAGATGAAGCCTCCTAGAGGTTTCTATTTCACAGTCATCAAGGGTTTCCCTCTGCAAGAGTTTCCCTTGGTGGCTGTTACTGTTGAACATTAGAAGAAATAACAGTAAGTTCGGGAAGCTAACTTTTAACAGAGTGGTATAATTTGGCGTATATAGACGAAGCTGAAACCGAAGCTGGTATAGGCATGACAGAGAGCAAACTACAAACTGTAGTTCGCCAGTACATCGAAGACGCTATCCAATTTATTGATGATGATATCAGTCCACTTAGGGCTGAGTCTACTCGTTACTACAATGGTGAACCTTTTGGTAATGAGATAGATGGGCGTAGCCAAGTAGTGAGCAGGGATGTGCGTGATAGTGTACAGGCAATGCTCCCATCATTGATGCGAGTATTTTTTGGTGCAGAGAACATGGTGGAGTTTGTACCCCGTGGACCCGAAGATGTAGGAACAGCAGAACAAGCTACAGATTATGTCAATTATATATTGCGTGAAGATAATGATTCAGTAGGAATATTTTATAGCGTATTTAAGGATGCATTAGTAAATAAGGGCGGTATTGTTAAATGGTCATGGGATGACTCACTTGAGGTACATACCTATAATTTTGAAGGTTTAAATGAAGCTGCACTTGGGTTGTTGCTAGAAGAAGAAGGTGTTGAGGCAGCCTCCGTAGAAGGGACACCTGATCCAACAATATCCCCAGAGCAAGCTGAGATGATGGCAGCACAGGGCATGGAGATACCCATGCTTTTTGATGTCGAGATAAAACGTCAACATAAAAGAAATAAAGTGCGTGTTGAGACAATGCCACCCGAAGAATTTTTTGTAGACTCGGTTGCTACTAGTCTCGATGATGCACAAGTTGTAGGTCATAGGATAATGGCTACAGTGAGTGACCTGGTAGCTATGGGCTATGAAAAGGATATGTTGGATGACTATCTGTCTGACGAAGTAGCGTTTACAGATAATGATGAATACTGGGCTAGATATCCAGATCGTACAGTACCAGGACCACTATCATCCCATGACCAACGCAGGGTTTTATATGTAGAAGCCTATTGCTATATAGATTATGACGGGGATGGTTTAGCCGAGCTAAGGCGTATTTGTACTGTAGGGTCAAACTACCATGTAGTAAACAATGAGCCTATTAGTAGCATTCCATTCGCTGTATTTGCTTGTGATCCAGAACCTCATGTGTTTTTCGGTTCTGATGTTGCAGACATGACGAAAGATATTCAGCGTGTGAAATCAGCAGTGCTTAGAGGTATGCTTGATAGCTTATCATTTGCGTTGTATCCACGAACTGGAATTGTCGAAGGGCAGGTAGATATTGATGATGTGTTGAATCCAGAAGTTGGTTCGATCATTAGAATGCGAGCACCAGGGATGGTCCAGCAGTTGAATGTACCATTCCTCGGTAGAGAAGCATTTCCAATGATGGAATATCTCGATCAGATGAAATCATCGAGAACTGGGCAAACTGGTGCATCACAAGGACTGGACCCAGATGTACTACAATCTACAACGAGAGCAGCCGTTACTGCTACGATGAAAGGAGCAGAACAACGGCTAGAAATGATTGCTCGCTTATTTGCAGAAACAGGATTCAAACCATTGTTCAAAGGTTTGCTACGACTTGTTATTGAACATCAAGACCAGGAACGAATGGTTAGGTTACGCAATGAGTGGATTCCTGTAGACCCAAGGGTTTGGGATTCTACGATGGATGTAAGTACTAATGTTGGGCTAGGCTCTGGTACGAATGACGAGCGACTAGGAACTTTAAATCAGATCGCATTAAGACAGCAGGAAATCCTAGAGAAGATGGGTCCGAACAATCCTCTGGTCGGGTTGGGTCAGGTGAGGCATACACTGGCCAAGATGTTGGAAGTGAGTGGGTTCAAAGATTCAGACCAATTCTTCAATCCACTACCTCCAGATTATCAGCCACCACCACCACCACCCCCGAAACCAACCCCAGAAGAACAGTTGGCAGAGGTACAGATGGTAGACATACAAGCTCGCACCGCTATCGACCAGGAAAAATTAAAACTAGACGCTGCGAAAGCTCAAATGCTTAACGAGCGTGAAACCACAAGAATAGCTGGCGATTTAGCGTTGCGAGAGAAGCAGTTTGAAGATGATGCTAACCTTGAAATACTTAGAGCAACAATAAAAGAAGAAACAGAAGGTGGATAATCTAACACCAGAGCAAAAAGGTCGCAGGGCAAAAGAAATTCTTGAAGATCCAGTCTTTGTCGAGGTCTTAGAAAAAACTAGAGAGAATATAGTTGCACAATGGACGTTAACAGACTTAAATGCAGTAGGCGTTAGAGAAAATTTATATATGCAAGGCAAAGGCCTTGATGAGATCGTGCGAGGACTCCGTACCCTGGTAGGCGATTGGGCGATGGAGCAATCTCGCAATGTTTCAAAATCTAAAAGAGGAAGGAAATCGTGAGCGAAACTACAACCACCAACCCAGTAGGGACCGAAAGTTCCGAAGGGAGTGGACGTAGGCGTAATTCTGGGGAGATTCAGGATGCACTTACCACAATACTCGGAGGAGAATACGCAGAACCTCAAGAAGAGGAACAGCACTCTGACTCCGATCTAGAAGATGGCATCGAAGAAGATGGCATCGAAGCTGAGTCGTATGAAGACTCAGAAGCAGTGAATGAGATGGACGAGGAGACTGATGGTGAATATTCTGAAAGTGAGAGTGCATCCTACCGTGTTATAATAGACGGCAAAGAGACGCAAGTCCCACTTGACGAACTCATATCTGGTTACCAACGGGGATCGTCATTCACACAGAAAAGCCAGGTATTAGCAGAAGAGCGTAAAAACTTTGAGGCTAATGCAGAGGCTATTCAGCAAGAACGTCAGTCATATAGTGATGTTCTCGCACAACTCCGACAGCAAATGGATGCTGCACAACAGCCGAACATTGATTGGGACCGTTTGGAAAAGGATAACCCCGTTCAATGGTTGAAGGAAAAACAACTTGAGAGAGATCGGCAAGGACAGGTCCAAGCAGTGCAAATTGAACAATCTAGGATGCAGCAACTTTTGCATGATCAAAATCAGCAAGAACTGGGTCAAAGATTGGAATCAGAACGTACCTTGGTGTTGGAGAAAATTCCCGAATGGTCCGATAGTAACATTCAATCTAATGAGCAAAGAGCGTTGGCAGAATTTGGTGCTTCTGTAGGTTTTTCTAGAGAAGAGCTAGATACGATCTACGATCACAGAGCCTTGATGGTTCTTCGTGATGCGTGGAAATACAACCAGCTTGTAAATGGTGAGAAAGTTCAATCGGTCAAATCTAAAATCAAAAACGCAAAGCCTGGTGGTAAACAAATTAGCCAACAGATGCGTGGCCGTAAGCATAAGGATCAGAGGGCGAAGCTAAAGCAGACTGGGAAGGTCAAAGATGCCGCTTCACTCCTTGGTGCGTTGCTCACGGAATAACTATAAGGAAATACAATGGCTTCATTAGCAACTACCTTCGAGACTTACCAGACCGTTGGTGACAGGGAGGATCTCAGTGATTTAATCGCTGATATTTCCCCAACGCAAACCCCGTTCCAAAGCAATATTGGAACTCGATCCGCTGAAAACACCTACTTCGAGTGGCAAACCGATGAATTGTCGGCTGCTGCTGCGGCTGGAGTGGTTGAAGGTAACAACCTGGCAACATTTAATGCGGTTTCACCCACTACTCGACTGGGCAATTATTGCCAGATAAATATGCGTGACTTCCTGATTTCGGGGACTCAGCAAAGGGTCGAGAAGGCTGGTCGTGCGTCTGAGGTGGGCTACCAAGCCGCCAAAGCCGCCAAAGAACTAAAACGTAACGTAGAGAAGGCCGCTCTCTGGAATCAGGGAGCAGTGGTCGGAGCTACAGCAACCGCCCGTGGAACCGCAGGGTTCCCAGCCTGGGTCAAGAGCAACGTGGTTGTGAATGCCGCAACCGCACCGACTTGGTCTGCTGGAACACCAATCCAGAGTACGGCAACGGACATCTGGGCCTTGGGAGCACCTACCGCATTCACAGAGGCAATGCTCCAGAGTGCGATGCAACAGTGCTACGAGTCTGGTGGTGAGCCAACGATGTTGATGGTGAGTCCCTACAACAAGACTGTTGTGAGTGGGTTCACAGGATTGGCTGGAAGTCGCTACAATGTAGATGCTGGTGCTTCTCCAACTACGATCATTGGGGCCGCAGACATTTATGTCAGCGACTTCGGTAATTTGAGCGTAGTGCCGAACAGATTCTTCACAACAGTAGTAGAGGCTGGTGGTTCGGCAATGAACGACTGGGGAATGTTGGTAGACCCAGACGAGGTGAAATTGTCTACCCTCCGCCCTTACTCTATAGAAGCACTGGCTAAGTCTGGCGATGCTGACAAGAGAATGGCCCTTATCGAATGGGGGCTTCAAGTTAACAATGAGAAAGCCCACGGTATGGTTGCTGGGATTACAGCGGTAGCATAACTCTAACCCCTGGACGGGTGGGGGCTTCGGCCCTCACCCCGATAGGCAGGAACCGATGAAAAGACTATTAGATCACGATAGGCTGGCGAACACCAAGCAATATTATCATTACGATGAGGTCACTGGTGATATTAGTCTTGAGACAGTACAGGACGTGACAGCCATCATAGAGAACAACAAGTATCTGTATAATCAGGTCGATGAGAGGGCCAGGTGGACTGATCCCCGATGTCCCTCTGTGGGGCAGGTGCAGTACGCCAGCGTCCCAGCCTTGGTTCTGCGGATGCTCTGGAAACAGACGCACGGATTTAAGGATCAAAAGGCATTAAAGAAATGGATGAACGATCCCGACAATAAACTATTCAGGACGAGGCCAGGTAGAGTCTAATGGCAATTTCGACATATGCAGAACTACAGACGGCAACGGCCAACTGGCTAGATCGCACGGACCTCACGGCTCGCATCCCTGAGTTCATCGATCTTGCCGAAGCCAGCCTGAACAGGACGATCCGAAATCATCAGATGATAACGAGGAACGATGCCTACTCGCTCGATGCTCGCTATGTCAATCTGCCCACGGACACGTTAGAGGTTGTGCGGATTGTCGTGGATGTAAGTCCACAGATTACCCTAGAATATTTAACACCCGAAGAGATAGCAGAGAGGCGTGGGGCAGGGGGCAATGGCCGTCCAGTCTATTTCACAGTTATCGGTGGGAGTCCTAACCAGATAGAGTTATTACCCTCACCCGACTCAACTTACACATCTTCGATTGTCTACTACACAAAGATTCCAGCACTAACGGACGTAGCCACAACAAATTGGCTATTGACCAACAACCCCGACATCTATCTCTTTGCGACACTGGTCGAGGCATTTCCCTACCTGATGAACGATGAGAGGGTGCCGATGTGGAATGCTAGGCTGGACAAGGCTCTGAATGAACTGAAGCTCCAAGGGGGCAGACAAATGCACACAGGATCGTCACTCCGAATGCGATCACGGCCACTAGGATAAAATTATGCCTACATACACAACAAATTTAGGACTGAAAGTACCCGTAGTCGGGAGTGATACTAACAACTGGGGTGACTTTTTGAATAGTGACTTGAGTTATCTCGATAATATATTCGAGGTCAGTGGTACTTCTATCTCTCTACTTATCGGTAATCAAGCCATCAACACTCCAACAGCGACAGGGCAAACAACCTTCACGTTACAGCAGATTAAATTGAGTGATGATCGGCCTATCGAGTTTGGGACAGGTCTTGATTATTGGCTGAACTATGACAGTATTAATACACAGTTTGAGTTGAACTCCACCGATGTAGATGGTGGTGGCACTAATGGCATAGTCTTCTATGTCGGTGATGGAACGGACGATGTTTTCTTCACTGGGACTGTAGACGCAGACCATCTGACAACCACTGTGCTTCGGGTGATGGATGGTGACGCAAGTGCTTATGTCCAGTTCTGTGCTCCAAGCGTAGTCGTTAAGAGCTATGCACTTTGTTATCCAGATGAATCAGAAGCAGTTGGAAAGGCTCTACGAGTCGGAGCCGTTGACACATCTGGACTTCTCGATGAAGTAACCCTGGAATGGTACTCTACCGACACGACTGGGTCATTATTAGACAATGCAAAAATATGGATAGGTGACACTTCTAATAATGCACAAGAAATTGCATTGGGTGGCGATGTTACCATGATTGCTGATGGTACAGTAACCCTAGGTGCATCACAAGCAGGAATTACGACAACGGCCAATTTGACAACTGTCGGAATTTTAGATGCTGGTTCTATAACCAGTGGATTTGGTGAAATAGACACAGGGGCCAATACAATAATTACCACTGGAAGTATTAGGGGTGGTAATATAATCGTTGACGATGCTGGCAAGTTGATGCTTGAGGATACTACTGGTGGTGAATACGTTGCGTTTAAGGCGGCTGGAACAACAACTTCTTACACGCTTATTATGCCAGCAGGAGTGCCGTCTGCTGACCAAGTGCTATCTGCTTCTGATGGTGGTGGTACAATGGCTTGGACTACGCCAGAAGTTGGTGATATAACTGCTATAGTCGCAGGTGCAGGAATGACAGGAACGTCCTTGGATGGCCCGATTCCTACACTGAATGTGATCGGGACAGCAGACAAGATTACAGTTTCTGCGGATGCTGTCACGATAGCTAGTAGCTATGTCGGGCAGACCTCTATTACGACTTTGGGAACGATTGCCACGGGTGTTTGGAATGGAACGGCTATTGCAAATGCAAACTTAGCCAACTCAACAGTGAGCTATGGTGGCGTGTCGGTTGCACTAGGAGCATCTGACGCAACTCCAGCCTTTAACCTGAGTGATGCAACAGCTTATGTGGGAGATTCTAGCTTGGTCACTACTGGAGTATTAAACTCTGGATCTATAGGCTCTTCATTCGGAGCTATTGATGTCGACTCTAGTGCAATTAGTGGTGGTGCAGGAACATTTAGTTCCGTAACTGTCGGTAGTGGAGCTAGTGGAACTATTAGTAGTGCTATCGTAAATGTGCGTGACTTTCTTGGACTGTATGATGCCGATGCTAGTCATTATGTATCGATCCAAGCACTAGATGTAACAACAGCTTCGTACACAATAACACTGCCAGCAGGAGTTGGTTCGTCAGGCCAAGTTCTTGAAAACCAAGGTTCAGGTACGCTAGAGTGGGTTAACCCTACTGTTGGAGATATTACATCAGTAGATAATGCTACAAATGGTGGATTGACAGTAACAAACCCAACGGCTGGTGATGTAACATTGGCCCTGGACTTCAGCGATCTAGCTACGATTGCCTCACCATATGTAAAGGTAGCCGATGACAGTATAGCATTCTTGGACGCTACTGATGGTTCAACAAATAGGGTTACGATACCTCAGTTGATGGCCGCAGTAGCTGGGACTGGAATAACCGCAATAACTAATCCTCTTGATACGGCATATGGTACTTTGACTGCCGACAACACAAACGCAAATGCTTTAACTGGAACCACGCTTGCATCTAATGTTTTAACTTCCAGCCTTACTACAGTCGGTATACTAGCTTCTGGCGGCATATCCTCTGGGTTTGGAGCTATTCATGTAGGTGCTTCCAATATTAATGGTGGAACGATTACTGCTGAGACAGCCCTCGTTGGAACTCTTTCAACTGCGGCTCAAACTAATATCACCTCAGTGGGTATTTTAGATGGCGGTTCTATAACCTCCAATTTCGGAGCTATAAATACTTTAAGTGCCATAACGACTACTGGTACTATGAGTAGTGGAATAGTTTATAGTGATAATGTAGTCGTGACAAACGGGGGTGTTGTTTCATTAAATGATGATAGTCTGTATTCAGTAAAACTCACTGCACCTAGTGCTGTTACAGCTACCTACACATTGACTTTCCCAGCAGGAGTAGGATCATCAGGGCAAGTTCTTGAAAACCAAGGTTCGGGTACATTGGCCTGGGTAACAACAGGTGGAGACATTACGGGCATAACTACGGCCACTGATTCTGGACTAGCAGGGGGTGCCACATCAGGTACTCCTTCCTTGTCTGTCGATCTTAACAATCTGGCTCAGATTGCCTCACCATATGTAAAGGTGGCCGATGACAGTATAGCATTCTTGGACGCTGATGGTGGTGGTGGTTCTGGTTCAACGAACCTCGTTACGATACCTCACTTGATGGCCGCAGTAGCTGGGACTGGAATAACTGCGATAACTGATCCCCTTGATGCGGCATATGGTACGTTGACTGCCGACACAGTAGCCGCAGCCGCAGTAACTTTAACTGGAGATACACTTGCTGGAAATGTTCTGACCTCAAGCCTAACCACTGTAGGCACTATATCCAGTGGTTCGTGGGCAGTTTCTGGTGCCAGTATTGCCGCACAGTACGGGGGGACTGGTCATATTAGTTACTCCGCTGGACAGATGCTTTATGCGGCTGATGCTAACACTTTACACAAGTTAGTGCCGACAAGTGCTGGTCATGTTATGACGTTAGCTACTAGTGGCAGTGACCTGATTCCATCCTGGGCGGCTCCAGCAACAGCAACCGCTGACGCAAGTACCCTTACTGGCACTACGCTTAATTCTCCAGTTGTAACTTCCAGCCTTACTACAGTCGGTGCTTTAATCGCTGGATCTATAGTCCCTGGGTTTGGGTCAATATCGACTACGGGAACTATAGCGACTACTGGAACACTTCGTGGTACTAGCATCTTCTTGGCAACGGCTGTAAGTGATAAATTCTATTTTTCTGATGATGCGGATGATCACACATATATGTACGAATCAGCAGCAGATACTATTTCACTAGTAGCTGGCGGCACTACGTCAGTATCGGTGACTGCCACTGGTACAAGTTTCAACGATACAAATATCACCAACGTGGGAAACATAGCTCTCGACCAAGTTTCCTCAGATGGAACTACAGCACCATGGTGCTTGGGTACAGGAAGCACTGGGGCAACAGAAGCTGCTGACTCTGTCGACAATGCTGGTCTGTTTATAAGGAGCAACGTGAACACTGGTTTTGGTATGGCACTTGGAACTGCTAGTTCTGGCGATGCCTATATTCAAGGTGTTTATCAAGACGGCACTAGTTCAAAAACAATCCACCTTAATCCTTATGCTGGTGGAGTTGCTGTCGCAGGAGCATTGTCCAAGGGATCTGGAAGTTTCAAAATAGATCACCCACTTCCTTCGATGAAGGACACTCACTCCCTCGTCCACTCATTTACTGAGAGTCCCCGTGCCGATCTGATTTATAGAGGATCTGTAGCTCTTTCTAGTGGGAGTGCCAGTGTAGACCTAGATGCAGAGGTCGGAATGGCGGACGGAACATGGGAGCTACTGTGTCGTGACCCACAAGTCTTCTTGCAGAACGAATCTGGCTGGTCAGCACTCAAGGGATCTGTCTCAGGATCAACGCTAATTATCACCTGCAAGGACACAACCAGTTCTGACATAATTAGCTGGATGGTCGTGGCCGAAAGGCAGGACGAGCATATGAAGGATTCTGGCACTGATTGGACAGATGATGATGGCCGTCCAATTCTTGAGCCACTGAAGCGAACTGGTTGAAGATGGGAATTGAAGAGGTGATTTCATATTTCCCAGCGATACTGGCCGCTGGGGCCGCCTATGGCGGAGTGAGGGCTGGTCTTAATGGAGCTAGGCAGTCCATTGTGCAGATAGAAAAGATCGTGACCCGATTAGATGAAAAGGTTGACGATCATGGTGAAAGGATTACTGTACTAGAGGTAGAAACCCGTAACTTAAAAGAGGACAGGAAGACATGACGTCAGAAGACAAGATGCTCGTCAAAACCGAAAACAGAGTAGAACTAAGTGAAGAACAGACTGAATTATGGAAGGCCATATTCGGAGAGCGACAGAAAGTCCAAGAACAGGCCCAGGCGTTGGACGGGAGAATACAGTCAATGATGGTGGCCGCTGGTTGGTCAGGCAACGACATTGTCGATGGTAATTTGTTGGACGAGAAGCCATTTTTTATATTAAAGCCCAGCGAGGCTAAAACTACAGAGTGAATATATGGCTGGACAGCAGTACGTTAATCTTCAGTTTAAGCCAGGACTGTTCAAGAACGGCACAGTCTACCAGGCACAGGGTCGGTGGTACGATGCTGACCTTATGCGGTGGTCTAATGGGGCCATTGGTCCCGTTGGTGGCTGGAGAACGTGGGGCTATGAAACTACTGCGGTAACTGGAGTTCCAAGGACGGCTATTCCGTGGCAAGACAATTCTGCGAATCGGTGGGTCGGGGTTGGTACTCCCAGCAAGCTGTACGTCTATGACGATGCGGCCTCCATCGCTGACATTACCCCAGCAGGGTTTGTTGCTGGACGAACTGACGCAGACCCCAATGACGGCTATGGTGACTGGAAATATGGGCGTTCCACATATGGCGATCCACGGCCCGACTTGGGCGTTCCACTGCCAGCGACTATCTGGTCGTTTGCAATGTGGGGCGAAAACCTAACAGGCTGTACGCCAACTGACGGCAAACTATACGAGTGGGATACGAGTGCTGGGACAGGAACAGTGGCTGCCCCCGTTACTAATTCACCCATAGGCATAATTGCCACATTGATAACACCCCAAAGAATACAAATGTGTTTCGGTGGTGTCCCAAGCACTGGTGTAGCGGCCGATGCGAATCCCCGTGAAATTTTCTGGAGCGATAGGGCTGATAATACAGACTGGACTGCGTCTAGCACCAACTTGGCTGGTGACCACATTGTTGTATCTGATGGAGAGTTATTAGGTGGTATCAATGTTCGAGGTCAGGTCTTAATACTTACTACAACCTCGGCACATACAGCAGACTATGTTGGATTGCCCTATGTGTTCCAATTTAATGATGTTGGGGACGATTGTGGTCCAGTCTCGATGAATGCTGTAGTTATAGCAAAGAATACAGCCTACTGGCTGGGCCGATCTGGTAACAACTTCTTTATGTACGATGGCTGGACCAAGGCAATGCCCTGTGATGTGCAGGAGCACGTTGACTCTACACTTCAAGATTCCCAGGCGAGCAAAACAGTAGGCTGGCATAACTCGCTCTACAATGAGGTCGTGTGGTTCTATCAGTCCACATCAGCTACCGAAGAAGATCCAGACGTAGACTCCTATGTCTCCTATAACTACCTGGAGAACCACTGGGCTGTCGGTAGTGTCGGCAGGACGGCTACAACTAGCCGTGGGATATTTGCCTTCCCAATATTATTCGACTCGTCTGGCAACCCCTATGAGCATGAGGTTGGTGGAACGTATGTGGATGTTGATACAACAACTTATACGCCCTATGTGGAGTCAGGCCCGATCCAAATTGGTGCTGGTAATGAGGTACTGACGGCTACATCACTGATACCCGATGTGTCGGCCCTTGGGGATATAACCTCTACTTTTTATACTAGAATGTATCCAACCGATTCGGACACGGCTCATGGTCCGTACCCGATGGCGGCACCTACTTCGGTGCGATTTACTGGCAGGACGGTCAGGATGCGTTGCACCTCTGACTCAGCGAACAACTGGAACGTGGGTGTTCCACGATTACAACTTCAACCTAATGGCAGACGATGACTGTATCTGGAGCATCAAATGCAACACGATTGCGACTTGGTAGACCTGGGGATAAATATGAGTCACAATCAGAGGCGAATAGAAATTTGTCGCTAGAATTGGCAGATAGAGCTAACTTCAAGAGGTTTGAAGATGTTGACCTTTCCAATGAGGAAAGGCTAATCTTAAAGAGTACTAATGGAAAGCGATGGATTGTAACTGTAAGTGATACAGGAACTCTAGGAACAACAGAGACAACTATACCTTTACGACCTTCCACATGACCTTTCAAGAGGATTGGGATGAGAGATCACATTTTATCGAACTGGCACTCCAGAAAAGTGGTGGAGCATATTCGATTGATGATGTGCATGAGTGTGTCGTAAATGGAGATGCACACTTTGAGCCAGTCGAGGAAGGGGGAGCTATCTTTTTCTTCCATGAGTATCCGAATAAAAAAGTGTTACGGATATGGCTTGCTGGTGGAGTGCTCGAATCAGATCTTACGCCCGTTCTGGACTGTGCCGCTAGAGAGGCAGATAGGCTTGAATGTGACGCAATCGAAGTGGAAGGTCGTAAAGGTTGGGAGCGAGTACTCCAACCTCACGGATTTAAACATAAACGCACAGTATTAATTAAGGAGCTAGAGAAATAAAATGGGACAAGGTGATCCTTCATACCAAAAGGAAAGTTTTACTAAGGCTGATCCAACTACACTCGAAAGAGAAAGAGAACTTTGGAGACGAGTTGAGAATGAGCAGCAGAGATCGGGCAATAATAGTAGCTATTGGGATAGACGATTTAATCCTTCTGGATCTACTTCCCGTCAGCAAAATACCAGATCGCAATATCCCTATCGGCCAGCTTTTAATCCTAGTGAGCAAGGGGGATTTTCGGATGAAACTACAGACCCCAGCCGCTACGATTCAAATATCGGTATTGGTGGTCATGGAATCGATGCAGGAGTGGGTTACAGACAGAATGAAGAAAGGGAACGCAACAGACGACATGCTGAGAATCTTGGCTTGACTGGTGGTGGAGAGGAGCAGAATCTTCCCATGGGTATTACAGCATACCAGAACATTCTTGGACAAAATTCTGAGGCAGCAAAATTAGCTCGCCATGAGACGCAAAATCAACGATTTGAGGAAGGATTAAATCGTCTTAGTTCAGAAAATGCTGAAGAATTTGGTGGCAGATCTCAAGTGCTGCAAGCACAGGCGTTAGGAGAGCACCAGAGAGCATCAAATCTCATTGATGTCGAGGAAGATCAGCGACTTGTTCAGAATCAACTGGCAGCGGCTGAGGGTCTAGCTGAAAGTGATCAGATATATGCGACTCAAGAGCGATTTAATCAGATGACTCCATATGAAAAGTTGGAGTATATGAATAGATTGAAAGGTACAACAGGAACGGAAACTCACAAAAGGAAAGTTGGTCCTTGGCAGCAAGGACTTGGTATGACACTGGCATCGGCTGGTCTTCTTGGTGATTTAAGTGGGGCGTATAAGGATTTCGGATTAGATTTTCTTAGCAGTGGCGATAAGGAGCCAGTAACTTAATGGCTCGCAATCCTGTAATAGACGCAAGTCTTGGATACTTGAAACAAAACTATCCCAATAGTCGGGTTACGGCTTTCAATGATCGCAACAAGGGAATTGGTTTTAAAGGACTATCTGACCCACCTGTGATAGATCCACCTGTGATAGATGTTAGTGAATTCTTAGAAATAGGACTTCCCCCAGAATCACGATTTGATGTTAGTGATATTCCAAGACCTAGAACTCCTGCTCCTCCAGGGTTATTAGAAAATGCTGCCCCTACTACAGAAGGGTTTAATGTGCCTAATTCTATGAATTCTCTTCTCAGAGAAGGTCATTTTGAGGGGCCACACAATATCCCTTCCACTCCTACAATTAATGCTGAAGCACCCCGTGAACTTTTAAGTAATATGAGTGATCCAAGAAAACAGGCATTCTGGGGTGGTCTGACGCAGTTTGGTTCAGAATTGATGACCAATCCTGATGGATGGGGTCCAGGTATGAGCAAGTTCCAGCAGAGCCTTCAAGCTGGGAGAGCACAATATAAGCAAGAAGCTATAGAAGCCGAAGAAAGGGAACGTAAGGCAGCCGAAGATGATCTTGCAGTAAGAAGAGTTGAGGCAGTGGAAGGAAGGCTTGCATTTGATATGGATACTGAAGCGGGAAGATTGGGGTTAGCTCAGAATACATTTGAGGAAAATGTACGACAATTTGGTCTAAGCCTTGCACAAAGAATGTCTGAGGCTGAGACAGAGGAAGAGAGAGCAGCACTAAGACTAGACCTTGACAAACGGACGCAGGATTATCGGGAAGATTTAGGAGATAGACAATACAACTTAAACGCAACAACTACAAACTTAGAAAATGCTGGTATAAGAGCAGACCAAGCAGCAGAACGATTATCCCGTGGAATACAAACAGATTTTGTGAAAGAGCTTAATGAATTAGACAAAGATCCAGAAGCTACCAATGATATGAAAAGGGCACTCATAGAGCATTATATGGTAAATAGAATTCCAGGGATGACTCATGCTCCTCATGCTACATCTATGATGCAGTTGCTTATAACTAGCCGTGAACAGTTAGATTCACCCACAAGTAAATGGGCCTCAGAAAAAGAACAATGGTATGATCTGGATAACAACTTACAGATTGTTCGTAGATTTACAGAGGGTGACGATGAGAATGCAGCATTCATATATGAAAGAAATTCTGAGACTGGAGAAATGGATGCGATAGAGGTATCACCATCAGAGTTGGGTTGGGACACGAGGAGACATGAAGAAACCCAAGATGAAACAACTGCTAGAGAAAGGGAATTCCTTAATCTTGCTATTGGTGGGGGTCGAGCACATAGTGCCCTGGTTTATGGAGTTCCTGGGCTGTCAGCACCAAATGGTGACTTGAGAATTGCTGGTGCTACAGCAGTACCCAGAGAAGAGGGTATGAGTCTTAAAGCATATCAAGAACTTTTAAGTACCCCCGAAGGATGGAAACAGGGTGAATTTGGAGGAGACGATTGGACAGCTTTACCTAAAGTTGTTATAGCATCTATAATGAATAGACCTACTGGTGATTCTCCAGAGGCATTCGGTCAATTTATTAGAGCAGCGTTGTTAACTGAAGGCTGGGCTGATACTCCAGCACTCGCAGCACACGTTGAAGCATTAAACTTCATTAATCCAATTGTTAGATACCTGTCTGGTGCCCAAATGACGAATCAAGAAGCACAGCGTTATTATGGTGCATTGGTTCCAGTCCCTGGTGAGCCACCACAAGTAAGTTTCGTGAAAAGATTGAGAAGAGAGACATTGCTTACATCGATGGGCCTCGATCCAAGAACAGGTGAGAAAGCTGTGGATAATGAGGAAAATAGGTTAAGACAAGAACAGGCTTCTATGAATCTGGGCTATGGAGGCAATCTAGTTCAAGGAGCCTTACAGATATTTGATCGTCCAGAAATAGAGGCTGGAGATGCTGCAGAGAGGTCAGGGCTATTGATGTCTTCTCTTATGAGGATGTATCCACCTGTAGCTGGAGAACTTAGCAATGACGATATGTCATTATTAATGACGGAAGAAACAGATTACGAGGTAACACAATAATATGGACTTATCTAAAGAACAGATCCTTGCAGAGTTACGAGCAGCTAGACAAAATGTAGCCCTCAAAGGTAAAACTCTTGATGACTTGACTGCAAATGGTAAAAAAACTTTTAAAGATAAAACAGGTGTGTCTATAGGCGAAGCCATACGGATGGAAAAATATGATACTGAAGAAGGGATTGATGCAACTACTGGGAGAAGACTTAGACAGTTTGCTCAAGGTGCTACTTTTGGATTAGGTGATCAAATAGCAGGGGTAGGTGCTTTTTTAGTACCAGGTGGTCGGGGATATCGTGAAGCTCAACAAGAATCTAAGGCTGGAATTGAAGAGTTTCGCAGAGAAAAACCCTGGGAAGCAGTAGCTTTAGAAACGGCTGGTGGTATAGCAACGGGAGTCGGCAGTGGTTTTACTGCTGGCAAACTTGGATTATCAGCAGCAACTTCTGGTTTGCTTACAAGCGGTGCTGCAAATACTGGGAGGCCAGTTGTGCAAGCAGCTTCTAGACTAGGTCAAGAGGTTGGTAAAGGATTTACATCTTCCCAGGGATGGAAGAGAGCTATACCCAACACGGTATTGGGTATCACAGAAGGTGCTATTTATGGCTCGGACTATGATTCTCCAGTGATGGGTGCTGGCATAGGTGGTGCAGCCCGTGGACTCATATCAGCTACTCCTTTAGGCCGTCCAATAGCTAGGTCGATCCGAGATCGAAGTGGGGATCTTGAAAAAGCGACAAATATACCACCTACTGGACTTTTGGATACAGCTAAAAATACACTGTTTAATAAATTAGATCCAAAGTTGCAAAAAAGAGTACGAAATGTCTTCGAGAGGCGAGTTCCCAGGGGTGTTGATGAAGGTGATCAAATGGCTATAGAATTAGCCAGGGGAACTGGAGTAATAAGAGATGCTGGAGAGAACTTGGGAGGATTTACGGGGACAACAGGTACGGGCAATCTTCTACCTATAGTCGGTCGTGGTACTAAACATTGGACTGAAACCGCTGAAGATATTGGTCAGTTATTACAGGCTCCACTAGAGCAACGAGGATTAATCCAAGATATAATAGAAGATGTTGGACAGAAGTCGTATGGTCCATTGGATAACTTGTTTAGCAGTGGGTTCCGAGCGACTAATAATAATATTGATGAGCTAAATAGACTTCATACTGGTGCAGATAAACTTACTGTCCGTGGTGTGAATAACACAGTTGATGGCGAAATAGGTAACTTAAGAGATCTTATATCTCGGATTGAGGGTAACGAAACTACAAAAGGTTTGTTCACAAAGGCCAAGACTGAGCTTGTAAATAATCCAAATGCAACTGTTACTATTAGAAAAATAGTACAAGGTGAACCAACACCTGTTCAGGTTGGGAAGGCTTCAACATTGCACTCAGGTAAACCTGGACCCTTTAAGGTTGTAAAAGAAGTGAAGAACGTAGCTGAATGGACAGCCGATGACATTCTTGAGGCATCGAAAGACCCAGCTTATCTTGCAAAATTTCTTGATGATTTAGGATGGAATGCAAACACAGGTAAGTTTACTAATCCTGGTCAACTCCCAGATTTAAGATCCATGCAACAGCTTAGAAATTCATTAAGAAAGAAGGTTGATCCAGAGGGTGGCAGTGGAGGAAGTGAACACGCTAGGATGGTATTAGATCAACTAGAGGGGATGATGGAACGACTGTATCCTGGGCTTAAACAAGCTGATGCACTTTTCTCTTCAGCCAAAAATATAGATGATGTTGTTAATCTAGCAGCAGGGCGTGGTACTAAGGTTGGATTAAGAAAAGTACCCGAAGAAACATTGGACGATTTGAAAAATGCTAGAGATCCAATTGGTGGGAATAACCCACTTAGCAGTCTTGAAAGTCTAACAACATGGGTTCGTAGCTTTGGTGCAGATGCTGCTCAAAAAGAGGCTCTTGAATCCCAATTCCTTGCTACTCATTTTCAGAAATATATTATGGGACCATTAGCGAAGGGACCAGGACTAGGAACAAAGAAAGCTGCCCAATTATTTGACTATCTTAATGGTCGTGAGGGTAGGGCTTATCTTGAAAGGTTTGTTCGGGATTCCGATCCTGGGATAAGAAAGCAACAGGCAGATTTGATCATGGATAATTTGAGATTACTAAGCATGAAGATAACTAATCCCAAAAGAAGGCAGACGATAATGAATGCGTTAAAATTGGCCTTGATAGGAGGAGCCGTTAGTCAGTTCTGGCCTAGTGGTGGTGGTGATCGAATAGATCCTGAACGCCCGACTTTTTAATATGTTCAAGCAACTGTTAGCTGACGAGAAGGGTAAGCTCTCGGCAGCCAGAACCTTTCTCGCAGTGTGCCTTGCGTTCACGGGGTTCATAATTGTGATCGATGCGTTGTTTTGGGGCGAAGTCCCCAATGCAGCCTACGCATTACTCGGAACCATATTCACTGGACTGCTCGCTTGGACGGCTGGTCCCAGGATTGCTCAATATCTCGGACCCCAGATTGGGGCCGTTGCAAAGGGAATCGGAGATGCCGTTAAACAACCTCGTAGGCCCGATCTCTTGGACAATGACCCGAAATTCCGAGAGAATGACGAGAGATGAATGGATAGAAGTTTGTGGAGACAAACTCCGTGAGCTAGGCATCAAAAACTTTACTCCTCTCGAAATCTGTGATGTAGATCGCACTTCTGGTAACACTATTCTACAAGCTCCAAATCTTGGGTTACTTGAAAATGCAGTCAAACTAATAGATATTCTATCATGGCTTCGTGAAGAAGAAGTCACGGCTCCTGTGTTGGTTAATTCTTGGTACAGAGATCCAGGCTATAACGAAGTGATAGGAGGTGTCGGTACATCAATGCACATTACTTGTGGTGCTGCGGATGTGGTTAAGGTTGGGTACAGTCCCAATCAGGTAGCTGATATGCTAGAGCGACATCCATTAAGCGAACTGTTTGGGATAGGCCGATACAAGACTTTCACTCATATAGATGTACGAGGAATGATCGGCAGACCGACTCCAGCACGATGGTAAAGATACCGATATGGGTATGGATAGCAGTTCCTACTTGCTTGCTTCTCTTTGTTTTTGTGAGCCAGTTAATTGAAGGTGCATACTGGCGTGGTATAGCTGAAGACGCTGGTATCAGAGTAGAAGAACAACAGACTGTGATAGACTCCATTTCATCTGAAGTCGATTCACTAGAAATAGAGTTAGATCGTGCTGATTCAACTATTATCGAAATACGCTCTCAGAACGAGATAGAGGTTGCCAGACTCATAGAGAGAGGTAGACAGGCACAAAGTCGCTCAGAAACGATTACAGCGACTCTCAGGCAGTCTTTAGACTCGATTCAAGTAGTAGAATTAGATGAGATCGTAGAGAATTACGAAATCCAGATTGCGGTGCTTGATTCAGTGATTGTTGAGGAGAGAAGAATGACGGCTGCTGAACGACTCAGGGCAAACCACGCATCCGAGCTAATCTTAGGACTACGCAAGACATTGGATGCCCATGAAGTCAAGGACATCATCCAAGTCAGACAAATCGAAGGCTTGTCAAAAGCTATGACTCCATCGTTTGGATTAAGGATCAAAGCTGACTGGTGGTTAGCGATAGCAGGGTTGGGGGTTGGATACGCCCTCTGGGGCGAGTAAGATGAAAGCAATAATACATATCAACCAACATAAGATTAGGAGCAACGCCAAGACTGGAGATAGAGAGCCTGTGATTACGGTAAAAACGTATAAATCCAACGAGTACGCTAAAAGCGTAAAGATAAGTGGCCCCAGTAGAGTAGTGTATTCTCCCGATAAGCCTCTGTCATGTGGTGCGAAAGTTTGGATTGAAACAGAGTATGATGACATAGAGCTATGTCTACAGTAATAGCAATTGCGAGTGATCTGCACTGCGGATCGACTATCGGGTTGTGTCCAGATACAGGTATTGAGTTAGATGACGGTGGTTGGTATGAACCATCTAATGCCCAGAAATGGTTATGGGAAGAATGGCAGAATCACTGGGACACTGTTAAGAGTTTAGCACGAAGGAACACCCTGCATCTAGTTTTGAATGGCGATTTAATTGATGGGGATCATCATTCTACGCCACAGATTGCTAGTCCATTGACAGGCATCCATATACGCACAGCAATGGAATGTCTGGGAGTGCCGTTAGCTCTCAAGCCGAAACAAATCCATGTGATGCGTGGAACTCCAGTACACGTTGGCAGATCGGCAGAGTCAGAGGAAGGAATTGCAAGGGCATTATCACAGCAGGGGTGGCCTGTAGTCGAAGATCCAGACACAGGAATGTACTCTAGCTACAGACGTAGACTCGATATTGGCAATGTCAGACTTTCAATAAGCCATCATGGACGCATGGGCCAAAGAGCAAATACCAGGGGTGGCTATAGCCGTCTGTACGCTTTCGATGTGTGGGCTGAAGCTACACTGGAAATGTGGCAGGAAATGAAAAGGGGCAACCTCGAAAAAGCATGGGATGAAAAGAGGCCAGCCGATATTGGCATCCGATCCCACAATCATCAGTACATGGATTCAGGCTATGATCATCGTGGCGTAACCCGAATGATTAGTACCCCTGCGTTTCAATTAGCTACCGAATGGGTCCACAGGATCGCAGTAGAAAACATGGCAAGTATCGGTATACTTGTGATCATTATTAGTGACGATGGCGAAATCGAGGTTAGACCTTTGCTGTCGAATGTATCTAGGGAAACTCCGATCCAAGGGAAACAATGAGCCACATAACT
>TARA_R110000787_G_scaffold63634_4_pt1 | contig 34954 bp, 28 predicted proteins | sample TARA_R110000787 | Tara Oceans TARA_R110000787 (sample SAMEA4397920) | marine metagenome | biome: Polar Biome; feature: [DCM] deep chlorophyll maximum layer (ENVO:01000326); material: water (ENVO:00002006), including particulate matter (ENVO:01000060) such as... | depth 35 m | reverse complement strand
GTATTGATTCGAACCCGCTGCCTGTGTGGTGTCGTGCGCCCGTATTGTCAGTGCGACTTTATCATGATGCCAGTCTGGCAGAGGTGGTTGGTTGTGATGAAGCGAGGGGTGTTCATCCCAATAATCCTTACCCCAACCGGCAGATGCTACAGCGCGATGAAAAAGCGCAGTGGAACAAATTTCTTGAAGAGTGGTTGGTGGTGTGTGTTAAACACGGTTATGTGCTTGAGCCTGACCGAGAGCTGGTCAATAGTGATGTCTAATCAGATGGTTACAGGGTGCAGGTAAGCAGCGGTATGTTATCGATCTTCAAAAAATTGCAGCCATGTCGCAAGCCTCCGCCCACCGTTTAGTACAGCTGACCGACCTCCACATCGGTGAGGATAGAGGTCATCGTCTGGCAGGTATCTGTACCTATGATAGCTTCCGACAGGTGCTTGCCGCTGTGTCCGCGCGGATCACGAGGCCAGATATGCTGATGATTACTGGTGACGTGGCGGCCCATGGCGCGGATCAGGCCTACCGCTTATTTGCTGAGCAAATTCGGTTTACGGATATTCCTTATGCCTGGTTGCCAGGCAATCACGACGATTTTGCTGTTATGCAGAGCGGTATTATCTCGGCGCCCTACTGGCCCTTGCTCGAGTTCGGTGAGTGGCGGGTGATTTCACTCAATTCCGCGGTAATGGGGCAGGTCGGCGGCACCCTCGGCAGTGATGATCTGGATTTTCTCGCCACCGCGCTGCGCCGGGAAAGCACACATCCAACCGTCATATTTGTGCATCATCCGCCTGTTGCCGTGGGCTGCGAGTGGCTTGATGAGCAGCGCATCAGCAACGCGCGGGATCTTGAAAATATCGTGGTTCAGGCGGGCAATGTGAAAGCCATTTTTTGCGGCCATGTGCATCAGGCATTTGCTACCCAATGGGCGGGTTGCCAGGTTTTTACGACGCCTTCAACGTGCTTTCAGTTTGCGGCCAATAGTGCGAAGTTTGCCATGAGTGACGATTTTCCGGCCTACCGCTGGATTGATTTGCACCCGGACGGCTATCTTGAAACCGGGGTTTGTCACCTGGAGCAGGCCGATCACGTGGTGGACCACGGTATGTCCGGTTACTGATTTTGCTACCTGATTCTTATAGATGACTTTATGTCACACGCCGATCAGGCTTGTTGTTACAGGCGATCAATAGTCATTCCGTTGTTGTTCGTAGTGCTTATCAATGGCAGTCATCCACAGCTCCCCGCCTAAGCTATCCATAAGCGCAGCGCAAACGCTATAATCCCCACTTCGTTCTCTGCTGGATCCGATTGACGCAACTGTTGACGTGACGTCGCTTCTGTATATACATGGTTTTAATAGTTCGCCTGAATCTGACAAGGCTCGGCTGACCCGGCAGTGGCTGGCTGAGCAGCGTCCCGATATTGACTTTATATGCCCTTTTTTGAGCCCCTTCCCCGCCGTTGCGATGGCGGAACTGGAGGTGTTGATGTCGCGCCTTGGCGAGCAAGTTGGTTTTATAGGCAGTTCCATGGGCGGCTTTTACGCCACCGCGTTGGCGGAAAAGTACTGCTGCAGAGCGGTTCTGGTGAATCCGGCAGTGGCGCCCTGGCAGGGTCGGGATTACCTGCTCGGCGACCAGCAAAATTATCATACAGGCGAAGTACACCATATTGAGCAACAGCATCTGGATGAGCTACGGAAATTTGATGTGGCGATGATCAGCGATCCGTTGCGTTTTATGGTGTTGCTACAAAGCGGCGACGAGGTGCTTGATTACCGCATGGCAGCCGCCAGGTATGCGGCATGCCGTTTGTTAGTCGAACAGGGTGGTGACCACAGTTTCCAGGGCTATGGACATCATCTCCCAGCGATCATCAGTTTTCTGACCGGTAAGGATCAATGTAGTCCATGAGCGAATATAACGCTGAAGATATCGAGGTGCTGACCGGGCTTGACCCGGTCAGAAAGCGCCCGGGGATGTACACAGATACCACTCGGCCCAATCATCTTGCTCAGGAAATCGTGGATAACAGTGTCGATGAAGCCCTGGCAGGGTTTGCCAGCACAATAGCGGTAACTTTGCATAAAGACGGCTCTGTAACAGTCACCGACGACGGTCGCGGTATGCCCGTAGATATTCACCCGGAACAAGGAGTGCCGGGAGTTGAAGTGATCCTCTGCACCCTCCACGCGGGTGGCAAGTTCAGTGACAAGAACTATCAGTTTTCCGGCGGGCTGCACGGTGTCGGGGTATCTGTGGTCAATGCATTGTCGCAGACGCTGACGGTCACCATTCGCCGCGATGGCCAGGTCTGGCAGATGAGCTTCGCCGACGGCAATAAGGCGTCTGATCTTACCGCTATCGATACCTGCGGCAAGCGCACCACCGGCACGGAAGTTCGGTTTTTACCCAATCCGCAATATTTCGACAGCGTTAAATTCTCTGTGCCCCGGCTCAAGCACATATTGCGCGCCAAGGCAGTACTTTGCGCCGGTCTGACAGTAGCCTTCACCGACGAGGCGAGTGGCGAGACAGAGAGCTGGCATTATCAGGACGGTTTGCCGGATTACCTTGCCAACGCCACCAGCGGTTGGGAAACATTGCCGACGGCACCGTTTACCGGTAGCAGTGCGGCAGTGAAAGAAGCCGTTGACTGGGCCGTGCAATGGCTGCCCGAAGGCGGTGATTTAACCCAGGAAAGCTACGTTAACCTGATTCCCACGGTGCAGGGTGGCACCCACGTCAACGGTTTTCGCACCGGTTTACTTGAAGCAATCCGCGAGTTCTGTGAATTTCGCAGCCTACTGCCGCGGGGTGTCAAGCTAACACCCGACGATATTTGGGATAGGTGTTGTTACGTGCTGTCTTCAAGGCTTAGTGACCCCCAATTTTCCGGACAAACCAAAGAGCGCCTGTCATCCCGCGAGGCCGCGCCGTTTGTGTCCGGCATTGTCAAGGATGCCTTCAGTCTGTGGCTCAATCAGCATACCGAAGAGGCCGAAAAACTGGCCGAGCTGTGTATCGGCAATGCCCAGCGACGCATGCGCACCAACAAAAAAGTGGCGCGTAAAAAACTCACCTCCGGCCCTGCGTTGCCGGGTAAGCTCGCCGATTGTGCTTCCGCAGATCCGGTGCTATCAGAGTTGTTTCTGGTTGAGGGTGATTCCGCCGGCGGTTCCGCCAAGCAGGCGCGCAGCCGGGAGTTTCAGGCCATCATGCCCTTGCGCGGGAAAATTTTGAATACCTGGGAGGTCGACAGCCAGGAGATTCTGGCTTCTCAGGAGGTCCACGATATTTCTGTGGCCGTGGGCGTAGACCCGGCCAGCGATGATTTTAGTGGTTTGCGCTACCACAAGATTTGCATTCTGGCTGATGCCGATTCCGACGGGGCGCATATCGCCACACTGATATGCGCTTTGTTCGTGCGGCACTTCCTGCCGCTGGTGGCGGCCGGGCATATATATGTGGCGATGCCGCCGCTGTTTCGCATTGATGTTGGCAAAGAAGTGTTTTACGCCCTGGATGAGTTTGAAAAAACCGGCGTATTGGCACGAATCGAAGCGGAAAAAATTGCTGGCAAAATACAGATCACGCGCTTTAAAGGACTCGGTGAAATGAACCCCATGCAGTTACGTGAGACCACCATGAATCCTGATACCCGGCGTCTGGTTCAACTAACCATTGAGGCGGGGGACGATACCCATCAGCTGCTTGATATGCTGTTGGCCAAGAAGCGTGCGGCCGATCGCAAAAGTTGGCTGGAAGAAAAAGGCGATTTGGCGGAAGTTGGTTAGACGGCAGTGTAACCGACCTCGAAAAAGCCGTCTGCCCTGCCACCACTTTGTTATAGCAAACTAAAAACAGAAGCCTATGCCAGAAAGCACGACAACGACAGAAACCGAAGAACGCACCCGGTTACGGGAATATGCCGAGAAGTCCTACCTCGATTATTCGATGTATGTGATTCTCGACCGTGCCCTGCCGCATATCAGCGATGGTCTGAAACCGGTACAGCGGCGCATCATCTACGCCATGAGCGAGCTGGGCCTCAAGGCACCCGCCAAGCACAAGAAGTCGGCGCGCACGGTTGGTGATGTTATCGGTAAATTTCATCCACACGGTGATAGCGCTGCCTACGAAGCCATGGTATTGATGGCGCAGGATTTCTCCTATCGCTATCCGCTGGTCGATGGGCAGGGCAACTGGGGTTCCTCGGATGATCCCAAGTCTTTCGCCGCCATGCGCTATACCGAATCGCGACTCACGCCCTTTGCCGATCTACTCCTGGCTGAGCTGGCGCAGGGTACAGTGGACTGGCAGGCTAACTTTGATGGCTCCCTTGAAGAGCCAAAAATTTTGCCCGCCCAGGTGCCCAATGTTCTGCTCAATGGTGGCACTGGCATTGCCGTGGGTATGGCCACTGATATCCCACCCCACAATTTACGGGAAGTGATCGGGGCCTGTATTCACCTGCTGGAAACGCCGAACGCCGGAGTGCGCGAGTTGTGCCAGTACATACCGGCGCCTGATTTTCCTACCGATGCGGAAATTATTTCGCTGCCCGAGGATATGATTACCGCTTACACCACGGGGCGAGGCTCGGTTCGTATGCGCGCCAGATGGATCAGGGAGGATGGCGACATTGTGGTCACGGCGCTGCCGTATCAGGCTTCGCCAGCAAAAATTCTTGAGCAGATCGCCGGGCAGATGACGGCAAAAAAATTGCCGATGGTGGCGGATCTTCGTGACGAATCCGACCATGAGAACCCGATTCGACTAGTTATTGTGCCGCGTTCAAATCGAATCGATAGCGAGGCTCTGATGAGCCACCTGTTTGCGTCCACCGATCTCGAGCGCTCACACCGTATCAACCTCAACATGGTTGGTATGGATGGTCGGCCAGGCGTCAAGGCGCTTAATACGATACTGGGTGAATGGCTTGAATTTCGTCAACAAACGGTGCGGCGTCGGCTGGAATACCGACTGGAGCGAGTGCTAAGTCGTCTGCATATCCTCGACGGCCTGCTCGCGGCATTTCTTAATATCGACGAAGTGATCGCAATTATCCGCTATGAAGACGAGCCAAAAGCTGAGTTGATGCAGCGTTTTGCGCTTGCAGATCTACAGGCCGAAGCCATTTTGAATTTGCGCTTACGTCAACTGGCGAAACTGGAAGAGGTGAGAATTCGTGCTGAACAGGATGAGCTGAGTGCAGAGCGCGACGAGCTGGAGAAGATCCTCGGTTCGGCACGGCGTTTAAAAACCCTGGTGCGCAACGAACTGCAAAGCATCGCGGAAAAATTCGGTGATGACCGCCGTTCTCCGATCGTGCAGCGGGACGAAGCTCAGGCTTACCGGGAAACCGACTTGCTCATTTCGGAACCGGTGACCGTGGTGCTGTCAGACAAGGGCTGGATCCGTGCCGCCAAAGGTCACGATGTCGATCCGCAGAGTTTAAGCTACAAGGCTGGCGACAGCTTTTTGTGTGCCGCCTATGGGCGCAGCAACCAATTCGCTGTGTTACTGGATTCGACCGGGCGAACCTACGCTTTAGCTGCCCATGGCTTGCCTTCGGCGCGGGGGCAGGGGGAACCAGTGACCGGGCGAGTGAATGCAGCGTCAGGCGCGACATTCTGTGGCGTGCTATTGGGCGAGGGTGAGCAACGAGTATTGCTGGCAACCGATGCGGGCTATGGTTTTGTGGCCAGGCTGGCGGATCTGGTGACCAAGAATCGCGCCGGCAAAGCCGCCATCAATATTTCCAAAGGAGCCCGTGTGCTACCTCCGGTGGCGATTGAGGCGCTGACTAACAGCTTGGTGGTGGCAATCAGTAACGAGGGCCGCATGCTGGCTTTTCCAGTTGGTGAGCTGCCCGAACTGACTCGCGGCAAGGGCAATAAAATTATTAATATTCCCGCTTCGAGGGTTCAGGCGAGGGAGGAATGGGTAGTAGCGATCACTGTAGTGGCAGAGAGTCAGCAACTGGTCATACACGCTGGCAAGCGGCACCACGCGTTGCGTCGGGCGGATCTGGCGCATTATTGCGGCGAACGCGGTCGCCGTGGCAATAAACTGCCCCGCGGATTCCAAAAGGTGGATCGTGTGGAGGTCGCCGAATAATAAAGGGCCACACTACAAAGCACCCATTGCGAGATACCCGCGGGTCGAACAAACGCTGTTTACCCCTGTGGGTGGTTCAACTATAGTTAATCGGCTAAACCCCCCGCTCGGGAAGCACGCTGGGTTCGCTCGGCCATCTGGCCTGCCCGGCAGTGTTGGACAAGTAGTTGTAAGTCAGTCTTGTTGTGCTGCCTCTGTCTCCTCCCCAATAAGTGGCAAAACTAAAAATTGCGGGGTTCGTCAATTAATCAAGAGGTTCGTCAATGGCAGATCTAGAAACATTTAGACAAGAAACTCGTACCTGGCTTGAAGCCAACTGCCCGCCATCCCAACGTTTGCCTGCGGAAGAATTTGAGGATACCTGCTGGGGTGGCACCAAGTGGCGGTTTGTTAATGAGGAGCAGAAAACCTGGCTTGAGGTGATGGCTGAGCGCGGCTGGACGGCGCCGGACTGGCCGGCTGAGTACGGTGGTGGTGGGCTGGATCGCGAACAAACTAAAATTCTCCGCCAGGAGATGAGCCGCATCGGCGCGCGTGCCCCGCTGTTTAGTATGGGCCTGTCAATGATTGGCCCAGCCTTGCTGAAATATGGCTCCGAGGCGCAAAAGCAGCAACATATACCAAATATCGTGCGCGGCAAAATCTGGTGGTGCCAGGGTTACAGTGAACCCAACTTTGGTTCTGACCTGGCGGGTCTGCAAACCCGCGCAGAAGACCAGGGTGATCATTTTCTGGTCAATGGCCAGAAGGTCTGGACCAGTTACGCCAACATGGCGGACTGGATGTTCTGCCTGGTGCGCACCGACCCAAATGCCGCCAAGCACGCGGGGATCAGCCTGGTGTTATTCGACATGAATCAACCGGGCGTCACGGTGAAACCTATTCGACTGATCTCCGGCAAGTCGCCCTTCTGCGAGACTTTTCTGGACAATGCGCGGGTCGAAAAGAACCAGCTGGTTGGTGAAATCAACAAGGGCTGGGAAATAGCTTCCTACCTACTCACCCACGAGCGAGAAATGATTGGCAATATGGGTCAGCGCGGCGCCAGGGAAAAGCAGCTTCACGAGTACGCGATTGAACAGGTGGGGCTGGAAAACGGTCAGCTCGCCGACAGCGCTCTGCGCACGGATCTGGCCCGATGGCAGATGGATGATCTGGCGTTTCAGCTTACCGCTGAACGTATCGGTGATGAATCCAGGGCGGGGCACGGGGTTGGTGCTGCGTCATCCATGCTGAAATATGCGGGCACCGAGCTGAATAAGCGCCGTCACGAGTTAACCTTAGGTGTCCTGGGTACTCGCGCATTGGTCTGGGAGGGAGAAGCATTTCGTGACGGGCTAGTGGCCAGTCAATGGTTGCGTACCAAGGGTAACTCCATTGAGGGCGGCACGTCGGAGATTCAGCTCAACATTATCAGTAAGCGCATTTTGGGTCTGGGCGCCAGGTAAGGGGTAAGTGATATGGCATTGGTATTGAATGAAGAGCAACAAATGCTCAAGGAATCTGCGAGAGGTTTTCTCCAGGAGCATGCCCCGGTCGCTGCCCTGCGGGCGCTGCGAGATCAGCGGGATGAAGTGGGTTTTTCCCGGGCACTGTGGGCCAGTATGGCGGAGCTGGGCTGGGCCGGTATTCTGGTTGATGAAGCCTACGGTGGCCTGCAGTTTGGCCACGTCGGTATGGGGCAGGTGGTGGAGGAAAACGGCCGTACCCTGACGGCTTCGCCGCTGTTTTCCACAGCGATACTGAGTGTGTCAGCTATTTCGTTGGCGGGCAGTGACGAACAGAAAAAAGCGCTGTTGCCAGCCATTGCCGCTGGTGACCTGGTTGTCGCCCTGGCCGTTGATGCTGGTGCTCGGCATAACCCTTCGTCTACCGGCGTGAGCGCGCAAAAAACCCCCGAGGGCTTCTGCCTGAACGGTGAAAAGCAGTTTGTCATCGACGGTCATGTTGCCGACAAGTTTATTGTGTCGGTGCGAACCGGGGGGGCGGAAGGTTCACCCGAGGGCATCACTCTGTTCGCCATTGATGCCGACACCGCTGGGGTCGAGGTGGAACGGGTGTTTATGGCCGATAGTCTGAATTCAGCGTTTGTCCGCTTTAACAACGTCAATGTCGCCGGGGACACTATGCTCGGCGAAGTCGGTGCAGGTTTTGCGGCCCTGCAACAGGTGCTCGATATCGGCAATGTGCATTTATCCGCCGAGTTGCTGGGTTTGTCACAGGAAGTGCTTGAGCGCACTGTGGCCTACATGAAGGAGCGCAAGCAGTACGGCGTGTTGATCGGTTCATATCAGGCACTGCAACACCGCGCTGCGCATCTGTTTAGCGAAATAGAGCTGGCCAAATCAGTCGTCATAAAGGCTTTGCAGGCACTGGACGAAGGCGCTGAGGAGACCCCGCTGCTGGTGAGCCTGGCGAAAGCCAAAGTCAGCGAAGTGGCGACGCTGGCGACTAACGAAGGCGTGCAACTGCACGGCGGCATTGGCATGACCGATGAACTGGATATCGGCTTTTTTATGAAGCGGGCGCGTATCGCCGAGCAATTGCTGGGCGACCAGCGTTATCATACCCGTCGTTTTGCCGCGTTGAATGGCTATTAAAGCTAACGGGCCAGGGCAGACTACAATGCAGAGCAGACAAAAGCTAAAGTAATCCAGACCAAAGTTAATTCGAGGAGAGAAACATGGCGTTAAAAATTGATACCAGCGATTTACAATCAAATGTAGGCAAGGATTGCGGAACATCTGACTGGTTTGAGATTGACCAGCGGCGTATCAACGATTTTGCCGACGTCACCAAGGATCACCAGTTCATTCACGTAGACCCGGTGCGCGCAAAGGAGTCACCCTTCGGCGGTACGATCGCCCATGGCTACCTGACGTTGTCGCTGCTGGCCTATTTCATGCAATCCGGTGGCGTTGGCGTCGATATTCCGAATCGCAAAATGGGTGTGAATTACGGTCTGGACAAGGTGCGCTTTTTGCAGCCGGTGCCGTCCGGGGCGAAAGTACGGGCAAAAGCGAAACTGGCGGAAGCCACGGAAAAAAGCCCGGGACAGTATTTATTTAAACTCGAAGTGACCGTCGAAATTGAAGGTGCGGCAAAGCCCGCCCTGATTGCTGAAACCCTCACCATGATTTTTACGGGCTGATTCGCCGCGCACTGGAACCGAATGGAGAAAACACATGACAATACGATTTGATGGCAAAGTGGCAATCGTAACCGGGGCCGGCAATGGCCTGGGTCGATCCCATGCGCTGGCGTTTGCCGCCCGCGGCGCAAAAGTGGTGGTCAATGATCTCGGTGGTGCCCGCGATGGTACCGGTAGTTCAAGCGAAGCGGCTCAGGAGGTGGTTGCGACCATCAAAGCGGCCGGTGGCGAAGCCATCGCCAATGGTGCCAATGTAGCGGATTTCGATCAGGTGCAGGCGATGGTCAAGCAGGCGATGGATGCCTGGGGCAGAGTCGATATTCTGGTGAACAATGCCGGTATTCTGCGCGACAAGTCCTTTTCTAAAATGAGCATGGAAGACTTCAGGCTGGTGGTCGATGTGCATCTGATGGGCGCGGCATACTGCTCTAAAGCTGTATGGGAAATTATGAAAGAGCAGAATTATGGCCGCATTGTCATGACCTCATCATCGAGCGGCCTGTACGGTAACTTCGGCCAGTCTAATTACGGTGCGGCCAAACTGGCGGTCGTGGGTTTGATGAACTCGCTGGCCCAGGAAGGTGAAAAATACAACGTCCGGGTCAATTCACTGGCGCCCGCGGCATTGACGCGGATGACCGAAGACATTATTCCGGATCCACGCGCCGCAGCGGCGCTGGTGCCGGAGCCGGTCAGCGCCGGCGTGCTGGCACTGTGTAGCGAGGATGCGCCAAATAAATTCGTCTTATGTGCCGGTGCTGGCGGTTATGCGAGTTCCCATCTTTATGAAACTAAAGGTATTTATCTAAGCCCGGCCGATCAAACCCCGGAAAAGGTGCTAGAGCACTGGGCAGAACTGGATGATGATACCGATGAGGAAAGGATTACCCAGGCCCTGCAACAAACTGGCAAATTCATCAAAGCCGCGCTGGCCGATCTGGACAGCAAGGCCTGAAGCGCTTCGGGTAACAATTAACGGAGCCAGGTTGACCGGTGGAACCGCAAAAGAAATTGGGCGGAAAATTCACGCGACTAAATTCACGAGACTAGAGGACAGTTATTATGAGAGAAGCAGTGGTAGTGTCATCAGCAAGAACCCCGATCGGTAAAGCCTATCGTGGGCTGTGGAACGACACCGAGGCACCAACCATGGCGGGTATATCCATCAAGGCGGCAATGGAGCGCGCCGGTGTTGATCCGGCAGAAATAGATGATGTGGTCATGGGCTGCGCCCTGAGCCAGGGCACCGGGGGTTACAACATCGGTCGCCTGGCCGCGTTGTCTGCTGGTTGTCCGGTCAGCGTCAGTGGTATGACCATGGACCGGCAGTGTTCGTCGGGTTTGATGTCCATCGCTACTGCCGCCAAGCAGATTGTTCACGATGGTATGAACATTGCCGTTGGTGCAGGCGTTGAGCATATTAGCCTGGTGCAGAACAAACATCAGAACGGTTACCGTGCTCAGGATCCAAATCTGATCAGGATGCACAAGGACATTTACATCTCCATGCTCGAAACCGCAGAGATTGTCGCCAGGCGCTACAACATCAGCCGCGATTTACAGGATGAATACGGGCTCCAGTCTCAGCAGCGCACTGCCGCCGCTCAGGAAGCCGGGCTGTTTGATGACGAAATTGTTGAAGTCACGGCGATGATGAAACACGTCGATAAAGCCAGCGGCAAAGAAGCCCTGGAAGAAAAAACCCTCAAGCTGGATGAAGGTAATCGACCGAGCACTACCCTTGAAGGTCTGGTGTCACTAAAGCCGGTTTTTGAAGGTGGCTGTATCACTGCGGGCAACGCCAGTCAGCTTTCTGACGGCTCCGCGGCCTGTGTGTTGATGGATTCGAAAATGGCTGAACAGCGCAACCTTGAGCCGCTGGGTATTTATCGAGGCATTGCGGTCGCCGGTTGCGAGCCTGACGAAATGGGTATTGGCCCAGTCTTCGCTATTCCCAAGTTGCTCAAGCAGCACAACTTAAGCGTTGACGATATTGGTGTCTGGGAATTGAACGAAGCCTTTGCTGTACAGGTAATTTATTGTCGTGATCAGCTCGGTATTCCCAATGAAAAGCTTAATATCAACGGCGGCGCGATTGCTATTGGTCATCCGTACGGTATGAGTGGCGCGAGAATGGTTGGCCATGCTTTGCGGGAAGGCAAGCGCCGTGGTGAAAAGTATGTGGTTATCACCATGTGTGTTGGTGGCGGCATGGGCGCGGCGGGTCTGTTCGAAGTCGTTTAATGTTTAACGAGACATGCGGGTGTCTGTGAACCCGCGTGTCTCGATCTACTGCCTATATATAAGATTGCGCTATAACTGTCGCAACTGCGCGCTCCAGAACGGGCTCAAAAACAGCTCACAAAAATAAATTCAGGCTGTAACTTCCGACGTGCAGTGAGGGCATCGAACAGCTTTGAGAGGAATCTCGGAGCAGCACTTACTGCACTCTTTGGTGGTTGGCTCCGCGGCGGCTGCCGGTTCTTCTCTTTTTGCGGAATTCACGCCTTTCACGAGCATAAAGACCGCGAAAGCGACGATTAGAAAGCTGATGACATTGTTGAGAAACAAGCCGTAGTTGATGGTTACTGCGCCCGCGGCCTGCGCGTCCGCCAATGCCGCAAAAGTGGCGCCGTCATCCGCTTTGAGAAGCAGGAACAAATTAGAGAAATCTACGCCGCCCAGCAGTAACCCGATCGGTGGCATGATGACGTCGGAGACGAGGCTTTTGACGATAGTGCCAAATGCGCCGCCGATAATAATTCCAATCGCCATATCGAGTACATTACCTTTCATTGCAAATTCTTTAAATTCCTTAAACATGTACGCCTCCAGCGAGTTGGTATTTTAATTTTTTGAAACACATGGTCGATGCTTGTGGGGCAATCTAGCGTTATCCCAACTTGAAGTCTACAGGCGCGCGTAGATCAAATGTTAAGAAATGTTAAGTTATTGAGCTCCGCGCGTACCCTGTGCTCATAGAGGTATGTAGATTCTAACTACGGTAAAATAGGCCCTGTGCGATCTTATACGTGTCGAAAATCGCGAAACGAGGAGATAAATATGGCTCAATTTGGTGGTGATCTGGAAACTATAACGTCGTGGTTAATGTTGTACGGTGTAAAAGTCATCGGCGCGTTGTTTATTTTTATTGTTGGCCGATGGGTCGCCAGAAAAATCAGCAACGCAGCAATGAAACTGATGACGCTGCGGCAAGTAGACGAAGCACTAGTTAAATTTTCGTCAAATTTAGTTTACTTTGCACTCCTGGTATTTGTGGCGATTGCTGCTTTGGGGCAGCTGGGGATTCAAACGGCATCTTTTGTCGCTATCATCGGTGCCGCTGGTCTCGCTATTGGGCTGGCCATGCAGGGTAGTCTGTCGAACTTTGCGGCCGGCGTTCTAATCATTCTTTTTAAGCCTTTTCGCATTGGCGATTTTGTTGAAGTCGCGGGTACTGCAGGCAGCGTGGTGAGTATTCTGATTTTTACAACGGAACTCAAGACCGGCGATAACAAAAAAGTTATCGTGCCTAATTCGAAGGTGTTGGGTGATGTGATCACAAATTATTCCGCTAATGCAACACGCCGCGTGGATCTCGTTATAGGTATCGGTTATGGCGATGATATTGACCGAGCCAGGCAGGTGATCCGTGATGCCATTGCCGAAGAGGGGCGAATTCTTGCGGAGCCTGCTCCGGTAGTGGCGGTGATTGCACTTGCCGACAGCAGTGTTAATTTCAACGTACGACCCTGGGTTCATACGACTGATTATTGGGAGGTTTACTGTGATTTAACCGAAGCAATAAAAAAGCGATTTGACCAGGAAGGCATTTCCATACCTTACCCTCAGCGGGACGTTCATATTCATCAGGCATCAAGTTAGGAGACGTTGTTGGTAGGGGTGTTGCAAAGTTGAGATGTGAATTACGCACATGGTTGGTTTTTGAGGATTTTCTTAATGGTTAGATAACTATTGCACGGCGCTATGGCTTGAGCGGTTTGCATTGCATTCAGCCCGATGGTTTCGATTAAACCTGAGCGCGGGTACAGTGACCGTCAAAGTGACGAGAGGAATGCGCGCCCCGGCAGTTCCCATGAAAAACCGGGCCATCAGGGCAAGACCCTTAGACGGGACAGAAAATCAGTGCCGGATCGCCACGATAAGGAATCGATACAACGCGAGCACCGTAACGATGGCAATAATTGTCGCCAGGTTGATGATGTTACTTCTGGCCTGGCTAAACAATGGGATATGAAGGCGGATCAGCCGCGGAAAGAACTGGAGCGAGGTACCGGGAAAGGCCAGGAAATGCGCGAAGAACATCGCTGCAAATGGTGGAAGTTCTGGGAGTAGGTGCGGCTGCTACTAATTAATGTGGCTGGACAATTGACGGCAACAAAAAGGCCGTTATCCCGGCCTTTTTGTTGCCGCGACCCGTTTCACCCAGCCATAGAAATACCGCCGCTGACTGAAAGCGTCTGCCCTGTTACATAAGCCGCTCCATCTGATGCCAGATAAGCGACGGCATTGGCAATATCTTCTGGCTGCCCCATGCGTTTGAGTGGAACATTTTTTTCGATAGAGGCAATACCCCGGTTAGCCAGTTCATTATTCGCGGTAATTTCCTTGATCAGCGGCGTGTTGGTGATACCCGGACATACCGTGTTGACAGTGATCTGGTTGCGTGCAAATTCACGAGCCAGTGTTTTTGAAAATGCGATCAATCCGCCTTTGGTGCCAGAATAAATCGCTTCCAGTGCTGAGCCGATACGCCCGGCATCAGAGGCGATATTGATCACGCGGCCGCCGCCAGCTGTAATCATTCCTGGCAAAAATGCGCGGCAAACTCTGACCGGGCCGGTGTAATTAATAGCAATGACTTTATCCTGAAAGGCCTCGTCGGTTTCCAGGAAGGGCATGAGGTTATCCCAGCCCGCGTTGTTGACCAGGATGGTGGGTGTGCCGACATCTTTGCTGATTTTGGCCGCCGCCTGGGTCACAGAATCTGGTCTGGTGACGTCCATTTCGATGGCGTAACCGCCCAATTCGTTGGCCAGCGTCTGTGCACCGGCGGTAGAGATATCGCTGACGATTACCTTGTGGCCAGCACTGGCCAGGACCCGGCAAATCGCCTCTCCGATACCGCGGGCGCCACCGGTGACCAGTGCAATCTGTGGTGTTGTGTTCATGGCTCGATCCTCTCAACGGTTAAAGTTGTAGTAATTCAAAGTTTGATTGTTAATGTTTTGATCCATGCATGCTATAAATGACGCCGACGCTAACTTTATCAGGTGTTAGTTCGAGCGTGTCTAAACGCCTATAGCTGGGTTAGTTGCTCGGTGACAGCGGTATGGGCAAAGCGCCGTTTTCGACGGTAAGGAAAGACGTCGACTACCGCGCCCTCGCGAATTTGCTGCTGCAGGCCCTGCCAGAAGCTGGCGTCGTAAATGTCGCTGTGTAATTCCTCGAAAGCTTTTCTGGCTACGGGATTGCCGGAAAAAAACAGGCGAAATTCTTCCGGAAAAACGTCGGCGGGCCCTACCCCGTACCAGGGGGTAGCGGCCATGGTTTGCTCTTCGGTTTGCGGTTCCGGAATGCGGCGGAAATTGCACTCAGTCAATGGACAGATTTCGTCGTAATCATAGAACACTACCCGTTGGTGTCGGGTAACGCCAAAATTTTTTAGTAGCATATCGCCGGGGAAGATATTGGCTGCGGCGAGCTGTTTGATGGCATTACCGTATTCTTCAATGACGTTGCGGGTCTGCTCTTCGTCAGCGGTTCTGAGATACAAATTAAGGGGCATCATCCGACGTTCAGTGTAGAGATGGCGAATAATGAGTTTGTCGCCCTCGATGGCCAGTTGGGACGGCACGACCTTGTGTAGCTCGTTGAGTAGTTCGTCAGAAAAACGGGCCAGGGGAAAGCTCAGATTATGGAATTCCTGGGTATCAGCCATCCGCCCAATGCGATCGTGATAAAACACAAACTTGTATTTTTCTCGGACGATATCGTGTGTCACTTCCTTGGGCGGCGCAAATTTGTCTTTGATCACCTTGAAGACAATGTCATAAGATGGCAGCGTAAATACGCTCATCACCATGCCCTTGATGCCTGGTGCGATGATGAACTGATCGTTTGAGTTGCGCAGGTGTTGCACCAGTTCCCGATAAAACTCAGTTTTGGCGTGCTTCTGGAATCCCAGGCTGGTATAAATTTCGTAATCGCCCTTGTGGGGCAGCATTTTTTTAATGAAGTGTAAGTATTGGTGAGGCAGCGGTGCGTCCACCATAAAATGGGCGCGCGTAAAGCCGAAAATAACGCTCATTTCGCTGGCGTTAAAAATTGCAGTGTCGACGTACAGGCCGCCTCGTTCATTATTCAGTATTGGTAGCACGAGTGGGATATCAGTGTGCTGGTCCCGAATGCGACCGACAAGATAGGCGGCCTTACTCCGATAAAACATTGCTTCAAGAATATCGAATTTTAGCTTATCAATTGGGCACGTTATCTCTGGTAGCACTTCCATGTTAAAAGCGTTGCTAATGGCGTCTACATCGCGGTTGAGATCTTCCCAGGGCACCGAGAACTCTGTTTCGCTGAGTATTTGCTCAAAAACATTATTTACGCTGGCGATGTTTTTATACCGCAGGAAGATACTGAAATCGCTTTCAGGGGTTTCTTTGAGCTGCGATGAAAAGACATAGATAAGATCGTCATCAATTTTGTCATGATCATTGATTAGGCCGAAAACCGAATTAAAAAAAGTTTCGGCTATTTCGAAATTGGGTGCGGTGGACACGAGCTGGGTATAGACGATTTTCGTTTCTCGCCACAAATTGAGGTCGCTGACATTTTTGTTGGTGACCGTGTCAAGCAACTCAGCGGTTTGTCGAACCTTGGCCTTGTGCAGCTCAATGCGTTCCTGATTGGAGCGTTGTACTGCGTGCCAGTCAGCTTTTTCAAAGCGCGCTTTTGCACCGAGCGAAATGTTGAGAAAGTCAGAAAAGTAACTTTGAAACCCATACATAATAGTTTTGGCCATGCGGCGGGCCGTACTGTTATGGACGGAGAGCTGCGTGCTCATCGGGGGGCTAAATATCCAGCGTTTCCCGTAGAGTTTTGAGTTGTTCGCGACGCTCAGCCTTGCTCAGGGAACTGACGTCGGGCGCTTCAAGTTGCGCGATGGGCGTAATCTCCAATGACTCTCCCTGCAGGGCTTTACGCCGAAAATTGTCATAGTTACGTTTAAAGTTTGGCCACGAAACATATTCGGGTTGATGTTCAAGGTCATACCAGCCAGTTTGGGCGCCAGCATGGTAAACCGCTGGATGCGACCACGGCTGCTGAGCCTTTGGGTGGGCGGCGAGGCAGGCTTCCAGATAGGCGTTGCGGGCGTTGGGCAGGCCAGTTTCGACATCCTGCTGATTGCAGGCTTCGAGCATTTTATGCAGGGTAGGCAGGTATTCCGATTCCTCGATAATCTGCCGGGCGGCTTTTAACAGGCAGGGTGCCGGGTAGTGACGCAGTGATTCCAGCCACAACCGCTTGGCCTGGTTAAGCAGGGATGTGTCGTTAAAGGCACTGTAAAACTGATTGTGGAAATTAATGCGAAACAGGGCAAATATCTGATTGATGGTATCGATGATCGCCGGATCGTCAGCTTGCCCAGCTGCGGTCACTGAGTTCCGCGGCGATGTCTCGATTTCTTGTATTGCTTTGTCTACTAGATCGTTGCTGTGTTTCATGATTGGTATTCATTGTGTTGTTGCGTAAATAAGCCCATTGGCGCTTGGTGTACTGCAGGAATTTGGTATTCCAGGAGCTAAGCGCCTGGCCGTTATCCTGCCAGTAGAGGACAAACTCGGCGACCAGATCTTCACCGAACTTTCGATCAATATTGGCCATGGCAAGAATATCAAAAACATTCTCGTCTGGCTGCCAGTCAGCGGTAATGGGGCGGGGGTCGAGATCCGATTTTAATGTATTGGTGAATCGCGCCCATTGACGTTTCACGTGTTGAATAAAGCGTGAGTTCCAGGTGCTGGATTCAATGCCGCGCTCCTGCCAGTAGAGGATAAACTCGGCAATGGCATCATCCACAAAATTGGCGTTGATACCGGCCTGGATGGTGAGAATTTCCATGGCTTCAATGGAGGGTCGCCAGCCTGGCGAGATCACTATTTCGTGACTCTGGCGAAATTGTTCTGACTGCTGGTCACGCCAAAGACGCAAAACATGTTTTAGAAACCGCGCACCCCAGCTGTGTTTGGGTTCATTGCGTTCGGACCAATACGTCACAAATTCACCGACCTGATCGAGAGCAAAGGCTCGGGGTATGGCGTACTGGGCCAGCTGGGCGAGCAAATCGGCTTCTGGTTGCCACCCTGTCGGGATGGGGTTGCGAGCCTGGTGGCGTGGGTATTCTGATGGCGGAGGGGCGGGCAAACCCTGGGTGCGTTGATTAATGGCAAAGCGAAACGGCAGATTGTGGCTGAAATGTGTGGAACCGATTAGCAGGATGCCCTGGTCACGCAATTGTGAGCTAATACGCTGAATGTCGGATTCATCCCAGAAGGGCAGCAGACTGGACAGTTTTTCTGCGCTGACAGTTACCCAGACAAAACCGTTGTGCGTTTCGCTGGCACCGAGTTCGACCAGATCCTTTAAAACCTGCACCATCACCGCGCCTTCGAGACCCAATGTGACAGCGAGCTGCGGATAAAAAAGTAGTGGTCTTTCCGGGATCAGTGACATGTCGCCACTCTAGCAGATTCGTTCAGTCTTGCTAAGCACGTTGCTCAGATGCAGAGGTCTGAGGCATGACTTTGGTGCATTGTTCTGGGTTGTTCTGGATTGTTGCGCTGTCTTGGCCAAGGTAGCATGCAGCGCGTAAAACGGACAACATTGGTGGCAAAAGGGTAGTAGCATTCACCCCCAGGCATTTACCTTCAGTAGCGAGAAAGGGCGTCCCGTGGCGAAAAAGAAGACTTCAGCTTTTGTCTGTCACGACTGTGGTGCGGACTTTAATAAATGGCAGGGGCAGTGCGCCGAATGCGGCGCCTGGAATACCCTGCAGGAAGTGCGTATGCCTGGGGGCGCCATCGCTGGCGTCCGTAAAGGCTTTGCTGGTGTGGCTGGTGGCGATGTCCGCATTTTGTCTGAGATAGATCTCGATGAATTGCCGCGTATCCCAACCGGTGTCGGCGAATTTGATCTAGTGCTGGGCGGCGGTCTGGTGCCCGGTTCCTGCATCCTTATTGGTGGCGAACCTGGCGCTGGCAAAAGCACTTTGCTGCTGCAAACCCTGTGTCATCTCGCCAGACATCACTCGGCGTTATATGTCACCGGCGAGGAGTCTCCTCAGCAAATAGCCATGCGCGCCCAGCGACTGGGTTTGCCCACCGATCGACTCAATATTATGGCCGAAACGTCCGTGGAAACGGTGTGTGCGACCGCGGCAATTGCCCAGCCGAAGATTCTGGTCATCGACTCCATTCAGGTGATGCACTGCGAAGATATCGCCTCGGCGCCGGGCAGCGTGTCCCAGGTCAGGGAAAGTGCCGCGTTGTTAGTACGCTACGCCAAGCAGACGGGCACAGTGTTGCTGTTAGTGGGCCATGTTACCAAGGAGGGTTCGCTGGCCGGTCCGAAGGTACTGGAGCACATGATCGACTGTTCGCTGATGCTCGAAGGCTCTCACGACAGCCGCTTTCGCACCCTGCGCAGCAATAAAAACCGCTTCGGCGCGGTTAATGAGCTGGGCGTTTTCGCCATGACTGAACAGGGTCTACGGGAAGTTGCCAATCCGTCCGCGATCTTTCTGCAACGTGGTCAGGAGGTCGCGTCAGGCAGTGTGGTGATGGTGGTTTGGGAAGGCACTCGCCCGCTGTTGGTTGAGCTGCAGGCGCTGGTTGATGACAGCCACCTGGGCAATCCGCGTCGCGTTACGGTCGGCATGGAGCACAACCGGCTGGCCATGCTGCTGGCTGTGCTGCATCGCCACGGTGGCATCATGGTGGGTGATCAGGATGTCTTCGTGAATGTTGTTGGCGGCGTCAAGGTGATAGAGACCAGCGCCGATCTCGCAGTCGTGCTCGCGGTCGTATCAAGCTTTCGTGACCGCCCGTTACCCGATGATCTGGTGGTTTTTGGCGAAGTAGGTTTGTCCGGTGAGATTCGTCCGGTACCCAGTGGCCAGGAACGCATCCGGGAGGCTGCCAAGCACGGGTTCAAGCGCGCTATTGTGCCCGCCGGTAATGCGCCAAAGCGCAATATCAGCGGTATGGAGATCGTGCCGGTACGCAAGATCACCGAGGCGCTGGAAGCGCTCATCTGATATCAAGTACAATCGCGCCTCGCCATGGTCCCGCAAGGGCTACGAGGGAATTCAAGGCAGCTAGCTGGCTGCTCACTGAAGCTGTCCCCGCAACTGTATCCGGTGAGAGACACTCATATGCCACTGCCCCATCAGGGTTGGGAAGGCGAGTGAATCAATGACCCGGGAGCCAGGAGACCTGCCGTGGCGGCGTTGTATTCCGACGGTCGGGTGAACCGTGGGGGCGAGCTGCTGTGTAAAGATGGTAGTCCGTAGTGGCAACGCGCCAGGTGAAGCTGTGCTGTTGCGGGTGACGACTAACTAATAGTCTTTTGGTAGCTGTTTATTGTCGCCAGGGATATTCCGTTCAGTCCGGCTTCTGTTGTGTTGTTTATTGACAGAGGCAAAACCATGTTTACCCGCTACTTAAATCATCACCGACTATTAGCCGTCGGCCTCACTATTTCTCTCTCGTCTGCATTCGCGGACACCCGCCCCGAACTGAAGTCAGACACGGGGCTAGACGCCAGTGTGATCAGTGAAGAAGTGGTGGTCACTGCCACGCGTTCGCCTTATGCCACAGCCCAGGTCGCGAATACTGTCAGGGTTATTGATCGCGCCACCATCGTGCGCAGCGGTGCGCGCAATATTGCTGATTTATTGCGCAGTTACAGCGTAGTGCAGATCCACGATAGCCAGGGTAACGGGCGTGATGCTCGGCTCAGCCTGCGGGGTTATAGCGCGGTGTCCAACGCGCTGGTGCTGGTTGATGGCCGTAAACTCAATAATACCGATTTGGGCGGCCAGGACCTTACTGCGGTGAGCATTACCGACATCGAGCGGGTGGAAATTCTTGAAGGCGGTGCTGGCGCGCTGTATGGCGATCAGGCAGTGGGTGGCGTTATCAATATTATTACCACTGACAGCGGAGCCAGAACTGGCGACGGCGGGAGCCGCCGTGGTGGACAAATAGCGCTTGGCCGCGGCAGTTATGACAATGATAACTACGCCCTTAGCTACGGTAGTCAGCGGGATAATGGCTGGTTTTATCGCTTCAATAGCGAGCTAGAGCGCGGCGATGGTTACCGTGACGATAGCAGCGTCAATTATGAAAATTTTAGCGGTAAGGTCGGTTATCACTATGGTGATGGCAGTGTATTCTTGGAGGCGCGTGACAGCGACAACGAATACCGACTTACCGGGGCCTTACTGTCGGCCCAGGTGGCGGATGACAGGCGCCAGGCGGGGTCGAGTTTTAATGACTATGCAGCAGACAACAGAACCACACGTCTGGGAGTTGATCATCGGTTCAGTGATGAGGTGCGGTTGCTGGCTGCCTACAGTGATCGGGACGAAGATGTCGTGATCAATGCTTCTTCCAGCTTTGGTGACACCACAACCCTGCAAAGTCGTCGCGTGAAAACCTTTGATCCGCGCCTGATACTGGCGCTTGAGCGGTGGCATCTTACCGTGGGCGTGGATGTCGAGCGTGTCGACTACGATTTCGCTATCGACTTTGGTTTCGGTTTATCGATCAGTGCCCATGAAAACCGAAAACGCGGTGAGTATGCGCATTTGCTTTACACCGTTTCGGATGCCCTTACGCTTCAGGCGGGCATCCGTCATACCGGGCTCGACACCAGCATCGAGCCTTTCGGCATTGACTACGAGCAGAGTGCCACAGCGCATCATCTCGGCGCAGTCTGGGCGAAAGACGAGTGGCGGATTTATTTGAATCGCGACGAAACCTTCCGCTTTCCCCTGGCTGATGAAAACGTTGATTTCTTTGGCGTGGTGGGTTTGCTGGATGTACAGCGTGGCATCGCCTGGGAGCTGGGCGGCGAACGGCGTTGGCGGCAACTGGAGACCAGACTGGCGCTGTTTCAGCAGGAAAACAGCGATGAAATCGGTTTTGATCCGGCACTGGGTTTGTTTGGCGCCAACGCGAATTTTGATGACACACGCCGCCGTGGCGCTACTTTTGAGCTGGCCTGGCTGGGCGAGGATCGGTGGTCAGCGCGAGGCCTTTTCAGCTATATTGATGCTCGCTTTGCCGAGGGTGTTTATAACGAGAGGCGCGTTCCCAATGTGGCACGGGAGATGGCCAGGGCGCAGGTCAATTATCAATGGTCCGCTGCTCTCGGTGTCTCAATCGAGGTGGTCCACACCGGTTCGCAGACGATCGACCTGGCCAATAGCGCAGGTGGGCCTGGGTCTTACACCGTCGCGAATCTTGTCACCGCCTACCGTGTTGATGGCTGGGCGTTGCGTGTCAGGTTGAATAATTTAATGGCGAAGGAGTACACCGAATTCGTGACTTTCTATGGTACGAAGGCGTTGTATCCGTCGCCGGAACGTAATCTGATGTTAACCTTGTCCTATGACTTTTAGCGCACGACTTTATAGAGGCTGATTTTTAGAGCGAATTGTTGAGAACGGACCGTTCAAGGCCGACCTTCAAAGCCCGGTGTTAAAGCCAGGTTTTAAGGATTCGCTAATGCATGTTGGTAATTAATTCGGGAAAAATACTATGACTACTCGTACACACTGGATTTTGATTGCCGCCATCGCCGCGCTGGCATTGAGTCGCCTGCTGCCTCATCCACCGAATTTTTCACCCGTGGTAGCCGTGGCCCTGTTTGGCGGCGCAGCGTTGACGAAACGTTGGCTTGCCTTTGCGGTACCCCTGGCGGCTATGCTGGTGGCTGATGTATTTATTGGTTTTCATAACACCATGACGTTTGTTTATGCGGGTATGGCGCTTGTTGTCGTGATCGGTAATGCGCTGGGTAAACATCGCCAACCAGTTGTGCTTGTCGGTGCTGCCCTTGGCGGATCGGCGGTATTTTTTCTGATCAGCAATGCCGGGGTGTGGTGGCTTGGCGGTATCTACTCTCACAGTATGGAGGGTTTAGTGACGTGCTTTACGGCGGCCCTGCCATTTTTTCATAACACTGTATTGTCGACCTTGTTTTATGTTGTGGTACTGTTCGGTTTGGAAAGCTGGTTGCAGCGCCATCCGCAACAGGAAGCGATGGTTCGTGGGTAAGGTTTGCAGAAAAAAACACCGGCAAAAGCCGGTGTCTTTTTCATTATCCAGGGTAACAGGTCGCGAAGTTTTGATGGTCGCTCAGCAGACCGCAACCCTGGAGATCCTGGCCTTATAGATCATAACCGCGCTCGTCGTGTTGTGAGAGGTCGAGTCCCATGGTCTCCTGCTCGGCATCGACACGCAGCCCGATCACTGCATCGAGGACTTTTAATATGACAAAAGTAACTGCTGCAGTGTAAGCCAGGGTAGCCAGTACGCCGGTTGCCTGCACCATGAGCTGGCCACCCATCGTCACACCTTCTGCAAAACCCTGGCCACTGAAAACCCCCAGCTGACTGGAGGCAAAAACGCCTGCGAGCATGGTGCCGAGTATGCCGCCGATACCGTGTACAGGGAAGACATCGAGGGAGTCATCAATCTTGAATTTCTGTTTGATAAGCTGGGTTGCGAAATAGCAGATAACGCCGGCGCTAAAGCCGATAATCAGCGCGCCACCGGGGCCGACAAAGCCCGAGGCCGGGGTGATGGTGCCAAGGCCGGCAACCATACCGGTCACAATGCCCAGCACTGAAGGTTTGCCGTGCCTGATCCACTCCATCATCATCCAGGCCATTGAGCCAGCTGCCGCTGAGATATGAGTGGCCAGCATAGCCATCCCCGCATCGCCGTTGGCTGCCAGCGCCGAGCCTGCGTTAAACCCGAACCAGCCGACCCACAACATGCCCGCACCAGCGACAGTCAGTGTCAGGTTGTGGGGTGGCAGTGCCTGTGTTCCGAAACCTCGGCGGTTGCCCATGACCAATGCCGCAACCAGGGCCCCTACCCCTGCCGTAACATGGACGACGGTGCCGCCAGCGAAGTCGAGCAGGCCCATCTCGCCAAGCCAGCCGCCGCCCCATACCCAGTGGGTGACCGGGACATAAACGGCGAGAAGCCAGATCATGCTAAATGCCAGCATCGCCGAAAACTTCATTCGCTCAGCAAAGGCACCGACAATCAACGCCGGCGTGATGATTGCAAAGGTCATTTGAAACATCGCAAAAACACTTTCCGGGATATCGCCGGCGAGGGAATCCTCGTTCATCGCGCCAAACATGACCTGGTCGAGACCGCCGACAATGGCATTGATGCCGCCGCCGTCGGTAAAGGCCAGACTATAGCCGCACACCATCCACAGCAAAGATGCACCACAGGTAATGGCGAAACACTGCATGACAACGGAAAGTACGTTCTTGGAGCGGACCAGGCCAGCATAGAACAATGACAGACCGGGAATCGTCATAAATAGCACCAGCGCCGTGGCGGTGAGTATCCAGGCGGTATTGGCACCATTCAGTTCTTCAGCGTGGCTGGCGAGCGGCGTGGACAACAGGCAAAGCAGGCCAAATACCGATCGTAGTCTGGGCATTAGTGTGGGCACGTGTTTTCTCCTCCCGTTAGAGCGCACTAATAGCGTGCGTTTATTCCTCGTTGACCAATAAAGCGACCCACAACAGTGCGTTTTATTGGTGAGAATCTAAGCTTTAGCTTAGTTTTTAGAGCTTATAGCAAGTTGTGTGCCTTATTTGTGCGTTCTCTGTTTTTGTGCACAACTAATGATCATAGCGTTTGTGTGTCGAGCAAGGCGCCAGGTATCCACTCTTCTTCAGGCTACCGCCGAACCTGGGACAGGGTGCCCTGATGTGTAAGCGCCACTCGGTTTGGTTTACGCTTGTTACGTTAGCATAGGTGTCTGGAAAGTTGGTATCCGTGCATAACGTGATGTGTGTCCAGTAGGCCGCGCTGGCGCTATACTCGCCTGACACATACCGGGCAGACCTCAAACTCATGACGAAAGAAACCTTATTGCAACATATTGAAAAAGCGCGTGCAGAACTGCATGCGGCGCGCGACTTGACGCCCCAGGATCGGGATTTGGTCGGTAATTTGATGACCGATATCGTTACGCATCTCACAGAAGGTGATTTCGATGAGCATACCCGTGACAGGCTTAGCGGCCGGTTTGCTGATCAGGCTGCCCGTCTGGAGGTCAATCACCCGAAGTTGGCCGGTTTACTGGAGCGCGTGGTGAGCTTTTTGTCCAGCATGGGTATTTAGTCGAGTAATGCAACATATGACGCTTCCGCGTGAGCGAAGTTGACGGTATGTAGGCTAGCCAGCCGCGACCGCGCCAGTCGACAAGCCTGTGCGGTGCCGGGGTTTTACGGTAAGAGAGGGAGTAGTGATGTCGGGGCCGTTAACGGGATTGCTGCGGGTGTTGCCAATGCTGGGGATGTTGCTCGTTGCGTGCCAGAGCACCACTGACTACAGCAGCGTGTATATAGGCTGGCAATGTGACACTGGCCGTGGATCGAATATCAACTGTCAGCAGCGAGCGATGCGCAATGGCCAACCAGTCGATCAGATGGTGGTGCCAGGCGAAAAGGCCAATAGCGACGTGCCGGATGGGGCGACCGTCGAGCCCATGCTGGGGGCGGGCACTGGGGCGGGCACTGGGGCGACTGTTGCGGGGGTAGTGGACGTGGACGCGCCTGTTACAGGGCAACCCCTCGAAATTATCTGGGTCGGCGACAACCGGCCAAAAACATGGCGCAAGTACTTGCCCGCGCTTACGTTGGATCAGCCTGAGGTTACCAGCACGCCTGCTAATGTCTCTGCTCCGGGCCATCGCGAAAGTAGCGAGAGACCAGAGCCGGAGCCATTTGCAAACTGGACTCGCGATTCCGGCTCTGGAGGTACACACGATGCCCAGTCCGCAAGCGTCGTTGTCGATCAATCTGTAACCGATCGACAAGGCGGTGAACGTGGCGTCAGGGTGGCGCTGCCCACCTCCCCCGGCAGCACGGGGTCGTCAAAAACCGGCTATACCGTGCAGCTGGGGGCGTTTAAAAATGCCGACACCGCACAACGGTTTTTACGGGACAAGGGGCTACTTCATTTGGCCGTGAACAGCTGGGAATACGAGAACAACGGTCAGCATTGGCACCTTCTTACCTATGGTCATTATGTTGATCGGCAATCTGCTCGGGAAGCGTGGACGGTAGCGGCGGATAATGCCAGCGAGATCGATGTATGGATTCGCCCCATAAAACGGTAAGCGCGATATCCTGTTTGTACAAAGCAGATTGTTTTCCCGCCAAGATTTGTGCGGTTCGTTTGACGTGGCGGAGCGAAGCGCTTGATTGTGGAGGGAAAGCGGAACGCAGTTAAGGATACAGACTCAGCCGATCCACACGCATGGTCGGCTGAGTCTGGTCAGCACCGGGGTATGTGGGTGATTAGCGTCGATCGATGCGATGACCGGTACGGTCAAGGCGACGATCTATTCGTTGGGCCTTGTTGTCGAGGCGTTGATCGATGATGTTGCCCCGGAGATCAACGCGTTCCTCAATGAGGTCGCCTTTGCGATCCAGGCGAGCGGCACGATTCGCTCTGTCCTTCGCCTCGGCACGCTCGGCGGCCTGATCAAGACGCTCGTTAATGGCCTCGCCGCGCCCGTCCAGGCGATCGTTGATCCGGTTGCCGCGTTCGTCGAATCGTTCTTCGACAAGGTCACCGCGCTGATCCAGGCGATCCTCGGCCCGGTCCCCTCGGTCGTCCGCCAGCACTGGCTGGCAGACCAGCACTGCCAAAGCTATTCCCCAAACGGTATTTTTGTACATGATCATCTCCTTTTGCGTCCCTTATTCTCGAGTATGTAACAAGCAACAACGTCTATACCCGGTAATGGTTTATCGATGGGACGCTAACGCTGTGTATCTCCTGATCGATGCCCGGCATGCCTGGGCAAATGAGCGACGTAGATGACTGAGGTAGATGACTATAGGCAGCGGACAGGAGGTAGCGGACAGGGATCAGTGCTTTAAGGGCTTGTATTTTATCCGTTGCGGTTGCGCGTTCTGTCCCTTGCGGGCGATCAGGTCGTCATGATAATCACTGAAGTTGCCCTCGAAAAATACCACTTCGCTATTACCCTCAAAAGCCAGGATATGGGTGGCGATCCGATCCAGAAACCAGCGGTCGTGGGATATCACCAGTACACAGCCAGGAAAGGCCAGAATGGCCTCTTCCAGCGCCCGCAGGGTTTCTACGTCGAGGTCATTTGATGGCTCATCAAGCAGCAGCACATTGGCACCCTGTTTCAGCGTGTTGGCCAGGTGCAGGCGCCCGCGTTCACCGCCGGATAAGTCGCCGACCCGCTTTTGCTGGTCTGAACCCTTGAAATTAAAGCGCCCGACATATGATCGCGAGTTGACCTCGTAGTCAGCCACCTTGAGGATGTCGTGGCCATCAGAGATGGCTTCCCATACGGTTTTGTCGTCAGCCAGGTTTTCTCTGCTCTGCTCAACAAAAGCGAGCTTCACCGTTTCACCAAGTGTTATTGAGCCGCCGTCGGGTTGCTCGCGTCCCGTCATCATTTTGAACAGGGTGGATTTGCCTGCACCATTGCCGCCGATAATACCCACGATGGCGCCTTTTGGAATACTTAACGACAGGTTGTCAATCAGCAGGGCGTTACCAAAGCCCTTGCTGACGTGGTCGAGCTCAATAATTTTGTCGCCCAGGCGCGGACCCGGCGGGATGTAAATTTCATTGGTTTCGTTGCGGTTCTGGAATTCCCGGCTGTTCATTTCGTCGAAACGCTGCAGGCGTGCCTTGTTTTTAGCCTGTCGCGCTTTTGGATTTTTGCGCACCCATTCCAGTTCCTGCTTGATAGCTTTTTGGTGGGATGCTTCGGTTTTTTGCTCCAGATCGAGCCTTTTTTCCTTGGTCTCCAGCCAGGTGGAATAATTGCCTTCATAGGGAATGCCCCGTCCCCGATCGAGCTCCAGAATCCAGCCTGCAACATTGTCGAGGAAGTAGCGGTCGTGGGTCACAGCGACCACGGTGCCATCAAAATTGTGCAGGAACTGTTCCAGCCAGAACACCGATTCGGCATCCAGATGGTTGGTTGGCTCATCCAGCAGGATCATGTCGGGCCGGGATAAAAGCAGCTGGCACAGCGCGACGCGACGTTTTTCACCACCGGAAAGATTGTTGATACGGGCATCCCAGGGCGGCAGCCGCAGGGCATCCGCCGCGACATCAAGTTTGTGCTCCAGATTGTGGGCATCCCAGGCCTGGATGATATCTTCCAGTTGGCTCTGGCGTTTGGCCAGCGCATCGAAATCAGCATCGGGTTCGGCATAAGCCGCAAACACGCGGTCGAGCTCCTCCAGCGCATCCACCGCCTCCCTGACGCCATCTTCAACATTACCGCGCACGTCTTTTGCAGTATCAAGTTGCGGCTCCTGGGGCAGGTAGCCGATTTTGATATTCGGCATTGGCCGTGCCTCGCCCAGGATGTCGGTGTCCAGCCCCGCCATGATTCTCAACAGCGTCGACTTGCCAGAGCCGTTCAGGCCAAGCACGCCAATCTTGGCGCCGGGGAAGAAAGACAGGGAGATATCCTTCAGGATTTCACGCTTCGGCGGCACGACTTTGCCGACGCGATTCATAGTGTAAACGTATTGGGCCATGCGGTTAGTTACCACTCAACGTGAGGGTGGCATTGTAACGAACAAGGCTGCAGGGACGGAAGCTAAGCTCAGGCGAAGACGGGCATGTTTGTCAGTGGAGTGGCCAGATCAACAGGATAACGGCGATGGAAACGGTGCCCACCAGCACGTTCATCGGTACGCCGACCTTGATGAAGTCCATCACCCGGTAGCCACCGGGGCCAAACACCATCAGGTTGGTCTGGTAGCCAATCGGTGTGGCAAAGCTTGCGGAGGCCGCCATCATTACCGCGAACACGAATGGTTCGGCAGGCAAGCCGGCCTGTTGGCTGATTTCCAGCACAATCGGCAACATCAACAGGGCTGCTGCATTGTTGGTAATCAGTTCGGTAAGAACCGATACAGTCAAGTAGGCCAGCACCAGGGCAAGCCAGGCTTTACCCATGCTGGCGACCAGCACGCCGTCGGCCAGAGACGCGGCAACACCGGTCTTGGCCAGAGCCTGGCCGAGGGCGAACGAGGCGCCAATGGTGATCAGTACGTTGAAGTCGAGACTTTTGTGTGCCTGATTCAGCGAACAACAGCCGGTGGCTATAATAGCGCCAGCGCCGAGCAACGCGGCATTAAGCATGGAGGTTATTTCCGTCGTCGCCGCGACCACAACGGCGAGCAGAATTGCCCACGCCAGATAGGCGCGGTGATGCCGCGGCTGCTCGCGGTCGAGATCATTGATGATTAAAAAGTCTTTGTTGTAACGCTGGCGGGTGACAAAAGCCGGGCGGGCTTCCAGCAATAATGTGTCGCCAGCGCGCAGGCGGATGGTGCCCTGATTGCCCGACACCCGATTGCCGCCTCTGGCGACGGCCAGAATGACCGCACCATAACGGTCGCGAAAGCGCGAGTCACGGATGGTTTGCCCGATACAATCGGAGTGTGATGATAGCGCCGCCTCTACCAGGCAGCGTTCTTCGCGCTGCTGGCTGAGCGCAGGTCGTTCGGATTCAGTTGCCGCAACGATGCCTCTGATGCGAAGCAGGTCTGATATTGCCTCGGTGTTGCCCGCGAATACCAGCCGGTCGCCACCGCGGAGGTGTTCTTCGGAGGACACGGCGGTAATGATGCTGTCGCCGCGGATAATTTCAACCAGGTATATTTTCACAAGCTGCCGCAAACCGGCTGCTTCGACGCTTTTACCGACCAGCGGGCCATCGTGCGCCACTGCCACTTCCAGCGTGAATTCCCGCACATCGCCAAACAATGTTCCATCCCGTTGATCGGGTAACCATTTGGGAAAAAACCACAGGATAAATGTCAGGCCGACAACAGCCACCGGCAGGCCAATCATGCCAATGGCAAACAGCGAAAATCCAGGTTGGCCGGTTAATACCTGATACTGGCTGTTAACAATCAGATTGGTGCTGGTACCGATCAGGGTCAGGGTGCCGCCCATGATCGCGGCGTAGCTGAGTGGGATCATCAATTTCGATGAGGACACGCCGATTTTTCGCGCCCAGGCGCTGACGGCGGGAATTAGCGTGGCGACGACAGGCGTGTTGTTCAAAAAGCCGCTGAGTAATATGACGGGCAGGCAGAGTCGCAGCTGCGCGCCCCTGGCCGTTTTTGGCAAACCCAGCCAGTGGTTAACCAGCAGATCGATGCCGCCACTGGCGTGTATGCCCGTGGCGACAATAAACATGGCGGCTACGGTAATCAGCCCGGGATTGCTGAACCCAGCCAGCGCCTCTGTCGCGGTGAGCACACCACTGACACTGAATAGAGCCAGTGCGCTCATCATCACCAGGTGCGGACTAATACGAGAAAATATCAGCGTTAACAGGGTAGTGAGTGTGAGCGCGATGGCAAAATAACCCTGCCATTCCATTAAGCGGATTCCTAGATAACGAAAGCGCTGAAATATATCACGGCTGATACTCGGTGAAGCCCGGCTCGCAAGACAAAATATTCCGGTAAGCGATGGCTTTGGTTATAAGTAAACCGAGCAAACGCGGTCAGTGCACGATGTCTATAGCGCCACCGTCAATGCGGATGTTTTGGCCGTTAATAAAAGCCGCGCGCTCACTGGCGATAAAGCAGACAAGGTCGGCCACCTCTTCGCGGGTCGCAATACGGCCTACTGGATTGGGAAATCTTTTGGCGACGATGCGGGCCTCAATGGCCTCCCAGTTGTCCTCCCAGCCTTCCCGTTTCGCTTTTGCGCGAAACGCGGCTTCCACCTCGGGCGTGCGAATATAGCCTGGCGAGATGGTGTTTACGGTTATGCCGGTGCCAGAGAGTTCCTTGGCGAGGCTCACCGCGATATTTGCCAGTGCGCCTTTTGCCGCATAGTAGTGGGGGCGCAGTGCGTTGGGCTGGGTGGAGCCGATGGTGCCGAGTTGAATGATCCGGCCACTATTCAGTTCGCGCATCTGCGGCACCAGCAAACGGATCATCCGCGCTGCTGAAAGTACATTGACCTGATACATGCGCAGCCAGTCCTCGGTAGTGGCTGTCTGCCAGTTCTGCTCTTCAGCGGTGCCATAGTTGTTTATCAAAATATCAATCCGCCCGGTAAGGGCTATGGCCTGCGCAACCGCCTGTTCCGCGCCCTCGTCGGTGAGGATATCTCCCCACACTCCGTGGGCTACCTTGCTGGTGGATACCACATGGTCTGCCGTGCCCTGCTCAAGGCCATGGGCGATGACCACCGCACCTTCTCCGGCTAGCTGCTGCGCGATAATTTGACCGGTGCCGCGGTGGCTGCCGGTCACCAGCGCCACTTTACCTTTTAGGCCAAGTTCCATTGTTAATCTCCAGCGGAAGTTAAGTGCGGTTGCTGTTTACTCGTCGTTTGGTAGCAGTCGTCATCGGGCGAGCATCATCGGGTCTAGTCAGCCGCGTTGGATGGTGAATCGAAGTGTCGCCATTATTGGTCTGCGCGATGGGGTATGAGCGACCAATAGTGCCTTACAAGCAGTGGCTATGACAAGGCAGGCCGACGGGGCGGGCTCTCGAAATTATAACGATCTATAAGGTATTTCGTGGTCGCGTAGCAGCCTGGTTTGAGCAAGGAAGGAAGCAGTTAAAGCGTGAACTGGTTAACATTTACAGAAGATGGCTGGGCTAAAATCTCATCTTCGGGTGTTATAGCGAACTTGAGCAGAGCGCCCGAAGCGCTCGGCTGGAGGCCGTCGTTAAATCAGGGCGGCCTTTTCACCAGGGCAATAGTTTCGCCAGGACAATCGCTAAATCAGGACAATCGCTAAATCAGGCCAGATAACCCTGTCTATACGCCGAGGGCGACAGGCCAGTGCTTTGCTTGAACAGTCTCGAAAAATAATAAGGGTCTGTATACCCCGTTGCCGCGGCAACCTGTTTGATCGAATCGCTGGTGGTGTCCAACAGTCGACAGGCGTGCTGCATTTTTAACTGGATAAAGAACTGTATTGGTGAGCGACCAGTAAGCTGTTTGAATTTGCGCGCGAAGTGGTACTTTGACAGGTTGGCGGATGTTGCCAGAGCGCCCAGATCAAGCTCGGTGTAAATGTGTTGCTGCATGATTTTCTGAATATATTCGAGGTCGATCAGGCGACCGGGTTGTGGTCGGTGGCGTTCCGCTGAAAGCGCGATCAAACTGAGCACCTGCTTGAGCAGGCAGGCGCTATGGATGTAGGCCTTTATTGAATAGCTTTCGGTCTGCTGGACACATAAGGCCTGCAAATCTTCAAGCAGACGCAGTTGTATACCAATGGTGACGACCGGACAAAACGGTTGAGTGAAGTTGCTGTACTCGCTGGCCAGCGTTCCGCGATAGTGGACCCAGTAAATGCTCCAGGGGGTGTGGCTGTCAGCGTGGTAGTGGTGTGCCATACTCGCTGGCAGCGACACGATTTGCCCGGCGCTGACGGTGAACTCCTCGTCGGCAAGACTGAGTCGCCCCTTGCCCCTGGTGCAGTAGATGAGCAGATGGCTGTCATGCTGCTGCCGGGTCATACGGTGGTCGGCGGCGTGGGGGTAAAAGCCTGCGGCAATGGGATAGAGGTCGCGGCAGAGCGGATCGGTGGCCAGGGTTTGTTCAAGGAATTGCGGATAAAGAAAGCGAATTCCTTCAGGTGGCAAAGGCCATTGCGAAGTTAATGTCTGGTTATTCATTGATTTTGTTGGAAATATAGGAAAAGCGCTACAGCTGAAGCGGTTCAGTATAGAGCAATATAGTCCATTACATAATCAAGATATTCAATGTTGGTCGACTTTGAGATATGTTTACATCATTGGCCAATCAATAACTGATCAATCTGCTGCAGGTCAGCGAGGTGAGTATGCAATTTCCCAAAATAGTTCCGCTGTACATTGATGGTGAGTGGGTGCAAAGCGCGAGTACCGAGCGCACCGCAGTTATCAATCCCGCCACGCAGGAGTTGCTGACGGAAGTCCCTGCCGCCACAGATGACGAAATGGCGCGTGCTGTCGCATCTGCGCTCGCTGCCTTCCAGACCTGGAAGGAAGTGCCGATCCCCCAGCGGGCGCGGATTATGCTCAATTACCAGCATCTGCTGAAACATCACCATGACGAGATCGCCGCCATTATCAGCCAGGAGCTGGGTAAGACTTTCGAGGATGCCAGGGGTGACGTGTGGCGTGGCATTGAAGTCGTCGAACACGCGGCCAACGTGGCGAGCCTGATGATGGGCGAGACCGTCGAAAACGTGGCGGGCGGCATTGACACCTACTCCTATGTCCAGCCCATCGGGGTGTGCATGGGTATTACACCGTTTAATTTTCCGGCAATGATCCCGCTGTGGATGTTTCCCCTGGCCATCGCCTGCGGCAATACATTTATTCTTAAGCCCTCGGAACGCGATCCCCTGACACCGACGCGGCTGGTCGAACTGTTTGAGGAAGCTGGCGCACCCAAAGGCGTACTGCAGGTGATTCACGGCGGCGCTCACCAGGTGGATTATCTGCTGGAGCACCCGGACATCTGCGCCGGTTCTTTTGTCGGCTCGGTGCCGGTGGGCAAACACATTTACCGCAAGGGCACCGAAAACCTCAAGCGCATGCAGTGCATGACCGGCGCCAACAATCACATGGTGGTAATGCCCGATGCCAATAAAAGCCAGGTGGTGAACAACATTATCGGTTCGGCCTTTGGCGCGGCGGGCCAGCGTTGTATGGCCATTCCCAATGTCATTCTGGTGGGTGAAGCCTCGGCGTGGGCCGGCGACATTGCCGCAGCGGCGGAAAAAATCCGCCCCGGCGTGTGGTCCGACAAGGGCGCGGCCTATGGCCCACAAACCAATAAAGCGGCGAAAGAGAAAATCACCGCCGCTATCGCCAAAGCTAAAGCAGACGGTGCGACCTGCCTGCTGGATGGCAGTGACTGCACCGTCGACGGTTATCCAGATGGTAACTGGATAGGCCCGACCATCTTTGCCGATGTGACGCGGGACATGAGTATCTATAAGGACGAAGTCTTTGGCCCGGTGTTATGCCTGCTGAATGAGCCGACGCTGGACGCCGCGATTGCTGCCATTAACGAAGATTTTCGTGGCAATGGCACTTCCATTTTTACTTCATCCGGCGGTGCGGCGCGCAAATACCAGCATGAGATTCTGGTCGGCCAGGTGGGTATCAATGTGCCGATTCCGGTGCCCCTGCCGTTTTTCTCCTTTACCGGCTGGCGCGGCTCCTTTCATGGCGACCTGCACGCTTACGGCAAACAGGCGGTACGGTTTTATACCGAGACCAAAACCATTACCGCGCGCTGGTTTGATAATGACGTCGCCAGCGGGCCGAATATGTCCATCAATCTGAAATAAGGTCGGTGGCCATGGACTTTAATCTCAGCGAAGAACAAAAGGCCTTTCAGGATGCCGCCCGCGCCTTTGCTGAGGGTGAAATGGCCCCGCACGCCGCCCGGTGGGATGAAGAGAAATTCTTCCCTCGTGACACCATTGCCGCCGCCGGGGCGATGGGCTTTTGCGGCATGTACAGCCCCGAAACCCTGGGTGGCATGGGTCTGTCGCGGCTCGATGCAACGATTATCCTCGAAGAGCTGGCGGCGGCCTGCAGTTCAACCGCGGCGTTTATTTCCATTCACAACATGGCCACCTGGATGGCCTGTACCTGGGGCAGCGATACCGTGCGCAGCCAGTTCTGTGCCGACCTGGCGAGCGGTGAAAAACTCGCCTCCTATTGCCTGACCGAGCCCAATGCAGGCAGCGATGCGGCATCGATTCGCACCAAAGCGGTCCGCGCTGGCGAAGAGTACGTGCTGGACGGCGGTAAATCCTTTATCAGCGGCGCGGGCAGTACCGATGTGCTGGTGCTGATGACCCGCACCGGCGACGTCGCATCCGGTGCAGCCGGTATCACCGCTTTTGCCGTGCCCGCCAACCTGCCCGGGATCGACTACGGCAAAAACGAAATTAAAATGGGCTGGAACAGCCAGCCGACCCGCACCATTACGTTTGACGGTGTGCGAATTCCCGCCGCCTATCGCCTTGGCGCGGAGGGCGAGGGTTTTAGAATCGCCATGCAAGGCCTGGATGGGGGTCGCATCAATATCGCCGCCTGTTCAATCGGCGCGGCTCAAGCCACACTCAACCACGCCCAGCGCTACCTGCAGGAGCGCAAGCAGTTTGGTAAAACCCTCGCCAGCTTCCAGGCCCTGCAGTTCAAGCTGGCAGACATGGTCACCGAACTGGTCGCGGCCCGCCAGATGGTCAGGCTGGCGGCCACCAAACTGGATGGCGACGACCCGGATAAAACCACCTACTGCGCCATGGCCAAGCGTTTCGCCACCGACAT
>TARA_R110000787_G_scaffold5442_2_pt1 | contig 35212 bp, 34 predicted proteins | sample TARA_R110000787 | Tara Oceans TARA_R110000787 (sample SAMEA4397920) | marine metagenome | biome: Polar Biome; feature: [DCM] deep chlorophyll maximum layer (ENVO:01000326); material: water (ENVO:00002006), including particulate matter (ENVO:01000060) such as... | depth 35 m | reverse complement strand
TCGATCCAGCCGCGGGCGCCGCGCCGGACGATCTCGTCATGCCCGCCATAATCACCCTGATCGCGGTAGAGGAAGCGATATTCCTGAAACTCCCAGATCAGTGCCTGCAGCAGGTCGCCATATTCGTCGACGATATCCGCGCCAGCCGCCGGCAGCCGCGACAGCCGCTTCTCGATGTCGACCGCAAAGCCCTCGCTGATCGCCGACAGGATCGCCCGCCGGGTCTTGAAATGATACCAGAGATTGCCCTCGGCCATGCCGAGATGCTCGGCCAGCGCGGCGCTCGACACATTGCCATAGCCGCGCTGGTTGTAGAGCCGCCGCGCCTCGAGCACGATCCGGTCGCGGGTTTTCAAATCAGTAGCGCTCCAGCTTGACCATCATCTTGCGATAACCGTGGACGAAACAGGCAGGCACCCGCTCCGGTTCCTCGAGCACATTGACCCGCAGCCGCCGCTTCGCCATTTCCTCGAGCAGCACATGCAGCTGCAATTCGGCCACTCGCGCGCCGACGCAGCGGTGGATGCCATAGCCGAAAGACAGATGCCGCCGGGCATTGTCGCGGTCGACGCGGATGCTGTCGGGGTCGTCGAAAATCGTCTCGTCGCGATTGGCGGAGAGATACCAGAGCACGACCTTGTCGCCCTTTTTCATCGCCACGCCGTCCAGTTCGGTATCTTCCATCACCGTCCGCCGCATATGCGCCAGCGGCGTCTGCCAGCGGAGCAGCTCGGCCACCGCATTGGGGATCAGCGACGGATCAGCCTCCAGCTTCGCCCGCTCTTCGGGAAACTGGCTGAGGCCGTAGGCATATGCGCTCATCGAGTTGCGGGTGGTGTCATTGCCGCCGACGATCAGCAGGATCAGATTGCCGATAAATTCCTCGGGCTTCATCTCGCTCATCGATTCCGACTGCATCATCACCGAGATCAGGTCCTTGCCCGGCGCTTCGCCCGCCTTGCGTTCCCACAATTTGGTGAAGGCCGCCGCCATTTCCATGGCATATTCATTGCGCCGCGCGATGCCGTTTTCTTCGTGGATCAGCTCGACATCGCCGAGCTTGTTCGACCATAAAGTCAGCTTGTCGCGCTCTTCCCAGGGGAAATCGAACAATTTGGCCAGCATCCCGGTGGTCAGCTCGATCGACAGTCTCTCGACCCAGTCAAAGGCTTCTCCGACCGGCAAAGAGTCCAGCACTTCGCCGGTGCGCTGGCGCACTTCGTCCTGCATCGCCTTGACTTCGCTCGGCCCGAAAGCCGGAGCGATAGTCCGGCGCTGCGCCGTATGCTGCGGCGGATCCATGGCGATGAACTGCGGCTGGCGAAATTCGTCCGGCAACAGGCGATCAGTATAGAAGGCGATCGATATGCCGCCATATTCATAGGATGACGAGAAAATCTTCGGCAGTGCCTCGACATTGACGATCGGTTTGTAGGTGGAGACCGACCAATAAGGCCCGAATTTGGAATCCGGCACATATTGGATCGGAGCTTCGGCGCGCAATTTGCGAAACGGCTCCTGCCAGCGATCCTCCGCATAGAGTTCCGCCAGCGAAACGTCGACCGGTTCGATCGACGCCTTTGTTGCTTCCAGTACCGTTGCCATAGTCTTCCCCCTCCAGAGATTTTGCACGACTCATTGTGTTTAGGGTGATAACCCTAAAATGGTTCTGATGCAAATTTGCCTTGGAGGGCGGCGGCGCCCGCACAACCCCCTTCGTTATCCTGAACCCGTTTCAGAACCTCCAGAGATCGCGCACCGACGCGCGAGGTCCTGAAACGGGTTCAGGATGACGGGTAGTTGGTCAGGATGACGCAGCCGCTATTGCGCCAGCGACTTCTCGATATCGGCAATCGGCGAATTGGTCAGTGTCTTGGCCTGCTCCAGGACGATCTTGTCGCTCACTTCCTGATGCAGCAGCGGGCGGATCTCGCCGAGCGTGTCGGGATCGGCGATCAGGATCAGCCGTTCAAATGCACCCTTGTGTGAGCGTTCGTAGAGTTTCTCGGCGATGATCTTGGAGAAGGTCGCCTCCATGCTTTCCCGGGGCGATTGCTCGGACGGGGATTTGCCGGAGGGGCCTTGGTCGGCCAGATCGCCGGGGGTCCAGTCGCCGTCATGTTCCAGCGCGCCGCTCCTGATGTAGAATGTCTTCGCCTCCCTGCCCGTCGCGATCACTGCAAATGTTTCTTCCGGAAAATTCAGCATAGCCATATGGTAGTCCTCTCTAGGTTCAGACCATCAATGCGCGACCGGTCGAAAGGTTGCGGTTCAGGCTTGCCGGGAGGCCGGACAGGCGCGGGGGGAATTTCGGCGCGGGCCTGCTTTTGCGGGCCATTCAGGCAGCGACAGACGGGCGTTTGTTAACCCTATTTTTACAAGCGAGGCCTAGTTGGAATGAAACAGTCACTCTGCTCTTGTGGGATAGTCTTAAGACATGGTGTTAACGCCGCAAATGGAAAAAAACTGGCGGACATCCTGGCAAACCCCATGGCGTTCACCAAAAATCCCGGAAGCCATCCGGCCGGCGGTCGAGGAAATGCAGCTGCAGCGGGCGTTGACCCATGTGCCGATGATCTATCTGGTCGCCATATTCAATCTGGTGGCGGTGATGGTCCTGTCCGCGCACGAAGGGGTCGAGCCCGTCTATTATGGCTGGATGGGCCTAATGGCGGTCGGCAGTCTCGCGCGGATGATCGTCTGGATGCGCTATCCGAGAAAGCCGGAATCGGCGGCACAGACGCAAAAGATACTCAGGAACCTCTCCGTCCTTGCGGTCGGCATTGTCTCCTTTCTCAGCATCTGGTCGGTTTTGATCATCTCAACCGGTATTTTCGCCAACCAGATGTTCATTCCGATGTCGCTGGTTTTCGGATCGACCTGCATCGCCCATTGTCTGGCCTGCCTGAAAAAACCGGCCGTCACGGTTCTCGTCCTCGGCGTCATTCCCTCTGCCGTGGCGATGATATTGGCGGGCGGTTTTGACGACATGATCATGGGATGGAGCATGATCACGATCGCGCTGCTGATGATCCGGTTCATCATCGACAGCTATAACCAGATCATCTCCGGCCTGATCATGCGGCATACGATCTGGAAACAGGCGCATAGCGATCCGCTGACCGGGCTGGCCAACCGCCGCGCGATGATGAACCACCTGCGTCTGGCAGAACAGGCTTTTGCGAGGCACGGCAGCGGTTTCGCGGTGGCCCTGCTCGATCTCAACCAGTTCAAGCAGGTGAATGATAATCTGGGACATGATATCGGTGACCGGCTGCTGGTCGAGGTAGCCGAGCGACTGAACCGGAGCAGCGCAGCAGAAGAGATTGTCGGGCGGCTGGGCGGCGACGAATTTCTGATCTTCATGCCCAATGTGACAGCACACGATCAGGCGGCAGCAAGAGCAACCGCCTATCTTTCCGGCTTTGCCAGACCGGCCCATATCAACGGGCATGTCCTGACTCCCTCCGCCAGCGTCGGTATCGCTGTCCAGACGCTGGACGGCACCGGCACCGAGCAACTGCTCAAGGCCGCCGACGGCGCGCTCTATCATATGAAGCGGGCGGGCAAGAATGCGGGCGGATATCCGGGAAGCGGCTTGCGCAATATTGCGTGAGACAGCGCAGGCCAAACCAGCGAGGCCGGTTGGGCACAGCCCGGAAAATCGCCCAACCTGCAACCAATATCATCCTTCCCGGTTTTACCATGACAAAGCCTGTCCGTGATGGCCGGGCGTATCTGTCCAAAGACACGTACTGCGCCAGTCGTCCTGCCATCCTATGACCGGCCCAAAGACCAGCGGAAAGCGGAATCCATGAAAGCCATATTCGTCCTTATCGTAGCAATTGCCTTTGCCGTTGCGCCCTTTCTGTCGCCGGAATTCGGCGGAATTGATCCGGACAGATATCCGGTACCCCAGTTGAACCCGCCGGTTCAGCCGGTAGGATGGGCCTTCAGCATCTGGGGCCCTATCTATCTGTGGCTGGTGGCCCACGCGCTTTTTGGTGCCTTTAAATTCAGGCAGGACGCGGAATGGGACAAGGGGCGCATTGCATTGATGCTGTCACTGGCGGTCGGCACAATCTGGCTTCCTGTCGCGCTTGCTTCGCCGATATGGGCGACCATCTTGATATGGATCATGTTGATCGCCGCCCTGATTGCACTATATCAATTGGCCAATGCTGCGCCTCCCTGGATCGCCCGCTGGCCGGTCGCCCTATATGCTGGCTGGCTTTCCGCCGCGTCCTTCGTGTCCATCGGACTGCTGCTTGCAGGATATGGCTTTGTCGATGAATTTGCAGCGGCGGTGATCGCGCTTGTTTTGGCGACCGGCTTCGCAGGCTATAACGCGTATCGCCTCGGATCATGGCCCTATGCCATTGCCGTGTCCTGGGGGTTCATTGGCATTGCGATCGCCAATATCGATTCCGCAATAATGTTGACGGTCGCGGCCGGAGTCGCGACAATTGTCGTCCTGGGCCTGACGGCGTTACCGCGTCTTCCGCACCGGCAACCACAATAGCAATATCCCGATCACCGCCGGGCCGGCCTGCACCAGTGCGATATCGGCCGAGACCCGCCAGGCACCGAAAATACCGGCGGTGGTAACGAACAGCAGAAAAGCAGTCGCGACCTTGCGCTGCCACTCGGCATCGCGAATGAACAGCGACCAGATCAGGCCAGCCGCGAGACAGAGATTATAGATGCCCTGATTGGCGGCCATGGCGGTGGTCGGTTCAAACAGGCTGGCCGGAAGGTCGGGGAAAGTCGCAGGCCCCTGCCCTTGCCACGCGAATATCCCGAACCAGGCTATATAGAGATGCAAGAGAGCGATCAGAACGATCATGATCTTTGCCAGTCTGGACATGTTGCGACTCCCCAAGCCTTCGCTCTTATAGATTGTAAAATTCCAGCTTGTAAAACGGCAAGCGCAATTTTGGTTAGCCGCGCTCGCCAAGCACCTGGTTCTCGACGCCGATCCGGTGGCGCAGCAGCATGGCGTTGAGAATCGAAAAGACCAATGCCACCCACGGCAGACCGAGCATCAGCGGGACAATCGCGATTTCCAGCACCACCACCAGATAATTAGGGTGGCTGATATATTTATACGGCCCCCGCTTCACGCGATCAAAATGCGGCGCCGAGATGATCCTTGTGGTCCACCAGCGGCCAATGCTGGCGAGCGTCCACACGCGCAGGACCTGCGTGGCGACGAACAGAGCCAGCATCGCAGGATGGATGACATGCTGCGGGTCGACCAGCAGCGCAATCACCGCAATCCACGCGCTGTGGAGAAAGATGAAATAATGATAATGGTCAGCACCATATTCCTGCCCGCCCTCGCCGAGCAGACGCCGGGTGTTGCGATTTGCGTGAACCAGCTCGCCCAACCGCTGGACGACGATGTAGACCAGCACCCAGGTCACCAGCGTAGGACTGGTCATGAAAATCGCGCCGAGCGGACCGGTCATGCGGCACCCTGCGGATCGAGGATACCGACCGCCGCGGTAAAGCCCGGCCCGAGCGCGGTGAGCAAGATCGGCTTGTCCGGCTTCTGCGCAAGCAGCTTTTCGAGCACGAACAGCACCGTCGGCGAGGACATATTGCCATGCTGTCGCAGGATCTCCCGGGTTGCCGGGATGCCAGCGATCTCGGGCGCGAAATAGGCTTCTAGCGCTTCCACCACCCTGCCGCCGCCGGGATGGCAGGCGGGTTCGGCGAGATCGGATTTTTCGAGCCCCTGCGTTTCCAGAAACCCGTCGCAGAAAGGCGCGAAATCCTTTGTCACGAAGCTCGGGATATCGCGGGCCAGCACAAGATCGAAGCCGGTGGTTCCGATATCCCAGCCCATCATGTCGCGGGTGTCGGGCCAGGTCTTCTGCTCGAACGCACCGAAGCTGGGCGCGCCGGCCGGTGCGGCCTTGCCGCTGACCACCGCAGCAGCACAGCCGTCGGCGAACAGGGCTGTTGCGATCATATTCTTCTTGTCAAACTGGCTATAGTCATAAGACAGGCTACACAGTTCCAGCGAGATCATCAGGACATTCTGCCCTTCACCCGCCGCCGCCAGATCATTGGCCAGCCGCAGCCCGAGCACACTGCCGGCGCAACCATAGCCGAATACAGGGATCGCCTGGGTCGAAGGATCGAAACCCATCGGCTCGATCATCCGGCTGGGAATAGAAGGTGTCATCGTGCCAGTGGTCGAAATCATGATGATGGCGTCGATATCGGGGGGCAGTAGCGCCGCTTTGTCCAGCGCATCGCCAGCGGCCTTATGCGCCAGCCGGGTTCCGACCTGATCATAAATAGCCGCTCGCCCCGTCCAGCTACGCGGCTCCAGATAGTAATCCGCCTCGCAGGCGAGATACCGCCGATCAATACCGCTATTGCCAAGTATCTGTTCCAGCCGCGCGGGTAGCGCCGATCCCCTCGCCTTGGCCAGCACCGCCAGTACCTCGGCCTGGGTGATCCGGTGATCGGGAACGGCAGTGGCGATGGATTTCAATACAGGCATAGAAAACTTTCAGTGATCATATTGACCCTGTTACAACAGATACGGCCTCGAAACACAGAAATCTGGTGCATTGCACCATAGCATGTATGTCCGATGCCTGAGAAATGCAGAGCCTTAGAAACACCCGATCCAAAAAAATAGCTATAACACGGTGACCTCTATCCCGATTTACAGTTTATTGTGCACTGCACCATTTTTCTTGACATCGGCTATCCCATCCCTTATTTGTGCACTGCAACATAGAAGTGAGATAACCGATGGCTGATACGAAAAACGAAACATCTACTGCTCCGGCAGCAAAAGTAACCGGCTCGCTCTCTGCTGAAGCCGCTTATTCTGCAGCGGCATCCGCGACCACTCTGTCCGACAAACCGGCGTCAGAAGCTGCGATTGTCGAGCGGACCGAAACCCATAAGCCGGTGGCTACAGCTGCTAAACCGGCAACAGCGGCACAGCCTGCTGCCAAAACAACCGCAGCAACCAAGCCGGCAACAAAGAAGGTCGTCGCAAAGCGTAAAGTCGCTGCGAAGCCCGTTGCCAAAACCACATTGAAGAAAACGACCAAAGGAACCAAGAAAATGGCTACCACCAAAACCACCGCAACCAAACGCGTTGTAAAGAACACCAAAGCGGCCAACACAAAGGCTGCGAACACCGCCAAGAAAACCGCTGACAAGCTCGGCTCGCGCTTTGAAAAGTTGACCGCCGAAGCGCAGACTCGCGCCAAGGCTGCTGCTGACCGTGCTGTTGCGCTGTCGAAAAATGCTGTTGAATTCAACCGCGAAAATGTTGAAACCCTGCTCGAAAGCGGCAAGATTGCTGCAAAGGGCGCTCAGGAAATCGGCAAGACCAACGTGAAATATACCCGCGAGAATTTTGTTGAAGCCAGCCGCGCCCTGCAGGGCCTGTTCAGCGTTGCGACGCCAAAAGACATGTTTGCAAAGCAAGCTGACTATGTCCGCAGTGGCCTGGACCGGGTAATGGACCAGACTTCGAACAACGCCGACGCCGTCGTCAAGCTCGCTGGCAAAGCTTATCAGCCGATCGCTGATCGCGTCAGCGAAATCCGCAAGGAACTGAAAGCAGCTGCTTAAGCCGCTCTTTCCTGGAGATTAAAAAAGGACCGTTCCGTTGGAGCGGTCCTTTTTATTTGCCTTTTGTTAACACCCATAGCCGCAAAAGCTGTGGAAACTATCAATCCCCCACTTGCCCTCGGGGGTAAAAATACCATATCCTGAGGCTAATGATGAACCAGCAGATTCTTTCACCCGCACAGAAACCTGACCGGCCAAGCCGCGCCAGCGTCCATCCGGTCATGGGCGACGATCCGGACAATGGATCAGGTGACAATGATGACGACACAAATCTCGGCATCGCAACCAAGACCCGGGCCAAGACCAAGAAGCCCAGCCCCTATAAGGTCCTGATCCTCAACGACGATTATACGCCGATGGAATTTGTTGTCCTCGTTCTGAAACGCTTCTTCAACATGGACATCGACGAAGCAACGCGCGTCATGCTCCACGTTCACCAGAAGGGAGTCGGGGTTTGCGGTACGTTCAGCTACGAAGTTGCAGAAACCAAAGTCACGCAAGTGATGGATTTTGCCCGTAAAAACGAACATCCGCTGCAGTGCACGCTTGAGAAAGCCTGATAATAATCAAGGAAATCCCCATGTCCGATATACCTGTCATCACTGTGGACATCGTCTCCGATGTGGTCTGCCCATGGTGTATCATTGGATATAAGAAGCTTGAAAAAGCCATGCAGCAATTTGAAGGCAAGGCCCGTTTTGAACTGGCGTGGCATGCCTTTGAACTAAACCCTTCCATGCCGCCGGAAGGCCAGGACATCAGCGAACATATGGCCCAAAAATATGGTGCCACGCCCGAACAAAGCAAAGCCAATAGAGAGCGTCTGCGCAATGCCGGGAGCGAACTGGATTTCGAATTCAGCTATGGTGACAATATGCGGATGGTGAACACATTTGATGCGCATCGCCTGCTCCACTGGGCTGGCGAAGCCGGAAAACAAACGGCCTTGAAACTGGCTTTGTTCAAAGCGCATTTTACCGATGGCAAGAATGTAAGCGATCACGAAACGCTGGTTTCTGTCGCAGCGTCTGTTGGCCTGGACGAGAAGCGGGCCCGGGATCTGCTCAGCACGAACCTATATGCCGACGAAGTACGGGCTACCGAAGCGGAATGGCAGGACCGTTTCATTACCGGCGTACCGGCCTTTATCTTCAACAAGAAATTCATGGTACCGGGTGCTCAGGAAGCTGATGTTTTTGCCAATATTATCGAGAACAAATTGCTCCAGAAAGCTGCCTGAGCTTCACTTTTTCCCAGGCGGCATCGGAAAGAAGCCGGACGTCCGCTCGATATAATCGACATAGTCGGGGCGGTTCTTTTTCAGGCTTTTTTCCAGCAAAGGTGCTCCGCTCCATTTCATCAGGGTGAAGCTCAGGAACAGAGGCCCGACCACCGCGATCCAAACCGGCCAGCCGGTTTGTGCGGCCACCAGCCAAATTCCCCACCAGGCACAAAAATCACCGAAATAATTAGGGTGACGGGTATATTTCCACAAGCCGCTATCCAGTACCTTGCCTTTGCTGCCAGGGTTCGATCGGAAGGCTTTGAGTTGCATGTCGCCGATCGTTTCAAAGGCGATTCCAACCACCGCGATGACAACGCCGATAATGGCGACAGGGCCAGCTGAAGCAGGGCCAGCCAGCAGAATACCAAGCTGGGCGGGCAGACAGACGATAAAAAGCAGCGGGATTTGCGTCACCCATGCTTTCAACAGCGCCGCTTTGGCGAAGCCCATCCCCTGTTTTTCCATGGCCCGGCCCATTATCTTTTTATAACGGGGATCGACCCCTTCCTTGCGCCAGCGCAAGAACAGGTGTGTTCCCAGCCGGATCCCCCACAAGGCTGTCAAAGCCCAGATTATATAGGCTAATGATCCGGGATTCTCAGACTGGATGAAAGAAGCGCTCGCCATGATAGCCATGCCATAAGCCCAGAAGGCATCAATGAATGACACGTCGCGGATGCGAACCGATATCAACCACAAGCACAGCATGATAGCGACCAGCAGAGCAAAATTCAGACCCAGGGCTGTCAGTATATTCACTTTGGCTCTCCTGCCTTTGACTTGCCGCTCGCACTTCCCGGATCGGTCGAGACAATATCACGCATTGCTTTCTCCGGATATTTCGGGGTCACGCTGTGATAAAAATCGCTGAGTATCTTCATGTCCGCTTTATAATCCCCCGAGGGCATGAACGATGGGCCCAAACCCCCTGTCTTTTTCTGATAGTCCATCAGACCAATGATCAAAGGGACTTTCGCCTGGAGCGCAATATAATAGAAACCGGTCCGCCATTGCTTGCCTGCGCCGCGCGTGCCTTCGGGCGGAATTGTCAAAAGGAAATCGTCGCGCCGCTCGAATTCCCGGACCATCGCATCTACCATATTGTGGGATTTAAACCGGTCCACCGGAACACCGCCCAGACGCCGCATCATGTCGCCCCAGGGCCATTTGAACAGAGTGTCCTTGCCGATCCAATAAGACGAAATCTTGAGCTTGTTGAGCAGCCCGAAATAATAAAGGAAATCCCAGTTGCTGGTGTGGGGTGCCGCTATGATGACTGCTTTTCTGGGAGGCGGGTTTTCCTGCACCGCAGTCCAGCCGTTAATCGTAAACATGAATACGGAAAACCGGCGGACAATTTCCGACAACCAGCTCGGTTCAATCTCGTCGTGCACGCATCCTCCCTCTCGCGGGACCGGATGCCGCGATGATCGAACGACCATAAGTCTATTTTCAGACTGCGCAACGACAGATATCGGCAACGCATTAATCCGGATGATATAGAGCAGATCTTCCGCAGGCCGGTTCTCCAGACTCGAGAAGAACCTTTCCGACCCCTCCCCTTTTGCACCCGCTCCGTGAACCGGACCAACGGGTTGAAGACAGCGATCGTGCGTTAGCGGTTCGTATGGCGGGCGAGATGGGCCAAGCCGACTATTCGGCTGCTATTTGCAAGGAAGGATATTTGGCGATGATATGGTTATAGACGGCCGGATGGAGTGATTGGGCAAATTCACAACCAAAATAGTCGCCATCGCGCCAACATATCTTGCTCTCCAAGGCGGCGAATGACGGCAGTTTCAGAAAAATTACCTTTTCACCGGTCAAGCGAGTCAGGCAGCGCATCCGGAACCCGGTGATTGACAGATCCAGAATCATTGCATCAACGCTACCCAAGCCTGGCTCGCGGACGGAAGCGGATATTTCAACGTCGGTTCGCTGTGAGGCGCGAGGATCGCGCCGCTTCGATATATCATTCATTGGACCGCCCTATCGTTCATATTGCCCCCAATTTTCGAATATAATGCAGGCTCGCCGATGGTATTTTCCGGTACCATCACTTTCATGACCAGATAACCGAATGCCTACAAACAAAGATTAACAAGAGATGTTTATTCAATCGTTAACAGAGATGGGAGTTTTTTGGGTAAATGACGGAAATTCATTGAATAATATAAGCTCTTCTCAGTCCCGGTCACCGCAATCGACCTGGCACAGATCGGCCTCTTCGTCCTCAAGCTCGATCTGGATCGTGATGTGATGGATAGAGAATCGAATCTTCATTTCCCTTTGCACCTCGGCGAGGAAACCTTTCCCGGGATGGCCATGTGGTAGAACCAGATGGGCGGTCATTGCGGTTTCGCTCGTGCTCATCGGCCAAATATGCAGATCATGGACGGCTTCGACCCCTTGCAACGACGCAAGATATTCGAAGACTTCTTCGACATCAATATCACGCGGCACACCCGCTAGCGACATCCGGACCGCTTCGGACAGCAATCCCCATGTACTCCAGAATATCAAACCGACGATCAGCAGGCTGAGCAAGGGATCAATCCAGTTTATTCCGGTAAAATAGATGACAATGCCACCAACCACGACCCCAGCCGAAACGCCGGCATCCGCCATCATATGCAGAAAGGCTCCGCGTATATTGATGTCATCCTTCTGCCCGCGGATGAAAAGCATCGCGGTCCCGAAATTGATTATGATTCCCAGCGAAGCGACGATGATGACGGTGGTAGAAGCGACGGCACTAGGTGCGCTGAAACGCTCGATCGCTTCCCAGGCGATGGCCCCACAAGCTACCAGCAGAAAAAGTCCGTTCAGCAAAGCAGCCAGAATGGACGATCCTCCCAGACCATATGTAAATTGTTTGCTCGGTGGGCGTTTTGCAAGTTCGGCGCCAGCCCACGCAACGGCCAATCCCAGAACATCGCTCAGATTATGGCCAGCATCCGCCAGGAGCGCCATCGATCCAGCCAGCAAGCCGAATACCACTTCAACGATGATATAAATTATATTGAGCGCAATGCCCAAAGCGAAAGCGCGACTGAAATTTTTCGGCATATGACCGTGCGGACCATGACGATCATGATGGCTGTGGGAGGAATGCCCGTGGCTATGTTGATGACCTGCGGACATTCACGCTCCGACAATGACAATGCAAACTCTACGCTCTAATTACACGGACTAGCCCGAGCGGTCCATATTTTATTTCCATATTTTCCGTATGTTATATCATCTTCGGATGAATTGATGTCGGGATCAATCGACGATCAATCCAATCGCCAGATAGATGATGATTGCAGAACCAAAGCCAAAGATCGTCGCGAGAACGAATATGATCCGCAACAGATTTGCATCCATACCGCTCCAGTTTGCGAGACCTGAACAGACGCCCATGAGCTTGCCGTTCGCCTTGTCGAGTTTCAGTTTGTTTTTCATAGGACGATCACTTTCTTTGTTCGATGAAATGGGTTCCGGCCAATTGCGCGGACGGGTTTCGCTGCTTTTAATGTTGCCCGCCATCATACAAGCAATGCTGATGCGTTCTGGAAGGCCGGCATTACGCTGGCACCGATGAATAGGCTTGCCGTTGCAATGGCACCAAAAGCGGCGAGAAACGAATTTTGAAAACTGTGGGACATGATTTATCTTCTCTTTTCTTGAGCTGGGTTAAGCGATGATCGAAGCTGTGTTGCCAACGGCCGGGCCGACACTCGCGCCAACAAACAGGGCGGCGGAAAACAAGGCGGCGACGGCGGCGGTCAGACTGTTGGAGATATTCGAGAACATTGTGATACCTTTCGATTTGAAACTGCGTTTCGCGTCATTGCGAAGATATCCAATACATTGCATAGCCCGTGCCAATTTACATATATGGTTATATTCCAATAGGTTGCGTTCATCTCCAACTTGAGTGCAATACATCAAAAACCTACACTTGGTGAAAATTACTAATTTTTGGGTTTCGTGAACAATAAATGAATGAGCCAAGCCCCCCCCCTTCCGAATTTACTTCTCTTTAAAAGCGGCAAAAGCTAGTGCAAGGCTCTGCCATGAACCTGTCCCAGCTTACCTTGCACAACTTTCGCAACTATCCCGAATTGCGTCTGGCGGCTAAACCGGGCTTCATGGTTTTCAGCGGCGAAAACGGTGCTGGAAAAACCAATATCCTGGAAGCCTTGTCCTTGCTCGCACCAGGTCGCGGACTCAGGCGGGCTGCGCTGCGCGACATGGCTTGCCAAACGGGAACGGGGAATTTCGCTGTTGCGGCGCAGTTGGGTGATATCCAGATTGGGACCGGCACGGATTCAGATGCGCCCGAACGTAGAAAGACGCGGATTAACGAAGCCGCTGCCCCGACCAATGATCTGGCAGAATGGCTTTCCATATTGTGGCTAACCCCTGCAATGGATCGCTTGTTCACAGAAGGAGCCGCCGGGCGACGAAATTTTCTTGATCGACTGGTTATGGCGCTAGAACCTTCGCACGCACGGAACTGTGCCCGATACGAAGCGGCACGGCGCGAACGGAACCGGCTGCTTGCGGATGGCTATCGGGCGGACAAGGAATGGCTGGAGGGACTCGATGTGCAACTCGCGCAATTCGGTTCGGCCGTCGCAGAAGCCCGCGATCGAATGGTATCGGCACTGAACGCGAAGCTGGAACAATCAGACAGCAAGATATTTGCCACACCGATTTTGCAAATTGCAGATGATAGACTGCACACGGAGCAACAACTCCATCAAATGCTGCAACAGAACCGGTCTGCGGATCGGGCAGCAGGCCGGACGTTGCGCGGACCACATCGCGCAGACCTCACCGTATTCCATGCAGCGAAACAGCAACCAGCCGAGAAATGTTCAACCGGTGAACAGAAAGCGTTGCTGTTCTCCATCGTCCTGGCCCACGCGGATTTAATCGCCGATCGGCGCCAGAGCCGGCCCATCCTGCTACTTGATGAAGTGGCGGCCCATCTTGACCCGCAACGCCGGGCAGCCCTTTTTGACAAGCTGGCAGAAAGAGGCGGGCAAGTCTGGCTTACCGGAACAGAACCGGCGTTGTTCAAAGACATTCCGGACAGCGCACTGCATTTCGAAGTCTCGAACGGAACCATCAAAGAACGATAAATTGCCGGCCAGTTCCTGGGTGATTTACCGATAATTAACCATATTCTTTAGCGTAGACTTTGCGACCGACGTTTATGCTGATCCCGATGAATGCAACAGCCCTGACAAATTCTGCCACTCTGCTTCGGAATGCGATCATTCCGATTCTTTTGGTTTTGCAGGCGGTTTTGATGCCTACCCCGGTCAAGGCCAACGATTATCTCCAGTGCGTCCCGTTCGCCAGGGAACTGAGCGGCATCCAGATTTATGGCGATGCGCATAGTTGGTGGGACCAGGCGGAGGGCGTTTATCAACGGGGCACGCAGCCGGCCGAAGGCGCGGTGCTGTCGCTGCCCGGTTACGGTTCGATGCAGCTGGGCCATGTCGCTGTCGTTCGCAAGATTGTCGATAGCCGCAATATATTGATCAGCCATGCCAACTGGTCCCCGATCGACGGCCGGCGCGGGCAGATCGAACGCCGTGTCGCCGCGAGAGACGTGTCGGCCAACAATGACTGGAGCCTAGTCCGCATCTGGTATGCCCCCATAGCCGAGCTCGGCACTACCGCCTTTCCGGTCAATGGATTCATCTATCCCAAGAATCCGGCAAAGCAAAGCGGTCGGCAATGGGCTTCTGCAAAACCGGCACCCCGGACTCAGGCTCCGAATCGAACACTTTTTGACCGGCGCCTCAAGGCAGAACTTGCTCAATCTGCGGAAGGAGAACGCTCCGATAGCGCAGGCCAGGTCGACTTGATCGGGGAATTGCTGGACAGTGTGGGCAGCTGAGGCCAGATTGGAGCATGATGCTTCAACCGGAACCTCTCGCATGACCACAGATCCCTTTACCTGCCTGGTGATTCTCGCAGGCGGGCAGTCGACTCGGATGGGCAGCGACAAGGCGGTCATCACGCTCGGCGGACGCCGGATGGTCGATATTCTGATCGACAGATTTTCCGGGAAGACCGACCATCTCTTTCTGTCCGCTTCACAGGACTACGGCACCGGCCTCTCGCTGATCAGCGACAACCCAGACTTCCCCGGCGGACCTGTCGGCGGCATTTTCACGCTGGCGGATAGATTGCCAGAGGTACTGCCCGGCCTTTCCGGATTTGCGACGGTTCCGGTCGATGCACCACACGCACCGGCCGATCTGGTCGAACGCCTTTCGACGAGCGGAGGCTGCGCGGTGGCCCAGGATGACCAGCGCATTCATCCGACCTTTGCCTATTGGCGCTGCGATATCATCAACAGCATTCGCGCCACCCATGACCCCGGCGAACGGGCGCCGTCCCTGCAATGGCTTGCCCGGCAATCGGCAGCGCAAGCCGTGACCTGGTCCGACGAAACGCTGTTCATGAACATCAACCGGCCGGAGGAGCTGGCGGCGGCGGAACGTGACAAAACAGCCGGCGCTTGAGGGAAGCACCGGCTGCATTTAATTCGGTACTCACGCTTCTTCACCGTGAGTATTGGCAATTACCAATTAGTCGAGACGACGGATTTCAGTCTTGGTCAGGCTGGTCATCAGCTTGCCTTCGTTGTTCGAAAGCGTCGAAGCTTCGATCCGCCGCACTTTGCCTTTGTAGATTACCAGAATATCGCCAGCGTCGGTTACGCGGTTCACTTTGGCGACACTCGAACCAGTGGCGTCATAAAGCCGGTCGTTGCGTTCCGCTTCGGCAGCGGATGCAGCAGGGACGGTAAAAGACAGCGCGGTGGCTGCAAGGATCAGGGAGGATATTTTACGCATGGTTTATTCCAATGTTTTGAGAATGATGATCAAACTATGCCCCGCCAAAAATAAGTTGCAATATGAAATGTTGCACCTGCGAGTTCATTTTTTGCAATTGACCGGAAAAAGGCTGAAACAAGGGAGGAGACCCACCTTGTCTCTGCCCCTACCAGGCAATCCGTTAGCTAATTTGCTAGCCCGATAAAATTCCATTGATCGATGATGCCCGGCTTTTGTCTTTTCGACTCTTCATGCGCGATCCAAAGCCAAAAATCATCGCCCGGCTCCGCGCTTGGAACTTTACAGGGTAGCCCCTGTTTATTTTCTGTAAACTTTGCCCCAAGCCCGCATGTTTCCTGCATTTGTAGGTTGCGAGGACGGTCGACAGTGTAAACTTCCAAATGCCCTGGGAAATTGGCGCGCCTGTAATATGGAGGCTAGCGAAATGATTTTGCGCTTATCCAGGTTGTCAAAGAGCCTGCCCCGTATCTGTCCCGGTACCGGTGGTAACGATAAGTGATGGGGACGGGTGTAGGAAAGGACATTTCGAACAGCTAATCGGGCATATTTGCGATCGGCCTGTGAGATCCGCAGCAATAGGGCACCGGAAAGATCACCGTCATTCGCCTGCCAACAAAAAAGGATGCCCCGAAATATCGGAGCATCCTCATTTGTCGAATATGAGAAACGGACTTAGCTAAAGGCCGGCTCCAAGGGGCGCGGTGCCTGCATTTCGCTGTCCATCTTTCTGCGCGCTTCGCCTACAGACGCTTTCATTTCGGTCAGCTTGCGATCAAGCAGACGCGCACGTTTCTGGCGCTTCGATCGTGTCAGGAAGGGGTTTTGCGCAGTCGGCATTGCGTCAACATTCCTCGTAAAATATCCTTCCGGCCGGGACAGGTCTGCTTCGCCCAGATAAGGCCTCGGAGCTGAGGCAACACGCCGCTCGCCAATTGTCACGCCATTACCGGTTCTGCCACGCGGCACTTCAAGTTCCGGCAGGTTCGCGACAAAATTTTCAAATGCGACCTTGGTTTTGACTTTGCTATCGACCGTCTGCGCTGTGACCTGCTCGCTATCCACCTTTGGTGTGATCGGGTCTTTGCGTAACTCAGGCATGATCGCTTCGTTCATCGCAGCAGGAAGGGGATCTCTGCTGCGGATCTCAGCAGCAGTAGCCTGCCCCTTACTTTTGCGACGGCGACCGACTGCATAGGCACCGGCTCCGCCAACACCGAGCAAGGCTGCAAGCGCGGCGAGCAGGCCCCAGTCGGCATTGCTCTCACCGGTGGATGTGTCGGGTGAGGGCGCAGCTTCCGGCGGTGCAGTTTCGCCATTCGGGATCGCCGCTACCGGCGCGCCCGCGCCAATGGCCAGATCGGGTGAAAATCCGGCTGCCGGATCAGTAATTGGTTCCGGAGCGGTAGCTGCTATGCTGGTGGCAGCGCTATTCGCCGAGCTTTTGGTCGGGCTAGGTGACGCCTTGACCGGCGGCTTGGCAGTCACAACTGCTGCCTTTGCTGCAGCAGCCTTGCGAGCCTGCTGTTCGCTCTCGATCTGCGCGAGCGCTTCGGGAGCGACCGTCTGCGCATCAAAGCCACCCTTGCGCGCCAGATCATCGGCCCGGTCTGTGGTGACGGGTGGCGTTGTTTCCGCCTTGGCCGCAGGAGAACTGCTAGCGGGAGGTAATGCCACGGTCGGGGCCATCGTCGAGGATGGTGCCGGCTTAGGTTGCGGGGCCGCGGCCGTCGGGGCCGGCGCGGGTGCCATCATATCTGGTGCAGTCACGCTCTGGGCATGGGCAGGTGTGGCAACCATACCGACCGAAATCGCCAACATGCTTATCATGGACAGGCGGCCAGCAGATTTAACCGGAAAGCCGCTATCGATGGGTGCATTTATATTATTGGTCATCTCATTTCTCCTAATGTGTCGAGCAATCAACGAATGCCGTCGCCATTAGGGTCCCTTGTCAGGGCCACTATGAGTGAAAACGGAGATGAATGGAGTTTCTGAACGCTCTATTCACATAGCATTCAGCGGAATGACCCGCTCGTTAAACTGGGGTTCATCCAATTCTGTAGGGGTTTTGCTGAATAGTTGGCCTGGAGATATTCTATTCTGTGAAATTTCGGTGATAATGCTCCACCACTTGCGCCAGAGTCGATAATGCGAGGGTAGCGGGGTCCCGCGTTGACGGGATCAGCCCTATCGGTGCAACCATCCGGGCACTGTCCTTTACCGAGACACCTATGTCTTCCAGATATTGCAGCCGGAGGGCGTGGGTTTTGCGGCTGCCCATTGCACCTACATAAAAGGCCGGCGACGAAAGCGCCTGTTTCATCAAGCGGGTTTCCCAGTCGTGATCATGAAAATAGAATATACAGGCGGTCCAAGGGTCGGGATCGAGCAGCGGCGTCGCCGCCGGCGTTTTCAGAATATGGGCCGTTCCGGCCAACCTGCGAACCTGATCAACCACCACCGGGTCTGGTGATAATATCGAACATTCGATGCCATAGCTCGCGGATAGCCCCACCAAGCTTTCAACCGACGGGCCGTGTCCTGCTATGATGATTCTGGCAGCCGGAAGGTGATGGACGAGAAGTTGCGAACCGGCGCGCTCAACCGCTATCCTGTTTGAACTTTGCGCTTCGCATTGGATGTCGGTGCTTTCAATATCGAGCACAATTGTGAGCGGTTCGCGGTCCCTGATCCGGTCAAATATATCGGCAGTGCTGGAGCCGTCGATTATCGGAGTAAAAAGCAAGTCGATACTACCGCCGCACGGCAAACGAATATCGAGATAAGGTGAGCCTGCCCCGAACCTGATTTCCCGAGGCTTCCCGCTGTTGATCACATCCAGCGCTTCGGAAACCACCGCCGCCTCCACGCAACCTCCGGAAAACGAGCCCGAGAATGATCCGTCTTCTGCAACCGCCATATGCGCACCAGGATTTCGCGTCGATGCGCCGGTGACCGCCGTCAGCGTCACCAGAGCCGTTTTCAGGCCGCTCTCTGCAGCCAAGGTCAGGAAACGGAATATCGGTAGAATATTGTTCAAAAAATATGGTCCCGCCAGTCGCCCGAATGCAGACGACGGACCTGTCCATGCATCAAACCGGTAATCGGTTCAATTGCTATGGGAACAGTGGCATGGTTTCTAACCACTTGAAGCAATGACGCGATCGACCATAGCCTCCCGGGCACATGCTCTCACCAATCGCTGGACCGTCCCTGCTTCAAATCGCAGCAGCCATTTCCGACGCCTGCTTGATCGCCGCCTTGGCATCCAGTTCGCGGGCTTCAAATGCGCCGCCGATCAGGTCAGCAGTCAGGTCCAATGCAGCGAGACCGTCATATAGATCCCGCCTGGGAAGCTGGCCGGCGCAGAGAATGACAGTATCCACATCCAGAAGAATGGGCTTGTTGTCCACGGTGATATGCAGACCCGCATCATCGACCCTGTCGTAGTGCGCGCCGTTTATCATGTTGATGCCACGCCGCGCCAGCGACAGGCGATGGGTCCAGCCCGTCGTCTTCCCCAGACCGGAGCCGACCCTGCTATCCTTGCGCTGGATCATGGTAATCTCGCGAGCGGAACGGGCCACAACCGGTTCGACGCCAGTCACCCCGCCCCGGGGATGGTTGTCAAAATCGACGCCCCATTCCTTTGCAAAAACATCACGGTCAACCGCACCGGATGGACCGGAATGGCTGATCAGCTCACAGATATCAAAGCCGATCCCGCCGGCCCCGATTACGGCAACCTTGTCACCGACCGGCTTCTTTCCGGTGATGACATCGATATAGCTTACCACCTTGGCGTGACCGATGCCGTCGATTTCCGGCATTCTTGGTGTGATGCCGGTCGCGATGATAATATCATCGAAGGCCTCCGCCTGCAGCTGAGCCGGGCTGGCATAGGTGTTGAGCCGCACATCGACTCCCAGCACCTCGAGCATCCGGGCAAAATAGCGTAGCGTTTCGTAAAATTCTTCTTTGCCCGGAATCTTCTTCGCCAGATTGAACTGGCCGCCGACTTCAGACGATGCTTCGAACAATGTAACCTTGTGACCGCGTTCGGCAGCAACCGTCGCGTATGCGAGACCCGCAGGTCCGGCACCTATGACGGCGATGCGTTTCGGTGTTGGCGCAGGCAAATAGTTGAGCATCGTCTCGTGACAGGCTCTGGGATTGACCAGACAGGACGTCAGCTTCCCGGAGAATGTATGGTCAAGACAGGCCTGGTTGCAGGCAATACAGGTGTTGATTTCATCCTCGCGCCCTTCAATTGCCTTGCGCATGAAGGCGCTGTCGGCGAGCATCGGACGGGCCATGGACACCAGATCTGCGTCGCCGCGTGCCAGCACTTCTTCTGCGACATCCGGCATGTTGATCCGATTGGAGGTGATCACCGGAACATTGAGCTGTTTGCGCAATCGTCCCGTAACCGAAGTGAATGCAGCGCGCGGAACCATCGTGGCAATCGTCGGGACCGCGCTTTCGTGCCAGGTGAAGTGGGTGGATACGATGTTTACACCGACCTTTTCCAAAGCTTTGCCGAGAGTGACGACCTCGTCCCAGCTCATCCCGCCTTCCAGCATGTCCATCGCCGCAATACGGAAGATCAATATGAAATCCTCGCCAACCGCCGCGCGGGTCCGCTCGACAATTTCGACGGCAAATCTTATGCGGTTTTCATAGTTTCCACCATATTCATCTTCCCGCAAATTAGTTTTCTCGACCAGAAAGGTCGAAATAAGATAGCCCGCCGATCCGATGATTTCGACGCCGTCATAGCCGGCCTTTTTTGCCATCACCGCGCATTGCACATGATCGTCGATCTGCTTTTCAATTCCTGCCTTGTCGAGTTCATTGGGAACATAACGCCCAATCCGAGATTTTACCGCCGAAGGTGCCACGCAATCCGGATTGTGCGCGAGCGGTCCTGAGTGGAGTATCTGCATACAGATTTTCACATCCGGAGCGGCCTGGTGGACAGCGTCGGTTACCAACCGGTGCTTCGCGGCCTCCTCGTCACTCGACATCGTGGCACCGCCGTGTGACGATTCCTGATTGGGCGCAATCCCGCCGGTAATGATCATACCGATGTCATTGGCAGCCCGTTCCGCGAAATAGGCGGCCATCCGTTCAAAGCCGCCCTCGATTTCCTCGAGACCCGTGTGCATCGAACCCATTATCGCGCGGTTTTTGATGGTGGTGAAGCCCAGATCGAGCGGCTCTAACAGCTTTGGATAGTTCATATCCCTCTCCTAGGGTCAATAAGCGAAAGTCCCAATATATAAAAATGCTAGCCAGGCTCGGTCTCGCTACCGGTCAACCAGTGGCGCTGTCCTCGAGGTCGGTCGAATGATCGTATCAACCGCCATAACCGGGCCCAACATCCATAATTCTCTTATATCTGCTATGGATTATGCTAGGTGACGGTCCATAAGAATGCGACGATCTAACCAGACAGTTAAAAGGCGCGCTGCAGCGCGGACCCGGGAGAGTGTGACATGCAAAAATATCTACAACATTATATCAACGGACAATGGGTTGATTCTATTGGCGGCACTTTGCATTCGGTCATCAACCCGGCGACCGAAGAACCCTGTACGGAAATCACCCTCGGCACCGAAGCCGATGTCGATGCGGCGGTAGCGGCGGCGAGAACCGCGTTTGAAACCTATAGCCAGACAAGCCGCGAGGATCGTCTCGCGCTGCTCGGCCGGATTGTCGAAGAATATAAAAAGCGGATCCCGGATATCGCGCGTTCGCTGGCAGAAGAAATGGGCGCCCCGCTTAGCCTGGGCGCTGCGGCACAAGCGCCAGCTGGCATTGGGGGCTTCATGGGAACGATTGCCGCACTGGAAGAATTCCAGTTTTCCCAACGGCAGGGCGACAATACCATTGTCTACGAACCAATGGGCGTCATCGGCATGATCACGCCATGGAACTGGCCGCTGAACCAGATTGTATTGAAGGTGGCCCCTGCCCTTGCCGGCGGCAGTACCATGGTGCTGAAGCCATCGGAAGAATGTCCGGGCAATGCCGCTATTCTCGCCGAAATCATGGATGCAGCAGGCGTGCCCGCTGGCGTCTTCAATCTCGTCCTGGGTGATGGCCCGACAGTCGGCGCGCGCATCGCAGCGCATCCCGATATCGATATGGTCAGCTTCACCGGCTCGACCCGTGCCGGTATATTGGTTGCCAAGGCGGCAGCGGATACCGTCAAGCGTGTGCATCAGGAACTGGGCGGAAAATCGCCCAATCTGGTTCTGCCCGGAGCGGACCTCGAGACGGTATTGCCACCGACGGTCGCCGGGGTGCTGATCAACACGGGGCAGAGCTGCATCGCGCCGACGAAAGTTCTGGTGCACAGCAGTCAGGCTGACGCAGCGACCAAAATGATCAGCGACATATTCGCCGGGCAAGAAGTCGGTGACCCGCTGCAGGAAGGCGGACATCTCGGACCTGTGGTGAACAAGGCACAATATGACAAAATCCAGGACCTGATCCAGTCCGCGATCGATGAAGGCGCGACGCTGGAAACCGGCGGCACCGGCCTGCCGACCAATGTAAACCGCGGCTATTATATAAAACCAACCGTATTTAGCGCCGTGAACTCCGGCATGCGGATTGCCAAAGAAGAGATTTTTGGTCCTGTCATTACCGTCATGTCTTATGATGATATCGATGCTGCGGTCAAAACCGCGAATGATACCGAATATGGGCTGTCCGCGGTTATTTCGGGCGATCCTGCCGAAGCGGCAAAAGTGGCGCCGCGGTTGCGTGCCGGGATGGTGGCGATCAACAATTGGGCTCCCTCTCCGGGCGCTCCTTTCGGTGGCTATAAACAGTCCGGCAATGGTCGCGAAGGCGGCGCTTACGGGATTAAAGACTTTATGGAAATGAAATCGATCAGCGGCCTTCCCGCCTGAGCCGATAACCGGATCCAGTGATCGGTCGGCAGTCGCAGCGGATGGGCCTGCGTCGCCGACCGATCATGGCCGGACCTGCGATCTGACAGCCGCGTCCGGCGAAACCAGCCAACCGCACCGGATCCCTTGCGGATCATCGAGCACGGTCGTGCTTCCTTCAGGAAGTCGGGCAAAGCGGATGGCTGCGGTTTTCCGTCCTGCCATAACAACCGGTTAGCAACTGCCGCGAGTTGGCTCGCTGAAAAGATTTCAATTAGCCGGAAAAACTTTTATTACATTTGCTGAAAATGAACTAAATTGGCTCCCTGCGTTATTATGTCATATAATCTGACGATCGTTGAACGCCATTTCCAAAAAGCCAGTGAAAGCTGTTTATGCCCACCCGTAGCCAAATCAGAAATTTCATATTGAATGAATATCGAGACCGTCAGGCAAGCGACGCCCGGCTTCAGGAGCGAGGCGCGTTGCAGCTGAGCGGCGACGCTTTCCACGCGCTGGCCGACACGATGCCGCAGATGGTCTGGTCGACTTTGCCCGACGGTGACCATGACTATTATAATGCCCGCTGGTATGAATTTACCGGGGCCCCCGCCGGATCAACCGATGGCGAGGCATGGGCGGACATGTTTCACCCGGACGACCAGCCAGAAGCCTGGAAAAGATGGAATCACAGCCTGACGAGCGGCGAGCCCTATGAGGTCGAATATAGGCTCCGGCATCACACCGGACAATATCGATGGGTGCTGGGGCGTGCGCTCCCGATTCTCGGACCCGATCAAAAGATACAGCGCTGGATCGGTACCTGCACGGATATTGAAGATGCCAAACAGGCTGCAAGCCAGAACGAGATTCTGAGCCAGGAACTCAGCCATCGCATCAAGAATATTTTCGCGATAATCTCCGGTTTGATCAGCATGACCGCGCGCGGCGACGAGAATTTCCGCGAGCCTGCGGAAACGCTGAAGGGCCGGATTGCCGCGCTCGGCCGGGCCCATGAATATGTCCGTCCGCATAATGATAAAGCCCAGGCAGAGATCGGCAAGGTCACAATCCGCCATTTGCTGTCCGAGATATTTGCATCCTACCCCGCTTTTTCGGAGAATAGGCTGCTGATTTCCGGCGGCGATATAGAGGTGAGCGACCGCGCCGCAACGCCGGTTGCGCTCGTCTTTCACGAGCTGGCTACCAATTCGATGAAATATGGGGCGCTTGCCGCCGACAAGGGGCATGTGGATCTGATGATAGCGCGCGATGGCGACATGATCCTATTCAATTGGTCGGAAAGTGGCGGACCTGCCATCCCGGCTCCGCCTTCCCATTCCGGATTTGGATCAAAACTCGTCGAAATGTCGGTTACCCAGCAATTGGGCGGGTCGATCGAAAGACATTGGTTGTCGGACGGATTACAAATAAATATGTCCGTACAGGCCTCGCGCATGGCCGGAAGCTAGTCGGGCTCAATTGAAGCGCTTCATCCTCGGCGGCGGCTCGACTTCGTCACCATTGTTCGAGACCTCCACCAGATAGTTCAAAACATCTTTCAGCAAGTCAATTTCGACCGGCTTGGTAACCGCGCCAAGCGTACCTTCGATTCCGTCTCCCAACTGCTTTGGATTCGCGGTGACAAAGACGACCTTCACCCCGAATTCATTGGCCAGGCGCGAGCCGATAACCGGGCCGGTTGGGCCGTCGCTCAGATTGACGTCGACGAGCGCGATTTCCGGCTTTTTGGCTACCAGTTCGATCGCAGAATCCGTGTCGTCGGCGACGCCGATACAATCATATCCCAGATTGCCGACAATCTGCTCCATTTCCATGGCGATGAGAAATTCGTCTTCGACGATCATGATTTGATGGTTCATTGAGATAGCCTGTTTTAGTCCGTTTGCTTTCATAACGCAGCAAACCTGCGACTGGTTCCCTCCAATAGACAGACATTTTGGATATAAAGGGCGGAGGACGGCGAAACCTAGCCCCATATCCCGAACGCAAGAAAGCCCCGCTGGTATCAGCGAGGCTTGTAGTGGTTTGTAATATTGGGGGATGTTGGTTGCGGGAGTAGGATTTGAACCTACGACCTTCAGGTTATGAGGGCCCAGCTTCACCCCTACTTTCCTTTGCGCATAGCTACGCAATAACCCTTATTTTCAATAGCTTAGCTTGACTGTTTGCCGTTGTTTTGGCTCAGTAGCTACGCAGACTTTCGCACCGGTTCTCATCCTCTTGCTTACTATATGCTTACAGTTGAGACCCTCGAAAGCCGGCTGGTAACAGGAGGCTGAAAATGACGAAGCTAACCAAGCGGATGATTGAAGGATTGAAGATAAAGGACAAGGACTATTTTGTTTGGGAGAGCGAGCTTTCTGGTTTTGGCGTTCGCGTATTTCCCACCGGCCGAATTAAGTTCGTATTACAATATCGGCATGGCCGGACATCACGCCGTATGTCGCTCGGGCAATATGGCGCGCTGACGGTCGATCAGGCTCGAGGTTTAGCGATCGAGAATCTGGCGAAGATACGCAACGACATCGACCCACTGCAAGAAAAGCGCGAGCGCCGCACTGCTCTAACCGTAAATGAACTCGCCTCGAGATTTGACGATGAACACTGTGCCGTCCATCTCAAAACCAGCACAGCAAAAGAATATCGGCGCAACCTTAAGCTGTTCATCCTTCCTGCTATTGGCTCATTACGGATTACTGATGTCACTCGAGCCGACATCTCCAAATATCATCATGATTGGCGACACCGGCCGTATCAGGCAAACCGCAATCTCGAGATTATATCCAAGATATTCAACCTAGCTGAGCTTTGGGGGTTGAGACCTGACGGCACAAACCCGCGTCGCCACATCAAAAAATATCCCGAGAAAAAGCGCGAGCGCTACTACTCGGCAGGCGAGCTGCGATCCATCGGGCGGGTACTCAGCGAAATGGAAGATGAACATATCGAGCTACCATCCGCCATCGCAGCTGTTCGACTGCTGCTATTTACCGGCTGCAGGCTCAACGAAATCATGAAACTCGAATGGCAGTGGGTCGACCTCGGCAATTATGCGTTAAACCTCCCTGACTCCAAAACTGGCGCAAAGACAGTGCACCTTGGTCAGGCGGCGGTGGATGTGATTGAGCAAATTGACCGCCATCCCGACAACCCATATGTTATCGTTGGTCGTAACCCTGGAGCACATCTCACTGACCTCCAGCCGTTCTGGCAACGTGTGCGCGGACGGGCTGGACTTAAGGACGCGCGCATTCATGACTTGCGGCATACTTTTGCCTCGGTCGCGGTTAGCAACGGCATGAGCCTCCCAATGATCGGCAAGCTACTTGGGCACACGCAGGTTCAGACCACGGCCCGCTATGCCCATTTGGCGACAGAGCCGATTATCGCAGCGGCCAACGATATCACGACTCTGATTGCTGAAAGCCTGAAAGCAGCCGAGCGGCAGGAAGATGGTTCAACTCTTAGCTGACTATCGAGCGCTTCTCGTACTGAAATTGTGTTCTCAAGCTCACTTTTGCTGAACAATTCACTCGCGCTCTAACGGCAACATTTGGGCCGGAAGCAGTCACTGCGATCACGCCGAGAAACAAGTCCGCTTATATTTCTTGGAAACCCGACAGCCGACAGTCCGTTATTGACCCCACCGGAATTGAGTTTGCGCGCCTGAAGTGATCCTCATCACATAACTACCGTCTGAGCACTGCGGCCTTGGCTATTCAGCTGATCGCCGATTGGATCAAGTTCCCGGAGGAACCGGATCATCGGTATCGCTAGCGTTATCATTCACGGGTTCATTTGATGTCACGCTTCGAAACAGATTATTGATCATTCTTGTTCGCATTTGTTCCAGCTCAATCGATTGGTCGGGTGACGGTTGCCAATGTTTAAGTTTTTGTTTGAGATCTGGATCCAATTCGCAGAGAATCTCCCCGTGCAAATACAGCTTCTCCTTCACAATCCAAAGTTGCGAGGAAAGCTCCATGATCATCGTGAGCAGGTGATCAACGCCGCCAGTGTCGAAAAACTGGGGACGCTTCCCGGGAGCCTTTTTCAACAAATCCAGAACTTCGTGCTGCTCTTTGGAATATTCACTCATGATTTAACCAACCCAAAACCGAAATATCGAAAATCGCTACTCATACGTCCTATCTTGTCATCAAATTGATATTCTTGGTCTAGATCTTTCTCGAAATCTTCGTGCAAATGGGTGAAATATTGTGGGATGGTAAATTGTGAATAGTTTGCCCAATCGAAACCACTATCGGCAAGCAATAATCGAAGATCGGCATCCCTAAACTTTCGATAATAGGGTTCGCGATTATAGTAGCAGTCCCAATCTAGGTAGAATTGGTCATACGGTTCCAACATTTTGTTTGGCGGCAATTCCATCGTAATCAGGAGTCCCCCAGGTTTCAGCACGCGATATGCTTCGGAGAAATACTTCACAATATCCTTCAGTGGCAACTCATGCAGAAACTGCGATGAAAAGATTATATCGAATGAGCAATCCTCATACTGGAGTGCTGTAGCGTTCATTTGCCTAAAATTGATCGGTACACCCAAACTTACGGCACGAACATGACCGTATGTGAGCATTGATCCTGACACATCGATTGCATGGACCTCCGCATCAGGGAAATTCTGCGCCCATGGCACCGTATGATGTCCGATTGTACAGCCGCAATCGAGAATCTTTTCGGGTTTTAGATGCGGGAATTTATGCGTGACATAGCGTGAAAAGGATTGCCCAATATCATCCATTTCGGGACCAACCATTCCGGCGGTAAAAACCGTCAGACCGTTGTCATAAATAGCTCCGGATAAAAGGTCTGTGTCTGACACGTAGCCGCCCGGCATCAAATGAACATCGAGCTTCGCTACGTTAGTCGGGATTTCCAGTGAGCTGTCTAATGTGAGAGAGCCCGTCGGCTCCCTCTTGAATTTTTCGGCAGTTTTTCGAAGCTGCTCAATGTTTTGCGAAATCCCAGGGATGACCGATCGCCAAGACATCTCTTGGGCATTATAACGCACACCGCTGTAAATCTGAAATAACGTATTTGTGCGCATAGCTGTGTGAATGTCATCCTGGCTGATGTCGACTTCGCCGTTCATTCGTTGCAGCTTGGGAGCGATGGCCTGCTCATATTCGCTGCGCATGGCTTTGGCGAGATCATCGAGAACAAAACGTCGGAGGCTGACAACGAAATCTTGGGCAGACCTGTCATCGGGCGTCAGGTCGAATTTTAAATCATGTGCGAGTGAAATAGGCATCGTGCTACTCTCCCATTTTTTACTTAGTTTGAAACAAAAGAGGCTTGGATCCTTCTGCATTCATGCGCGGCATCAACGTGATCGCTAGTGCCGATATGAGTAGTGCTGGGGGGACTATAATGGTGAACGTAGTTTGCCACCCCAAACTCGGAACCAATTCAGCTACCAACACCGGAAAGACAGCCATGCTTCCACTGACACAGGCAGTGCCACAGACTGCTGCCGCCGTCGCGCGCATTTCTTCGGGGAAGTTTTCGAGAACGTAAGTGATCAAAATTGCAGAGGTACCGTAGAAGAAAATGCCCATGACAGCAAAGGCGATAAAATCTTGCCAGAAAGTCTGAGGCAACCACAGCATTGTCGTGACAAAGACGGCAGCTAAAATGTTCCACAGAATGATAGTTTTTCGCCGGCTTAGCAAATAGGTGCCTACTGCCGCGGAGCCAAGATAGCCGATGACACTGATGCCGTATCCGGAGCCTACTATCAGGGCAGAGTTTGCCAAGCTATAGCCTCGGACTTCATTTAAAAAGGTTGGCAGATAAAAGGCCGTTGCGGCCACTGCGCCAGCATTAAAGAAAAAAGCGCAGGCGCACAAAATTGTTTTCCGTCGATGCGCGGGATTGAAGAGCGCTATGATAGGAAGGCTGGCTTCATTATGCTCTACTTTCTCGATCTTGCGCCGTGCACCGAACTCGTTCTTTGGCAGAAAATATCCCAAAACGACCGCGATGGGAGCAATCAGAAAACCGACGAGGAAGAGAGTGCGCCATCCCAATTGATCAATCAGCGGGGAAACAATCAATGACGATAAAAGCCAACCCAGCGGGTAAGCACATTGCAGAACTGCAACTGACATTGCTCGCCATTTTAGCGGTGAGGCAGCTAGCACTATTGAGCTGGTAATTGGTGAAAGCGCCGCACTAAGGCCGAAACTCGCGATCCTTGATGCCGCAAAGCCAAACAAGCCGGGCACTAGGCCCTGAACTCCCACCAGCACTGCAGAGGTGCCCAAGCAAAGAGGCAACGTCCAGCGTGCGCCAATAGTATCGGTTAATACACCTACTCCTATCGGCAAAACCATGCCCGCTATGAACGAAAGTGATATAATATAACTGATGCCAGAGAGACTTAGTCCGAATTCATCTCTGATTTGTGGGACTACATAGCCAAATAAAGACTGGTCCAGATTGGTGAGTAACCATGCTGTAAAGGCGATTGCTAAAACTAAGGTTGCATATCTGCCCTCTACAGATTTTTCTTGATCTGTCTCTAGATGGATGCGTTCGGTCAATCGATTTTCTCCTCGAGATATAGAGATCAGTAGTTAAACCGTGCTGTCACCGTAAACCTGCGAGGGTCGTTAGCAAAAATCTGACCCAGCAATTCCTGAACAACATACACATTGTTTGTGCAGTTTTTGCAGCCGAAACTGAGTTCCCACTTTTCGCTAGGTGGCGTCCAACTGAGTTGGGCGTTTACAGTCGTTTGCCCTCCCACACTTCCTGCTAAGGTATTGGAAGGACCTGTTTCGTATGAACTGGTATATTGCGCATCTGCCGCTAGCGTCAATTTGTGCTCATTTGCTATGTAGACGCTGCCGACAAGGCCAACCTGGGCAGTAACGTCCGGTGTTCTTTGCAGTTTGGGACCGAGTGAGGCAGCGATTGCAGCAGCGCTAAGCTCCTTGTATTTTGCATCGGTCAAGCCAACGTTTGAGAATATGGTCAGATCTTCCACAATGCGGACGGATCCTTCAAGCTCTAACCCTTGAACGAGAGAATCTGCTGCATTTAAGGTTATGAAATCCGTCGAGCCCGGAAGAATTCCAGGGACTTGCAGGTCGGAATATTCGGCTCTGAACAGCGTTGCGTTGAGGCGCCCACGACCATCCCAGAAGTCGGTTTTCAGACCCAATTCGATGGATTTCACATATTCCGGGGTGAACGCTACAAATCCTCCGGGTGCAAAAGCGCGTGCATTCCATCCTCCCGATTTAAACCCTTCAGTGTACGACGCAAACACTAGCGTGGCTGGATCAATCTCATATTGCAATGCGACACGCGGTGTGAACCGGTTCACATTTAGCTCCAGGGGTATACCCGCGACCGCGAGATCACTGGTTACGACAGGCGCGCCGAAGAACTGACCATTAACAGCAAAGTCTTTTTTCTCTGACGTAAAACGTCCGCCAAGCTGCAGCCTTAGATCGGGTATGATAGTATAGTCGATTTGCCCGTAGACGGCGAACGAACTCGTGCCGTTATCGATTATACGGTCCGCGAAAACGACGGGGATTTCATCAGCGAAATCAACCGTGTCTATCACCGTTGTGTTGTTAGACTCATCGAGATAAAATATGCCAACGACATAATCCAGATCGCCGTTCAACGTCTCACCAGACAGTTTTACTTCCTGAGTGAACTGCTCGTGCGTTCCAAGGTTTGAAAGATAAAAATTTGAGCCAAATCCACCACCAAGGACTGGCTGGTTGGTGTTTGCAAAGTTATCCAAATTGAACTTCTGGTTAATTCGGGAGTATCCGCTTATAATGCTAAAATTGCCTATACCCGTTTCAATGCCGATATTTGAAATAAGAAGAGTGGATTCGACTCCACTATAAAGGCAGTTTTGTGCAGCCCAGGTTTGTATAGCACCTTGTGGCTCACAGGCACCTGCTTCATAGAGGCCCGTCAGTAGATCGCCGGTTGCCGGGATTGGGAATACTGTAAAGGGCCCTCCGGGTCCGTCTTGTACAATGCCAGGAACGCCTAGACCGGTCTTTTCTGAATTTATGTACTGCGCGGAAATGTCCCAGGTAATTATGTCATTAGGCAGCGCGCGAAGAGCAATGCGGCCGCCCCACGAGGTTTCGCCATTTAGATTTTCCGTCAGAGGGCTCTTTAAATACCCGTCGTCTTCGACGCCAAAAGCACTGACGCGAAGCATCAGACCATCCGTAACCGGGGCATTCAGTGCTCCATTGAAGCTTCTGCGGTTGAATGAACCATATGTAAGCTCTCCCTCGAAACCAAATTCGTTGGTGGGCTTCTTGGAGATTATGGATACTGCCCCTGCTGTAGTGTTTCGACCGAACAAGGCTCCTTGCGGCCCGCGCAACACTTCTACACGCTCGACGCCAGAAAGCGCAATTTGATTGGCATTCTGGCGGGCGATATAGACTTCATCAATATATGTACCAACAGGAAGGTCAAATGTTGAGATGGATTCTGTGCTTCCTGTTCCCCGTAAAAAGTATGTGACTGACGTTCCAAGAAGTACATTATTAGCACTCACCAGATTGGGGACGCTGCGAGACAAGTCTATTGTGTTCGAAATCTGTCGCTGCTCGAGCAAGTCAGAGGACAAAGCGCTTACCGTGACAGGGATGTCCTGAACATTCTGTGAGCGCCGCTGGGCGGTGACAATGATTTCCTCAAGTCTTGGCCCTGCTTCGCTTTCAGGCCCAATTGCTTGCGCGTATGCGCCTTCGGTCGTGACTGCAAAGTTTGCCATCACCATGCCCGCTAGCAGTGTGCGCTTCGATTTCCAATTCAACATACCCCAATAACCTTCCATTGTTTAAAACAATTTATATATGTCTATTTTGTAAAAGCAACAAAAAATATTTGCTTTAACGCTACTGAGTTGTTTATGAGGGAATCGACTTGATGAAATGGTTTTTCGAAAAGGTGTGATTCAGCAATAATAAGATCGGAGATGATGTGCGGTATGGCTTTTATTGGCTTCGATAAAGCTGGCCTCCTCGTCATTCGGCTACGGCGTTTACGAAAATTTGGTTATTTAGCGGGTGAGGACGGAATTATGGACATTGTGAACGTGTCGCGTTTTTTAGCGGTAATAGAGGCAAAAAGCTTTGCTGGAGCGTCCAAATCATTTGGGGTTACGCCGCAGGCCATTGCTTTTTCGATAGCCAAGTTGGAAGCAGAGCTGGGAGTGAAGCTGTTTCAGCGAGAATCCGGTGGAGTAACCACCCCGACCGAATATGCGTTGGCACTAGAGGCTCATGCGCGTAATTTGGTTGTCAACGAACGATCCGCCTATAAGGCCATCCAATCTCTCAGGGAGGCCGAAACCGGCTGGCTCCGTTTGGGAGTTGGCGAGACCATGACCGGCTCAACTATAGCGCAGCTTATTTCCGACATGTGTGCTGAGCGCCCGGATGTGAACATTGCAATCATTGAAAACTATACCGACCGACTCATAACTAGAATGAAGTTGGGAGAAATAGATCTAATCGCTGGCGCGCCGATAACAAATATCGATCACGCGGACAGTTTGCATCAGCATGTTCTCTTTGAATCGACGGACATCGTTGTGGCGCGGAGCAGACATCCTCTGGTGGGCAAAAAAGACGTTGGCCTAGAAGATATGCAGCAATATCCTTGGGTAGTACCCTATGCGAGGCGGGATGCTCATGACGCAATCGTAAAGGCATTTCTCAATGCCAATCTGGATCCACCGAAATCCTTTTTGTTCTCGGATGCTCCAACTTTGGGCCAGGCGCTGATTCAATCGCGTGACTATCTGTTCCTGTCACCGCCCGACATGGCCCATCTTGAGCCAGGCGGAGGTATGGCGCGCGTCTTCGCTATCGAGCCCACGCTCACGCGTTCTGCATGTTTGATTTACCCCAATGACCGGCCACTTTCTAACCTCGCAAAAGTGGCGCGCGATAAAATTCTAAATACGAAAACCTGGCATCAACACACTGGAGCGACATGAGCAATCAACGCTCGATCACAGTGGAACACTAGAGAAGATAAGGCACCCTACATGACTAAACTGGCTAAGCTTGGAAAAATTCGATGCGCTACTATCGTTTGCGAAAATGCAGAAAGCGCGGCTGCGCTTTATCAGCGAGCGCTCGGCTACAAGTTCATAGAAGATGGTACAATCTCCACACCTCTTGCCAATAGTTGGGGTGCCGGCAAAATGGCGGGAGCGAAGTTTGTCATTATTGGACCTACCTCTGATGCGGATTGTCTCATCAGGTTTGTTGAAGACGCCTCTATAAAACCGCTGACACCCTATTTAACCGGCGGTTGGACAGCACTCGAATTTACCGTAAAAAACAGCGATTCTGCCATAAGGAATCTCTCTGAATGCGGGTTCGACGTGCTCGGTCCAGCAGAGGATCTAGAGTTTTCAGAAGGTGCGCTGCGGGCAGGGCAGGTTAGCGGGCCCCATGGCGAAGTCTTGTATCTCACTCAGGTAAACCGACAGTTGGACAATTACGTCCTTCCACCTGCACGCTGCGATGTGGATAAAATTTTCATTGTTATACTGGCGGTAAATGATGTCGATGAAACCATGATCCAGTATAATTCCCGCTTCGGCTCTCCGAAGAAAGACACGTTCGAAGCGGCTGTGCCATTCATCGCGGATTATCATTCTATCGATCAGGCTCACGAGTTTTACGTCGGGACGGTCGAACTGCAAGATGAGAATTATATTGAAATTGACGGTATGCCGAAAGCGGTCGATGCAAGACCGTGTGTGCAGGGTTGTCTTCCCGGTGGAATCTCGATGATGACCTTTGAAGTAGAGTCTGTTCAGCCGTTCGAGGCGCTGGCACGCGGCGTGCCAGCTAATAGCAATTCTCGACTATATACGGGCCAACCGAGCTTAGCCTTTACCAGTAGTACCGGTGAATGGATAGAAGTTGTCGGGCCGCGGTCCGTCACGACATGATTGACAGCTTTGACACCCAAATCGATCGACCCCTTTGGGGAGTACCGGTGTGTTGCGGGTAAGATCGTTTCAAGTACTATTTTTTGTCTGACTGGATCACGGACTGCTCACAAAAAGTCGCTTGAAGCCCGAGGGGTAGGATTGCAGTCGAAGTATTGCTGTAGATATCGCATTGTCGCGGTCTCATGCTTCAGTGCAATTGAAAATTTTGCAACACCTTGTTGAAAGGAACAAACTGATGATCAGGCTATTCTATTCCCCGTTTCATACATTCGTCCATAAGGTCCTCGTGACCGCTCATGAATGTGGCCACTGGGACAATATCGAATTCATCGCGACTTTTCCGTTCAAAAATCTCGATGGCGAAGACCAAGACGATGCCTATGATCTGACCGCTATCAACCCGCTCAGCAAGGTGCCGACGCTGGCAACCGAAACAGGGCAGGTCATTTATGGCAGTCAGGCCGTTTGCGAATATCTGGACTCGATTTCGGTTGCCAGACGCATGTACCCCAAAGCGGGCCCTGAACGCTGGGATGCCATCACCCGGCTGGCCACAGGTGATACGATATTTGAAACAACCGTGCAGATGGTTGCCGAGCAATGGCAGCCCGAAGAGCAATGGAACATGAGTGTATTTCAGCGCTTATGGCCAAAATATATAGCAGCGCTTGATAAGCTGGAGCAGGACGCAAAAGCTGGCTGGTCGACGTTTGATGTTGGCCATGCATCCATGCTGCACGCGATCAGCTATCTCGGATTTCGGGTAGAATTTTACGATGCGAAAGACCCCATCCATCCCGATTTCAATTGGCGCGAGAACCGGCCGGCATTGTCCGATTGGTATGATGAAGCGATCGAAAGGCCTTCGGTAAAATCCCATTATAACAAGGACTATGAAGGCGATACCAGTCCTGAACGTTGCCAGCAGGCGATTCAAGAAGTGCTCGCGCTACAGAAGGAACATGCACGATGATCGATTTTTATTATTGGCCGACGCCCAATGGGCATAAAGTCTCGCTCGCTCTGGAAGAGATGGAATTGGACTATACGGTCAAGCCGATCAATATCCTTACTGGAGAGCAGCATAGTCCCGAATTTATAGCAATTAGCCCCAATAACCGGGTGCCGGCCATTGTTGATCATGATGGTCCCGATGGAAGTCCGCATGCCATTTTTGAATCGGGAGCGATCCTTCTCTATTTGGCGCAAAAATACGATAAATTCTGGCCGTCCGATCCGGTCGAACAGTCGCTGGTGACCCAATGGCTATTCTTTCAATGCGCCAATGTCGGGCCAATGTTCGGTCAGTGCGGCTATTTTAACGGCTATGCTGCGGAACGCGTAGAGCACGGCATCAATCGCTATTGCGGAGAAACAAAGCGGCTCTATGGCTTGATCGACCGGCGGCTGGGCGAGCAAGCATATCTGGCGGGTGAAAATTATTCGCTGGCCGATATGGCGACATTCCCCTGGATGATGGAAAAGCAACAAAAATTACACGGAATTGATGTGTTTGAATTCAAAAATGT
>TARA_R110000787_G_scaffold15012_4_pt1 | contig 35436 bp, 33 predicted proteins | sample TARA_R110000787 | Tara Oceans TARA_R110000787 (sample SAMEA4397920) | marine metagenome | biome: Polar Biome; feature: [DCM] deep chlorophyll maximum layer (ENVO:01000326); material: water (ENVO:00002006), including particulate matter (ENVO:01000060) such as... | depth 35 m | reverse complement strand
CCGGCCTGATCTCTCGTTGACGCCAATGGCGGGCGGCATCCGGCATATAGGTCGGGTGTCGCAGCCTTTGAGGACTCTCGCGAAAAGACGATAATATCCTCATGCATCGGCCGTTCGCGCTAAATGAACTCGATTTCCCAAATTTCCGATCAAATCAATGCGATAAAACGCTTGATTGGTGACCCCTACGAGAATCGAACTCGTGCTTCAGCCGTGAGAGGGCCGCGTCCTAACCGCTAGACGAAGGGGCCATGGGACCGCGCGGAGCGGTCGGCAGAGGCGGGCTGTAGGCAGAGGGGCTGGCCGCGTCAAGTGAAACAGCGCTTCGCCCGAACCTCATAAAAAACCACCCCATGCAGCGCATGGGGTGGCCAAGGTTCAGGGAGGAGACGCCTCCAAAGGGGGAGACGCCCATACGATACACCCGAAAGGGGGGCAGGTGCACCGCATGATTGATAGATAGGGCAGGATGCTTCGCCTTACAAGGGGAGAAGCAACGCCCTTTCTATCAATTATTTGAACCGTTTCGGGTTAATTCCCGGTTCAGGCTTCAGCAGGCTGCGGCGCAGCGGGCAGGGCAATCGGCCCCTTGCCCTGCGACACCTGCGTTTCGAAAATCTCGCGCATCAGCTGCAACGAGAAGAGATGGGCGTAGATCAGGGGCAGCATGCCGTTCTGGTTGATCTTGCGCAGCTGGTCGCCCCGCATGTCGCGCAGCTTTTCCTCGTTGATCATGCGAAAGCCGCGATAGACGAAGGGTTGCTCGTTGAGGGGCGTCTGGATCGAGACTTCACCGTCCATCAGCAAATCCATTTCCTGCAATTCGCGCACGAACTGGCTGGTGCGCGCTGCGGCTTGTTCGAAATCTTCGCAGAATTTGAGAACGCCCTGGGTCAGGTCACTAGGCTTGCCATCCTCGAAAAGGGCGTTGCCTTCTTCGAACGCGCCCACAGCCGAGCTGGTGGGGTCAAAGCACAGCGACAATTCCTCGCTGTCGGGACGCAGCTTGGCCAGCATCCAAGGGTAACGACGCACATAGGCCGGAACATAGGCCGGTCCGCGCAGCTTGCCTTCCTCATCGACGAAGACGTTCACGCCTTCGTTAAGACCCATCAGCGCCAAAGGCACCGAATCGCTACCCGACGAAAAGATGATCGGCACGAAGCGCTGGGCCGAGACGAATTCGTCGATCGTCAACGGCACGGCATGCTGGCTGACCAGGAACGGTGCCGCGTCAACCGTGCGGGTCCGGAAATCGACATGGTCGACGCTGCTGAGCGGCATCAGGTCATTGTAGAAGATCGGCAGATTGTTCGCGGGCGCACTGGCCATGGTCCGTTTTCCATTGTTGGAGGCGGCGGTTTTTCAGGCCGACCGCGGGTCTTATGAATGGGGCAGGGCGATAAAGACCTTGGCGACGCCGTGCAATCGCTTTGTCGCGCTCACGCCTCCCCGGGCAATGGTATCAGCTTGCCGGGGTTCATGATGCCTTTGGGGTCGAAGGCCGCCTTTATTGCGCGCAGCGCGCCGATCCGCGCCGGGCTGGCCAGCCGCCCCAGTTCGGCGCGCTTCATCTGGCCGATGCCATGTTCGGCCGAGATAGATCCGCCCGCCGCAACCACCGCATCATGGACGAAGGCGTTGATGGCCTGGCCCTGCGCCGCGATCCAGGCCGGGCCATCGCTGGTGCCCTTTGGCGCGCGGACATGGAAATGCACATTGCCATCGCCCAGATGCCCGAAGGAGGAGGCGGTCGTGCCGGGAAAGCGTATCTGCGCCGCCTCCGCGGCTTCGATCATGAAGGCGGGCATCCGCGCGACCGGTACGCTGATATCATATTGCAGCGCCGGTCCCTGTGCTTTTTCCGATTCCGACAGGGATTCGCGAATGCGCCAAAAGGCGTCGGCCTGCGCCTCGTTCGCAGCGATGGCTGCGTCGATCGCGATGCCGCGTTCGAACGCATCGGCCAGCGCATTTGCCAGCCGTTCCGCAGGACTGGGATCGTTGAGATCGGGATGGTCCACCTCGATCAAAACATGCCAGGATGCGCGCGTCTCGATCGGGCTGCGCGTGCCGGGGATATGCCCCAGCACGAAGCCCAGGGTCTCATCGGCGATCACCTCGAACCCCTCGACACTGTCGCCCAATTGCGCTTCTGTCAGCCGCAGCAGCGCCAGCGCGTCGGCAGGGGAGGCGACGCCGACCCAGCCGACCGCACGGGCCGCAATAACCGGAACCAGTCGCAAGGCGGCGGCTGTGACGATACCGAGCGTGCCTTCTGCGCCGATCAAGAGCTGCTTGATGTCATAGCCGCGATTATCCTTCTTCAGCGCGTCCAGCCCGTCGAAGATGCTCCCATCGGGCAACACGGCCTCTACCCCCTCGACCAGCGCGCGCATCGTGCCGTGACGCAGCACCTGCGTGCCCCCTGCGTTGGTGGACACCAGCCCGCCGATCGTCGCCGATCCCTTCGCGCCGAGGCTTAACGGAAAGCGCCGCCCCGCATCCTCCGCCGCGTCATGCAGCACGCTCAGGATCACGCCTGCCTCGCACACCGCCAGATTATCGTCCGCCGACAGGCTGCGGATCGCGTTCATCCGCCGCAATGACAGGATCAGCGCCGATCCGTCGGCGGGCGGCGTTGCCCCCCCGACCATCGACGTATTGCCGCCCTGCGGCACCAGCGCGACGCCCAGTTCGGCGGCCAGCGCGACCGTCGCCGCCACTTCCTGCGTCGACGCAGGCGCCAGGATCGCCGCTGCCACACCATGATAGCGACCGCGCCAGTCGCTGGTCCATGGTGCGATGTCGTCCGGGTCGGTGACGACGCCCTTCGGACCGAGCAGGGCTGCGAAGCGGGCAATGATGGGCTGTTCAATCATGGGACGCTTCTATGCCTGCAAATTCATCGACGGTTCAACCATTCGTCGATAGCGTATCATTCCCATAAGGGGTCCGCTTTGTTTCATTCCATCCTGCTATTGCTTGCCGCGCCCGGCGCGCAGCCCGTGCAATGGGCGCAACTGACGATCGAACGGCGCGTCATCGTGCGCGTGCCTATGGCCCGCAAGGGCAAGGCGCCCACGCGGATCACGCCCGATGCCGCTGATGATTGGGACGAGAAAAAGGGGCCGCGCTGCATTGCGCTGCGCTCGATTCGCGCCGCCAGCATCATCGTGCGCAATGGCGTCGACCTGATCCTGGCCGATCAGCATCGCTATCGCGCCCGGCTGGAGAAGGGCTGCGATTCGGCGGGCTTCTATTCCGGCTTCTATGTCGAGCCGGATGCGGACGGATCGCTCTGTTCGGGCCGCGATGAATTGCAGGCGCGCAGCGGCATGAGCTGTGCGATCGACAGTTTCCGCCGCCTCGTCGCTGCCGACGATTGATTGCGATCCTCAAGCCCCAAATTGCGGGATTTTCTTGACAAGTGGCCGATATTTCCGCAATGCGCGGCCGATTTCCATCGTGCGGACTGGCAGGATGGGGCAACCTCCTGTTCCCGGACCATTGAATGACTTTTGCCGATCTCGGCCTTTCCGACGAATTGCTCAGGGCCGTAGCCGAATCTGGTTATGACACGCCCACCCCCATTCAGGCGCAGGCGATTCCTTCCGTTCTGATGATGCGTGACATCGTTGGTGTCGCGCAGACGGGGACCGGCAAGACGGCCAGCTTCGTGCTGCCGATGATCGACATTCTCGCCCATGGCCGCAGCCGCGCGCGCATGCCGCGCTCGCTCATCCTGGAGCCGACGCGCGAACTCGCCGCGCAGGTGGCCGAGAATTTCGAGAAATACGGCAAATATCACAAACTCTCGATGGCGCTGCTGATCGGTGGCGTGTCGATGGGCGACCAACTCGCGGCGCTCGAAAAGGGTGTGGACGTGCTGATCGCGACGCCGGGCCGCCTCATGGACCTGTTCGGTCGCGGCAAGATCATGCTCAACGGCTGTTCGCTGCTTGTGATCGACGAAGCCGACCGGATGCTCGACATGGGCTTCATCCCGGACATTGAGGAAATCTGCACCAAGCTGCCCGCGCAGCGCCAGACGCTTCTGTTCTCGGCGACGATGCCGCCGGTGATCAAGAAGCTGGCCGACAAATTCCTCTCCAACCCCAAATCGATCGAAGTCGCGCGCCCCGCCAGCGCCTCGATCAACATCACCCAGCGGTTGGTGAAGGTCGATGCGCGCAAGAAGCGGACCGTCCTCGCCAAGATGCTGGCGGAAGCCGATGTGACCAGCGCGGTCATCTTCTGCAACCGCAAGACCACGGTGCGGGATCTGAACAAGAGCCTGCAGCGCGACGGCTTCAAGTCGGGCGAGATTCATGGCGATATCGACCAGGGGTCGCGCATCGCCGAACTGGAACGCTTCCGCGCGGGCACCGTCAATATTCTCGTCGCTTCCGACGTCGCGGCGCGTGGGCTGGACATCAAGGGCGTCAGCCATGTGTTCAACTATGACGCGCCCTGGCACCCGGACGATTATGTCCATCGCATCGGCCGTACCGGCCGCGCGGGCGCTAGCGGAGTCGCCTACACCTTCGTCACCGAAGCGGACGCCGAAGCGATCGACAATATCCAGAAACTGATAGGCACCAAGATCGAAGTCGTCGGCGCGGCCGAAGCGATTGCTGCGGTTGAATCCACCGAAGAAGCCGCCCCTGCGCGTGCGCCGAGGGGCCGCAAGCCCCGCGCGGCAAAGCCCGCAGCCGACAAGCCTGCCCGTGCCAAGGAACCGCAGGCGCAAGCCGCCCCGCCCCGCGAGGAAGCGCCCGCCGCGGCGGAGCCCGCCGCCGAACCGATCCGCGAAGCCCGCCCACCCCGCACCGAACGCCCCCGCGAAGAGCCAAGGGACCGCCCCGCCGCCGCGCCCCGCGCGCCGCAGCCAAACCGTGGCCGTCGCAACGAGATGGCCGATGACGGCCCCGATGATGGCTGGAACGGCCCGGTTCCCGAATTCCTGAACTTCGGCTTCGACGCCTGAATCGCGCAATCCTTCTCCCTCAAGGGAGAAGGATACGAAGCCTTGCCGACCGCAGGGAGGTTGGCGCAGTTGGATGAGGGTATACGGCGAATGTATTGTGGCGATGCCGCCGTCATTCTAACCCTTTGAGATGTTCGACCAGTTGTTCCAGTCGGAACTTACGATATTGTTGATCGTGATCGCGAATGTCGGCGTCATCAATCCATTGAGATAGGGCTGACCAAGCACTGCACTCTATTTTCTCAAGCGATCGGGGATGAGGAAACACGTCGTCAAGTTCGTTTCGATCAATGACGCCACCGGCAATCGCATGGTTCAGCATTGCAATCAGCGCCGTCCGGTTTTTCTTGGCCAAGCCCTGTGCTTCATCATACAGCGCCTCCAATTCGGCTAGCTCCTCGTCGCCGCAAGGGAGGTTGACATTGCAAGCTGCCAAGCGGATCGCTTCCAACCTGGGGTCGGCCAGTGGAATGGAGTTGAAGTCATCCCAATCCCACTCGCCACTGGTGTCGTCGATAAAATCGCGAATATATCGAGCTACATATTGCGGGGATCGGTGCGATCCCTTCTCGAACGGCATCATGATAAGTTTGAGAATTATGAACGGCGGCAGCAGAATGATCCCCAAAATGCAGCCAATGCCATTGACTAATGGGTTGGAACCGAAGGTCAGCCGCATGTGACCATCCCTACAACAACCCCTTAGCCCGCATGCTCACATGCCCCTGCGCGCCGACGATGATATGGTCATGCACGGCGATGTTCAGCCGCTTGCCTGCCTCGATGATCTGCCGCGTCACGTCGATATCCTGTCGGCTGGGTTCGGGCGAACCGCTCGGATGGTTATGCACCAGGATCAGCGCCGCGGACCCCAGGTCGATCGCGCGTCGTATAACCTCACGGACATAGATCGCCGCTTGGTCGATCGACCCATCGCCCATATTCTCATCGCGGATCAGCATGTTGCGGGTGTTCAGATGCAACACCCGCACACGCTCCACCCCCAGATGCGCCATGTCGGCGCGCAGATAGTCGAGCAGCGCCTGCCAACTCGCCAGCACCGGCCGCGCCGCGACTTCGTTGCGGAGCATCCGCAATGCGGTCGCCTGCACGATCTTGATCGCGGCGATGCTGGTGTCGCCCATGCCGGGCACGCGCGCGATCGCATGCCAGTCCGCCGCCATCAGCCCGCCGATCCCGCCAAATTCGCGTAGCAGCGCCTTGGCCAGCGGCTTGGTATCGCGCCGGGGTATGGCCAGCGCCAGCAGATATTCGATCAGTTCATGATCGTGCAGCGCCTCGCCGCCGCTCTCCGCCAGCTTTTGCCGCAATCGCGCCCGGTGTCCCGCGCCGTCATGCGTGACTTTTGCGTCCTGCTCGGCCAAGCTCGCCCCCTTGCTACCGACCGCGACGCTATGCGTTGCGGAATCGCGGGGCAAGGATATTTAGGACGGGTCGGACGTTCTGGTCCCCTCACGGACCATATAGCGTCGCACGAAAGCCGGGGTTGGCCATAAGCATGGAAGAACAGGACGGCGAAGAGATGATTCGCCGGGGGTGGCTGCGCTGGCTGGGTGTCGGCACGGGCACGCTTGCGCTGGTGCTGGTCGGGTTGTGGACGCAACGCGCGCCGATCGCTGAAAATTTCGTCAGCCGTGAACTGAACCGGCGCGGGGTGCGGGCCAATTACGACCTGGTCGATGTCGGCCTGCGCACCCAGCGGATCGAGGATATCGTGCTGGGCGATCCCGCCCGGCCGGATTTGACCGCCGACTGGGTGGAGGTCGACATCGCCTTTACCGGTGTTACGCCCGAAGTGGCGGCGGTGCGGGCAGGGGGCGTGCGCCTCCATGGCAGTTACAAGGGCGGTGTGCTGAAGCTCGGCGAGCTGGACAAGTTCAGCGACCCCAGTTCGACCGCGCCCTTCAGCTTACCGGACATTCTCCTGTCGCTCGCCGACGCCCGGCTTCGGCTCGATACCGACGCGGGTCAGGTCGGCCTGCGGATCGACGGCAATGGCGGGTTGCAATCGGGCTTTGCCGGGAAGGTCGCCGCCGTCATGCCGCGCGGGACCATGGCGGGTTGCGCCATGACCGATGGCAGCGCGCTGCTCGATATCGCCATGCGCGAAGGCCAGCCGCATATGACCGGCCCCATCCGCGCCGCCGCTTTTGCGTGTCGCGAGGCCGCCACCGCCATGGCGCGACCGGTCGCCGTCATCGACCTGACGCTGGGCAAGGCGTTCGAACGCTGGACGGGGCATGTCGACCTGTCTGGCGAAGCGCTCAAGTCCAACGGGCTGGTTCTGGCCAGCCCCACAGGCCGCATCGATTTCGACGGCGGCAAGGCTGGGTCGCAAGGCCGCGCCCGCATCGGCGCAGCTAGCTTGGCTGGCGGCGGCACAATGATCGAGCAGGCCGCGCTGACCGGGGCCTGGACGGTCAAGAGCGACGAAGCGACAATGCAGGGCAATCTGTCCGGCCGCAACATCCGCCTCGTTTCGCGCGCATCGCTCGCTGCTTTCCGCGAGTCCACGGCAGACACGCCTGTTGCCCCACTCGCCGCGCGGCTGGTTGATGCCGTGGCAAGGGCAGGGGAGAGCAACCAACTCGGCACCGACTTCGCTCTTGTCCAGCGCGGTTCAAAGGGCAGCCTCGTCCTCACCGGCAGCCGCCTTGCCGCGCGTAGTGGCGCGCAGGCGGCGCTCTCGCCCGATGGCCGGGTGACGCTGGGCTGGCCGGGGCCGGGGCGGGCAGCGCTCGACTGGGCGCTTGATGGAGCCCTCACCACCCGGGGCGGCGGCTTGCCCCAGGCCGCACTGCGCCTCGTGCGGCGCCCTGGCGGTGGCTTTGGAGGCGATCTCTTCATCGATCCCTATGCTGCGGGCGATGCACGCATGGCGCTCGACCGGGTCCGTTTTACCGCCGAAGCGAATGGCACGACTCGTTTCGCCACGTCGCTTCGGCTTGATGGCCCCTTGCCTGACGGGCATCTGCGCGGCCTGACGCTGCCGATAGAAGGGCAGCTTGCCGCCGATGGCGCACTGCGCATCAATCCGCGCTGCGTCCCGCTCTCGGTCACTGAGGCCCGCTATGGCAGCTTTGCGGTAGGGCAGACCCGCCAAACGCTCTGCCCGTTGGACGGTGGCGCATTGTTCGCGATGGGACCGGGGGGCATCCGCGGCGGTGCGGACATCCGCAAGCTCGCCCTCTCTGGCACAAGTGGCGACAGCCCGATGCGGCTGACCGCGGACCATGCCCGCATCGCACTGGGTCAGACCGGCTTCACCCTGGCCAATGCCGACCTGTCGATCGGACCGCAGGATGCCCCGGTTCGTCTGGCCGCCGCCAAACTGGACGGCCGCATGATGCCCAACGGCTTTAGCGGCAAGGCCAGCGGCGCAGGGGGCCGCATCGGCACCATCCCGTTGATCCTGGAACAGGGCAATGGTGACTGGAGTTTCACCAATGGTGCGCTCGCCTTCCGCGCCGCCATGACCGTGCGCGATTCGCAGGTGCCCGCCCGCTTCATTCCGCTCGCCGTGCCGGATTTCACGCTGACGATGCAGAATAGCCGGATCGCGGCCAGCGGCACACTCACTGCACCACGCAATGGCGCAACCGTCGCCCGCACCGGCATCGTCCATAATCTGAACACCGGCAAAGGTCATGCCGACCTGACCGTCCCCGGCCTCGCCTTCGGCCCTGATCTCCAACCCGAAGATGTGACGCCGCTCGCCCTTGGCGTCGTCGCCAATGTAAAGGCGGAGGTGACCGGGACGGGACGCATCGACTGGACCGGCTCCGATGTCACGTCCACCGGCACGTTCCGCACCCAGGACGCCAATCTCGCGGCCGCTTTCGGCCCGGTCGAGGGGCTAAGCGGCGAATTGCGTTTCACCGATCTCATCAATCTCGTGTCCGCCCCCGGTCAGGAAGCCCGGATCAAATCGGTCAATCCGGGTATCGAAGCCCGCGACGGCATCGTCCGCTACCGCCTCGAAGCCGGACAGAAGGTGCGCATCGAGGGCGGCGGCTGGCCCTTTTCCGGCGGTGAACTGGTGCTGCTGCCCACCACCATGGATTTCAGCGCCGACGTCGATCGCTATATGACTTTCCGCGTCATCGGCCTCGATGCGGGGGCGTTCATCCAGGCGATGGAATTGGACAATATTTCTGCCACCGGCACCTTCGATGGCCTGATGCCGCTGATCTTCAACGCGCAGGGTGGCCGCGTCGCGGGCGGCGTGCTCGTCGCGCGGCAGGAGGGGATGCCGCCGCTGCTGATGCCCGAAGGGGTGCTGCCCTCCATCCCGTGCGATTCGGGGCGCCAATCCGGCGTCCTGTCCTATGTCGGTCCGGTATCGAACGAGCAGCTTGGCACGATGGGGCGGATCGCCTTCGACGCGCTCAAGAATCTCCAATATAAATGTCTGACAATCCTGATGGATGGTGCGCTGGATGGCGAGATGGTCACCAACGTCGTGTTCAATGGCGTCAATCGTGGTCAGTTGGGTGGGGCACCAGCGGGCTTGGCGCGCAACTTTGTGGGCCTGCCTTTCCTCTTCAACGTCCGTATCTCCGCGCCTTTCCGGGGACTCATGAGCACAGCCCAGTCCGTCATAGACCCGACCCAGACGATCCGCGACGAGATCGGTCGCCAAGCGCAGGAAAAGATGCGGGCGCAGGCGGTAGAAGGGCTTGCGGTTCAGCCTGTGGACAGCGACAAGATGGCAAACGGGGAGCCGAAATGAATAAACAGATAATCATCATGGCCGGGTTGGCCGCATCGGCGCTGGGGGGCTGCATTCAGGTGAAGGCCCCAGACAAGCCGATCGAAATCAATCTGAACGTCAAGGTGCAGCAGGAAGTCGTGGTGCGCTTGCAACGCGATGCCCAGGATCTGATCCAGAATAACCCGGAGTTGTTCCCGCAATGACACGCAAGATGCTTATAATCGCCGCTGGCGCTGCCGTTGCGCTGGTCACCGGTTTCGCCATGACCGCTCCCGCCCGCGCGCAGACCGGTGCCGTCGCGTCGGCCATGGCGGCCGGAACCGTGGGCGAGCAGGCCGACGGCTATCTCGGTATCGCCGGCACGGTGAGCGCCGATGTGCGCGCCGAAGTCGAATCGATCAACATCAAGCGCCGCGCCGCTTACACCCAGTTGGCCAGTCAGCGGGGCGTGACCGTGCAGGACGTCGCCGCCGCCACCGGCTGTCAGACGCTCAGCAGCCGGGTCAAGACGGGCCAAGCCTATCGTATCGGCGCCGGTGCCTGGCAGACCAAGGGGGCAGGCGCGATCGCGCTGCCTTCCTATTGCGCGACGGCGGGCTGAAAAGCCGCTCTGGCGGACTTTTCTCCTTCCTTCGTCCAGGGCGTCATTCTCTGCCCGAACCAAGGTTGACTATCCGCAATCGCCTTTCTAAACGGGCCGCGCCTTGACGGGTGCAGCCGCAAGCGCCATGCCGCCTGCCATAAGGGGTCAAAACCCCACGTGGAGGACGAACATGGTTGCGGAGACACCCGGACAGGACCCGGCAGGGGAAGACGCGCGGATCGCTTCGTTGGAGGAGCGGATCGCACGAGCCGAATCTGTCGAAAAGGTCAGGCAGGGGGCTACTGAGCAAGCGGCGGACGATGGGTCTCGCCTCGGCAACAGGGTTCTTGCAGAACTGATCGGCGGTCTTGTCGGCGGTGCGTTGATCGGCTGGGTTTTGGACCGGCTGTTTGGCACATCCCCTTGGCTCCTGCTCGTTTTCCTCGGTCTTGGGATCGTGGCGGCGTTCAGGAACATCATCAGATTGACGACGATAAAGCGTCCCCCGCAATAAGGGACGCTTTCTTCTTAGTCCGACGGTAAAGACGTTACAGGGGTCCAGCGTGGCAGAATCCGGCAAAATCGATCCGATGCACCAGTTTGCGATCGAACCCTTGTTCGGTACGGATCAGCTGTCGCTCGGCGGTTTCAACATCGCCTTTACCAACAGCGCGCTTTATATGGTGCTGGCCGCCGTGGTGTTGTGGATCTTCGTGATCGGCGGCATGAAGCGGGAACTGGTTCCCGGCCGCTGGCAGATGGCGGTCGAATATATGACCGGCTTCATCAAGAATCTGCTGATCGCGAACGTCGGCGAGGGCGGCAAAAAGTACATCCCCTACGTCTTCTCGCTGTTCATGTTCATCCTGCTGGCCAACCTTCTGGGTCTGCTGCCGCTGGGTCTGGTCGGGCTTCACCCCTTCACCTTCACCAGCCATTTCACTGCGACCGGCGTGCTGGCGATCATGAGCTTCTCGATCGTTCTGATCGTCGGCTTCGCCAAGCATGGCTTCCACTTCTTCTCGCTTTTCATCCCGCACGGCACGCCCGCGCTGATGGTGGCGCCGCTCTTTCTTATCGAACTCGTGTCCTTCATGGTGCGTCCGTTCAGCCTGGGCCTGCGACTGTTCGTCGCGATGACCGCTGGCCACGTACTGTTGAAGGTGCTGGCGGGTTTCGTCATCAACAGCGCGAACGCTTCGCCCATGCTGGGCCTGACCGTCGGCACTGCCAGCTTCATCCTGATGATTGGCATCAGCGCGCTGGAAATGCTGGTCGCGGTTATCCAGGCCTATGTGTTCGCGCTGCTGACCTCGGTCTATCTCAACGATGCCGAGAACCTGCACTAAGTTTCATCTAGTTTCGTCAACAATCATTATATTCTAACGAAGGAGTTTACGACATGGACGCAGAAGCCGCAAAGCTGCTCGGTGCTGGCCTGGCCGCCATCGGTGCGGGCATCGCTGCCCTGGGTGTGGGCAACGTGTTCAGCGCGTTCCTTGAAGGCGCGCTGCGCAATCCGGGTGCTGCTGATGGCCAGCAGGGTCGTCTGTTCATCGGTTTCGCCGCGGCGGAACTTCTGGGTCTGCTGGCGTTCGTTATCGCCATGATCCTGGTGTTCGTGGCCTGACACGCCTTACGGGACGGGCAGGGCGGCCTTTACGCCACCACGCTCGTCCCGCACTATTGACCGCGCCCTGATCGGACGGAAAAAATGCCTCAAATCGCGCAAATTGCCGAAACCTACTCCAGCCAGATTTTCTGGCTGCTGCTGACCTTCGGCTTCGTGTTCTTCGTCATCGGCCTCGGCATGGTGCCCAAGGTGCAGGGGACGGCGGACGCGCGCGACGCGAAGATCAGTGGTGATCTGGACGCGGCCAAGGTGGCCTTCGCCCGTGCCGATGAAGCCGAAGCGGACTATCGTGTCCGTGACGCGGAAAGCCGCACCGCCGCTCAGGCGATGCTGGCCAAGGCCAAGAGCGAAGCCGCCAAGGCTTCCGAAATCAAACTTGCCGCCGCCGATGCGGAGGTCGCCGCGAAGATCGCGGCCGCCGAAGCCCGCATCCAGGCTGCCTCGACTGCAGCCCTGGCAGAAATCGAAACCGTCGCCGCCGAAGCAGCGCGCGACATGGTGGCTCGCATCTCCGGCGTGGAAGCGTCGGACGAGGCAGCCCGCAACGCAGTAAAGGCGGCACTGGCCCATGGCTGAGGCAGCAGCACAGCATCAAGGGGACACGACCCCCACGCTCGACCAGGCGATCCATGCCGAAGGCATGGAGCCAGTCGGCACTGTCGCGCATGAAGGCGTGGTGCCGCACACCGACCCGGAAGCGGTCGGCATGGATGCCACCGCCTGGGTGAGCCTTGCCATGGCGGCGTTCATCGCCATCCTGCTGTTCAAGAAAGTGCCCGCATTGATCGGCGGCGTGCTGGACGGTCGGATCGCGCAGATCAAGGAACAGCTTGCCGAAGCTACCCGGCTGCGTGCCGAAGCCGAAGCGCTGAAGGGCGAATATGAGGCGAAGCTGGCCGCTGCGGCCGGTGAAGCCGATGCCATGCGCAAGGCTGCCGAGCATGAGGCCGAGGGGCTGCTGGCCGACGCCAAGCTGAACGCCGAAGCGCTGATCGTTCGCCGCCAGAAAATGGCCGAGGACAAGATTGGTGCGGCTGAACGCGCCGCCATCGTTGCCATCCGCGCCAAGGCCGTGAATGCGGCGACCACCGCTGCGGCGGTTCTGATCGCACAGGGGCATGATGCGCAAGCGGACAAGGCGCTGGTGGATCGCGCGATCAGCGGGCTCGGCACGATCAACTAAATCTTCGGACAGAAATTGAACAAAAAAGACCGGCACAGAGATTTGTGCCGGTCTTTTTTTGTTTGAAGCAGTGGTTGTTCGATCAGTCTGTCAGCGTCGCATTATCGATGACGAAGCGATATTTGACGTCGCTCTTCTGCATCCGCGCATAGGCGGCATCAATATCCTGCGCAGCGATCATCTCGATCTCGGCCGTGATGCCCTTTTCGGCGCAGAAATCGAGCATCTCCTGCGTTTCCGCGATCCCGCCGATCAGGGATCCGGCAATGGCGCGGCGGCGGAAGATCAACGCAGCGACATTGGGGGCAGGGTGGCCATGTTCAGGCACGCCGACCAATGTCATCGTTCCGTCCCGCTTCAGCAAGGCCGTGAAGGCATCGAGGTCATGGCTGGCCGCGACCGTGTTCAGGATGAAGTCGAACTTGTCGGCATAGGCCGCCATTTCATCCGCATTGCGCGACACCACTACGGCGTCTGCACCCAGATCAAGGGCATCCTGCCGCTTGGCCTCCGACGTCGTGAAAGCCACGACATGCGCGCCCAAGGCGTGCGCCAATTTGACGCCCATATGGCCCAGGCCGCCAATGCCCACGATGCCGACCGTCTTGCCCGGTCCGACGTTCCAGTGGCGCAGCGGCGACCAGGTGGTGATCCCCGCGCATAACAAGGGCGCTACCGCTGCCAGTTGCTCAGGTGCATGGCTGACCTTCAGCACGAAATCATCCTTGACGACGATGGCCTGCGCATAGCCGCCCATCGTATGGCCCGGCGCATCGTTGGTCGCCCCGTTATAGGTGCCGATAAAGCCCTTCTCGCAATATTGCTCCAACCCTTCGTCGCACGATGCGCAGGACTGGCAACTGTCAACCATGCATCCTACGCCAACGACGTCCCCGACGCTGAACTTGCTGACCTGATCGCCCACGGCAGTGACATGGCCGACGATTTCATGTCCCGGCACGCAGGGATACAGTGTGCCGTTCCATTCTCCGCGCACCTGATGCAGGTCGGAATGGCAAACGCCGCAATAGGCAATGGCAATGGCGACATCATGCGCGCCCACCGGGCGGCGTTCGATGGCGATGGGCTCAAGCGGCTTGTCTGCAGCATAGGCGCCATAGGCTTTGGTGCTCATGGGAATTCCTTTGAAATCGGGGGCAATGGATGGTTAGGGCACATGGGCACCCGCCTGTGCCATGCGGCCTAGATAGGACGCGCCGGATGGCGATCAACCTGCGCCATTGCACATAGCGCCTGCAACGCTATCTCTGCGCCATGTCCGGCCCCCAATCCCCTGATCGCTTCAACGAAGACAAGGCAAGCTTCACCGTCACCGGCAGCCAGCCCGACATAGAGGTCGGTGTCGAAGCGATCCGAACCACGCTCAAGACGCTACCGACCCGTCCCGGCGTCTATCGGATGCACGATACACGTGGCGATGTGCTCTATGTCGGCAAGGCCCGCGCGCTCAAGAATCGCGTCGTCAATTATACGCAGGTCGATCGGCTGCCCCGGCGGCTCCAGCGGATGGTCGCCCAAACTCGTTCCATGACCATCGTGACCACCAACAGCGAGGCGGAAGCCTTGCTGCTGGAAGCCCAACTGATCAAGCGCTACCGCCCGCCCTACAACGTCCTGCTGCGCGACGACAAAAGTTTCCCCTTCATCCTGTTGCGGGAAGATCATGCCTTCCCCCGCGTCCAGAAGCATCGCGGCGCGCGCAAGGCACAGGGTCGCTATTATGGTCCCTTCGCCAGCGCCGGCTCGGTCACGCGCACGATCAACGCGCTGCAAAAACTGTTCCTGCTGCGCTCCTGCACCGATAGCTTCTTCGCCAACCGTTCGCGCCCCTGTCTGCTCTATCAAATCAAGCGCTGCTCGGCCCCCTGTGTCGATCGGATCGACCCGGACGGTTATGCCGAACTGGTCCGCGACGCGCAGGATTTTCTGGGCGGCAAGTCGACCGCCGTTCAGAAGAAGCTCGGCACCGCGATGCAGGCGGCGTCCGATGCGATGGACTTCGAACAGGCCGCCGTCATCCGCGACCGGCTAAAGGCGCTGACCTTCATTCAGGGCAGCCAGGCCATCAACGCCGAAGGGCTGGGCGACGCCGACATTTTCGCGCTGGCAGCGAAAGGCGGAGCGATGTGCATCCAGGCCTTCTTCATTCGTGGTGGCCAAAATTGGGGGCATCGCAGCTTCTTCCCGGTCCACACTGCCGAAGTCGCTGAAGATGAAGTGCTGGCCAGCTTCATGGCGCAATTTTACGAAGAAGTGCCGCCGCCCAAGCTGGTGCTGACCGACCGCGCGCCCGCCGAGTGCGATCTGATCGCCCAGGCCCTGACCGAACGAATCGGCAGCAAGGTGCGCATCGAAGTCCCCCAGCGCGGCGACCGCACCCGTCTGATCAAACAGGCGCAGCGCAACGCGGTCGAGGCGCTCGACCGCCGCCTCGCGGAAACCACCAGCCAGGGCAAAGTGCTGGACGACATGGTCGAAGCCTTCGGGCTGGAGGGCATACCCGACCGGATCGAAATCTATGATAACAGCCACATTCAAGGCGCTCATGCGCTGGGTGCGATGGTCGTTGCCGGGCCGGAAGGCTTCCGCAAGAACGCCTATCGCAAGTTCAACATGAAAGACCCCGTCATCTCGAACGATGATTTCGCGATGATGCGCGACATGTTCGAGCGGCGCTTTGGCCGTGCCCAGCGCGAAGACCCGGATCGCGACAGCGGCGAATGGCCCGACCTGGTCCTGATCGACGGCGGCAAGGGCCAGCTATCGGCGGCGCGCACGATGCTGGAGGAAATGGGCATTGAGGATGTTACCATGATCGGCGTGGCCAAAGGGCCGCATCATGGCCGGGATGGTCGCGAAGTCTTCCACCTGATGGACGGTCGCGAAGTCACCTTCCCGATCAACCATCCCGTCCTCTTCTACCTGCAACGGTTGCGCGATGAGGCGCATCGCTTCGCCATCGGCGCGCATCGTGCCAAGCGGAGCAAAGCGATCACTGTCAGTTCGCTCGATGAGGTGCCGGGTATCGGCCCCGCCCGCAAGAAGGCGCTGCTGATGCATTTCGGCACCGCCCGCGCCGTCCGCGATGCCGCGCTGGAAGATCTGGCACGCGCGCCCGGCGTGTCCACGGCGGTTGCCCAGCAGGTCTATGACTATTTTCACGGCTGAGGCCGCGAAGGCCAGCCAGTTGCAATTCTCGTACATTATGCTATATGCACTGGGCTGACGTCCTTTGATGACGATCTATGTTTCCTCCTCCGGCCCTCATTGTGCGTGGACGAGGTCTGTCTCGAAGCCTTCGCTTCTCTTCAGTTCATGGGTCGCTCCGGCGACACTCTAGCCATGCGTTCGTTATTGCACGCCGCATGTTCATTTTATGACGGCAAAGGCCGTCCAGGATTCGATGACTATTATTTTTCCTTCCTCTACCCGTTCTTCGCTTGCTCATGGGCTTGATCGCCTTTCGCCGACCCATCGCGTCGCATCGCCGTTGACCGGCCTGTTGAGCAACCGTGAATTGAAGAAAATCGTGGCCGACATGGTCGACTGACAGTCAGCCGGACGGTGCCGATCGCACCGTCCGGCTCTTTATCGTTACTCTCTACTGAAAGGCACATTATGAGCAGGGAAACCCTCAAACCATTTTTGATCAGCAAGAATGAAGAAGGCGCATTCCGCCTGACCGTCCGCGATACCCGCTTCAATTCGCAGGGCTATCCGATCGTCACCGCGACGATGCAGGACGAAATTTTCAAGTCGGCCTCGGCTGCCCGCGCCTATGCGCGTGACAATTTCAAGGCTGAACCAGGCCAATATTCGACCAAGTAAGCCGACAGGATAGCGGGCGGATGCGTAGCTAGGGGCCGATTGGTGCCAACGCTCGTCACCCCCGCTCTCGTCTGCGCCTTGCGCCCCCATGGCGAACATGGGGCCATCGCGCGCCTGCTGACCCCCGACCATGGTCTGGTTGCAGGCTATGTGCGCGGCGGGCGATCCCGCCTGATGCGACCCGTGCTATTGCCGGGCAACAGCGTCATGGCGACATTCCGCGCCCGGACCGAGGATCAACTCGCCGGGTTGACGGTCGAAATGGCGCATAGCCGCGCGCCCCTCCATGCAGAACCTCTACCCGCCGCCGCGATCGACTGGAGCTGCGCGCTGACCGCCATGGCGCTATCCGAAGGCACCCCCCATCCTGCCCTGTATCGCGCGCTCGACGGCGTGCTTGGTGCTGTCGAGGCGGCACCGGCGGCACGCGGTTGGGCGGTTGCGTTGGTGCGTTACGAATTGCTGTTGTTGGCGGAACTGGGCTTCGGCCTTGACCTCACGCGCTGCGCCGCTTTGGGCAATGCCGATGATCTCGCTTATGTCAGCCCGCGCAGCGCTGCGGCGGTCAGTCGCGCGGGGGCGGTCGGTTACGAGCATCTACTCCTGCCGCTGCCACCCTTCCTGCTGGCGGGCGGGACCGGCGAATGGGCCGACATCATGGATGGCTTTGCCCTGACGGGCTTCTTCTTGGAGCGCTCTGTCCTGACCGATAGGCGCATCGACATATTGGCCGCGCGCGAAAGGCTGGTCGATCGCCTGAAAAGGGCGGTTGCCTGACTGTCCCTGCTTCCATAAGGGGCAAGCGACCTATTTGGTAAGGAGCTTCCCATGTTGATCGCCCTGTTTCCCGGAGATGGCATCGGTCCCGAAATCGTCGATCAGGCGAAGCGGGTGCTGGATGCGCTGGCGATTGACGGCCTGACCTACGACCATGGTCTGGTGGGCGGCGCGGCGTACAAGGCGGTCGGTCATCCGCTGCCCCCCGAAACGCTCGACCTCGCCAAGAAAGCCAATGCAATTCTGTTCGGTGCGGTGGGCGATCCCGATTGCGACGCGCTCGAACGCCATTTGCGCCCGGAACAGGCGATTTTGGGCCTGCGCAAGGAACTCGGCCTCTTCTCCAATCTCCGCCCGGCCAAGGTTTTCCCCGAACTGGCTGGCGAATCCGCGCTCAAGCCCGAAGTCGCAGGCGCGATCGACCTGCTGATCGTGCGGGAAACCAATGGCGACGTCTATTTCGGCGAAAAGGGTTTTCGCACCACCGCTGATGGCCAGCGCGAAGGCTATGACGTCATGTCCTATAATGAGGGCGAGGTCCGCCGCATCGCCCATGCCGGTTTCCAGGCCGCCCGCGCCCGGCGCGGCAAGCTCTGTTCGGTGGACAAGGCCAATGTGCTGGAAACCAGCCAGCTGTGGCGCGACGTGGTGATCGAGGTATCGGCCGACTATCCCGACGTCGCATTGAACCACATGTATGTGGACAATGCCGCGATGCAGCTGGTCCGCAACCCCGGCCAGTTCGACGTGATCGTCACCGGCAACCTCTTTGGCGACATTTTGTCGGATCAGGCCAGCATGTGCGTTGGCTCCATCGGCATGCTGGCATCGGCGACGCTCAACGGCAGCGGCCAGGGGCTCTATGAGCCGATCCACGGCTCCGCCCCCGACATTGCGGGCACCGGCAAGGCCAATCCGCTCGCGACGGTGCTGTCGGCGGCGATGTTGCTGCGCTATTCGCTGGGCATGGCCGATCAGGCCGACCGGATCGAACGCGCCGTCGCCAAAGCGCTGGCCAATGGCGCGCGCAGCCCCGATCTGGGCGGCACGATGACGACGGTGGAAATGGGTGACGCGGTGCTGGCGGCGCTGGACTGAGGAACAGACGATGAAGCGGAAAAGCGGGCAAGACCCTGAAATCACCAAGCATTGGAAGCCCGCGACGATCGCGGTGCGGGGCGGCACGGCGCGTACCGAATATGGCGAAACGTCCGAAGCGCTCTTCCTGAGCAGCGGCTATTGCTATGACCGGGCGGAGGATGCCGCCGCGCGCTTTGCCGGTGAGCAACAGGGCATGACCTATAGCCGCCTGCAAAACCCGACGGTCGAGATGCTGGAACAGCGCATCGCACTGCTGGAAGGGGCCGAGGCGTGCCGTGCCACCGCGACCGGCATGGCGGCGATGACGGCCGCCTTGCTGTGCCAATTGTCTGCGGGCGACCATGTCGTTGCTGGCAAGGCATTGTTCGGCTCCTGCCGCTGGCTGACCGACACGCTGCTGCCCAAATTCGGCATCGAAACGACCACGGTCGACGCCACCGACAATGCTGCATGGGAAGCGGCGATCCGGCCCAACACCAAGGTCTTCTTCTTCGAAACCCCGGCTAATCCGACCATGGACGTCGCCGACATGGCGGCGATCTGCGCGATCGCGGAGGCGCATGGCATTACCAGCGTCGTCGACAATGCCTTCGCCACCCCCGCGCTCCAGCGGCCGATGGAATTTGGCGCGGACGTCGTGGCCTATAGTGCGACCAAGATGATGGACGGGCAGGGCCGCGTGCTGGCTGGCGCGATTTGCGGTACGCGGGAATGGATCACCAATATACTGCTGCCCTTCCACCGCAATACCGGGCCGACGCTCAGCGCGTTCAACGCCTGGGTCGTGCTCAAGGGGCTGGAGACGCTGGACCTGCGGATCAGGCGGCAGAGCGAGAATGCGCTCAAGGTCGCGAAATTTCTTGAAGGCCGCGTCGCCAAGGTTCTGTATCCAGGGCTGGAGAGCCACCCGCAACATGCGCTGGCAATGCGCCAGATGGAAATGGCGGGGCCGATTTTCTCGCTCTATGTCGGCGGCGGCCGGGCGGAGGCGCACGGGCTTCTGAACGGGCTGCAACTGGTCGATATCAGCAACAATATCGGCGATTCGCGTTCGCTGATGACGCACCCCGCGTCGACCACCCATTATGGCATGGCGGAGGCTGCGCGGCTGGAAGTCGGGATCACCGAAGACATGCTGCGGCTCAATGTCGGGCTGGAGGATGCGGACGATGTGATCGCCGATCTGGATCAGGCGTTGCGGACGATCCGGCGTTGACGGGCAAGGGGGTAAGGGCGCATTCGTAGGACCGTGAACGCACTTTTCCCCTTCCACGCCCAGACGCAGGACGTCATCGTCCATGTCGCCGTTTCCTTCCTGCCCGAACAGTCGGAGCCGGACCGGGGCCGCTGGTTCTGGGCCTATCATATCCGCATCGAAAATCAGGGGACACAGCCGGTCCAGTTGCTGACCCGGCATTGGGTCATCACCGATGGGCGCGGTGCCCAGCATCGGGTCGATGGCGACGGCGTGGTGGGCGAACAGCCTGTGGTGCAGCCGGGCAAAAGCTATGATTATGTTTCCGGCTGCCCGCTCAATACCCCGACCGGATCGATGAAGGGCAGCTACCGCATGATCGGTGTCAGCGGCGAGACGTTCGAGGTCGCCATCCCCCATTTCGCGCTGATCGCGCCGGCGGTGGCCGAATGAAGCGGACGCATTTGCCGCTCAACGGCCTGCGCGTACTGGATGCGGCGGCACGGCATTTATCGTTCACGCGCGCGGCGGACGAACTGGCGGTGACGCCGGCGGCGGTAGGTCAGCAGATTCGCGCGTTGGAAGATCTGCTGGGCGTCGTGCTGTTCCGCCGCACGCCCAAGGGACTGGAATTGACGCCGGAAACCGAAGCGGGGCTGGATGCCCTACGCGCCGGTTTCCTGGAGTTTGAGGATGCCGTGCGGGCGATGCAGGCGGGCCAGGCGAGCAGCGCTCTCACCATCGCTGCGCCGCGTGACATCACCGCCAAATGGCTTCAGCCACGCTTGGCCGCCTATGCTGTGCATCAGCCCGACCTGACGTTCCAACTGATCGCAGCAGACGAGGCGCTGGACTTTACCGAAGCCAATCTCGACCTTGCGCTGCGCCTGACCGATGCGGCGGGCGAGCATGAAGGGGTGAAGCTGGGCAAGGCGGCCTTCGTCACGGTGGAAGCAGCCCAAGGCGGGCCGGAACAGACGATTGACTGGCCGGGTTGCCCGGCGGGGGACAAGGCAGCGATCATCCGGGTGGCCGATGGCGGGCTGGCGATCGAGGCGGCGGCCAACGGCTTTGGCCGGGCGCGTGTGCCCTTGCTGCTGGTACAGGCCGATCTGGCGGCAGGCCGGGTGCGGCAGGTGGGGGAGGCGACGCCAAGCCTGCTCAGCTACTGGCTGATCGCGCCTTTGCCGCAATGGCGGCAGAAGAAGGTCAAGGCGCTGGTTGAAGCGCTGCTGGCCTAACCACAGGCGGACGCTTATTCGGCCAACAGATTGAGGGCGCGGGTCATCAACGCCACGAACCGCGCTTCGTCCAGGCGGGCGGCGGGATTGTTCCAGCTTGCACTGATCGCGCACCATTGCCCGTCCTCACGTCGGCCGAGGAAGTTCATGGCCATCACGCCCGGTTCGCTGCCCCCCTTATAGCCGAGATAGGCCCAGCGCCTCGCATCGGCGGGGGCGATGCCGGGTTCGATCGCCATGATCGACAGGGCATCACCGCCATGGACGCGCAGCCAGTCGAGTTGCGCGATTATGTCGGTCGCACTGGCGAACCATTCTATATCTTCAATCGCGGTCGGGGTTTCCGCGACACTGCCGACATCCACCTTGTCCGCGGTCAGGCGGGGCGCGGCTTCGCGCAGCAGCGCCCGGCGCGCGTCGGGGGATGCTGTGGCATAACGCCGCCGCAGGTCGGCATTGGCGGGCATTTTGAGCGCAAAGGCTTCGGCAGTGGTGAGCAGGGGAAGCGCCTGATCCCCATTCGCATGACCGCTTTTCGCGAGCATGGCGTCCACATTGTCGCGGCCCAGCGCCAGCAGCAGCGTATCGGTCGCGCTATTATCGCTTTCGGCGATCATCGCCGTGGCGAGGCTGTGCAGCGTCATCGGCGCGCGGTCTGGCCAGTGCAACAGACGGCCGGAAAAGCTCTTGGCTTCGAGCGGAATGACGTCGCTCCAGCGCCGCTCGCCCGCCGCTACGGCGCGCCCCAGTTCCGCAAGGATGGTGAGCTTGAAGCTGGAACCGATGGCCATCGCGGCATCGGCGCGATGCGCCTCTCGTAGCTGGGGCGGGCCGTCGCCCAATGTCGCAACCGCGAAACTGGTTGTGCCGGGGAGGGCGGCGATGTCCGCCATGACCTTGGCCATGTTGTCATTGGCGGTACGCGCGCCGACGATCCGCAGGCCCACGACGCGACCGGGTGGCTGGGGCGCAACGACAAGGGTGAACCCCACCATAGCGCGTTCGTAACGGATTTCGACTTGTCCGGCCGTGGCGCTGTCTTGCCGCACGGCTCCCAGAGCGAGCGGCTTGCCATGCTGCGCGCGCAGATCAGCAGCAACCGCGCGCCAGCGGTCCACAGGGACAACATCAAGGAAGAGGGGAGAGAAATAGGCGGCCTCGTCGCCGGGCGACGTGAGAAGGCGCAGCAGTTCTTCGGCGCGGGCTTGATAAGCGGGTGTGGGTGCAGCCTGGGCGGGTAGGGCGATGCTCAACAGGATCAAGAGCGTCGCAAAGAGCCGCGCCAACATGGTTATGTGCCCCGACAAAGCCCCTCCCCTTCAGGGGAGGGGTTGGGCATCGTCCAAGTGCATAGCGTGGGATAGACCCCACCCCTGAAGGAGAGGAACTGGAGATAGCCTGAGGACGCCTCAAGCATCGATCGCTTCTTCGTCCACCGCCGCTGCATTTTCCTGGATGAAGGCAAAGCGATGGGCCGGATTGGTGCCCATCAGGCGATCGACGAGATCGCGCACGCCCGCGCGCTCTTCGACGTCGGAGGGCAGGGTGATGCGGATCAGCATGCGCGTCTTGGGATCCATGGTGGTCTCGCGCAGCTGCATCGGGTTCATTTCGCCAAGCCCCTTGAAGCGGCTGACATCGACTTTCTTGCCCTTGAACTCCTTAGTCTGCATCAGCGCGGCGCGATGCGCGTCATCCTTGGCATAGGCGCTCTTGCCGCCAGCGACGAGGCGATAGAGCGGCGGCTGGGCGAGGTAGAGATGGCCGCGCCTTACCAACTCCGGCATTTCCTGAAAGAAGAAGGTCATCAGCAGCGTCGCGATATGCGCGCCATCGACGTCGGCGTCGGTCATGATGACGATGCGTTCATAGCGCAGATGGTCGGGATTGCAGTCCTTGCGCGTGCCGCAGCCCAGCGCCAGGATCATGTCGGCAATTTCCTGATTGGCCAGGATCTTCGCATTATTGGCCGACGCGACGTTCAAGATCTTGCCGCGCAGGGGCAGGATCGCCTGCGTCTTGCGGTCGCGCGCCTGCTTGGCGGAACCACCTGCAGAATCGCCTTCGACCAGAAAGATTTCAGCCCCTTCCGGGTCGTCGTTGGAACAGTCCGTCAGCTTGCCGGGCAGGCGCAGCTTGCGCGAATTGGTCGCGGTCTTGCGCTTGACCTCCTTCTCCTGCTTGCGTTTCAAACGCTCGTCCATCCGATCGAGCACATAGGCGAGCAGCGCCTTGCCCCGGTCCATATGATCGGTCAGATAATGGTCGAAATGATCGCGGACGGCATTTTCCACCAGACGCGCGGCTTCGGGCGATGTCAGCCGGTCCTTGGTCTGGCTCTGAAATTGCGGTTCGCGGATGAAGACCGACAGCATGATTTCTGATGACGTCATGATGTCGTCGGCGGTGATGTCCTTCGCCTTCTTCTGGCCCACCAGGTCGGCAAAGGCGCGGATGCCCTTGACCAGTGCAGCGCGCATCCCCGCTTCATGTGTGCCGCCATCGGGCGTGGGAATGGTGTTGCAATACCAGCTATAGCTGCCGTCCGACCAAAGCGGCCAGGCCACGGCCCATTCGACACGGCCGGCGCCCTCGGGAAAATCCTGATTGCCCGCGAAAAACACGCTGGTCGCACATTCACGGTCCCCAACCTGTTCCTTCAGATGATCGGCAAGGCCTCCTGGGAACTGAAAGACAGCTTCGGTGGGGGTATCGTCGCTGACGAGTTCGGGCGCGCATTTCCAGCGAATTTCTACGCCCGCGAACAAATAGGCCTTCGACCGGGCGAGGCGGTGCAGGCGAGCCGGCTTGAATTTCTGTTCCCCGAAGATTTCGGTGTCGGGGGTAAAGCTGACCGACGTGCCACGCCGGTTGGGCGCGCCGCCGACCTTTTCCAGCGCAGTGATGGGTAGTCCTTGCGAGAAGCTTTGGCGGAACAATTCCTTGTTGCGGGCGACCTCGACCACGGTAGTGCTCGACAGCGCATTGACCACGCTGATGCCGACGCCATGCAGACCGCCGGACGTGGCATAGGCCTTGTCGGTGAATTTACCGCCCGAATGGAGCGTGGTCATGATCACTTCCAGCGCCGACTTGCCAGGGAATTTCGGGTGTGGATCGACCGGAATGCCGCGCCCATTGTCGGTGATGGTCAATCGGTTGCCGGGTTCCAGCGTGATGTCGATCCGGCTGGCATGGCCCGCCACCGCTTCGTCCATACTGTTATCGAGCACTTCGGACGCGAGATGGTGCAACGCGCGCTCATCCGTGCCGCCGATATACATGCCGGGACGGCGGCGTACCGGTTCCAGCCCTTCCAGCACCTCGATGGCGGAAGCATCATATTCAGGAGAGGTTGATGGTGTGGCAGCGAACAGGTCTTCGGACATGATCATAGCTATAGGCGGGCAGGCGTGGCGCGCAAGCACTGTGTCTTATGCGGCACAGCAACGAAAAGTTACGATAAAGCGTGAAACAAACCCTGCATTCAGACCGTTAGCGCCATGCAAGAGGGATATTGACGCCCCCAGGCGAGGAGAAATTTACATGAAGTTGAGCCATTTTGCACCGCTTGGTGCCACGCTGGCATTTGTGCTGGCTACCCCTGTGATGGCGCAGGACAGCACGGGCGCGGTCGATTGGACCGGCCCCTATATCGGTGGTTCGTTCGGTTACAACTGGCAGAAGGGAGATGGCAAAGAACATCTGCGCTTCGACACCGATGCCGACGGCGATTATGACGATGTGGTCAGGACCGGCACCGGTGCCAACGCCTTTTCCCCTGGCACCTGTGGTGGATCCGCGCGCGGTTCCACGCCCGCCAGCGGCTGCAACGCGGACAAGGATGCCATTGGCTGGATGGGCCATGTTGGCTACGATCGCCAATTCGGCAGCATCGTTGCCGGTGTCGTCGCCGAAGCAGGGAAGGCTTATATCAGTGACAGCGTCACCGAATATTCGACTACCCCAGCTTTCTATGAAATGACTCGTCGGATCGACTGGAATGGCAATTTGCGCGCACGCCTGGGTTATACCACGCCTGGCGGCATCATGCCCTATATCACTGGCGGCCTGGCCTATGCCAAGGTGAAGAACAGCTTCGCTACCAGCAATGGTGCGAACAGCTTTACCGAAATCGACAGCAAGGAAGACGCCTGGGGCTACACCATGGGTGGCGGCATCGAAGCCAAGGTATCGGATAATTTCTCGATTGGTGCCCGCTATTTGTGGACCCGTTACAATGTGAACGACTATCGGGTCGATGTGGGTGCAGGCAGCGCGCCGGCGACCAACCCGTTCCTGATTACGCCATCGGGCGGCACCAGCATGAACCGTGGCGACAAGTTTGACACGCAGAGCGTAATGGTCACGACCAGCTTCCGCTTCTGATCGAAAAAGGGGCGGGGACTTTCGCCTCCGCCCCTTTCTATCAGACAATAAAAAGGCCGCCTTTCGGGGCGGCCTTTTTTATGGCTTAGCGGACGCGCGGGCCGCCAAAAGGCAGAGGCGGGGGCGGGCGGCGTGTCCCGCGCGGCAGTTGCGCCTGATAGGCGCGGCCGCAATGTTCCACGCAATAAGGGAAGCCCGGATTGACCGCTACCCCGCAGAAGTGGAAGTCGGGTTCGCCCGGATGACCCATCGGCCATTTGCAGATCCGTTCGGTCAGGTCGAGCAACGACGTCTTGTCGGCAATCTCCGCGCTAGGTTTCGCTGGAACCAGGCGACGCGGCGGAGCTGGCGGGATCGGCGCTTGCTGATCGCCCGGACCTTGACGCAAGAAGCCCCCTGGGCCGACAGAAACGATGCGTGGCTGTGGTGGTGGCGACGGCGCGTCTGACGCAACCTGATTGTCCGCTGGTGCAGCGGCCGCAGGCGGCGGTGGCGGTGTGGCAGGACGTGGTGGCACGGGGGCCGCTGCAGCTACCGGGGCAGGCGATATGCGCGCTGCGGGTGCCTCGGGTTCGGCAGTCGTTACCGGCTTCTTCGCCGCTGCAGCCTTTTTGGGGGCGTCATTGGCCTTCACCGGTGACGGGCGCGACTGCAGGCCCAGGCGATGGGCCTTGCCAATCACCGCATTGCGGCTGACGCCGCCCAATTCTTCAGCGATCTGGCTGGCGGTCAGACCGCGCTCCCACATCCCTTTGAGCTGGTCGATACGCTCGTCGGTCCAGGACAATGAAAAACTCCTCACAAATTCCAATATGCTTCCCTATATGGGGACGAGCGCGTCAGGTTCAAATCTTTGAACGGCACGCTTGCAGCACAGCGCGCCAGTCGATAGTCGATCCCACCATGAACGACCAGCCCAAAATTGCCGCGAAAGCCCCGCTTGACGTGCCCTTCGCCGAACCTGGTGTGCCCACGATCCGCAATATCAACTGGGCGGGAACGTGGGCGTTGTACCGCAAGGAGGTGCATCGGTTCATGAAGGTGCAACTCCAGACCGTATGGGCACCCGCAATCACGACCTTGATGTTTCTGGTGATCTTCATTGTCGCACTGGGCGGGAGTGGCCGGACTGTAACGCTGCGTGGGGAAGCGGTGCCCTTTGGCGATTTCATTGCGCCCGGCTTGATCATCATGGGCATGATCAACGCTTGTTTCGCCAATGCCAGCTTCGCGCTGATGGTGGGCAAGGTGCAGGGCACACTGGTCGATTATCTTATGCCGCCGATTTCCGTGGGCGAATTGCTGTTCGCGTTGGCGGGATCTTCGGTAACGCGCGCTGTGTTCGTGGGTTGTGCCCTGTGGGGTGCCATGGGGCTTTGGCCTGGCGTCCACGTGACTCCGGCGCATCTATGGGCCGTGATTTGGTTTGGGCTGCTCGGTACCAGCTTCATCGCGTTCCTTGGTGTGCTGACGTCGATCTGGGCGGAGAAGTTCGATCATGGCGCGGCCATCACCAATTTCGTGATCGGGCCGCTCGCCTTGCTGTCGGGCACCTTCTACTCGATCGACCGGTTACCGCCCTTTTTCCAGGCAATCAGCCACGCCAATCCCTTTTTCTACATCATATCGGGTTTCCGCTATGGCTTTGTCGCGGCGGCCGATACCAACATCATTGTCGGCAGCATCGTGCTGTTGACGCTCAACCTGTTCTTCGGCGCGCTTTGCTATGCCCTGCTGCGCCGTGGCTGGAAGATCAAAGCCTGACGGATCAAATGAAGGCGGCGAATATCGGGGTCAGGAGCATCGTGATCGCGATCAGCACCGTTGCCAGCAACCAATGATGCCAGCGAGGAAGGGCGCGGTGATCGCCGCGCCCTTCATTCCACGGCCATATCACAGAGCAGCGTTCACTGCGTTGCACCACCACCGACGCGGGCAAGCGTAAACCCAGCCTCGGTGACTTCTGCTAGCGGATAGATGTTGCGCAGATCGACGAGCGCATTGCCTTTCATCGCCGTAGCGAGTCGCTTCATGTCTAGCGCGCGGAAAATGTCCCATTCGGTGACGAGCACCAGCACATCCGCGCCTTCGGCCGCTTCATAGGCATCCTTGGCCATAGCGACGTTAGGCATCATTGGCGCGGCGACGTCCATGCCTTCGGGATCATAGGCGACGATCGTTGCACCTGCATCCTCCAGTGCCTGGACGATGGCGAGGCTGGGCGCATCGCGCATGTCGTCGGTGTTGGGCTTGAAGGTCAGGCCAAGCAGCGCGACCTTCTTGCCGCGCGCATCGCCGCCGAGCGCCTTGACGATCTTGCGGCCCATGGCGCGCTTGCGCAGGTCGTTGACCTGTACAACGGTCTCTACGATTCGGATCGGCGTGTCATAATCCTGACCGGTTTTGACCAGCGCCAGCGTATCCTTGGGGAAGCAGGAGCCGCCATAGCCCGGCCCTGCATGCAGGAATTTGCTGCCGATGCGATTGTCGAGGCCGATGCCGCGCGATACGTCCTGCACATCAGCGCCAACCGCTTCGCACAAGTCCGCCATCTCGTTGATGAAGGTGATCTTGGTCGCCAGAAAGGCGTTGGCGGCATATTTGATCAGTTCAGCGGTGCGCCGACCGGTGAACATCAGCGGAGCCTGATTGAGGTTGAGCGGCCGATATACTTGGCTCATCACCGCGATGGCGCGTTCAGAACCATTTGTGCCCACGACAACCCGGTCCGGGCGCTTGAAATCGCCGATCGCAGCGCCTTCGCGCAGGAATTCGGGATTGGACACGACCTGGATATCAAGGTCTGGCTTGAGTTCGCGTGCGATTCGTTCGACCTCATCGCCAGTGCCGACGGGCACGGTCGACTTGGTGACGATGACCGCAGGGCCATCCAGCGCGGCGACGATTTCCCGCGCTGCAGCATAGACATAGGAAAGGTCCGCATGCCCATCGCCACGCCGGGATGGCGTGCCGACTGCGATGAAGATCGCATCGGCGCCCTTGACCCCGGCGGCGAGATCGGTGGTGAAGGTCAGGCGCCCGGCCGTCGCATTATTGCCAACCAACTGATCCAGGCCCGGCTCGAAAATCGGCATCCGCCCAGCTTCGATCGCCGCAATCTTGCCCGCATCCTTGTCGACGCAGACCACATCATGGCCAAAATCCGCAAAACAGGCCCCAGACACCAGGCCCACATACCCCGTACCGATCATCGTGATTTTCATGAGATATTCAGGCTCCGCATAGAATTGGATGGGTGCAGTCGCGTTTTAGCATAGTCTTTCCATATTACAATTCGCCGCATTGCAGCGATGACGCAAGCATAGCATTTAGCCCCTATATACTTTTTTATGCGAGGGGCTGGACGGTCGGTAATCGGGCAAGGGAAGAATGATGAAAGTCGCCATGGTGTTCGGGACACGCCCCGAAGCGATAAAGATGTTCCCGGTCGTCCATGCGCTGCGCGCGCGCAAGGGGGTGGATACGCGGGTGATCGTGACGGCGCAGCATCGTGGTTTGCTGGACCAGGTGCTGGCAATTGCCGGGATCGTGCCGGATGTCGACCTCAATGTGATGGTGCCGAACCAGACGCTGGACGGGTTGACCGCCAAGCTGATCGTTGAACTGGGCAAGGCGTTTGACGCGGAAAAGCCCGACCGGATCGTCGTGCATGGCGATACGCTTACGACCATGGTGGCGAGCTTGGCGGCCTATTATCGCAAGATTCCGGTGGCGCATGTCGAGGCAGGGTTGCGCAGCGGCGACATACATCATCCTTGGCCTGAAGAAGTGAATCGCCGCGTGGTCGCCTGCATCGCCGACATGAATTTCGCGCCGACACAAGCCGCCGCCGACGCGCTGCTGGCCGAAAGCCGGTCGGCGGCCAGCATCCACGTAACCGGCAATACGGTGATCGACGCGCTCTTGGCGACACGCGATCGGGTTTTGGCAGACCCGTCGCTGGCCGCCGGGCTCGACGGGCTGGCGGCGCGTTTCGCGGGCAAGCGGATCCTTGCGGTGACCAGCCACAGGCGCGAGAATTTCGGTGGTGGGATGGAAGCGATCGCCCGGTCGATCGCGGACATTGCGGCGCGGCCCGATGTGGCGGTGATCTTCCCCGTTCATCCCAATCCCCATGTCCGTCCGGTCATGGACGCGGTGCTGGGTAACCTGTCCAATGTCGCGATGATCGAGCCGCTCGATTACCCGCATTTCGTGCGGTTGCTTGACATGTGCCATCTCGTCCTGACGGACAGCGGCGGGGTGCAGGAGGAAGCCCCGTCGTTGGGTAAGCCGGTTCTGGTGATGCGCGAAACGACCGAGCGGCCCGAGGGTGTGGCCGCCGGTACGGCCAAGCTGGTCGGAGCGGATCGCAATCGGATCGTTCGCGAGGTGCTAGCGCTGCTGGACGATCAGGACGCTTATGATGCGATGGCGCGCGCGCATAATCCGTTCGGCGACGGCAAGGCGGCTGAGCGCATTGCCGGAGTGATTGCGGGGCAATAGGCTGCACCGTTACCGAAATCTTCAGCATTTCCGGGCAGAAGATCGGCCAAATCCTAGCCTCTAAAAGGACTGTTCCTTCATGCCCGTCGATACCAAGCAAAAGGTTTCCGTTATTGGCCTTGGCTATATCGGCTTGCCGACGGCCGCGCTGATCGCGCGCGGGGGATGCCAGGTGGTGGGCGTCGATGTGTCCGCTCATGTGGTGGAGACGGTCAATTCGGGCCGGGTGCACATCGAGGAAGTCGATCTCGATGGGCTGGTCCAGGGCGTGGTTGCGCGGGGCAATTTGCGCGCATCGCTGACGGTCGAGGAAAGCGACGTGTTCATCATCGCCGTGCCGACCCCGGTGTCGGAGGATCATGCGCCAGATATCAGCTATGTCCTGCAAGCTGCCCGCACCATCGCGCCAGTGTTGAAAGCCGGCGACTCCGTCATCCTGGAATCGACATCTCCCGTCGGTACGACCGAGGCGCTGCGCGACGTGATCGGTGACATGCGGCCCGACCTCAAGATGCCGGGCAGGGGCGTTCAGGGCGACATCGCCATTTCCTATTGCCCGGAACGGGTTCTGCCCGGCCGCATCCTCGTAGAACTGATCGACAATGATCGCTGCATCGGCGGCATCACGCCGCGCTGTGCGCGCAAGGCGCTGGGCTTTTATCGCCAATTCGTGCGTGGAGCGTGCATTACAACAACGGCGCGCGCGGCGGAAATGGTCAAGCTGGTCGAAAACAGCTTCCGCGACGTCAACATCGCCTTCGCCAATGAATTATCGGTGATTGCCGAGAATATGGACATCGACGTGTGGGAGGTGATCCGGCTGGCCAACCGCCATCCGCGCGTCAATATCCTCCAGCCTGGCCCTGGCGTGGGCGGCCATTGCATCGCGGTCGATCCCTGGTTCATCGTCCATGGCGACCCCGAAAATGCGCGCATCATCCGCACGGCCCGCGAAGTGAATGATGGCAAGACCGACTATGTCGTGGCCAAGGCGTCCGACATGATCGATGCTTTCGCGCATGAAGATGTCGCCTGCCTCGGCCTCGCCTTCAAGGCGAACATCGACGATTTCCGCGAAAGCCCGGCGGTCAAGGTCGCGGCCCGGCTCGCGCGCCGCTATGGACGCCGCATCAAGCTGGTCGAACCCTATACCCAGGCGCTGCCGATGGAATTTGCGGGAACCGGTGCAGAGTTGATGGATCTCGATACGGCTCTGGAACAATGTGGCGTCTTCGTCATTCTTGTCGATCATGACATGTTCAAATCGGTTCCCGTCGACGAGCGCGCCGACAAGGCGGTCTATGACACGCGCGGCATCTGGTCTGACCAGCCACGCCGCGTTGCAGAGCCAGCGCCTGAGCGTATGGCGCTCTAAGCATCGGGGTGCGTCCTCGGCCCGTCCCGCCTTTGGTTGCCATGTCCCTGCCGCGTCGCTAACCCCCGGTTTCAATTGGGGCATGACAGGGTGGCAGCGCCTATGAAGCGCAGGGACAGCATCAAAGGCGCGATCGCGACACTGACGGCCTGCGGACTGATCAGTGCGTGCGCGACCGTGGAGGACGCGCCGCGCGGGGACGCAGCCTATGCGATCGTGCCAACGCCATCTGCGGTCGGGGTCGATTATCGCATCGCGCCTGACGATGTGTTGCGCATCCAGGTCTATCATGAACCCGGTCTGTCGCTGGAAGATGCGCAGGTCAGTGCGAGCGGCATGGTCCGCATGCCGCTGATCGGCGATGTGCCCGTGGCAGGTCTGTCCGCCGGGGACGCTGCCGATATCATCGCCGGACGGTTGGGTGAACGCTATCTGGTGTCGCCGCAGGTCACCTTGTTCGTGAAGAAGGCGGTCGGCCGTCGCGTGACGCTGGACGGCGAAGTCCGCGAGCCAGGCCTTTATCCGGTCGAAGGACGATTGACGTTGAGCCAGGCGGTGGCGCTCGGCAAAGGGCCGACCCGGCTTGCCAGCCTCGCGCAGATCGTCGTGGTGCGGCAGGTCGAAGGCGAGCGGCAGGCGGCGATGTTTGACCTTGGCGCGATCCGCAAGGGCGAAGCGCCCGACCCTGAAATTCTGCCGGGCGACAGCATCATCATCGGCTTGTCGCGCGCGAAGGCGATCATCGGTGGCGGGCTGATCGCGCTGCCTGCTTTGGCAACGGGATTCATCGCGCTGGATGGGGATCGATGATGACGCCGATATTGACCGAGCGTGATCTCGACGCAACACCGGGCCATGGCCGCGCCGCGCGGATGACGGCGGCGGCCAGGCGGGGTTGGCTTGTGCTGCGGCGGCATCGGGTCATATTATTCGTAACGATGGCGCTGTGCCTGCTGGCAGCGGTGCTGGCCATCCTGATGTCCACGCCCGATTATCGCGCAACGGCGTCGGTCGAGATAGAGGATGTGCCTGCCGGTGCGGCGGGCGCAGGAACGACGCCGCGCGCAGCGACCGACAATATCGAAGCGATGATGCAGACCGAACTGGAAGTGCTGCGCAGCCGTGCGCTCGCCGAAGCGGTAGCGCAAGATCTCGCGCTGGTCGGCACGCCGACCTTTTTTCAGGGCACGGGACATAAACGCCCGACCGGCGGTGCCGGAAGCCTGAGCCAGCGGCAGGTCGAACATGACCAGGTGGTGGCGTTGTTGCGCGACAATCTGGAAGTCGAACTGCCGGGCAAGTCGCGGGTATTGCGGATCAGCTTCATCAGTGCCGACCCGGTGCTATCGGCGCGCGTCGCCAACAGCTACGCCGACAACCTGATTCGGGCCGACCTGAAGCGTGGATTCGAATCCGGTGTCCAGGCACGGCGCTTTCTGTTGGGCGAACTCGATGGTGCGCGGCGCGAACTGGCGCGGGCAGAACGCGAACTGGCCGTCTATGCCGCGCGCTTGGGAACGGAGCCGGGTCAGGCGGCACCGCCATCCGAGGGCACGATCGCCACGCGGCTGGCGCAACTGAACGGCTTTCGCGCACAGGCGCTGGCCGACCGGATTGCCGCGCAAAAGACGTGGGAAAGCGCCCGCCGCGCCAGCGCGGAGACGCTGCCCGAAGTGTTGAGCAACGGCGCGATGCAGACATTGATGGCGGAACGGGCGCAGGCGCGCGCGGCCTTGGTCGAGGAACGGCAGTTCCGCAAGGACGCCCACCCTGAGATGCGCGAAGCGCGTGCCCGGCTGGCCGCGCTGGACGATCAGGCGCAGGAGATGGCAAACCGTATCCGGGCTTCGCTCAAGGAACGCTATGATGTCGCCGTTCACGGCGAAACGCAGATTGCGGCCGAAATCGCCGATCTGGAGCGGCAGGGGCAGGCGGCGCAGGGGCGTGACGTGCAACTGGGCATCTATGAACGCTCGGTCGATACCTATCGGATGCTGCATGACAGCCTGCTCCAGCGCTATCGTGACATGGCGTCGCAGGCCGGGTTTCAGGCCGGACGTATCCAGCCACTCGATCGCGCCGCTGTCCCGACCAAGCCTTTTTCGCCGCGCATCGGCGTAACCTTGCTGTTGGCGGCGATCGGTGGGCTGCTGCTGGGCCTGTTGCTGGTTGCGGCGCGGCACATCTTCGACGATGCGGTGACGTCGGCGGATACGCTGGCCGAACGGGTTGGGCTGCCCTTGCTGGGAGCCGTGCCGGTCACTGGGGACAATCCGCAACCCCCGGAAATCTTCGCGCCAATCGCCTCGTCATTGCTGCTGGCGTCGGCAGGCGGGTTGCCGCGCTCGATCCTGGTCACCAGCGCGCAGGAGGGCGAGGGCAAGTCGCTGACCCTGCACGCGCTCGCTCTGGCCTTGGGGCGGATGGGCAAGCGGGTGCTGGTGATCGATGGCGACATGCGCCGCCCGGTCCAGCACAGCCTGTTCCGCCTGACGCCCGCCCGGGGCATCAGCGAAGTCCTGACCGGACAGGCGAGCGCGGAGGAAACGATCATCGATAGCGGTGTGCCTGGCGTGTTTTTGCTGCCCTGCGGCGCGGTGCCGCCCAACCCGGCCGAATTGCTGGCGACCCCGGCGCTCGACACCTTATTGGCTTCCGTGCGCGACGCGTATGATACCGTGCTGATCGACGCACCGCCGATCCTGGGGCTGGGCGACACGCCCCTGCTCGCCGCGCGGGTGCAGGCGAGCCTTTTGGTGGTGGAGTGGGGCCGCAACCATCATGGCGGCCTGCGCGCAGCGGTCGAACGGCTACGCCAGGCTGGCGGCACGCTGATCGGCGCGATCCTGACCAAGCAGCAAGGCCGGATGATGGAATATGATTATCACCGGGGCGGGTAGGACATAACTAAAAAAGCGCCTTCCCGATGGGAGGCGCTTTTTTAGTGCGGCAGGGGATGAGCAGGTCAGGCCCGCGCCATCAGCCCTTCGACCAGTCCCTGGAAGAGGCGCTTGCCGTCGGTCGCGCCATGCGCTGGCTCGATCACCCGTTCGGGGTGCGGCATCATGCCCAGCACATTGCCCTTGTCGTTCAATATGCCCGCAATGTTCCGCGCAGACCCGTTGACGCTTTCGGCATAACGCAGCGCAACCAGACCTTCGCCTTCCAGCCGGTCGAGTGTCGCATCATCGGCGAAATAATTGCCGTCATGATGCGCGACAGGATAGGAAATACGCTCACCCGCCGCATAGTGGCTGGTGAACGCACTCTGTACATTCTCGACCGTCAAAGCGACGTCACGGCAAACGAAATGCCCACCGGCATTGCGCAGCAGCGCGCCCGGCAGCAAGCCGCTTTCGGTCAGCACCTGGAACCCGTTGCAGATGCCGAGCACGAACGCGCCGCGATCCGCCGCCTGCGCGACCGCCTGCATCACCGGTGAGCGCGCCGCCATCGCGCCGGAGCGCAGATAATCGCCATAGGAAAAGCCGCCGGGCACGCCGATCAGGTCGATATCATCGGGCAATTCGCTGTCACGATGCCACACCATGACCGGCTTCGCGCCGGTAGCCGCCTCGAACGCCACCGCCAGGTCGCGGTCGCAATTGCTGCCGGGAAAGACGATGACCGCGCTCTTCATGGCTCAGGCGACCTTTTCGATGCGGTAGTTTTCGATCACCGTATTGGCCAGCAGCTTGCGGCACATGGCGTCGATATCCTCGTCGCTGGTCCCGTCGGCCAGGTCGAGTTCGATCAGCTTGCCCGCGCGCACATCATTGACGCCATCGAACCCAAGCCCTTCGAGCGCGTGGTGGATCGCCCGACCCTGCGGATCGAGCACACCCCCCTTGAGGGTGACGAAGATACGGGCTTTCATGC
>TARA_R110000787_G_scaffold43783_1_pt1 | contig 35442 bp, 44 predicted proteins | sample TARA_R110000787 | Tara Oceans TARA_R110000787 (sample SAMEA4397920) | marine metagenome | biome: Polar Biome; feature: [DCM] deep chlorophyll maximum layer (ENVO:01000326); material: water (ENVO:00002006), including particulate matter (ENVO:01000060) such as... | depth 35 m | reverse complement strand
CATCGCAATCTTCACATTTTTCATTCATAGTTTCCATCAGCTCTTTCAATCCTTAGCACCGTTCTTATTATTGGGGTGGGCACCCGTCTTCGAGTATTTCCTCAAGCTAGCTAACCACGTAATAGTCTTTGACAAACTCATCAATGGAAGCCGGCAACCCCTTGAGCAATACGTCATTTTCCCAATCTCTATTACCAATTTTAACTTGAAAACAGCTCACAGTCGAACGTAGACCATGCTTGTCTGCCAACTTTAGCACACGGTCCACGGACTCATCATCGATATTATTTAGCGTTAGTTCCATATTATTTAGACACTCTCTGATTCATAGTAGGGGCCGCGTTCATCTACGCTACTGGGTTTTTCACTAGTCATTGAGGCAAGCTCTTCAGCTTCCTCCCAATCTTCTGCTTCAACGAAATAAGTTTCTACGCGTGTCCTGGTGACACTCACTTTGAATTCTGTTTTATTAGATCGATACTTAACAGCTTGATGAAGCCTAACCCAATCCGTATACTCCATTACTTTAGCCATCGTGGATAGTGGAGTTGAATCTGTGAATTCGTATTTTTCCTTCATTTTACCCCAGAAAGAAATTTTAGGGTACAGTTTGTGCATCGACTTGTCGTAGTCGGAGAGCAGCTGGTTCAGGTTTTGGGGGAAGGGGTAATTCATATCATTCTTCGTCATTTTTAATTCCTTTATATTCAGTAAAGTCAAGATCCTCTACGGCTTCGTTTAGTTTGTCTAACAGTAGACTACTCACTAACGGATCCACAGAGCTGTTTTCAAACATGTTTAGAGTGTTATTTAATAGAGCATTGACTATAGTTGTAAGTTCTGCTCTGGTGAGCAACAACTGTATAGTCCCGCGTAATTTATCGTTCATTTTATTATCCTCGGTCAGCAAGTTTAATCCCCCATAGAAAAGTGAGGAACCAAAAAGCCCACAAGGATAAATTGATTGATACAATAACAAAAGGCGACATTTCTGTCGCCTTGGTTAAGTAATCAGTGACTACACCTAAACCAGCGGCGGTCACTACCACACTCAGGAATAAAAATACTAGGTGTACGGTAAGCATTTTAAGTATTGTCATTCGTCTTTGTCCTTAGTGATATTAGTCATCATGCCGTTAGTCAATCGCTCAGCGATAAAACGCATTGTTAATACTTTAGTATTAACGCAAACGTCGCAGCAGCGACCCTCGTCAGCCAAAGGCCAAGGGTTATTACCTTGAGTCCAATAAATTTCGCCTTTTGTTGTAGTCTTGTGCTCGATTGGGCCTTCACACAAACAGCAGGTTAAAACTTCGTGTACATCTGTCATAGAAACTCCTTAGTTATTAGGGTAGGTAACTAGGTTACTAATGATTAAGTTTGATCCCTAGCACCGTTGGGGTTATTCCGTATAAAAAAGGCCCAGCGGCGTTAGCCACTGAGCCAAGGGGACGTTAGGAAAGAGTCATAAACTTTTTATCAAGGTCGTAGCGGAGGTCTCGAGCGTCCACGGTTCGGGTAGCCAGTGCTTCTCTCACTGTTTTACCGTTTAATGCTGTATGACGATCGGCGTTATGGGTGGCCCTGGCCGTTTTGTCGGGGTTAATCTTCAGCACTCCGTCAAGGTTTAACCCTCCGGACTTAACTTTATCGGTAGTTGTTTCTACGATATCTTTCAAAGATTTGGAAGGGGTTGGAGCTTTGGTCACAGATTTTATGGGAGTGACTTTAGCTGTTGTAGTAGATTTAGTCATTCTAGTTCCTCGTTAGGGGTCACCTTAATTAGTAACCTTAGAAACTAAGTATATAGCGAAGTAAAGTAAAGTAAAGCAACAGGTAAGGATGATCTACTAATTGTTTTAGTTTTTACTTGAACCTGCTGTATGTGATTTCTTCTTTTATTCGATCGTACAACCACCACCCCAGTAAAGTCCACCCACCAACAATCACACCCCATTTGAAAAAGAACCAAGGTAAACTGATAATAAACATTACTACATCACTCATCGTTCATTTCCTCACTCCATTGTTCAGACATTAGAAACCCAATACGTTTGCCGTCGACTATTATGTAGCCGTTGGGGGACACTTCATAAACATTTTCGGCTATAAATTTGCGATCAAGAAAAAAGTTATTTAAAAAAATATCTTTGTCTTCTAGTGAATCGAACCGCATGCTGTTAAATTTCATTCAAACGCCTATATTCTTGATTCAATTTCTTGAACGTTACATAGGTGTCTTCTACTATTTGTGGATTTTCAGCGTTAGTTATAGCCGATTCTAGTATTTCCTGAGGCACGAAAAATTCTTGAACACCTCTGTAATCTTCATACTCAGGCCAAGACTCATGTTCTTCCGTTTTGAACCACGATTTTTTGTGTTTTTCGTATATGACCCTGCGAGCACATTCCCCACAACAGTAAACAGAAGATTTCCCGAGGCTGTGGACAAATTCTGTTTCACAGTTGACACAGCACCTAATTTTTATCTCAACGACTGTGGCCCATTGTTTAGGCTGCGTTTCTGGTTTAAGAGAGGGCATAATTACTCTTCGATAACACAGAGTACATCTTCTAATCTTCCTTTTGAGTTTACCCTGATTGAGTGGGCCAGTTTATCTTCGAAAAAACTTTCAAAAACTTGTTTAGCTTTTTCTCGGGAGTACAGTGGAAGATGCCACTGTTCTTTTTCTAAAGAGTTAGCCGTGTACCAATTCTCAAAATTCTCCTGATAAGACCCTTCGTTGTTATACTTCCATTCCATGCACACCTCCAAATAATAAAAAGGGGCGAGAGAGCTAGGGGATCTCTGCTTTAAGTATACACACCCCAAGGTTAAGCGGTAAGGCTGTATGAAGGCCGGTTACTTAACCCTTATTAAAGGTAGGCTAGACCTAACCGAAAATAAAGGTATAGTTTTACAAATTAGGCACGGTGAATGGTGTGATTGGCCCCTATGAAACTCTGGGTCTAACTCCAGAGGTGGGTCGAGCACTTCATCACACCCTTTCTTTAAACCGCAAAAACTAGGGACTAACCTAGTCGGTAGCAAACACGCTACCGATATTGCGGTAAGGACAGTCGGACATCACCGTTTCCCCGACACTTTGTGACCCACTACAAAACCACCTACTGCCACGTTATTCGAGGCGGTAGTTATCTCGTTCAATGCTTTTCGAACTCTCCTTCTATCAAAGTTCCAGGAGGCAGTATTCCTCCTGTCTCTTGGTAAAGTTCTTGCATTCTAGCCAACACTTCGTCTTTAGACATAGTGTCTACTCGGTTAACTGTTAATTCACTGCGGTTAACGTAAAGACCAGCTGCTTTTCCTCTTGCGACTTCGGCGGTTACAGCGGCCGACCAAGCACCATTACGAACAGCTCCGTCACGGATATCTTTTAAATCAACTAAATGATTTGTCAAGGTTATTCCAGCCTTATCAGCTGACTTAGTTTGAAGATCATGTATCCTGTCTTTTATAACGGGGTTGGCGTCGCTGGTTAAAACAGCCCCTGCTCGAGCGGAGTTTTTTTCACTGTAGCCTGCATCTTTAGCAGCTTCTTTTTTCTGCATGCCCTTCGCGACATTTTGCGCAAACTTTTCTTGTTTAGGGGTCAGTTTTTTATCACTCACGCCTCTCTCCAAACTTTCAATAGCTCCCCTAACTTTTTGTCCAGTACAGTGCGTGTTATGAATTTTTTATCATTTCTTCTGCCGTAGTTACAGGCCGCAACTCGAACACGTTGTACGTCGTCAGGGGTGAACTCTTCCATCGTAAAATGTTCGCCCACCTTCATTTTGTGAAAGCTGTACTTATTATTTCTAGGCTCGATTTCTGGTATGGGATCACCCTTTTCAATGGCTGATTGTTTCATAAAATACTCATTAGTTGGGGACTACGGTTAAAACAGGAGTGGGGGTTTTTTCTTCAGGGGGAAGCCTCATTTTTTCAAAAGACTCCCAAAGGTGCATGTCGCAGTCAATTATAACAGTTGACAGCTCTGGAAAGTATATAGAAACTCTCATGTGTGGCGCACACTTTTTTCCAGCTTTGTGTTCATGGATCATTAGCTCTTTTGCGGGAAAATAAATTTTGTCAAAATCTCTATAACCCAATGATCTTACTCGTCTTTTTACGTCGCTCTTCAGGCGTTTAATGTCGAGCTGACGGTTAAGCCCTTTCTTTTTAGCAAGTTGTTGGATCAACTCAATATCTTTCCACACCAACATTTTCATGTCTTTAGTATTGTTTTCTTTCAGCACACGTTTCTCCTTATTTATATAAAGGTTAACTTTAGTTTACTTATATACTCTGGTAAAGGAAACCTGCTTATCATGCTAGGTATTGATCTTCAATTATTCTTTTCCTCAAGTCTGTAGAGGAGAACCCATGTTTTCTTTTATTATAGTAAAGAGTCCCTGTTTCTATATTGCAAAGTTCTTTACCTGTAAACGACTCCCCCAAATAATCCTGGCCTATGATCCGTATGTCCCAACGAACAGTGTTTAAAATATCCAATAACTCGAGTTCAGTATTGTACATGATAATCTCGTCTACGTATCTACAACCTCTCAACTGAATTTGCCGCTCTACCACACTTTGAACAGGTCTGTGTTTAGTGTCCGGTCTGTCTAATGTAGGGTCACTTTGCAACCCTACGATTAATTGATCGCAAACAGTTTTTGCTTCTTCCAACATAGACACATGACCAGCATGGAAAAGGTCAAAAGACCCAAAAGTTATTCCTATTTTCACTTTACGCTCTTATTCCTTTTCCCACTTCGTTAAAAGTATTATTATAAATTGTTGAAGAGTTAGTGAAAAACCAAGAGCTTTCTCTTGATCTTTTTTTGCCTCGTCAAAACGCTTCGCAACAGGCCCGCCCAGCATCAGTTGTCTTTTCCCCTTAGAATTCGCTTTTGCGTTAGCCTTTTGTCGGCGCACTCTTTCAGTGTCACTGATGTCAAGGCGTGGTCGACCTACTCCTCTTTTTATTTGTTTTTCTGACATGTTTACTCCTTATGATGCTGATTGTTGTAACAGTTCTCGTCCCGACAGTGTCTCTGAGATCTCATCTTCGAAACGGTTAATTTCTTTGATCAGTTTCAACACAGAATCTTCGGGTGCATTTTCTCTGATAATCATACGAACGTTGTCCAATATGTCTTGGTACCCGTCGTATGTTTTCAGTTCTTTTGGTGTGTAATTATTCATTGCCGCCTCCGTAAAGCCAAAAAACTAGTAAGTATCGATCACCGTTTTCCTCAACAGGAACACCACGGTGCATATGTGTGAAACTAGGGAAAAACAAAGCGTGTCCATTCGGTAAAGGTTCTACCGTTGTACGACCATGAAACTCCGTACCTCCTCCCGTGTATTTTCCCGTGTTTAACGGGACTACTACACTGATGTCAGAAGTTTGGTCATGGTGCCATGCCCCCTGTTTCTTATCGTTTATGTTGTAGTTAGCAATCTGTATTGTTGCAGCTGCGCTGATATACCGTTGCCATACAGACATAAAGATTGGGTTCATTACATTAAATACCACCCCCAGCATTGAATTAAAAATCTCGGGTGATTTTTGCTGTAACATTATTTCTGGGATTTGTCGTAACTTATCCTCGTCTTCGTTAGTTGAGAAATCGAATTGGTTCTTCATATTTTCTATTTCGTCTAACATGGTTGAGCAAAACTTTTCAGTAAACAAAGGCACAGAATATATGTCGTGACCGTGGTCGGTTACATATTCCTGCAAAATATTTTTTACGTTTTCTTGTCCTTCACTTTCTTGAAATTTTCGTAAACTCTCTAGCGAGTCTCGGGTTAGTTCCAGAGTGGTTTTATCTAACATCCACTCCGCTTTTATAGTTAAAAGAAAGTTTTTTACTAAATAAGGAGGCGTTGTAGGGGGCTGCATTTAGGCTCCATTAAATTCTTTAGGGCTAGGTAACTAACTATACGGGTAGTATAAAACACGGTCCAGCGGCCTTGCATTACGCTATGATTTCCGCGTAACCACACTTGATGTCGTATTTAATATCTGCCGCGCTTATCTCTGGGTGTTTTTCTAAAATTGTACTAACTTTAGATCGTTTGTACGCGGCGAGCCTTTTGGTGTTTTTCTCAGATTTCGGTTGTTTACCTGTTGTGGCTATCTTAGCGTCCATCGCTAAGACGGTACGAGTTCTTTTTGTTTTTTCAATCATTTTCTCTCCGGAAGGTTTAGTCGTTTTGACTTTTACAGTTTTCTCTGGGACCGAGCAACTTACAGGTTGAGAAGAGAAATCCTCTTCAGATGCTTTCTGAGTTTTTGGTTTAAAATGTTTCCACAGAAACTCATGAGCTTTTTTTCGATCTGTGAATTGTTTGGTTTTACCGCTGTCTAGCTTATAAACTTTTGAAGCTGTTTTCACTGTCAACCATGGGGGGCATGTATAATGTTTTGGGTCGTTTAGGTATGCAGAACCAGCTTTGATACTCCCTATTTGAGAGCTCTTAATCAAAACGAATCGATCCCATCCGATACCCGCAGGGGTGTTTGCAGTAAAAACTATTGACTCTGTTTCCATTCTTGTTTCTCGTTTCTTAAATTTTTTTAACCTCCGTGTAGGTTAAAAAAGAAGGGTAAAAAAGTAAAGGAACAGTGTCAAGGTTATTGACACCGTTCCTTGAAGGGTTACGCTGCTTCGGCGTACTCTACTGCTTTATTCATAGCTTTTTGTTTAAGGGAAGCCCGACCGCCAAACCATGCGTTATGCAACGAGGCGTCTCTGTCATGTCCCCATTTATGGTCGACTACGAAAGTAACTGCATTCATAGCCCCCCACCAAGTACCTTTAGACGATTTAAGATTAGCTCCTGGCTGTTCCTCTATCGCTTGGTGTACCATACTGGGTATACGCTTAAACTCATCAACCATGGACTGACGAGTAGCTATCGCTCTGGTTTCGGTCATGGTCTCTATTTCTTTCTGGGCGACTAACAGCTCAGGCTGAAACAGATCGGCTATGTAACTAACCACTGAGTTTTTATCAAACTTCTTAGAGCTGAGAAACTCTGCGCTCTCTTTAAACTCTTTCATTCTCTCGCCAGCTAACCCCAAGGCTTCCTCAGCAGAGGAGAAAACTTCACTGTCTAAAGCTTTTACATGAGGCATTCTAAAGCCAGCGGTAGAGCGGTCAGCTAAAGCCATAGTCAGGGTGTTGTTACAAACCACACGGATCGGTGTAAACCGAATCTCGTTAGATTTACCCCACTTATGAGATACACTCACTAATAGGTAGCCAAGTACTCGGTCGTCTCCTGGAAGGGTAAAATCGTTGTTGACGTTAGCTAACCCCCAGACCTGCTCGCCTCCTTTAAGAGAGCCAGCGGTTTCCATTTTCATGTGTCCTGCGTCGGTAAACTTTTTGAAAAACTTAAAAGCGTCACCGTTTTGAGAAGGCACAAACCGTTTTCCGCAAGGACCGAAAGTTTTATTATCACTGTCGCGGACTAATACATAATAATCCTCTACGCCTATTATATCGTTAGAGGCATTCACGTCAGGGGCCGCGTGTGTGAATAAATGACGCTTACTTACTGTCCAGTCTAAACCGGCAGCGATAAGCATCTCATCGGGGGTGAGGTTATCCTCAACTTTAACACCCAACCCGTGCCAGGGAGTCTCCCCAGCGTAAGCCATTGTTTCTACGGCAGCAACCATACTTTTCTCCTTTCTTTACATAATAGCGGCAAGCGACGCTTACCTGTAACTATTAATATACCCCTATGATATATACGTTAAGTTAAGAGTAAAGCATGTTGTTAAAGATTATTACCAACAATTTCTAGCCAGTCTTCAAACGTGAGTACAACTGTTTTGGTTAACTCTCTTGTCCCCTTAGTCAATATATACATCGGAATACAAACTCGGATCGGTTGATGGTTATACTTCCATATCAAAACAGGTATGTTCGAACCACAGGCTTTGAGAACCTGTTCCCACCAAACCTCTTTATACCAGTTGCCTGTGTTGTATCGTTTACACTCTATAGTGTGATTGGGAATATCTAAGTCTCCTAAATCTTTTTCTTGATATTGTTCTAAATTTCGTTTAACTTTAAAATCTACACCAGTTTTTTCAAAAAAGATATTCAAACGACTAGCTATGTCTCTTTCGAAAGATGCCCCTTTGTTTCTTGAGTTTATTTTTCCCATTATTTTGTCTTTATCAACCGGATCTTTTTCAACTGCATCCAATCTCGCATAAGAGCGTTCAGGGTTTTAGCGTCTGCGTCTGTGTACTCATCTTTGAAACTTTTATACACTTTATTGTACACTTTCAACCCTTTGTAGTAATTCCCTTCCCCGAGTTTAGAGTATCGAATAATTTGCCAAATTCTTTGTTTAGAAAGATTGTACTTGATCCCTATATCTTCTAATGTTGTGTGACTATTTGTGTATGTCATGTACATGTTGAAGTACATAGTTTTTTGTTCACTTCTTGACATTGAAATATTCCTCGTAATGTTTCACGTCTCCCCAAGATGTACCTATCTCCGCGTCTACTTTATTCGGTACTTTTAATTCAACGCAGTCCCTCATGATTTCTATCACTCGTTCACAATCTTTCTTATTAATGACGGATATATTCAACTCATCGTGTACTTGTGTGTGAGCTGTGAACCCTTCTTTGTGTAGATCTAACATGGCCTGTTTAGTCATATCTGCAGCTGAACCCTGTATTAATCGATTCATAGCTTTGTACGTGTACGCTCGTTTTAATCTTCCCCCGTACTCATCCATAGCTTTTTCAATAGGTAGCGGAGTTTCTCTACGGTCAAAAGGCTCGTATAGATTAAATCGGCATTTTCTACCTAAAAGTGTTTTAACGTACCCTCTATTAGACCCCATTCTTGAGGCTGAATCCCGTAACCCCCGTATAAATGGCACACGTTGGTGGTATTGATCAAATAACGACTCTGCTTCCTCAAGACTAATCCCCAACTGAGTGGTTAATTTATCTTTCCCCATACCGTAACTGAGCCCTAGATTAATAATTTTTGCTTCTTTACGGCTTATGTTGGCCATGTCCGCTACAATCTGATGGAAGTCTGCGTCATCGAACGCATATTCTAACGCCGCTTCCTCGGCTCCTTCTTGTTGAGTTAACACAGAATAATGAACGGTTAACCGAGGTTCTTGTTGAGAGTAGTCAAAACAACCCCAGTTTGAACCCTCCTCTGGTATGAATAAACTGCGTATCAATTGACCAATCATAGGGTCTCTCGCAGGTACTTGCTGTAGGTTAGGATTAGAACAACTAAACCTTCCTGTAACCGTGCCTCCATTATCTGACCTTAACGGATGTAACTCTCCGTGTATGCGACCCTCTACCATATGTTCTAATATCATCTTATCTATAAATGTGGTTCTGGCTTTATTGAGTTTTCTAGCTTTAGCTATCGCCATCGGTAATCTATGATCTTGCTCTTCTAACCAGTTGGCTACAAAACTAGGGGCGTTTGTTTTGGGAGTTTTAGGGTAGTCTAACCCCGCTCGATCAAAGACTTGGGCTAAAGACTGAGCTGCCCAGAGGTCAGGTTCTATGCCATACCACCGTTTAACTTCTTTCAATACTTTAGATTCTTCTTTTTGTAACTGTCTCTTTACTTGTTGAGCTCTGTCTACGTCTATCCTTACCCCTAACCTTCTCATATCTATCAAGACAGGAATTAAAGAGGTTTCTAATTTATATATATCTCCAACGTCTTCTTCGGCTATTCCTTTCTTTAAAACCTGCCACAACCTATACGTCAAATCAGCGTCTTGCTCCGCGTACATACCTACATATTCAGGGGCTAACTTATACATCTCAGACTTAGGGTTTACACCAAAAGCATCAGCGGCTTCTATTAACAGTCTCTCATCTTTTTCTTCATTGAGGTACGTTTTGCCAACATTGTTTAATGAGTAGCTGTACTCGTTTTCATTAATCAAAGGAGCCGCCATCATAGTATCGTGTATAGTTCCATTTATGACGTACCCAGAGGCGTTTAACCAACCGACATCGTATTGAGCGTTGTGGAAAATTTTAGCGTTAGGTGCATCAAGCTGTCTTTGTAGCCAACGTCGTACTACTTCCTCGTCTAAATTACCGCCGGTCTCGTGAGCAATGGGGAAATATCCTCTCCAACCTTCAGCAGCGACAGCTATGCCTATGATGTGCCCTCTATTTTTAAACGCCCAACCTGGCCCATGGGACATGAGCCATGGGTCACAAGTCTCTAAATCTATAGCGATTTCTTTTTGTGAGGTAAGATCCGGAAAAGAAGTGGGAGCACTCCATTCTGCTTTTGGTGGAAATAGTATACCTTGTGTCATCTACCTTGCCACCTCAGCACACATATCTTGTTTACCGAAATAACACCACTTACACTTAAACTTAGAGGGGTTGGCCGGAAAGTTTTTTGCTGTAGTCATAACTTTAGCTCTCTCATTTAACTTCTTTTGTTTAAACCTAATGGTCTCCGGTGTGTACACGTACCTGTCTATCTTACCGTGGTCTAAATACCACATTTCTGTAGTGATTCTTTCTAACTCTGGGTAACGCTTAAGAGCTATAGCTCCGTAAAGCTCGCACTGTTCTCTGTGAGTCTCTTGATTACCGTCGTAACGTCCTGTTTTAAAATCAATAACACGCGCCTCTTTAGTGACTCCTTCCTCGTAGACAAAAGCGTCTACTTTGGCTCGGCCCCATGTGTCATCTTCGAACCAACCAGTCTTTTCCCAATCCTCAGTTATTGCCCAGTCACTTTCGCAAACGACATGCCCATGGAGATACATCTCTCTCAGTAATGCGAAAGCATCTTCGAACTCTACCAATTGATTAGGCATCTCTTCGAGGTTTCCCCGTATGAAGTCTTCGCAAAGTTTATGAATATCTTTGCCTCTGTCCATGGCAGAACTTCCTGGCTCTTTTATCTTTTTGATAAATTTAAACTCAGCCTGTTTAGGGCATTTTTCAAAACAACTCAACCTGCTATAAGACCACTGCTCAATCATATCTACTCCTTCGGTTTTCTTCTGTCTAGCCACTCGTAACAAGCTCTTGCCCAGTCTGTTGACATACACTCAGATTCAACCAGCTCCATAGCTGCGTCTCGATCTCCAAGTTTATGGTGAAACCAAGAGTCCTGTATTGGTTCTGCCACGACTGCGAAAAATGGATCTGTGTATTCAATATTGTCTTGAAAAGGTGTCCTTCCCATAAACTTAGCTAAGTCCAACTCCCATTCTCTCATCGTTGTCTTGATTTCTCCTGTCTCTGTTCGAGCAAACATAGGGTAACTTTTTACCCTACTTAGGGTATACGGATTTAAAGCTCGAAGGCTTTTTAGTCCATAAAAATCAAAAGCATCCATTTCTAAAAATTTATCCAAAAGTTTGTGATAAACATTGTGGTATGCGTGGTAATTGTCGCTGACTTGATAATATCGACCGACAGGCACGCCTATACACCCCGCCATAAACTCTTGTAACATGGACATGTGCACAGCGTTAGCCCCGTAAGCTCCCCAGATGATATCATTTGACCTGTTGCACACTGTCATTTGAAGCCGGTTATCTTTGTCTATCTTAAAATATATGGTAGTGTTACACGGCACATCAACACCCTGCCGACCTAAATCTTCAACAGGATCCCACATCTGTAGAACGGATCTTCTATCTTCTCGGTCATTTTTTAATCTTTCAATTATTACAGGAAGTTGATCAAATGTGAAATAAGACCTCCATCGCCAACCGTAAGCTCCATGTAGCGTTTTCCCGTCGTCACTGTATTTAGACATTCCTTTATTAAACTGTTTTACATACTTTAGATCATTTTGACCGTACAGCATCCACAAACTTTCCATGAAATGAAAGAAAGGGTTGGCGTCTCGGTCTTCCCAAAAAAGAACTCTCTCGGTAGGCTCCCTGTACACAGTGGTTACTGGTGTAGGGGCTTCATGTACTCTGCCGTTTCTGCTGTCTCTAACCGCCCCATGAACAAAAAGATACTCCATACCAAGAAGCAAGGCATCGTGTACGTTTCTAGAATCAATCACTTGCATTTTCTACTCCTTCTTTGTAGGCTTTCTTCCAGCCTATAATTACATCTTTACGTGGTAAACCGTTCCATGCAGTTTTAGTTTGTTTTTCTACCACCTTTACACACGTTGGGTGAAGTTCGTTTAACCGTTCAGCTCCTGCGTTATGTACGTCAATAGTTCTCCACTCACTACAGCCACCGTCAGCGTTAGAGGACTTTTGTCCCTGAGCGTAGTAATAGCTAACCTTACAAGCTTTACCTCTCCTAAGGAGCTGTAAAGATATATCAAAGTCCTCCATAACTTGAGTCCTACCCCACTCAACGTCGCTAGGAAACTCTTCTAAGTTATAGCCAAGCACTCGCATATATCTTGTATTTTCAACTGAAAGGTCTTCTACGCGATTATTACCTTCCCGAGCACTTACCCCGACATGAGCGTAACCTTGATCCATCCACTCGTCAAGCAAACCGAACAATGCTGGGTACTCATTTGATTCTAAATACCGTAAGTGCCAATCAGTTGGGCTTTTACGAATATAAAAACGTAAATCATCATCTAACATAACTATACGTGGGTCGTCTGTATTTTCTACAATGTACTTACGCTTTGGACCAATACCTAAACAATCTTCAGGCACAACCATCTTAGGTGTATCTTTATAGTTATAGTATTTTTCTTCTTCGTCTGGGTCGATTACTAACACAACCTGACCGTTAGTTTGCATTTCTTTAGGAAACCATTTTAAGGTCTCCTGATTGTATGCTCTGCCCCTAGTGGGGATATATATCTTCATTACTTTTCTCCTGTGCTTCCAAAGCCGCCTTTGTTTCTATCAGTAGTTTCACTGAAATCTAGTACAGGGCTCCAGTGTATATTGACTACGGGAATAATTACCAACTGAGCTATTCTCTGGCCGACTTCTATGTGGAACAGTTGAGGGCCATTATTGGTTAAAGGAACGATCAACTCTCCTTGATAATCCGAGTCTATTATACCAAGAGTATTGGTTAGGTGTATCTTTTTTATCCCTAGACTAGAACGAGGAACCAGCAGTCCGCAAAGCATAGGGTCGTCTAGAAAAACTGCTAATCCTGTGTGGAAAGAATGTGACTCTCCTGGTTTTAAAATATACCCTTCGCCAGAACGTAAGTCCAACCCCGCAGAACCCGAAGTGGCGTAGCTGGGGAGTATCTCGTGGTCACACTTATCAGGTAATCTAGTGTCGACTAATTTAATCTCTATTTTTCTTTGCATTTTGCTATCTCGGTGTAATAATGAGACTCCACTAAAAGAAGATATCTCCGTAAATCCCGTATATCGTCCAGTATCCCAGTTTCTGCTGAATTTTTTCTGATAGTATTAAAAATATCCCAATGTTCTTGTTTAACTTGATTTTCAATTCTGTCCCATTTACGCGCAAGCATCATAAACGCTCCCACACCGCCTCGCAACCGCCAACTATCCCCGTAACTACTTTCGGCTAGTCTGAGTTTTTCAACGTCTACTTCTGTTAAAGCTGAAATGTTATCAAAATCTGCTGGCACACTATTCTCCTTTATATTTGTATTTTGATCTAGGACGACCTTCCCCTAGCCTAACTCGCTCGTATTTATCATATTCACACAGACAGTGCTCAATATCTCTCATCTCTAAAGAATCTACCCAGTTGGCCAAGTATAGACCAGTGTCCATTGTTGTTTGATTTATCTCATCTGAAACATCTAACAATTCTTTCATTTCTGCATTCAATTGATCAATTTTTATAGTTTGGTTGACTAACCTACCGTGTATCCTGTTTAACCCTCGTTTAGCTCCCGGACCAGCGTTGGCCCATGTCTGTATATCATCCGCGTCTTGTAAGTGTGCGGTGTGCCTTAAATCAGTAACGACTTCGTACGCCATAAATCCACTAAATCCTGCATAGGGTAGATACTCTCTCCATGTTTTTTCTAATGAGTATTTATAGATGGGTGGCTGGTTTTCGTAAAGAGGAGTCAGTATTTTATCTATCGTTTGCTCTACTTTAGTCCCTCCTAGCGTACCTGTCAACATATATGCTCCTGTGTAGACTTTTTGTTTGCGGTCCATCCTACCTTGCATAATTGATTTGATACGGTCAGGCTCCCAAACTTCAGGAAACCCGATTTCCTGTAAAGTTTCTGGCCAGTTTATCTGACGGGCTACAGACATAGCAAAAGGAAGGTTAGGGTGATCAGCGTAAGGCTCTTTCCAGTTGTCATTAAGCCACTGGGTGACCGTGTCTAACTCACGAAACACGTTACAAAAACTGTACGTCTGGAGTATTTTGTCTGCAGTCCATGGAAACTCATGCCCTTGCTGACGTTTTAGGTAGATCCGGTGTCTTTCATTTATGTAGTAGAAAAACCTTTCTAAATTTTCTTGTACCATGTTGGTGCCTCTCTTTTAGTCCATTGAGCAAAATGTTTTTCGCCGTTATAGTAGTTACGATACGCGGTGATAGGGTCATCAGTGGTTTTATACTGTTCTGGCATACATTGTGGGTGTTGTTGTAATCCTTTACTTTCTAAAAGAGGTGGGGCTAATTGAGCAACCACGTCTGCTGATTTGTGGTTAACAGCCCTGCCGTACCGCCAGCAAAATTCTTCATTTAACCGTATAGCTAATTCTTTGAGCCAAAACCAATTATCAAGACTAGCTCCCGCCCATAGAGTACAAGGGTGTTTTGCGTGTACTGCTCGGTAAGGGGCGGTTTGATGATTAGTCCATAACACAGTGCAAAGCATTTGCGCGGACTCAAGTATCATTTTAGATACATGTTTATCACAGTGCACTTGCGCACATAGTTCCGGTGTTTTATCTAATTTAAAAATATTCATAATAGGGGTTTAGTTTACTTTACTTGTAAAGTAAAAGTATAGGATTACTGTTAAAAATTTTTAGGCTATATAGCCACAGAAATCATACAAAAAGAAACTCTTTGCGTGTCTTTCCCCTCACTAAATGCAGATTCTGTTTAGTTCTTGTTACTCCCACATAAAATGCCCTGCACTCATTGTCTGGGTTTTTATACAACTCGTCCCATGTTTTAGTCGCAAGATCTGTGAGTAGTACCACATTGTCACACTCCCCACCTTTAGCAGCATGTATTGTATTCAACTTTATCTTAGAGGAGAGTAATTTTTCACCGTGTCGTAAACAAGATATGACGTATTCTCTCTGGGTATTACCGATTAAATCAAAACATTCATGCCAAATATTGTCCATTAATAACCCGTGGTCAGCTTTTAACTGGGGCATAGTTAAACTAAGGTCGTCTCTGACCGTTTTAAGCGTCTTGTAGCCCTTTTTAACCCCTCTACCCACCTTCATATAGCCGTATATTTTGCGGACTCTTGCGGCCTCTATGCGTCCTCCTTTCCGCAGTGTCTCCCAGTCCCTTATCGCATTAATAAGATTTTCAGAGACAGAAGACTTGTTTCCTTTTTGGTACACCCGTCCATTGACCTTTAGGTGATCTTCTACAGCGTTTAACAGGTAATTATTTCTAGCTAAAAATAACCAATCACCCTTACTAGTGTCGACATGTTCAAAACTAGTGTGGTAACTGACGGTGCCTTCTTCAGTCCTAGGCTCCCAAACCTTTTCCTTCCTACTACCTATTCGTTTTACGACACCTAAAGCAACATCGTGAACCTTTCTTGGTACACGATATGATTGGTTTAAATACGTTACTCTCCCCTGTAGATCTATAAAATGCTCTACGTCAGCCCCAGCCCATCGATAAATAGCCTGATCATCATCTCCGGCTATGTAGACATTCTCTACATTTTCAGATAACTTTTGTATACACCGCCATTGAAGAGCAGATAAATCTTGTGCCTCATCCACTATCAACACATCTAATTTAGGCACGTTAGGGGACAAAAGAAACATCTCTAACATGTCTGTGTAGTCTATTAAAAAATTGCTAGTTTTATAACTTCTGTAGTTTTTAACGAACCACTCAAAATGTATCCAAGAAAGACCAGAGTCGGCAAGATTCCACTGTTCTCGAAACCCAACACATCTATTACGGGAAATATTTTCTAAAAACAACATAGTGTCCCCTTTACTCTTCAAAGACATAAGGTTTTCACCGTCCCACGCAGAATTAATTCGCTCTCCTACAGTCTTACTGAACTCTCGTAAATTTCCTCTGTCCATCACATCCCCTCTGGTGAGGCCTAACCAATGGTAACACAAAGAGTGCAAAGTTCTGAAATAAGTGAGCTCTTGGGTGTCGTATCCGAACTTTTCGACTGCTCTTGTCAAAGCTTCGTTAGCAGCCTTCTTAGTAAAAGCAACGTACCCTAATTTTTCAGGTTTAACACCTGAGTTTAGGTAGGTCTCCACCTTGTTCAATAAATATGTAGTTTTGCCGGTGCCAGGAGGACCAAGAACAATATTCCACATTAGAGTATGCTTTCCTCAAAGTCTTTAGTCTCGAGGGTGTCTTCTTCATCCCTGTACTCAAACTCTTTTATAAACCACACGTTAGTACCGCGACCCTTGATATTGAAGAATTTATGCTCTGCTTTTAAATCTCTAAGTTTGGAGGCTACTCGGTTAGTCTCCATCTCTGTGAATCTGTGCTTGACTAAATAATCTTTGAGGTCTTTTATCCTAAAATAAGTTTTACCATCTTCTGTGAACGGTTTACCGAGTAGAATCTCATCTCTGGTGTTAGCTTGGGCCATGTCAGTACAGAAAGACTCAAGCAGCTCCATAAACTGACCCTCAATCGTGACATCTTCGCTAACTTCAATAACCTCCATACCGCTGTCCATTAAACTCTGTATTAAAGCTTGCCAAGCTCTGTCGTTCATGCGAGGAGGCATCATATTAAGAATCTCCATGCAAGCACGCTGAAATTTTAATTGATTTTGAAGCTGTTCTGTGTTTAACTCAAGACGTTTATCGTTAATAGACAAAAACCATAGTGGGGGCTTAGTGTCCAACTTAGACAAACTAGAAAACGTAGGCGCAGTATTGCCCCCGCCCACACCAAACTTACACCCTCGACACTTGGCCACGTTACAGTATGATTTAATAGGCTCGTCACTACACTTATAGTTATACTCTTTCTTTTTTAACGTGCTGATAAGAGTTAATACTTCTTGGGCGGGTAACGGAGGGTGTACATATTTACGGTTGTACTCCTCTATTGCAGTCTCCCAGTTTTCTGGGTTAGATTTCTTGAGGTAAACCCCAACATTAAATAAACCGTTATTGCGTGTGCCTTCGGGGAACCCTTGTTTTAATAAAACTTGAAGACAAGGTGGGCCATCCACCATATCGTCAACTATAGGAACCTCTAAAGCAACTAATTCTTCATGGTTTATACATCTCTTCTCTACAAAAGGTATGAACTTTTCTAAGGAAAGAGCTTTCCCCTTCACGTCAAACCCGTAACGAAGAGAATCATCTCCTTCGAAATATGGCATATTAAGCCAGCTTCCTATGTCTCCTCTCTCTACTAATACTTCTCTCTGCTTTGGAAATATCTCAACCCCACCGTACCCTAAACCTGCTGCTATTTCTCTTAGCTTATCCTGCATATCTGCAGCAGGAGCATTTTGTTTAAGGAAACAAAAAACATGTGCACCACCACTTTTACTGCGACAAACAACTAGTGGTAATTTAAACTCTTCTATCCTAGCTACAAGTTTTTCTAGATCAAGTGAGTAGATATCTATATCTATGGCACCCCACTTAACTGAATTTTCTTCGTCTATCGGTATTACTCCGAGACCTTCTTTACCACTTATGTGGTCTTGCCAATGCTTTAAACTTGCTCCTGCGGTTTTTATTGTCTTTGCTGTACCTTGGGTCTTTTTTCCTAGCGAGCTATTATCCACCGTGAAACTTCCATGGGCTCTACTTGAACCATGAAAAATTTCATGTAGTTTTTGCGCTATATCCAATGGTTGTACTCCAGTATGGGTGGAGGCGTACCCCCACCCACATTACGACACTGTTAAAAGGGTATTACTTCTTCGTCAGACTTACCGAAGCTGCTTTCGAAGTTTATGCTTTTGGCGAACTGTTTAGCCGCCTCGTATAAAAACATTTCTTCGTTCCCTAATACCCCGATCATCTCAATACTCCAACCAAACCAGTTACCTAAATCATTAGACTCTGGTACAGTGGTAAGACGATACTTATGGCTGTATGCCGGTGGCGTGAACACACTACCTGACGCTGACTTGAGTTTCGCACTGGCCATAATTGAGTTCCATGCTCTGGACTTTTTGAGCTGTGTGCCGGCCATGGGAATCATAACCTGTTGGAAAGAGTCACCAACCACCACTAACGCATAGTGAGTAGCAGACGTCTGGATATAATTTCCATTCTCTAACATATCTTGGTTTTTATCACCTTTAGTGGTGGACTTCAATATGTCTGGGTCTGTGTGCTGAGCTACAAGACCACCCCCACTATCACGGGGTTGCCACTCAAGAAACATTCTTTTATATGTGACAGGTATTACCTCACACCCTTCTTCCCCTTTGACTGTCTCTTTAGTGACTGTGTTAGTTATGTCTCCTGCGGCTGATTCCTTAATGTACTTGCCGTCTCTACTATTCACCTCTGGGCTTAACGCCTGTAGTATCTTGAGTCGAGGAACAGAGAGGTCCTCAGATGTTATGTTTTCTAACCCACTTCCTGCGTCTTCTTCAAAAGCTGTGGAAGCTACTAACTCGGTAGAACTTTTTTCTTCTATCTCTGTTGATTTTTCTTTACTACTTTTTCCATTTGTCATTTTTTCACCTTTATTTTTTGACCTATATAAACATTAAAGGCTTCAAGAGGTAGGTCGACCCCCTTTTCCACCTGCTCTCGGACAGTAGCTTTAAGCGTCTGAGGTTCCACCCATTTCCTTTGAACTAGGTCGTGCTCGGCTGCTTCTAACTGGTCCATGAGTTCTTTTGCTGCCTCGTCCTCACCTCTCCCGAAGTTGGCCGAAACTGTGTTCTTAATTATATCTCCTAGATTATTTGCTTCTAACCAAGCAAAACACTGCTCTCTTTTTTCTTCTGTTATTTTAGCCGAGTAAAAAGAAGACACAGTTAGTGTGGTTCCATCCACCAACTTTATCTCACTCAGCCCTAACTCAGAGAAAGCATTAGGAAGGGTGTCCTCACTCAATTGCCTGTATTCTTGTTTGAGATTTGATAAATGCTCCTCTTCTAGCTTTATCTCCTCCTCTAACTTTGTCAACTCTTGACTGAGCCAACTAATGTTTTCTAAGTCTTTCTTTTGAAGTTCTGTAGAACTATCAGATTCCATGTCGTCCACTAAACTCATATCGTTACCTCCACTGGATAATATTGATACTCACGATTGTCCCATTTGAGAAACTTGACCCTGCCCTGATTGTACTCTGCGGCTATAGCGGTACACACACCTATAGCTGCTGGGTCGCCTATTAATAGTAGGTAGTCTTCGTCGTTAAACCCTATGAGTTGAGACCGTATTCTCTTAACAGTCTCTTCTGGACGCCAAGTTAAACTAGAACCGTTGGGGAGTAAGAAAAGGAAATCTCCGTACCGTTGTGCAGAGAGTATGTTTTTGTTTTGGTCGGGCTTTTGTACAATGTATACTGTAGGTTTCATTCTTGTCTCTTGTCTCTTGTCTCTTATTTCTTAGTAAACCTTTTTGATTTTACCTAGCTATTTATAGTAGGTAAATAAAAAATTTAGCATTAAGTGGACGGTGCGTCTGCTGCCACAGACTTCTCCTTAGAAGGCACCACCGTCAATACCTATCTACTACCCGCCTATTATAGGGGGTTTTGATTTTTATAGTAGGTTGTGTGCTTAAATTTTTAGTTACTGCTAATAATTCAATAGCATCAAGTATCTAACACAGCAAATACGAGTGTTTCAAAGGTTATTGACAAAGCTATTACGGGGGTATTAGCTAGTCAGTGCTAATTATGCTAAAACATGTGTATATTTTTTTAATTTCCTACTAGATACTACCTAGAGCCTTATTAAGAAACGAGAAACATGTTTGAAGAATACCTATTTAAAACAGTACCTTACCAACACCAGATAGACGCATTAGATGAGTCTTACGATGAAAAAGTTTACGCCCTTTTTATGGAAATGGGGTGCGGTAAATCAAAAGTAGTCATAGATAACTTTTCTAATCTGTATTTAGAAGACAAAATAAATACTGTGTTGATAATAGCCCCGAAGGGTGTGTACGATAACTGGTACAGTAAAGAAATACCCGCGCATCTACCTGAAAAAGTAGATCACTACATGGTTAAATGGTCCCCTTCCACCTCGAAAAAGAACCTAGATTCTTTATCTAAAGTTTACGAGTCTGGTTCAAAACACCTGAGAATATTCATAATGAATGTAGAAGCACTAAGCACTAAAAAAGGGACGGGGGCCGCTGCTAAGTTTATCAACTCTGGTCGGTGTATGTTTATAGTTGACGAAAGCACTACCATAAAAAACCACAAAGCTAAAAGAACAGTGAACACGGTTCGGTTGGGAAAATACGCACACTACAGAAGAATATTGACTGGATCTCCTGTCACTAAAAGCCCGTTAGATTTGTTTAGTCAAGCATATTTCTTAGACCCTGCTTTACTGGGGTTCACCAGTTACTTTGCGTTTAGAGCCAGATACGCTAATTTAGTAGAGCGTTCCTCGAGCGGTAGGACGTTCAAGCAGGTACTAGGGTACAAAAACCTTACAGAATTGAACCAGAGTCTCCTTAAATTTAGCTCTAGGATACTAAAAAAGGACTGTTTAGACCTACCAGACAAAGTTTATCTAAAAAGAACTATTCACATGACAGATGAACAAAAACGTATTTATAGAGAACTACAAAAGCAAGCGAAAGCTTCTTTAGGGAAAGATACAGTAACAATCACCCATTTGATAACTCAAATCGTAAGACTACATCAAGTTTCTTGTGGTTTTGTTGGTATTGACGGTGGGGGTGTGACTGAACTTCCTAGTCAAAGACTACCTGAGTTGATGGAGATACTTGAAGAGACAAATGGAAAAATAATTATCTGGGCTAATTACAGACACGACATACAAAAAATCAAAAATGAATTAGAGCGGGTCTATGGAGAAAACACAGTGGGAGCTTATTATGGTGACGTTACTCAAGAAAGACGAGAGGAAGTTATCAATAAGTTTCAAGACCCTGAAGATCCTTTAAGATTTTTTATCGGCAACACCCAGACAGGTGGTTACGGGATTACCTTGACAGAAGCCACTACAGTGATATACTACTCTAACAATTATGATCTAGAGAAACGTCTGCAGTCTGAAGACCGTGCTCACCGTATAGGCCAAAAGAATAAAGTGACGTATATTGACATAGTCTGCGAGCGCACTGTAGACGAGAAAATTGTTAAAGCTCTAAGACAAAAACAGAACATAGCGCAAACAGTTTTAGGTGAAGAAAAATGGAAAGACTGGTTAATGTAGAAAACATAGGTGGGAAAATAGTCAAGGAAGATGACCGTTACGTTGTTAGGGATAACGTATTTGGAAACAGTTTAGTATTAAGCAGCACATATTTATCGGGGAAAAAATCAACAACCGGCCACAGGCATAAAGGACAAGAAGAAGTTTACATTTTTATCAAAGGACACGGGTCAATAGAACTAGATGAAGAAACTTTTAAAGTAAACAAAAATGATATTGTTTGTATACACGATGGAGTGTTTCACAGAGTCCATAACGAAGGAGATACAGGACTACTATTTATAACCGTGTTTGAGGGGCAACGAACTCACTAAACCACCGAGATTCATGCCGCCGCCTATCCCTCCCACAAACTTCTGACCTTGTTGTATACTTTGATTTCCAGGAGTGGCTGGTATAACTTGTTGTTCTCCTGTCATTTTGTCTATTAATATTGTGTTACCTTCTTGATCATAAGCCGTATGAAAAGGCATCTCTTTTCTAACCATTTCACTAACTTCATTATGAACATTTTGCGGATCAAATCCCATAGAGTCTATTATGTAATCTGCATAACCAGGAGTTCCAGGAGCAGGAGCTTCTGATTGAAATGGGTTATTTCCCCCAAAACCTGAACCAGCTTTAGGTAGTGAGCTACCTTGAATCCCTACTCGGCCCGAAGCAAACTGTTGTCCTCTATCACTTGAAAGCATTGGAGTAGCATTACCGTACCCAGATCCAGGTTCAAACATAGCCCCATAACGGTTAGAGAATGCATCCTCTGTTTCTTGTCTTTCATTCAACCCACGAGTAATATTATTTGATCTAGCTCTTTCCAGTGCGGCGTTTCTTTCTGCAGACGTTCCACCGATTAACTGAGTATTGTCTATATCTGCTAACAGTTGATCAGTGTCTATGTCTATAGCATCTTGCACCATTTGATCAGTTTGTCGAGGAATACCAAAATCATTAGAAGCTAGATTCATTTCTTCGTCACTAAGCCCTCCAGGTTCGTAAAATTGTCCCCCAGGGCCATAATCAGTAAGCAACGTATCAAGTTCATCATCACTCATGGTTTCACCAATTCCGGTTTTATCTAAAAGATACCGACCGCCCTTGACATAAGGGTGGTTAGACAGTGCTTTACCAGCTAGACCTAAAGCACCTACCCCCAGTCCTTTAAAATCTATTGGGTTAACAGAAACCCCATTGTCTCTTCCAGAAAAACCATCGTAATATGGCCCATACATATTTTGTTGTTGTTGAGTATAATCCCCAGCACCATATGCAACGTCGCTTTCATCGTATACTGGAGCTTCATAACCCCCTTCTGCATCTGGGTTAACCACCGCGTTTACAAAAGGGATATCTTCAGTTGGGTCAACATTTGCATTTTGGTCTCCGTCCCCTCCTCCTCCTACTCCTCCGGAAGATACGTCTCCAGCAGAAACAGAATCTGTTAGAAGTTTTCTAAATGTATCTCTCTGCATGTCTAACATTTTTTGTCGGTCTTCCTCACCACCGACAGGTGTCAGTGAGGGATTAGTTAAAGAAGAAAGACCCCCTTGATACTGAGGACCACGATTATACATCTTTACGATTTCATTTGTAATAGGAGCACCAGCGTTCATGTCCATCAACGGTTTTTGAACATACCCACCTTCGTCATACCCTTCTTTTTCTAAGTACCGTTCAAAAGTAGCTCTCCGATCTGCATTGTTAGAATGTACTCTTAGATTTTCCATTGCTTTTGCTTGTCTTTCTTCTTGAGATAGCCCCTCATTTTGTCTCAGACCTTGTGAAAGTTCTTCTACAGTCGGATCGAACAATAAACCACGGACCATACTATCTTGCTTTATGTTCATTTTTCTTAACAGATCTAATTTAGACATAGAATCTTCGATAGAGGTATCTTCATCTATAGACTTGTTAAAAAATCTTTGCCCTAATTTACTCAACTCCAGTTGAGACATGATATACGATCTTAAATCCTTTGGCATTTCACCTTTAAAATAGCCTTCTGGAACATTGGGGGCGTAACCTCTACGACGGATAGTGTAGTAGTCTTCTCCAATCTCATCGACCCCTTTTTCTGCCATTTTATTCTCCGTAACCGTATTTCAAAGGCACACCTAAATTCTTGACTACATGACCGCCTTTGTTGAGTTTTTGTTGATATCCAGGGCCGAACAAAACAGACTCCATAGGGGTAGTTTCAGATTTAAATTCAGGTTGATCAAATTCTTCTCTATAGTATAGCCTACCAAGTTCTCGTACAGCTCCCCTAACTCCAGGATTTTTCTGCCATTTATCCTGCATTATAACTTCATAAAGTTTATCGGGGTCTGCTAAAAGCTTCAGTTGTTTTCGTTGAGCATTACCCCCGTATATGGTTTTAACAGCAGTAAGAACACGGCCTGGAGTTGTAAATAATCCAACATACGCACGAGCTAATGAGTTAAGGCTATTTAATATAAACGCGTCAGAGTCTGCAAGATCAGCAGCTCCAACATTGTCATATGGTTTAAGCTTCTCGGTTATATCTGTTAACTGTGACCGGAATTTTTTACCGAACCAGATCTCCATAGCATCGCCATGGTTATCTAGGTAATTCTCCATTTTAGAAGCGTTAAAAACTTTTTGATTTAATGTACCTTTAACTTGGGTAGCGTCCATAAAGTCTTTAAAAATATATGCTTTGTATGAGTCGATTAACTCTTGGTTTCCGTTAGTTGTAACTGCGTCAAACAGCTCTTTAGTTGATGAAATTTCTCCAGGTCTCCAAGTATCTTTGAAGATTGTTTCTGGTTTATTCAAATTGGCGGCTATCGGGGCTAAATTTGTTGACTTAGCAAGCTTATCTCTAGTTTTTGTTAAAGCTAATTGTTCAGCTTTAAATGTTTTTATGAATGAAGCAGCACTGTCAAACTGGTTAATCTCGTCTTGTGTGAAAAATTTATTTATCACATTACGATTTTTATCCATGAAAGTTTTGTAAGCATTAGCAGATTTGGGCTTTAGTACACCGCCTTGCTCAGTAACAACTTTATCAAAAAACTCTCTGCGTAATCCTGCTTTTAGCCCGAGTAAACCGTTAGTGTTTTCTGGGTCGAGTAAAACTTTATTTATGAAATCAGGAGAAGTTAATCTTCCGTCTTCCCCTTCGGTTATGTTAGAGCGTAGGAAATTAACAAAACCTTCGTAAGCTTGTTTATCCCCCTGAGCGTATTTATTTGCGCTAACATTTTGAACTTTCAACATATTTTTTATTGTTTTATTATTGAATTCTTCATTCAATTGACGATAAGCATTTTCTGCTGTTTCAAATTTAGCAGATGCGTTAGCCCCACCTTTTTCTTTAAGAGCTTTTTTTCGAATAGACAACATACTGTCTTTGATAATAACTAAGTCATCTACATTCTTGCCTAAAGCTCGCTGTTGCCGTATGATAGATCTCAACTCACTTAAATCTTGTACGAAAACACTGTGAGGTTTCATGCTGCCAGTTTCTATAGACTTGAGTACACCTTGTAATCGTTTAGCGTCTTTGATGTCAGGAAAAGCCTGTTGCTTGACCATGTTAGACATCTTTGTTATTGGTTTAACAAGTAGTCTGTAATCGTATGGTTTTATATTACCTTTAAACCCAGCAGCTTCTGCGGCTTCATCGTAAGCTTCGTCTACTGCTGTAGCCGCCGATTCTTTAGCCTGTTGAAAACCTGACCGTATAGCCTGCCCTGCTGCTACAGGGTCTATAGAATTCTCTGTTAACTCGTTAAAGATTTGATCTGATTTAAGACTTAAATCTGTTAGTTCTCTTTCAGCTTCCATCATTCGTGGATTAATGTCTAGAGTTTCTTCTGCAACTTGTCTAATTTCCTCGCCGCGTAATGACCTTGCTCCAGCTCCTGTTTCTTCTTCTACTAAATCTCTCGTTATGTTTTGATCTGTGAATGGAGTTTGAGCTTGGTTCATTGCGAGTCTTTCTTGTTCAGCATAAACCTTTCTTAATTCTTCTCCAGCACTAGAATCTTTTTGAGCTTCAGACCTTAACGCTTGTTCAGACCCTTCAACTTGACTTCGTGGTACATCTACCCCTCTCTCTGAAGCAGCCAACATAACCTGAGGTGAAGTCATAGCTGTATCTGAAGCAATAAGAGCTGCAGTTTCAGAGTCCGGACTCTGTTCTCCGAATACTTTTTGGTAAGAAGCTATAAACTCATCTTCATTTAACGGAAAACTTTTGCCTGGACTACTTACACCATAAGCCATTTTTGCTAATTTAAAAACACCCATGCCGCCTAAACTAAACAGAGCTGTCATGCCTGCATCTTTCATGGCTCGACCATTGATGTCATAGTTTTCGGGTAGATACCCTTGTTCATCTAGATAATTCAAATTGTTCAATCGCCACACATATGTGGCTAAAGTTTCTGCGGTTAACGCACCGGCTCCTGTCCCGATAGGCCCACCAGCACTACCCACTATACCACCAACTACACCAGCACTTATTTCTGCTGCCAAAGGCTCAGCGAATGCTAACATTTCTCCTTTATCGATTCCTGGTGGGTTGATGATAGTCGGCTGATTTTTATTCAAAGGATCGTTAAATATCAACTCATTTGTGTTAGGCTCTACACGAACATTATAGTCATACGTTCTAGGTATATTGTGGTCTTTTGCATAATTTTTCTGTATCACACGAGTAATACTGTTTAAATCACTCCCAACATCAGAAGGTAAAAGAGATATCTGTCTGATTACATCTCCTTCAGCTCCTCCGGTAAAGTCTACCCCAGTATATTCTGCTCTGGTTTGAGCGTCTGCGTCGGGTAAGTAGTTTTCTACAAAGTATGGATCATCAGCCAGTATCCCCCGTTTAACAGCAGCGTCTTTCTCTTTCTTTTTAGTTAAATAATCTCTTACACTAGAAAATGGGCTAGGGTTGTAGTTAACTTCTGGTTCAACATACCCTTGAGAAGACAACATTTGTGCGTCTAGATCTGCTGCTGACTGTTGAGAGGCTTGTTTTGTTGCTGCTTGCGTTAATAGACCAGCTTCATAGTCGTCTAGGATCGCATCAATATCTATTATATCGTTTTGAGCCATTAGGGTGCCCCGCTGACTTGTTTTATGTACGCTTTTATCGCTTGATACTCAGATGAATTTTGTCCCAAGTTCTTCCTTAAATTAGCGAGGTACCCAATGCCTGTGTTTTTATCTAAGGATATATAATGTTCATAAACTTGATGAAGAGTTCTATTCCCATCTCCAGAAAGTGTGTCACCACCAGGTAACATGGTTACTCTAGACGGTCTTGAAGAACTACTAACACCATTATCTGGTATTTGTCTTCTTTCTCTTAATCTTTCTATTCTTCCCCCGATAGTTTCTGTTCCGTCAGTCGGGCTATAGCCCCTATCTTTTTCTATGATATCCCCAAATTGATACTGTAAAACTCCGACAGTTCCTTCGCCATCAGGGTTCTGCATTTTAGCCGAACTTAATCTTATTTCATTATCAGCGAGTTTGTCGACATAATCAATGGCATTAAATTCAAGGTTACTCAAAAGAGTTTTAAACTCTCTTTCTGAAGTAGCATACGCACCTGACCTAGTAAGAAACCGTTCAATATCTTTATCAGATATGTCTCTTCCTTTCATTCCTTCTAACATTGCACTAGTCAAGGCTAACTGGAAAATTAAATTTTCTGCTTCTTTTTTCGCTAAACCAGAATTGACTAAAAACTTACCGAACCCTGTGTTATCAACATAATCACTTAAACCGAAACTGTCTTTAAACTGGTTGTACGAGAGTTTTTTATCTGAAGCAGGGTTAAATCGAGTGTCTTCGTCAGAGTTACTTTTGTAAAAATTCCAACCTTTTTCGTCTCCTGCGAAAATTTTACTGAGTTGATCTACTTCATTGATTACTCTTCTGCCGCCTTTAGTCAATGAGCCAGCTGAACCAAAAAATACCGGAGCACCACCAGCTTGAGCAGTATCTAACACCGATCGTATTTCATCGATAGTTGTTAAGATTCTATTTCTGTTGAAATTTGCGGCTTTGTATTTTTTCTCAAAGTCCATTACTAATTTTCTAGTATCTTTAACCCCCAACAAACCAGTCACAAATTCGGAGTTGCCCAGCACCGGCATCCCATTATCGTCAAATGCAAACATCATTTGATCTGTGGTGGGCACGTATCTGCTTGTACCAGATTTTATTTGAGCGTTTATTGTCTCTTGAGTTATCCACCCAACTTTATTTGTATTTGTGTCTATGGCTTGGAATGTTTTATTTTGTTTTGCTACAGCAATTTTTCTACCTTGAGTTTGCAGATCTTTTGCTTGGGTGGGAGTTAGCATTTGATTAACACCGTCTACGCTGTATAATTTCATCCCAGACAGTTGATTACCGACTGTGATATCACCATACATTCCAGTGTCTCTCAGTCTTTTCGCTTCAGTGTCTGTTAACGCGACTAATTGCCCATTTCCCACACTGTCAAATACGGTGAAATTTTTCATCACGCCTTTTTCTTGTGTCCATTTACCGGCAATCGGTACACCCTTCGCGAAGTTAGCTTGCAATTGACCACTAGTCATCGGAACAGGTAATCGATACCCTTCTATTTCGTACAATTGCGAAGCGGAGGTCCTAAGAGCTCTCGCCATGGCTCTTTTATCTTTTAAATCTGCCATGTACATATTAGTAGCAAAGTCCATGATCCCTTTTTTCTCGGCCATGTCTAAACCGAGTATAGATTTTTTATACTCTTTTTCTTCTTTTTTCTTAGACATCCCATAATTTAAAAAAGCTTTAGATAAAGCACTGCCCCAACTTTCTCCTTTCTCACCGGACTGAATTAAAGCTGCTCCGGCGAGCATAAACGGTAATGATTTATCTGGTTGAGGAACTAACTCTTTTAAATCGTCTACATTGTAAAATATTTTTGCTGCATCTTTATAGACTTCGAGTCTTTTTCTTAAATCTTCTGGAGAACCAAAACCAAACTCAGTGTTAATACCAGCCATAGCATTTAAAGTTTTTACAGAATCTGGGTCGTCTACCCCATTGGCTGATGCTCCAGCAGCAGAAGCGAGCACAAGTTTTTTCCCTAAATCATTTTCTTCTTCTAACGCAACTGCTGCATTTTCGTCCACATCAACCCCAAGCTCTAGCATAGCTTGGTGAGTTTTTGCTTCGTTTAGATAAACTGAAGGGTCTGTCGGCTGTATATTTAATTCAGTGGTAACTAAATCAGCCATGCTGTTACCCCTATCCACCATGTCGTCTAAGTCTGTAGAGGTATCAAGTAAAGACTCTATACCTATTCCTGGAGTTCCACCAGAGTTATATACATCTGTATCTGCTCTGAAAGATGAAGTTATATCTTGAACAGAACGAGGGCCTTGGGGTGGTGGAGGCTGCGTGGGTGGAGGCTGCGTGGGTGGAGGCTGCATTTGGTCCATGGTATTTTGAACTTGACTTCCACGATAATTTTGACCATACCCGCCCATGTCAAAACCTTGAAAACCTTGACCACTAGGAGCAGCTCTAGGGCCAAGTATTTGAATTATCTGTGGAGGGGAAATACCAGTCATTTGAGCTATTTGATCAACTGCTAACCCTTCTCTACTTAAACGAACGATGGCCTGTTCTATTGTTTCTTCTTGGTACGGGGAGCTACCTCTCTCTACTCTTGTCGGTATGTCTGGGTTTCTACTACCGATTACTCTAGTTGTCCCAGGCCCGATATTAGGCCGCATATCCAAAGCAGTGGTGAAAGGGTTAGAATTTCTGTCGCCGGTGGCCATTAATTCATTGCGCCATAAGCGGTTAACGCTGTTCCTAACCCCTGCATCAGTGGGTTAGAGTCGGTGCCTTGCTGGCTTTGAGCTATTTGAGTTCCACCCATAGAAGGAGCCATTCCCGCAGCTGCATTACCGAACTGAGAAATAGTCTGGAAAGGTAAATTATAGTTTCCTACAAAGTTTCCGTATGCTAAGTCTAGATTTCTTTGATCCATCCCTTGTTGCATTCCACCCATACCGGCCATCCTGTTTATATCTTGTCCCATGAGTCCACTGATCCCTTGTCCAAAGTTAGCCATTTGATTACCGCCAGCCCCGTACAGTTGACCTAGTTGAGCACCTCCAGACATAGCGTCTCTACCAGCACCCCCGTAGATATTAGCCATGTTACCGCCTAAACTTCCTAGTCCTCCAGCAGTAGATCCATACAGACCAGCAAGATTTTGGCCCATACCCGCCATTTGACCGCCCATACCCGCCCTTTGCCCAGCCATCTGCCCTAATGCTCCAGCTTGCCGAAGTTGACCAGTTTGACCAGCTAACCCCATGTTTCCTAAAGCTTGACCTCGACTCATTCCTTGTTGAGCACCAGCTAACCCCATTTGTCCGAATTGACCAGCGGCAGCTCTGTTAGAAGCAGATGTCCCTAAACCAAGCTGTCCTAATTGACCGCCTATACTAGATTGTTGTGATCCTAACCCTGCGAGTAGATTAGCTTGTCCCGCTTGTCTTCCTTGCTGATTTTCAAAAGATTGTTGTGCTCTATTAGCTGAGTCTTGATAACCCCCAGCACGTATAGCTCCAATCTGTTGAGCCGCCCCACGAGCGGTAGACTCAGCTAAGTCCTGACCTTGTAGCTGACTACGAGACCCTCCAAAGGCTCCTGCGCCTATTGCTCCAGCTCTGCGAGCTATGTCTCCTTGAGCAAACCCTTTCTGTATATCGTCCATAGTTTGTTGGACTACTTGGTCTTCATAAGGATTTTGGAAACTAGAGATATCTCCTGGGCTAAATCGACCAGTGGCCCCGTACCCTGTTTGAGCAGATTCACCGAGTCTATTCAATCCTCCTGCCATTACATTAGCTGCGCCTCTTGGATCAAAACGAGAACCCATAGTCATCTGTTGAGCTTGCGCTAAATCTGAATCAGCATTAGCGTTTCTTATCATATTTTGAGATTCGTTTAAATTAACGCCAGCACCACCGGCTATATTCTGTGCTTGACCCAGAATATTCCCTGCTTGGCCTATCTGTCCCATACCTTGGTTGTACGCGCCTTGTCCTATTCCTGGAGCTTGTCTCAAGAGATTCATACCTTCTTGAGTGCTTTGTTCTCCAGCTTGGACAGCTTGATTTTGTCTATTTTGAGCCGTGTTGAACCCACCTTGGGCCGCGTTTATTCCTTGCTCGGTTAGCTGTTCCCCTCTTTGAAAATACGGTGAATACGCCCCCATACCTTCAGAAGTCATCCGGAAGGCTTCTTGTTGTGCAGGATTGAAACCTGCTATGCGATTACCTGAATAAGTGTACGGATTAGCACCTTCAACACCAAAACCCATCATTCGGTTGACGAGTTCTTGGTTCATCAACGGCATTATTCCAGGAACATTTTGTCCAGGAACACCTGCGTAATACTGAGATAGATAGTTAGGTGGTAGGCTCTCTACCCTTTGATAACCAGTTTCTTCTGCCATTATGCTCTCCCTAACCCCATAGCTGCGGCTTTATTTTCATTTGCGTTCATACCTGCGTACAAAAGCTCTATACCTTTTGCATGGTTTCCATTTCCTATTCCTCTCACCGCTTGTTTAGTCATCACAAACTCACCGTCAGCCAGTTTAGCGTCTACTGTGTCTCTGTTCCCAGCACCGTTACTGTCTGTTATAGAACCTCCAACATTTCTTAAATCCAGTTCAGGAAGAGCTCCCCCGTCCATCAATAAAGTTCGACTTTTTTGTCTTGCTTTTAAAAACTCAGGGAATTCTAAATCACTGTAATCTTTATCTTTATATTTTTCAATTAAACCCCCCTTATTAACATTAACTCTGTTAAACTCTGGAAACATTAATTTACTGTAATCATCTTCTTTCATAGAATCTAGATACGCAGCAGTCACTGGGTCTAATTGTGTTAACGCAGAGTTTATTCCTGCGGGAGTTGTTGAACCACTGGAAACACCTTGAGTGCCGTATTGAGTAGGCAATGTAGCCGGTGTTAATCCTCTTTGCAGATAACCCCCCTGTTCTCCACTAGGTCCAGGCATACCTGCTGTGTTTTCTCCTTTTTCAAACCCACCTAAAGCAGCTAAACCTAAACCTGCTGCACCCATTTTTTGGAACGTGCCCAATTTGTTAAAAGAGTCCCCCATTTTTGGGATAGTTGCTCCAGAAGGGTTTTGACCCATAACACCGGCAAGATTAGCTCCAGTATTTTGAAAAAATGCACCGACGCCTGTGTCTGTTGTTGGGTTGGCTCCAAAAGTCCACACGCTTTCTGCTCCAGGAGACCCTTGACCCCATAAAGAAGAAATACCCCCACCGCTTGTAATACCTGCACCTTCAGCGATATTACCACCTATGTAGCCTTGCGCTGCCCCTTTAACAGCACCTTTCACATTCCCCTCTTTCACTGCTCCACCTATACCACCACCGATTGCTGCCCCTGTAGACCCACCGTATACGTATCCAACAACTTGGCCAATAATTGGTGCAGCTTTTTTGAGAAATGCACCGACTTTTTTGAAAAAACTAAACTCTACCGCTCCCGTAAGAGGGTTTATTGAGTTTTCAAAATGACCGACTTGGTATTGGTGCGGGTTGATTTCGTGGCGTTCGAATGCATCAAAAAGTTGTCTTTTTAATATGGGGTCATCAGCTATAGGTCTGGGTAAGACCATTTCTCCAGGAGTTAAATGACCCATTAATGTATCGCCGTAACGACCATGTATGGCTAATGCTTGTCTGGCATCGGCGAAATCTTCTAAACTTTCTAAACCTTGAGCCTGCATTATGTGTTCAACTCCTGTAGTCAAATAGTTTAACTAATCCTAAAGACATTGTATATTCCTTTAAGATTACTGAGTTATGTGTAGTACGCCTCAATATCCCATCCTGTTTTAGGACCACCTAAATCGATAGTTATATCGCCATTTGTTTTAACATCCACATTTCCAACATACCCATTACCTTGAAATCCTAAGTCATTCTGCGGAGTGTGTAATTGTATCCAATGTGTTCCAGACCAAACCTCTAGACACTCATTATTGGTATTCCAAATTAAACTACCCGTATTGAACTGTGCTTTTGATTTTTCATCATCGTTTATCTGTCTTGTGTTATCCGGGTCAAATTCCCCTAGATTCAACTCCAGTACTCTAACTAGTCTATTAAAAGTGTTGCTTTTTACCTCGTCGTCTATCGATAAAGGAAGTCTAGTTACTAGTAATTTACTCATCTTCGACCGTCTGGTCTGACTTCCATACGGGTCGCACCTAGTCGCCAACCTGTTTCTGAGTTACCTGACGTATTATCGTCATCCGATTCTATTCTAACAACAGCTTGTCTTGCTCTTGCTCTAACATGCGATTGTTGAGTAGAACTGGTTATGACCGAAGTGCTGTTTGTGCTGAGAGAATCTCCAGGAAAATTTCTAGTCTTTAACAACATATTAACCTGACCGCCCGAGCTGTTACTTAAAAAACGTATATCAGGAATAATTCGATTTATGAAAGCAAACTGCTCTCCGTCCCCAATATCAAAATCTGAAGACTCGATAAAAACATTAGTCATTGGACTTCCATCGTCGTCATATCCTTTTTCTTGCTCGTATAGATATCCATCTAAAGTGGCTCGGGGGTAAGGCTCGACACCTGAGTCTAGCCAAGCGTGTCTTTCTAATGAACCATAAGACCATACGTTCTCTGAATAATTGTACACGACATATCTATCTATCTCTGTAGAGCTTGCTGTACAGTAAAACCAACCAACTTCGTCAAACTGTGTATTACTGAAAGAATGAACTTTGTATGCTTGAGAGGAATTAAAATCACTAAAAACATACGTTAGTACAGTACACGGAACTTTAGCAATAGCTCCGTTGTATACATAAAAATTATCGTACCCCATCCAGTACACACCACTAGGCGCAGTCACTGCAGCTTTAGGAGACATTAACCCTGTGTTTTCATTTATCAAATTAATGCCGAAAGTGAACGGAGGGCCAATAAACTGCATACTATACAGAGCTGTGTCTGTCCAAATTAAAATTTCTTGTCTTGATTTAACAGCTCCTATGATACTACTCCCCGAAGACAGTCTAAGCTCTCCGGAGGTGTTCGTGTTTCTAGCTTGAAAATCTAAAGCGTTTTCTTGATCACTAAAAGCAATTAACATTGGGTCAGAGTCCCCACTACGGGAAGAACCTTCCATCGGGTCGGCTCCCAGAACTATCAGGTGTCTGTCTTTTTCTGATGTTATAACTTGAAGTCCAATGGTTGGAACATCTACTGCCCCTGAAAGTGCAGACAACTCTAGAGCACGAACAGAAGTCCCGTTATCTTCTTTCCATCTGTATATGCCCCCGCCTCTTGGGCAAATTATTAAATCTTCTCCAAAATGATCGTGAGTCCAAAGCCGTAATTGATTGTTAGCAGAAAGTGCATTAGAACTACCGAAAGTTCCTTGGCCCCATGTACCCGATCCCCATCCTGTTCCAGCAACGAAAACGTCTAAGCCTACGCTTATCTGATAGTTACCAACTACCGAGCCCCCACCGTTACCACTGTCACTGCTGTTAGCTGTTACTGTGTCACCAGAAGTATCTTTTGCAGTAATAATAAACGTGTTAACTGTTGGGACAGAATCTATCTGGTATTCTTGATTGAGAACAGCAGCTATAACCAACCCCCCCAGACTAGCTGCTCCGCTAAACGTCACAAAATCATTCTCTTGTGCTCCGTGGCTAGTATCTGTAACAGTTATAAGGGAAGAACCATTAGCCGCCGCGAATGTCACATCTCCCGCAGAAGTAGTTGATCTAATTGGAGTAACGTCATCAAACTCAGAACCTTGTTTCACATAATATTTTAAAGTTGTTCCGGCCCCTAGATATTTAGTTCCTGCTAAAGAAACCCACCCATGCAATGCTCGAGCTTTCCCAAGAAAAGTAGAAAGTGTGTCTTTAGCCCACCCGCCTATTTTCTGAGGGCTTCCGTTTCTAAACCGAATTAGATTAGAGTCGAACCACCCCCCTTCATTATCATAATCTGTGCCATCACGGTTAACCCCAGGACGAAATATAAATTTACTTAACGGCATATTTATTCACTCAACATTCGTTCTTTTAATCGATCTGCTCGTGAGCCTACTTGGATGGCCCACCTACTATCCATCATCTCTATTGAAGCTTTTTCCCAATCTTCAGTTTCTAACGCTCCCAAGAAATTTTTAAAACCACTCAATCTTGGATACCCTAAATTGAAACACATATTCGCTAAAATTCTTTTTCTGTTGTCAGATAAATTTTTCCACCAACCCAAATTTTTGTCTAACTCTAAACAAACAATATCTATATCTTCGTTGAAACACTGTGTTACCCGATCTTTTGAAACTTCTGTTCCAAGAGGATCGTTGAATTCTGGGTCGGTTTCTTTTATTAAGTGACCGATTCCAAAAGTGGCGTAGCCTAAATGATCTTCATAAATCTCATACACACACCCTTCGTCTTGTGTTAGTTCTTGTTCTAATTTATTTCTGTCCATTATCTTCCACCTGTTCTTTACGATCTTGTTTTTTGTAGTAGTTTAAAATACTTAGAGCTTGTCTTAAATACCTTTTTATTTCTGCCATATTAGAAGATAGGTTTTCATACCCTTTAGTGGTCAAGGCATACCAGACATTCGTAGGGGCGTTACCCTCCTCTAAGTCTTGTAAATACTCATTCATTAGTTGTGGATTTAACACGGTCCACTCAACAGGAACAGTATTGATGCTACTGGGCAACGGAGGATGATACATAGGAGCCTTTTTTTCAATTGTTATGACTTCAATAGGCTGTACTTTAGGTACATCTCGAGCTCCACCAAGAAACGA